>Ga0315273_10005440_pt1 | contig 15749 bp, 17 predicted proteins | sample YL17G02_0_MG_FD_205753 | JGI IMG/M metagenome (GOLD analysis project Ga0315273, IMG submission 205753) | Sediment microbial communities from Yellowstone Lake, YNP, Wyoming, USA - YL17G02_0 | ecosystem: Environmental > Aquatic > Freshwater > Lake > Sediment | place: USA: Wyoming | collected...
ACGAACTCACCCTTATAACATGGCGTAACCGGGCGCTGGGAAGCCGGCTCATCCTGAGCGCAACCTGCTGATTTCACGGCATCACGGCGTTTTGGCTACAGACAGCCCTGGCCGCCCTCGCCAACATCCCGCAGATTCAGACCAAGCTGCAAACGCTGGTGGACGTCGGCCTGGGCTACATCCACCTCGGGCAGTCCTCGACCACGGGTTTGCATTTCGACGACGTCAAGAAATTCCTCGCGGTCCTGCAACGCTTGGTCGACCTGGGTAATACTGTGGTGGTGATCGAACATCAGCTCGACGTAGTCAAGTCGGCCGACTGGGTCATCGACCTGGGCCCCGAGGGCGGAGACCGCGGAGGCCACATCGTGGCCGCCGGCACGCCGAAACAGGTGGCCCGGCACAAGAAGAGCTACACCGGCCAGGCCCTCGCCAAGGTGCTTCCATGAGCCGATATCCAATAGCGCCCGTCGAGTTCACCGCGCTCCGCACCGTTCCGCTGGCCTCGCGCGGCGGCAAGGTGAAGGTGGCCGATTTCGCGACGCCCTACCAGGCGGGCGCGGGCGTTACAGGGCTCTTGCGGTCCATGCCGCGCATCCTGGCGGGGGACTCCCTGCGCGCAGTCGTCGCGGCGATTCTCGCGGCGCGCGCCGCGGGGAAGCCGGTGCTCTGGGGCCTGGGCGGCCACGTCGTCAAGTGCGGGCTTGCCCCCGTGCTCATCGACCTGATGGAGCGCGGCTGCGCCACCGCTTTCGCGATGAACGGAGCCGCCGCCATCCACGATTTCGAGATCGCACTGGCCGGCCACACCAGCGAAGATGTCGAGACGGCGCTCGCCGACGGCAGCTTCGGCGCGGCCGAGGAAACCGGGCGGGAAATGAACCAGGCCGTCGCCGCGGCGGAGGATTCCGTGGGCATGGGCGAGGCGCTGGGCCGGCGGCTCGACCAGATCGCCGACCCGCAATTCGCCCCCGGCAGCCTCCTGGTTCAGGCCTGGCGCCGCGGCGTTCCGGTGACCGTGCATGTGGCCGTCGGCACGGACACGCCGCACACCCATCCGGCGGTCGAACCGGCCGCGCTCGGCCGCGCCACCCATCACGACTTCCGCCTGTTCGCGGCCCTGGTGCGCGAGCTGGACCAGGGCGGCGTGTACCTGAACGCCGGCTCGGCGGTGGTGCTTCCGGAGGTGTTTCTCAAGGCCCTTTCCGCAGTGCGCAACCTGGGACACACGGTGCGCGAGTTCACCACCGTGAACCTCGATTTTCTCCAGCACTACCGTCCGTGCGCGAACGTGGTCGAGCGGCCGCACGCAGGTTCGGGCGGCCGCGGCTTCGCCATCACCGGACACCACGAAATCCTGCTGCCGCTGGTCGCCGCGGCCCTCATCGAGGCCATTGGATGAGCGATTTCGAACCCATGCCGGGCGCAGTGCCATCCGCGCCGCCCGAGCGATATCCCTTCTGGGGATACCAGGATCTGGCGCTGTTCGCGGGCCTCGCCGTGCCATCCCTGCTGCTGGCTTTCGGCCTGGTTCAGGCCGTGGTCCTGGTTAGCGGCTACCGCCCGGCGGGCAAGGCCGGGCCGTTGCTGGCTGGCCAGTTCCTGGGCTACGGCTTCTTGTTCCTCTCGCTCTACGGCCTGTTGAAGCTGCGCTACGGCCGGCCGTTCTGGTCCTCGCTCGGATGGGTGCGGCCCCGCGCGGGACTCTGGACCAGCGTGATCGGCGGTCCGGTGCTGGCCCTGCTGGTCGCCTCGCTCGGCTTGGCCCTGCAAACGCCGGAGATCCAGATGCCGATCAAGGACCTGTTTACCGATCGCTTCTCGATCGTGCTGGTGGCTGTCTTTGCGACCACCCTCGGCCCGCTGTGCGAGGAGTTGGCGTTCCGGGGCTTCCTGCTGCCGCTGGTGGCCCGTTCTCTCGGCCCGGCGGCCGGAGTGCTGATCGCCGCGTTGCCGTTCGCCATCCTGCACGGCCCGCAGTACTCCTGGTCCTGGCGGCACATCTTGCTGATCGCGCTGGCCGGAATGGCTTTCGGGTGGATGCGCCTGCGGTCCCGGTCCACCCTCGCCGCGACGCTGATGCACGCCGGCTACAATCTCACGTTTTTCTCCGCTTACCTGTTCCAGGGGAAGGATCTTCCGACACGATGGTAGAAACCATTCAGTGGACCGCTCGGGGCGTGGTCATGATCGACCAGACCCGCCTGCCGCGGGAGACCGTATTCGTCACCTGCTCGAGTTACATCGAGGTCGCCGAGGCGATCCGCGGCATGGTCATCCGCGGCGCGCCGGCCATCGGGGTGGCGGCGGCCATGGGCATGGCGCTGGGCGTCCTGGGCGCGGACCCGGCGAAGCTTGACGCCGAGATGGACCAGATCGCGGCGACGCTGGCCGCCACCCGGCCCACCGCGGTCAACCTGTTCTGGGCCATCGACCGGATGAAAAAGCTTTACGCGCAATTGCGCGAGCGCCCGCTGGGGGAGATCCGCGCCCGCATGGTCGAGGAGGCTCAGCGCATCCGCCTCGAGGACATCGCCATCAACCGGGCCATCGGCTGCCACGGCGCGCCGCTGGTTCCGGACGGCAAGACGGTCCTCACCCACTGCAACGCCGGCGCCCTGGCGACGGCCGGCTACGGAACGGCGCTGGGCGTGATCCGCGCCGCCGTCGCCGCGGGCAAGAAGATCGACGTCTTCGCCGATGAGACCCGGCCCCTTCTGCAAGGCGCGCGCCTGACGGCGTGGGAGCTGATGCAGGACGGCATCCCCACCACCCTCATCACCGACAACATGGCGGGCCATTTTCTCAAGTCCGGACGCATCGGCTGCGTCATCGTCGGCGCCGATCGCATCGCCGCCAACGGCGACGTCGCCAACAAGATCGGCACTTACTCGGTGGCCGTGCTGGCAAAGGAAAACGGCGTTCCCTTTTACGTGGCCGCGCCGATTTCGACTCTGGACCTCACGCTCCCCTCCGGCGATGGAATCCCCATCGAGCAGCGCCCTGCCAGCGAGGTCACCCAGGTGTTCGGGACGCCGGTGGCGCCCGCCGGCGTCGCGGTCCTGAACCCGGCTTTCGACGTGACCCCCGCGCGCTACGTCTCGGCCATCATTACCGAGCGCGGCGTCGCGCGCGCGCCCTACCAGGAATCGCTCGGACGGCTCGTGTTAGGGTGAAGAAATGCGGACGATTTCTTTTCTGACGACAACTCTCGTCGCGGCGACCTCGCTGGCCGTCGCCGGCGACCTTTCCGGACGGCGGGCGCCGGGCTTCTCGCTGCCCGACTCGCAGTTGCGCCAGCACGATCTTCAGGACTACCGGGGCAAGTTCGTGTTGCTCGATGTCATCCAGACGGGGTGCCCCGCCTGCCGCGCGTTTTCCGCCGTCCTGGAACAGGTGAAGGCGAAGTACGGCGGCCGCCTCGCGACGCTGGTGGTTACCAACCCGCCGGACAATCTCAACACGGTGCGGCAGTTCATCACCCAACTTAAGGTCACCTCTCCGGTGCTGTTCGATTGCGGCCAGATGTCCGCCTCCTACCTGAAGGTCACCCCCGACCGGCCCCAGGTCAACGTCCCGCACCTGTTCATCATCGACCCCCAGGGGATGATCGTCGACGATTACGGCTATAGCGAGCAAACCAAGGCCATCTTCGAAGGCCAGGGGATCTTCCCCATCCTGGACCGGCTGCTCGGCGCCGCGCCGGCTAGGAAGTAGACTAACCAGGTCTGAATATACTCTATATCTTTGGGCCCCGCCTGTGGGTTAGAATCAGTTGACCACCCGGAAAGGGGTGGGCACTGATGCCAAACGACACTCTGACAATAACAGACAACCGTACTGGAAAGACTTATGAGGTTCCGATCGCCAACGACACGATCCGCGCGATCGATCTGCGCCAGATCAAGGTTGCGGCCGACGACTTCGGCCTGATGACCTATGACCCTGGATTTTTGAACACGGCTTCCTGCAAGAGCCGCATCACGTTTATCGACGGCGACAAGGGCATCCTGGAGTACCGGGGCATCCCGATCGCCCAGTTGGCCGAGCAGAGCAGCTTCCTGGAAGTCTGCTTGCTGCTCCGCAAGGGTGAACTGCCGAAGGCGGCGGAACTCGCCCAGTGGACCGCGGGCGTGACCGCCAACGCCGGCGTCCAAGCGTCTATCGAGAAGCTCACGGACGGTTTCCAGCCCGACGCCCACCCGATGGGAATGTTCATCGCCACGGCGGCGGCGCTGGCCACCTTGTATCCGGAATCGAAGAAGATCTCCGACCTCGAGGTGAGGAACAACGCCTTCTACCAGTTGGTGGCCAAAGTGCCGACCATCGCGGCGCTGGGCTACCGCCATGCCAAGGGCCTGCCGTGTGTCCAACCGGACCCCGAGCTTTCCTACGCGGGCAACTTCCTGAGCATGATGTTCGCCACGCCGGGCGCCAAGTACAAGCCCAACCCGGCGCTGGAGCGCGCCATGGACATTCTGTTCATCCTGCACGCCGATCATGAGCAGAACTGCTCCACCAGCACCATGCGGGTGGTGGGCAGCGCCCAGACCGACCCGTATACCTCGCTCGCGGCGGCCGCGGCGGCGCTGTACGGGCCGCTGCACGGCGGCGCCAACGAGGCGGTGCTCACCATGCTCGCCAAAATCGGCTCCAAGGACAACATTCCGGAGTACATTAAGCGCGTGAAGGCGGGCGAAGGGAAACTGATGGGCTTCGGCCACCGGGTCTACAAGAACTACGATCCGCGCGCCGGCATCATCAAGCGCGCCGCCGACGAGGTCTTCGAGGTCACCGGAAAGAACCCGGCCCTCGATATCGCCATCGAACTCGAGCGCATCGCCCTGGAAGACGAGTACTTCGTCAAACGCAAGCTCTATCCCAACGTGGACTTCTACTCGGGCATCATCTACGAGGCGATGGGCTTCCCGACCGCCATGTTCACGGTGCTGTTCGCCATCGGCCGCACCATCGGCTGGATGGCGCAGTGGGAGGAACTGGTGCTGGACACCGACCAGAAGATCGCCCGCCCGCGCCAGGTCTTCCTTGGCCCCCGGCGCCTCGACTACGTCCCGATGGACCAGCGCTAATCCGCACGACGTTGGTTAACCGCTCCCTGACTGAGCCGCGACCGTCAGGGAGCGGTCATTCCCGCGGCGCACTACACCACGGCCCGATTTCTCTACAATGGTTTAATGTCGTCCCCCTCAGACGAGTTCTATCGCATCCGCAAGCTGCCCCCCTATGTCTTCGCCGTGGTCAACGAAATGAAGGCGAAGCTGCGGGCCGCGCAACAGGATGTGATCGACCTCGGCATGGGCAATCCCGACGGCCCCACGCCGCGCGCGATCGTCAACAAGCTCGTCGAAGCGGCGCGCAACCCGCGCAACCATCGCTATTCGATGTCGCGCGGCATCCCCAACCTGCGCCTGGAGATCGCCCGGCGATACAAGCGAAAGTACGACGTCGATCTGGACCCGGAGAAAGAGGCCATCGTCACCATCGGCGCCAAAGACGCCCTGGCCCACCTGCTGTTTGCGGTTACCGGACCCGGCGACACGGTCGTCTGCCCGAACCCCGCCTACCCGATCCACCAGTATGGCGTGGTGATGGCCGAAGGCCACGCCGCCGCCCTGCCCATGCCCGACGCCGCAACCTTCCTCGACCATCTGGAGTCCTATTACCGTACGGCGCTGGCCAAGCCGAGGATGATTCTCATCTCGTTCCCGCACAATCCGACGACCCAGTGCGTGGAACTGGATTTCTTCCGCGAGATCGTCCGCCTGGCGCACCACCACGGCACCCTGGTGGTCCATGACTTCGCCTACGCCGACCTGGGTTTCGACGGCTACCGCCCGCCCAGCATTCTGGAAGTGGAAGGCGCCAAGGACGTCGCCGTCGAGATCTACTCGATGTCGAAGAGCTTCAACATGGCCGGCTGGCGCGTCGGATACTGCCTGGGCAACGCGAAAATGATCGCCGCCCTGGCGCGCATCAAGAGCTACCTCGATTACGGCATCTTTCAGCCCATTCAAATCGCGGCCATCATCGGGCTGAGAGAATGCGAGGAGGACACCAAGAGGATCTGCGCGATTTACCAGCGGCGCCGCGACCTGGTGGTGAGAGGCCTCAACCGCGCCGGCTGGCCGGTGGAAAGTCCACGGGGCGCGATGTTCGTCTGGGCGCGGATTCCCGAACCGTTCGACAAGCTGGGCTCGCTCGAGTTCTCGAAACTGCTGCTCGAGAAGGCGCTGGTGGCCGTTTCGCCCGGCATCGGGTTCGGGCCGCTGGGCGAGGGCTACGTACGTTTCGCCTTGATCGAGAACGAGCACCGGACCCGGCAGGCGCTACGCGGCATCCGGCAATTCCTGAAGGGCGACAGCCGCTAGGGGAGCGCACTCGAATGGCCGACCCGGCCGCGGCAAGCATCCTCGAGTTGGCGCCCTTGTCGCGCCTGAAGTCCGGCGCGCTCGACCCGCTCCTGGAGGAGGAGATCCGCCTCTGGCGCGAGCAACTCCGGTGGGACTATCGCGCTTCGGCCGACCTGGTGCGGCACTACGTCGGCGTTCAGAGCCTCAACGGCTTCGCTCTGCTGGCCGGCGGCGAGGCTCTGGGCTACTCCTATTTCATCGTCGACGAGCACAAAGGGCTGATCGGAGATCTCTACGTCCGGGACCGCTGGCGCACGGCGGAGAACGAGCACCGGTTGCTTGCGGCGGTGGTCGACGCGCTGATTCGCTGGCCCTCGGTCCGGCGCATCGAGTCTCAACTCATGATGTTCTCGACGGCGCGCGCCGCGACGCTGCCTCACTCCCGGCTGGCCCGCGCTCATCCGCGAAACTTCATGCTGGCGGAACTGGCGGGCGTTGGGGGCCTGGCGCCCGGAGGGGCCGCCGGGCGGGTCTTCATCGAACCCTGGGCCGAGCGCTATTACGAAGAATCGGCCCACGTCATCGCCGCCGCCTATGAGGGCCACATCGACAGCCAGATCAACAACCAGTACAACTCGGTGGCCGGAGCGCGCCGGTTCCTCCGCAACATCGTCGAGCACCCGGGCTGCGGCAACTTCTTCCGACCGGCCTCGTTTGTGGCCTTCGAGCGCGCCACGGGCCAGGCCCGCGGAATCTCCCTGGCCAGTCTGGTGGCCTCCGACATCGGCCACATCACCCAGATCTGCGTGCATCCGCGGGCCCAGGGAACGGGCGTCGGTTACGAACTGCTGCGCTGGTCGCTGATCGCGCTGGCCGCGCACGGCTGCCGCACGGTGAGCCTCACCGTGACCGCTTCCAATACTCACGCGGTCCAGCTTTACGAGCGCACCGGCTTCCACACCGCGCACCGCTTCGACGCGCTGGTCTGGGACGGGTTCTGAGCCCCTGGCAGGGCTGCGGGCGCCCGCCGCCCTGGCCCACCCGGGGTCCGCCCCTTGCCGCCTGCTATAGTCGGAAGGAATGCTCCGCTCTTTCCGCGCCAGCGCGCTACTGGCCCTTCTGGTCCTCCAATCCACTCCCAGCCCGGCCATTATCCCGCACGCCAAACTGACTCAGGCGACGCTGGCGGCGTTTGACAACTACGTCCGCAACCGCGAGGCGTCCATCGAGCGGCAGATCGCGGAGGGGCCTTTCCTTTGGGCCGGCCAGAGGCCGGAACGGATGCGCCAGTTGCAGCGCGCCGGCATGGTGGTTGAACCTCTCGCCGGCAGCGGAGCGGAGAACATCCGGGACGGCGTGGTCCACGACTGGCTGGGCGCGGTGTTCGTGCCCGGCGTCACGCTCGAACGGGCTCTGGCGGTGCTTCAGAACTACGACGCTCACAAGGTCAGCTTCGCTCCCGAGGTGACCGACTCGAAGTTGCGGCGGCGCGACGGGAATTTCTTCCAGGTCTACCTGCGGCTGCGCAAGCACAAGGTCATCACCGTGGTGCTGAACACCGAGTACGACATTACTTACCGGCGCGTGAGCCCGACGCGCGTGGCCAGCCGGTCCTACTCGACGCGAATCGCCGAAGTCGAGAAGCCGGGCACGGCGTCGGAACGCGAACTGACGCCGGGCGACGACCACGGCTTCCTCTGGCGCATGCATTCGTTCTGGCGATTCGAGGAACGCGACGGCGGCGTCTATGTCGAGTTCGAGGCCATCTCACTGACCCGCGACGTGCCCCGGATCGTGAGCGCCATTGTCACCCCGGTGGTGCGCCAGCTTCCGCGCCAGTCGCTCGAAATGACGCTGCTCAACCTGCGGCGCGCGCTCATGTAGCCCCCCGGGACCAGCCCCATCGGTGGCAACACAGCGCATCCGGCGGCGCCGCCCGGCCGCCTCCGGAAAACCGGCCTGTTCAAGCTGGATCGGCTGGAAGTTGTCCGCTCGGGTCCGCCAGTTGGCTGTGCTTCTTGCTGAACAGAAAATAGATCGCCAGGCCGATGCCCAGCCAGACGAAGAACCGCACCCATGTTTCCAGCGGCAGACTCATCGCCAGCACCAGGCAGCACAGGATCGAGAGGATGGGCAGCCACGGAACCAGAGGCACGCGGAACGAGCGGGAACGGTCCGGCTGGCTGCGCCGCAGCACGATCACTCCCACCGAGACCACCACGAAAGCGAACAGCGTGCCGATGTTCGACAGGTCGGCGAACGTGCCGATATCCCAGACGCCGGCCGGGATGCCAACCACCAGCCCGGCCACCCAGGTGGAGATGTGCGGCGTTCTGTGCACCGCGTGGACTTTCGAAAAGAACTTGGGCAGCAGGCCGTCCCGCGACATGGCGAACCAGACCCGCGCCTGCCCGTACTGAAACACCAGCAGCGAACTCAACATGCCCACGATCGCACCGCCCCCCACCCAGCGGCGAATGCCGTCGAAACCCAGTTCGCGCAGCGCGTTGACCACCGGCGCGGCGTTGCCGAGCTTGCGCCAGTCGGCGATGCCGGTCAGCGTCACGGCCACGGCAATGTAGAGCACCGTGCAGATGGCCAGGCTGGCGATGATGCCGATGGGCAGATCGCGCTGCGGGCGGCGGCATTCCTCCGCCGCGGTCGAGACCGAATCGAAGCCGATGTAGGTGAAGAACACGATGGCCGCGCCGGTAAGCGCCCCGGAAAAGCCGTTGGGCAGAAACGGACGCCAGTTCGCCGGTTCGACCGCGCGCGCCGCGCCGAAAACAAAGATCAGGATCGCGACGACCTTAATCGCCACCATCGTGTTGTTGGCGCCGGCGCTTTCCTTGACCCCTCGCGTCAAAAGCCAGGTCAACGCCAGAAGCACCAGCAGCGCGGGAAGGTTGAAGATGGCGCCCGAGAAGGTCCCGCCCTGGATCGTCGGCTCGGTCCATGCACGGGGCAGGTCCAGCCCCAGCAGGCTGTGCGCCAGGTCCTTGAGATACGCCGAGAACCCCACCGCCACGGCCATGTTCGAGACGGCGTACTCGAGAATCAGGTCCCAGCCCAGAATCCACGCGAAGATCTCGCCCAGAGTGGCGTAGGCGAAGGTGTAAGCGCTGCCAGAAATCGGGATCATCGACGCCAGTTCCGCGTAGCACAGCGCCGCGAAAGTGCAGGCGATGGCGGCCAGCAGGAACGACAGCGCCACGCCCGGACCGGCGCCCGGCCGCCCGATGGTCGAGCCTACGTTGGGCCCGTGCAGCAGGATGTCCAGCAGGGGCGCGTGCAGGATCGAGCGGTAGCTCAGCGTCTCGCCCGCCGCCGCCGTTCCCACCAGCGTGAAGATGCCGGAACCGATCACCGCGCCGACCCCCAGCGCCACCAGGCTCCAGACTCCCAGCGTCTTGTTTAGGCGCCGGGCCGGATCTTCGGAGGCCGCGATCAGCGCGTCAATGCTCTTGGTACGGAAGAGCTGGTTCATGTTGAGACACGCAGGCTGAAGCCTGCGCCACGCTGTGGGGCAGGCCCTTTGGCCTGCCAGGGATCGAGCCCACAAGAGGCAGGCGAAACCGCCTGCCCCACAAACTAGCGCTTGCGCTGGCCCTTGGCCATCTTCTTGACTTTGCGCTTCATCGAACCGCGGGCCACGCCCACGGCCCGCTTGGCCTTGGCCGGCGCCGCCTTGCGCGCCGCGCGCTTCTTGGCCTTGCGTTCCTCTTTGTCGGTAATGTTTTTGGTGTTCATTCTTCTGTTTGTATCCCCGCGAATTTCGCGATGAGTTTCTTCACGCCGTAACCGGGAAAGGTGACCGTGATCTTGGTATCGTCGCCCTCGCCTTCCCGCCTTAAAATCGTCCCTTGCCCATAACGCGGATGCCGAACCGTGGCGCCCACGCCCAGACCGCGCTTCTTCCTGGACACCGCCGCCGGGGCAGGCTTGGCTGCGGCCGGAGCCGGCTTGGCCACCGCGGGCCCCGGCGGAGGCGGCGCGGCAACTCCCCGCTCGGAAAAAAACTGCGCGATGTTTTCCAATGAATTATACGTCTTTCCGGTGAACGTATTCCGCTTGGCCGCCTCGCGGACCTGCCAGCGCTCTCCGGTCAGATCCACCTGCCGCGCCCGGCTCTCCGGGCTCAGGTTCTCGGTGAGGCGCTCGGGAACTTCGCGGAGGAAACGTGACGGTGTGCAGGGCTCCAGTTCACCGCCCCCGAATCGACGCCGGTTCCGGGCCCAGGTCAGGTACAATCGCTTCCGCGCGCGCGTCATGCCGACGTAACACAGCCGGCGCTCCTCTTCCAGCGTCGAGGCGGCGTTGAGCGAGCGGCTGTGCGGGAACAACCCGTCTTCCAGCCCCGCGATAAAAACGATGGGGAATTCCAGGCCCTTGGCGTTGTGCAATGTCAGCAACAACACGGCGGCGCGCTGGTCCAGGCCGTCGGCGTCGGAGATCAGCGCGGCGTGGTCCAGAAACTCGGTGATCCCTTCCCCGCGCTCGGCCGCCTCGGCCGCCGCGTTCACCAGCTCGCCGATGTTCTCCAGCCGCGATTCGGCGTCCGGCGAGGGATCGGCTTCCAGCATCCGGCGATAACCGGTCTGATCCATGATCGCGCGCAGAACCTGGTCCGCCGACTTTCCTTCGGCCTCGGCTCGCAGCCGCTCCATCAACGACCGGAACGCGCCCAGCGCCGCCTCGGCCCGCGCCCCCAGCGCCTTCTCGTCCAGCATCCGGGCGATGGCGCTCGACACCGCCAGGTCGTGGTCCAGCGCAAAGCGCTCGACTTGCTCGACCGTGGTTTTGCCGATCCCGCGCGCGGGAACGTTGACGATCCGCAGCAGGTTGATGGAGTCCTGCGGCGAAATCACGGCCTTCAAATACGCCAACAGGTCCTTGACTTCGGCGCGCTGGTAGAAGCTGAAGCCGCCCACCACCAGGTACTTGCGCCCGTATCGCCGCAACGCCTCTTCAATCTGGCGCGACTGGAAATTGGTGCGGTACAGCACCGCCACGCGCTCGCCGGGTTCCCGGGCCAGCAACCGCTCGATGGTGTCGGCGATGAATAACGCCTCGTTCTCGGCGTCCGGCGCTTCATACAGGCCGATCATGGCGCCCGATCCCGCCTCGGTCCAGAGATTCTTGCCCTTGCGCTCGGTGTTGTGCGCTACCACCGCGCCGGCCGACTCCAGGATGGTTTTGGTCGAGCGATAGTTCTGCTCCAGACGGATGACCCGCGCGTCCGGGTAATCCTTCTCGAAATCGAGGATGTTGCGGATGTCGGCGCCCCGCCAGCCGTAAATCGACTGGTCCTCGTCGCCCACCACGCACACGTTCTGGCGTCTCACGGTGAGCAACCGCATGAGATCGTACTGGCTGCGGTTGGTGTCCTGATACTCGTCGATCATCAGAAACTCGAAGCGCCGGTTGTACAGATCCCGGATCGCTTCGTCGTGGTCGAGCAGACGCACGGCTTCCAGCAGCAGGTCGTCGAAGTCCAGCGCGTTGGCCTGCCGCAGACGGCCTTCGTACTGCTCGTAGATCACCGCAACTTTGCTGGCTTTCGGGGCCGTCGAGGAGCGGTAGAGATCCTCCGGCGTCTGCCGATGGTTCTTGGCGTGGCTGATCCGCCCGAGCGCCGCCCGGTACTGCATGAACTTCTCGTCCAGGCCGATGTGGCGGTAGACCGCCTTGACCACCGCCAATTGCTCGTCTTCGTCGTAAATGGTGAAGGTCCGCGTGAAACCCGGACGCAGGCTCGCCAAGGAGTCCCCGTCCCGCCGCAGCAGACGAACGCAGAAGGAGTGAAAGGTCGAAATCCACGGCCGGGCCCCAGCGTTGCGCTCCCCCAGCAACCCCGCCACCCGCTCGCGCATCTCGTCCGCGGCTTTGTTCGTGAAGGTCACCGCCAGCACCGAGGTCGCCGGAACTTCGTGGTTATCGATGAGATGAGCAATTCGATGGGTGATGACCCTGGTCTTCCCGCTCCCCGCCCCCGCCAATATCAGCAGCGCACCATCGACATGCCTGACCGCCTCCTGCTGTTGGGGGTTGAGTCCCTGAAGAAAATCCATGAAAACCTTGGCTTTTGCGATTCTAGCACGTCAGCGCCCCCAAGCATCAGGCACGCCTGACTCGATACCCCCAAATGAGGGTAATAGTAATAGAAAAGAATTAAAGTAGATATATGTCTCTCAAGGGATTGCAATATTACTTTCGTACTGGTACATCTAGTACATGCCTCAAAAAGCACCACCCTCCCCCGTGGCTGCTCGTTCCATTGAAGAGCAATTGCGCTACCTCTACGCACGGAAATCCGTGGTTGAGGAACTGATTCGCAGCCTGGAAGCGTACTGGCACTGTACCGTATCGGCGCCCAGGAAAGCGCCCGCGAGCGAAACGGCGGATTTCATTTTCCGGAAGCTGGCCCTGTAAGATAGCCCCTGGTAGCACGGCCTTCGGGCCGTGGGGAAGTGGCCGGCCGGCCGGCAACGTGCCAACGGCGTCATGGGCACGATGACCCGGCGGCATCCGCTCGCCGCCGGCTTCGGCGGTCCAACTCCGGAAGGCCGCACCAAAAACGCGGACACACCCGCCTGTCCCCGGCCACGTAGTCCATTCCACCTTGGATCTACAATCCCGCCCCGCCCCGTCCACAAGAAATTGACCGAAAGCCCGGAATTCCAGAAGCTCTTCGCGATGGAAGGGCTGGTCACCGTCACCGCGGAACCGGCGCGAAGACTCTGGACGTCGCGGCCAACATGCCGGTTCCTACGCTCGCCGGGCCAGCATTCGCCCCGACCGCCGAGGTGAAGCCGCACGCCTCCCAACTCGTCGGTACCCCTGTATTGAAATGCCGTCGCATTCCCCCGGTAAACTCCCGGAAACTCCTTCAGGACGCTATATTCACGCGAGCCCAAACACCCTTCGAAGAGAATCGAACTTCCCAGTCCCATTGAGGCCGCCACGGCATCTCGCCTCCTGTCTCCTAACTCCTACCTCCTAACTCCCAACTCCTACCTCCTACCTCCTAACTCCTAAGCGGGTCAATGCCCGAGACGGTGACCGTGCCATCGCGGTGGAGGATGACTTCGCGGGTGGGCAAAGCGGCGAAGTCCGTGAGCTTGTATCGGCTGGTGAGCAGGTGGAGGCGCTGATTGGCCGAGCCGAGCAGACCGCGGCCCAGGTGCCGGGCCTCGACGTACGGACCCGCGATGAGAACGTCGATATTCGCCAGCATCTCCGCCTCCCGCGCCAGCGCGCGTATCCGCTCCAGCCCGTAGCCGGAGAAAACCAGGATGCTGAGCGGCGTGGCGCGCAAGCGGCGTAACAGATCCTCCAGTGCCTCCGGTTGCTGAAATGGCTCGCCGCCGGAGATCGAGACGCCCTCGATTCCGCCCGCGGCGGCGATCTCCCCGGCTAGGGATTCGGTATCCGCCTCGTAGCCCCCTCCGGCGTCGTGCGTGTCCGGGTTGAAGCACCCGGGGCAGGCCAGCGTACAACCCTGAAACCACACCGCCGCCCGCAAACCGGGACCATTGGCCCGGCTTCCCAATTCAACGGCATGTAGACGGACCTTCATATCTCAAAAATATTTTCCGCCGGCGGCACAAAACGCCGCAGGCAAAGGGTAAAAGGGTAAAAGTGCAAAGGGTCAAAAGAAGGTCCTGGCGCACCGGAACCCGCCGCGGTAGTTACGGGAGTCCGGAGCGTAGTTGAGGCGGTAAGCGCACCGAAAGGTCTCGGCAGTGTCGTAGTACCACGACCCGCCGCGCAAAACACGGAAGACGCCACTTGACGGAACCGTCAAGTTTCCCTGCTTGTACCGTGTATACGCTTTGTCGTCATACCAGTCCTCGCACCACTCCCACACGTTCCCCGCCATCTGGTACAACCCCCACGGACTGCACCCAACCTCGTACTTCCACACCCCGCACGTCTGCTCGCTGCCCTTGTTCTTGTCGTTCCGACACTTACTCTGGTCCCACTCCTTCCCCCACGGGTACTCCTGCCCGTCCGTCCCTCGCGCCCCTTTCTCCCACTCCAGTTCCGTCGGCAAGCGCAGCCCCGCCCACTTCGCATAACCTTGCGCGTCGTCCCAACTGACGCAGACTACCGGATGACCTGCCTTCTCCGCCGGGAATTGCGTGCCCGTCCAGACCTGATCGCCATAGTCGGCTTTGTCCGGTGGTCGATGCCCACTCGCCTGCACGAACTTCTGGTACTGCCCGTTCGTCACCGGATGCAGCGCCAGGTAGAACGCCGACAGCCGCACCGGGAACTTCTCATTCCCCGCCAGAAACTCCCCTTCCGGAATCAGCGCCAGCAGCGTCGAGTCTTTCGCGTTCTCAATCAGCAAGTCCATGCTTGTGCCCTACGCCTTTCCCGGGCCAGGCCGGGCCGCCTTGCGCCATAATGGATACTGTAGGCCGCTATGCAGAGTGGACCAGCCATCGACGTTGACCCAGTGCAACTGGCCGAGGTCTGCCACCGCTTCCATGTCCAGCGACTGGCGGTGTTTGGTTCGGCCGCGCGCGGCGAGATGCGCCCCGATAGCGACGTCGACCTGCTCGTGGAATTCCGCCCGGAAGCCGAAATCGGGTTCATCGAATACGCCGGCTTGATGCTGGATCTCTCCAAGTTGTTGGGCCGCAAGGTGGATCTGGTATCCAAACCAGCCCTGCGGCCGCTGCTGCGCGATGCCATCCTGCGCGAGGCCCGCCTGCTTTATGCGGCGTGAAGAACTATACCTGCGCGACATCTGCGAAGCCTCCGATTCGATTGCCACGTTCATCCTGGGCCTGGACCAGACAGGATTCAGGGAGTCCGATCTCATCGGCAGCGCAGTGGTGCGGAAGTTGGCCGTGATTGGCGAGGCTGCCGCCCGCGTTTCCGCGGACTTGCGGTCGCGGCATTCGGAAATCCCGTGGTCTGAGATCATAGCTTTCCGCAACGTCCTGGTGCACGCCTACTTCGGCATGGACTGGGGAGTGGTGTGGCTGGCAGCCAGCAAACAGGTCCCTGTGCTGCGCTGCCAGGTCGCCTCCGTCCTCCAGGCCGAATTCGATTCGCCGGTCGGCTGACAGACCGGGGTCCGGTCTGCCGCCTCGCGAAAAAATCGCGCCTGCGGCGCAAAAAACGCGCCGCAGGCAAAGGGTAAAAGGGCAAAAGTGCAAAGGGTTAAAAAACAGTCCTGGCGCACCGGAACCCGTAGCTGCCGCAACGGTAGCCCGGAGTGTAGTTGTCGCGGTAAGCGCGCATTGACTCATCACTTTTGCTACCCGGCGCGGCCTGTTGCCTCATGAAAAATGTTACCCATCCTAGTGGAAGGGATGGGCAGCAGATTGAGGAGGCAACTGAGTATGGCGACAAGGCGTGAAC
>Ga0315273_10005441_pt1 | contig 15745 bp, 25 predicted proteins | sample YL17G02_0_MG_FD_205753 | JGI IMG/M metagenome (GOLD analysis project Ga0315273, IMG submission 205753) | Sediment microbial communities from Yellowstone Lake, YNP, Wyoming, USA - YL17G02_0 | ecosystem: Environmental > Aquatic > Freshwater > Lake > Sediment | place: USA: Wyoming | collected...
AAGCGAATTTTTTAAGCTTTTAGATGATTTTAATAGGGGTTGAAACTACAATAAATTTATATACAATCCCCAATAATTATCTTTATGATAGATGGATGGATTATCACTTTAATTTTTGTTATTTTGTTAATTATTTCTTTAATTGCTTCTATAAAAGCTAAGAAATATCATATACTTTGGATAATATTAACAGCGATTTTAGCGTTAATAACTATTTATTTAGTTTATTTTTTTGCACATGCAGGATGGGTTTACCACCCCCCAATTAACTAATACCCGAAGATAATAACATTTTTAAACTAAGATTATTTAATTAAGATAGTATTAATTTAAAACAAAAAGGAGGAAAATGGAAAACACAAGAGGTTTATCGGCTATTGTTGCGACTTTGATAATAATCCTTCTGACTTTGGTAGCTGTCGGAATTATCTGGGTTGTAATAAGAAATGTGATTAATAGCGGAACTGAGGACATAAAACTTAGTGCAAAGTGTACGGCAGTCAATTTGGAAGCTGTTAGTGTTAATGAAATAGCTGCAGGAAATTACTCTGTTACATTGCACAGAAATGCTGGCGGAGATGAACTTGGTGGAGTAAAGGTTGCTATATTTAATGTAACTAAAACCAGTGGAGTCAAGAATTTCGGAGTAACTATTAGTGCATTAGACACAAAAACTGCTACAATAGATACTGGCGGAAATGTAACTAACGGAAACAAGATAGAATACACACCATTCTTCATAGACGCTTCCGGAAACGAGCAACTTTGCCCACATTCAACACAGACATTTCCTTTTTAATTTTTAATTTTATTTCTGTCTGTTGTCTTTTATTTTAAGATAGTTCTAGAAAGTTGGATATATTTTGAAATGGTTATTATTATAAAATTTCTAAGGGGAAATGCGGTAATTATTAAATTTGCTTAGTTACTTCAAGCTTATTTAAAGGGGAAAAATCATTCTTTTATCATAGGCAAGCACCCCTTTTAATTATAATATTACATATCTTCACACTAATTTTTATAAAACAAACTTTTAAAAACCTGATTTTATAACTTTTAATATGGCAATCAGAACTATTAACTATCGGCATCACGACAGGTTTTAATAGCTGGCAATGTAATTCTTCAATTCTTTATAATAACTTTTTTATACCATCTTCAACTGAATTAAATAATGGCGGTTGTAGTATAATGGCAGTACGTGCGGTTGTGGTCCGCAAAACGAGAGTTCGATTCTCTCCTTCCGCCCTTTTACCGCATAGAACATTTGAATAGAAGATGAAACCTAGACAAGAACAAATGAAAATAATTGAATCTGTTTTGAAAAAAATCTATTCTAAGTATAAAAGGAGAGGATTATTGTCCATTTATTTATGGGGAACTGTATTAACTAATGATTTTAATCCTAAATTAAGTGACATTGACAGCATCGCGATCGTCAGCAATAATTCAAAAGAAGAAGATTGCAAAGTTATTAATGAGTATCTTAAACAATCTAGCCCATATAAAGACTTTAAATTAAATTATTTGTATTTAAATGAATTAAATGGCGGAAAAATAAAGAGTAAACTTGCGGGAGTTATACATCCAAGTTTACTGTTATTGGATTTCAAGAATTGGAAATATATTATTGGGAAGAGATATTCAAGAAAAAATTTTAAGCTCAAAGAAATAGATTTTGATGAAGCTGTGCGATTGAATCTAATTGCAGTTAAGAAGAATCATTTGCCTCTTCTTAAAACTGGAGATTTTAAAGGTATACCTTATTTTATTAAGAATCTTATTAAAGTCTGCTATTATTTAAATCAAAGAGATTGTGGCGAACATGAATTTAAGTATAACGAATTATTAGATAAATCTCCTAAAAAAAGAAAAAAGATTGTTAAGATATTACTTAAAATAAGAAAGAGTAATTGGGACGAATCTCTAATAAAAAAGAATCTCCCCATTTTGATTAATTTTATAAATAGTTTAACTTAATTGAGATAAAAGGTGATAACCCGAACGCTCATCAATCTTATAACCTACAATCTTCAATAAAATTCTTAGTTATATAGAATGTTAAAGAAGCAACTTTTTTAAGATAATGTGAAATAACTTTTCTGTTTCCGATAGCCATGTAGGAAGACTTAAAAACAACAGCAAATTGATAATATTAACATGATCCCCAGTGATCCTACGGGGTCGCTGGATGAGTTTTTTAAAATGGCTGAATGTTTAGTTCTATTAGATGGTGGTCATTTGTATTATATTTCAAAATTTTTATTTTGATTTCTTATACTTTATCTAATTCTAAAATTGCTTTCTTATGCTTCTCAAAAATTTTTTCATCTATAATCCCATAAACTCCTTGCAGATTATCCTTAAATTGCTTTGAAGTTATCTTATCCTTAATTTTTATGAATAATTTATTAAAATCATATTTTTTTAAAATCTCTTCTTTAATCCACTTTTTATTTTTTATGTTTGGAGCTAACATAAAAATATCTCTTATATCTGTTAAACGACAACTTACAAACTTTAATACAAACAAAGCATCTAAATTTATTATCCTTAATTTTAATTCTTCTGTAATTGTTTTTCCCCTCAATATTTTTATTTTTGAATTATCAAATATCCATTCAGCAGAAAATGTAGCATTTGTTTGCCTGTCTAAAACTTCTTTGATTAAAATATCTATACTTACTTTAATATTATCTCCCAAATCTTTTTCTAATCTTAAAAAAGCTCCATAGTAAGAGGTCTTGTCTTTATTATTTTCTTCTTTTATATAGCCGAAATTTACTAGAACCTCTTCAATCTCTTTTAATTCCTCTTTGTCTTTGACTACAATATCACAATCAACTGAAAATCTTGGAAGAGTATAAGCACTTACAGCATACCCCCCGATAATTACAAATTTGAATTTACTCATTCTCTTTAAAGTTTCAAAAATCTCTTTTTCTCTAAGTTCTAACATTTTGATATTTGTTCTTTATGTAATTGTAAGCATACAAATACATTTCATTTAATTTTGCTAATTTAATTGTTTCTTTTAAGCTTTCAACTTTATAGCCCTCTTTTTTTACAAAACTTAATTTTTCAACAGGAATTAAAATAATATATTCCCCTATTGTAGTTCCTTTATTAACATAATTTGGGATATTATGCTTGTTAAAGAAATTTTTCCAGTATTTTAAATCTCTTTTTAATACTTTGATAAAATACGGAGATTTCTCTATTCCTCTTTGAACATAAGAATAATCGCTCCAAATCTCTACAGCAGACAAATTAGTGAAAGCATAGTCTCTTTCTGCTTCTTTTATTATTTGAGGAACTTTAAATTCCAATAAACTTTTAATTATAATTTCAGGATTTATGCAAACATAAGTGTTATCTGCCTGTTTTTTAACCCAACCTGCTCTTAATAATAAAGAAAATATTTTCTTTTTCATGCTTTGCCCAACTATCCAATCTAATTCCGATTGTTTAAATTCTTCTTTATCTTGATGCTTTGAAAAAAACAAAGCATAAGCTTTCAAGCCATATTGAGGTATTTCTGTTGTCATTTGTTATTTTTTGTGTTTTATATAGTTACCTAATAGGTAACCTATATTTAAAGGTTTCTATTTAATAACTTATTAGTGTAAATATTTAGAGAGAGTTTAAACAATTAAATGATAAAAATTCATAAAATCGATTAGTATAACTAAAGATTTTAATATCTTGATTCCTATGATTAAATATAAGAGGGAAAAAGAAGGGAACCGAACACTAGTGTGCTGGTTACTCCTTCCGCCCTGAATATAAAGAGGTAAGATGAAAAATATATTATTTGTCTGTAAATATAATAGATTTAGAAGCAAAGTCGCCGATGCCTATTTTAAACAGTTGAATAAAAATAAGAATATCAAGTCAGATAGTGCGGGCATATTTCCGGGAAGCTATCCTTTAGATAAAGTGCAGTGTAGGATCACCAAAAAATTGGGAGTGAATATATCTGGAAGACCTAAAGGAATAGGCATTAAACTATTGAAAAAGCAAAATGTAATTGTTATTGCAGCAGATAATGTCCCTCTTTCTTTGTTCAAAAACAACAAAAACTACAAAAGAAAACTGATTATCTGGAAAATAAAAGATGAATTACTAGGAAGAGAAAAGAATATTAAGAAAATAGTTTTTCAGATAAAAGAGAAAGTTAAAAAGTTTATAAAACAATTAGAAAAGGGGGAAAGAAAATGAACATAGACACAGTGAAGGGATTTCAAGATTTTTCAGGCAAAGAAGCCAGAAAAAGAAAAGAAATAAGGCAAATTATAGTTGAAACTTTTGAGAAATACGGATTTGAACCTGCTGAAACACCAATTATAGAGCAGGAAGAATTTGTAAGAGGAGATAACAAGAATGACGAAGCTGTCTCAGATATATTCAGGCTTCAGGACAAAGGAAAAAGAGCTCTTGCATTAAGATATGAATTTACATTTCAGCTGAAAAGGCTAGCAAAAAATAAAAAACTGCCATACAAAAGATATGAAATTGGGGAAGTTTTCAGAGATGAGCCAATTTCTGCAAACAGATTCAGGCAGTTTACCCAATGTGATATAGATATTATTGGCTCAACAGTAAAAGATGATGCAGAAATTCTTGTGGTTTCAAATGAAATTATGAGAAAAATAGGAATAGAGCCAATAATTCTAATAAACAATCGTTCTTTGCTGGACGAAATTCTAGATGATAATAAAATAAAAGAAAAAGACAAAGAACAGGTTTTGAGAGAGATAGACAAATACGACAAAATCGGAGAGAAAGAAGTAAAAGCTAATCTAAAAAGGCTGGGCGCTGAAAAAGTTATCGATGCATTAAAAAAGGGAGAAAAATATTTCAGCAAATTTGAGAGTTATAAAGAGATATTGGAATTGATGAAATACTGCAACCTTTATGGTGTTAAAGCGTTATTTTCTCCAACACTTATCAGGGGTTTAAGCTATTATAATAAAAATGTTTTCGAAATCAGGGCAAAAGGAATCAAAGAGACCTTGATTGCAGGCGGCAGCTATAAATTCAATGATATTCAGTGCACAGGTGTTGCTTTTGGACTCGACAGAATATCTATGCTTGCTAAAATAAATTTAGAAAGAGAAAAGATTCTTGTTATATCATTAGAGAGAGATAAAGAGGCTATAAAACTTGCACAGGAATTGAGGAATAAAAATAAAATTGTCTCAATTTACTACGGAAAACCTTCAAAAGCACTTGATTATGCAAATGCCTATGATTTCCAGAAAGTTATCTTTGTCGGAGAAAAAGAGCTCAAGGCAAAGAAGTTTATGATTAAAGATATGAAGACAGGGAAGGAAAAATCTTTAGATTTTTCCGCGAAGTTTTGAGAAAACTTCTGAAGGAGAGTGGGTTGAAGATATAGGCAGCTTTATCTGGTGGATTAATTTTAACTCCAATTAAATTTTATTCTAACTCTTTCTCAACCTCTCTGCGTATTTTGTCAAATAGTGCCTTGGTTCTTTCTTTCAATAATTTAAATTCCTGCTCTTCCAAAGAGGTTTTTATTGAATATTGCATATTTTCTCTTATATCAAGGAGTTTATTACTTCTTTCCAAATTTCCTGTTATATCTTTATCAAAGATTTCCTTCAGTTCTTCTTTGGATAGAGAAATTTCTTTATTTTCTATCATCTGTTCAATTAATGCAAATGTACAGCTTTGATTTCTTGATTCAAAGCCTTTTTTGGCAATTAATGCAAGTAATCCATGGTAGAGACAATAAAAAGCAGCGGAGGCGCTCCAATCAGAATAATTTAATTTTGAAAATAAGTCTATAGCATTAAAATTGTGTATTGCTTTTTTTATGTGCCCGTTAATTAATTCTGCAGAAGGCTCTATTTTTCTTAGTCCGTTGTGCCTTTCTCCCTTTTCTCCTTCCTTAATGCAATTTTTCAGCTTATTCTTTATGTCCATTTTTGATTGCCTCAATTATCTTATTCTGCCCCCAAAGTATGAACCCTCTTCTTAATATTTGAATGATTACCTTGTCCTTTTTTAAGATGTTTTTTTCCAAATCCCCGGGAGTCTGCAGGACGTCATGAACTTTTACAGGCATTGCAGGATAAATTTTCTTTAATTCTTCTTTATATTTTCTAAAGTTTTCCTTACTTAAGACAAATAATAAGTCTATATCCCCTGGATTTTCTTTTTCAACATATGAACCAAAAATAATTGCAGCTTCAGTTATTTTTTGCAGCTCTCTTAAATCTTCAATCCTGTTCTTTATTTTATTGCTCGCTTCCCCTATAAGGGATAATTCAAGTATGCTCCTTGTTTTTGAATTGGCAAAATTTATTAGATATGAGTTTATGTTTCCTATTTTTTTAAGAATGATTATTCCTTCTTCTGCAAATTTTTTAAGTATTTTTAATGCCCCATTAGGGGCAAGATTGCATCTTCTTGCAATTTCATTAATTGAATATTCTTCTCCGAATGAGAATAACAGGGTTCTGATTACTTTTTTTTCGTTTTTAGTCAGCATTTATCATACACCTTTATTGTATGATTATACACCTATAATTTATAAACCTTTTCTTATGATTTTTCTATCATTATCTTTTCTTTTCAAACTCTTTTTTCTCTTCTTTCCTCCTTTTGAAGAAAGAGTTGAGAGGTTACGGGGAATGGGGTTTTAGGTAAGAAAAGTTTATGATTAAAGATATGAAGACAGGGAAGGAAAAATCTTTAGATTTTTCCGCGAAGTTTTGAGAAAACTTCTGAAGGAGAGTTGGTTGAAGATTTAGGCAGTTTTGGATGGATTAATCCTAAAGTAGTCACAAGCAATAAAATTTAAAAAGTCTCCCTGATACTTAAAAATAAGTAATAAAGAGAATAGGAAAGATTAAAATGGAAGAATTAAAGATGATAATAAAAGTTCTTAATAATCTATTTAAAGCAGGAAATTAATTTTCACTCTACCTCTATCTCCATTTTCCAGCTGTTATCCTCGCCGGTAAAATCAGCGCCCGTAACTTTCAAAGGGCGCTTGAACAAAGGACATTCAATAACAAAAGTTTCAAACTCTCCGCCTTCCCCTGCAGCATGAATCTTGTATTTTTCATGAAGCTTTTTCACATCTTCTACGAATTTTTCATCTATAACCCTTCCAAGCCAGGAAGCACCCAAGGGATAAGCAGCTACTCCAATTATTATAACCTTGAACTTGTTTTTTATTATCTCGTTTAAATACTCAAACTCGTCTTTATGCCAGAGAGGATTAAGGCATTTTAACTTAAGCTTATCGCAGATTCTCTGAATTCTTGAAGTCTGGTATTCAGAATGCATAGCGCCGGTAACAACAGCTTCTATATCATATTTCTTCTTTGCTAATTTAATTGCATTTTCAAGATCTTTCAGTTCTTCTTCTTTTACTCCATTTGTTTCTCCTGTTAAAAGAGGGATTCCCATGACTTCTGCCTGCTTTTTTGTCTTGAATATCGAAGGAGTATGAAACATGTAGCTGTCCGGATTTTCAGAATACATTGTTATAAGACAGGCTATGTTATGACCTTCTTTCTTTGCAAGAAGAGCAGCCATTGTAGAATCTTTCCCGCCTGAAAATAAAACACCTAATTTCATGATAAAAATAAGGTAAATCAGTTTTTAAGATGTTTTATGATTGCATAGATAAGATAGGATGTATAGTATAGGATATGGATATGGGAATATTTATGATTAAAAAGCAAATTTAATGCTAATAATTAATATTAATTTTTGATGATTTAGGCGCTGGGGGTATACTCTATATAATTACCATATGGCACAAATTATATGCAATAAATTATAATCCTTTTTATAAAGAAGATTTTGTAAGAGCGAATATGACTGAAGATAAATTTAGGGAAAGGGCTTATGAAAAATTATATGAAATTTATAGAGATTTGGCAGTTTCATTAATGACGGAAGCAGATACACTGGCGCGATATGAGAAGGATGATGCAGAATTAAGAGAGCGAGTTAAAGGAATGGGAAATGAAGAGAGAAGGGTTGCTGGTTCAAAATTTTTATCAAAAGAAAATGATGCTATTAGAAGAACATTAGAACATTGTTTAGGAATAACTATTCAAATATAAAATCTAATTTTCTTCCTTTCCGTGAGCAATACTTTCTTCAAAACCTGCAGAACTTATTTCAATAAAATCAGCTTTTCCCACTAAATCTTTTATTTCTTTAGCTCCGATATAGGTCATTCCTGAAGCAAGACTTCCTAGGTAATCTCTAATTATGGGTTCTATAGGTCCTTTGCAAGGCACCAGAATTTTTTCTCCCTCAACACTAATAATTTCTTTATCTTTTTCTCCATCAAGTTCTTTTTTCTTTAAGCTTACATCATAACTGGCAGAACCTCGATAAATCTTAAATTTTTTTCCATTTTCTTCAATAATTTCTCCAGGAGCCTCGTCTGTTCCAGCAAACATGCTCCCTGACATGATATTCTCAGCTCCTGCGCCGATTGCTTTTACTACATCAGATGGTCTTCTTATCCCTGCGTCCGCACAGATAGGAATTTCTCCTTTGATAGCTTCATAAACATCCATTATTGCCGTAATCTGGGGTATTCCCGCCCCTGTTTTTATTCTTGTTGTGCACAGGCTACCTGGCCCTATTCCGACTTTTACAGCATCTGCACCCTTGCTTAAAAAATATTCAGCAGCATCTTTTGTAGCAATGTTTCCTGCCATAATATCTACATTAGGATATTTTTCTTTTAGATAATCAAGAGTTTTTCCGGCATATTTAGAATGTCCGTGTGCAATATCTATTACAAGGATATCCACTTTGGCATTTACTAATGCTTCTGCTCTTTCTTCAACATCTTTCACACCAATTGCGGCTGCACACAATAAATTCTCTGCTTTGACTTTCTTAACTTCGTCTGCCTGCTGTTCTATAGTCATAAACCTGTGAAGAACCCCCAGGCCTCCAAGTTTTCCTAGAGCAATAGCCATTATAGATTCACAAACAGTGTCCATATTCGAAGCCAATATAGGAATATCAATTGAATGATTTCTTGTGACTCTTGTTTTAAGATTTACATCTTTTCTAGAAAGAACTTTGTTATATTTTGGAACAATTAATACATCGTCATAAGAATATCCTTTTCCGATTATTCTTGCCATAGCTTATTTTTTTAGTTTCCTGGCTATTTATAGGTTTTTGTGGTGGAGTTTATATTCTGTTATTATTAACAAAAAGATAAAAGATATTTTAAAGTAAAAAGTTAATCAATTAAATTATCACCCCAAGCTTTTTATACTAAAATTTTTTATAAACAAACATTAATCAACCAATTTACCTAAGGGGTTTTCAAAATTCTCGTTGGGTGTTTCCATCCTGGCTTTTTCATCATCGCTTAATTCCTCCAGTTCCTGCCCAAGCTCTTGCCTGAGATCTGCAAAAGGATCTGGGTTGTTTGCAGAATAAGTTTCATGAAGCCAGATGTCAAAATCCTCAAAATGGGTTTCCTGCTCAAGCCAGACTTTTTTTTGATTATCCAAATGAAGCAAAGGAGAGAAAGCAATTATTCTCTCTTCCTTGTTGGTTCCGATAAAATCTGTGAAAGATATCTTTTTTTTGAGCTGATTTTCCTTGAAATGCCGGAGAAGTTTTTCGTAAATCTCTCTTATCTTATTTTTTATGTTGAATTTTCTTTTTGGAATAGAAATATTAACTTCTCTGAGTGCATTTTTGTTCACTATTTCTTTTTTGATTCTTCTATTTTCTGTGACAATTGCCTTGTTTAGAGAATCTATGAGCTCCTGAAGAGTAACCCTCTTAAATCTTGGTATAGGGCTTCTTGGAATAAGCTCTGGTATGCTTTCGTCAAGCCCTATTCTTTCTAATTCGTATTTCTTTTCTTCTTTTTTGCCGAAGAGGATGTCATCTATTGACCTTATGTATTTATTCAGGAGAATCTCTGATTTTATTCTTAAAAGAAGCGAGGCGGCAAGCAAAACCTTGCTTGAAACAAAGAAATCAGCTTCTTCCAAGCCAGCTATTTTCTCCAAATATTTGTCTGTGAGAATGGTTATGTCTATGTTCCAGGGGTCTAACTGCTCTGCATTGATTAAATCATAGATTAGTTCCTGCCAGCCGATCTCTCTGCTGAATAATATATCATGAAGCTGTTCTTGTTCGACGGATTTCTTCGGCGAATAAGCTAAAATCTTCTGATTTTTGTCCTGCTCAACAGATTTAAGTGCCTCTTTCTGCATTTAGATTACAATAATTCAAAACTTATAAATCCTATTAAGCTTTGTAGTGCCTAATCTTTAATGTAAGTAGTGCCTATTTTGTTTTAATCTTTAACCAATTCGAGTACCTGTAGTGCCTATTTTTATTATATGTAGTGCCTAAATAACTCTTGTGTAATAAACTCTTATTACCACTTTACATTAATTATCGTCTGTCATTTTTAAAGAGTAACAGGAACGAAACATTTATATATTAGAAGTAACTCAATAATTTATCACCTCTTTTTACCCGGGAGACGCTTCAGGCCACACTAATTTAAGAGGTCTGGAGCACTCCAAGGGTTCTAAAAAAATTTTAAAAGGAAAAAGAGACTGAAGAAGAAAATGACAGGAACATTAGAAGAAATAGGGGAAGAAAAAGTTTTGGTAGGGGAAGAGAAAGAATGGACTCCTCTTAGATATACTATTTCTGCTAGCTTAGTCAAAGATAGTGAAGGCATGTTTAACATTAGACTTAAGGAATCTTCAAAAATTGTTGGCAGTGGTTCTGAAACTTATATCTTTCCAGAGATGGTTTCGGAAGAAGAAGCTAGAGGAAAGTACGATTCATTATAGTATTTCATAATCGAAAGATAAAAGTCGTGGAATAAGCATTTAGTTTTTATTATCTGCTCCCACGCAATCATATTCATTTCTTAAAAATTGATTTTGCGGGCTTATTAAGACTTTATCTTGCCCGCGACTTGAAGTTATTCAAGGAGCCGCGCGAATTTATATTGAATTATATCAACAAAATTTATAAATTGAGATGTATAAAGATTAATATTGGTTATACTAAAGGGGGTATACCTATTGAACCCCCTCTTTTTTAAAAATGCGTATAATGATTTTCATAGATTTACAAAATTTTGAAATGAGTTGTAAATCAGTTAATCTGCATTATATGCTGGATTATTATAAAATTCCTCAATTTTTATTAAATTATATCTCGGAAAAATATGGTTTGAATAAGCACAATCCTTATCTTATAAGAGCATAGGCCTATATAGGAGAATATACCAATTCTTTAATGGAGCAATTAAGAAGCTTCTATGGAGAAGATTCTGAAAAATATAAAGAATATTTAGAAAAAGCTAAAAAGCAAAAGCAAGTAGAAAAATGGTTTGACAAATGTGATTTTTTTGAATTAAAGTTAAAACCGCTTAAATTTAGAGACAATGAGCCCAAACAAAAGGGCGTGGATGTCCAATTAGCCGTAGATTTAATTTCTCATGCCTATCAAGATAATTATGACTTAGCAATTATCTGCTCAGGAGATGCTGATTTATTAGAATCTGTAATTCAGGTCAAAAGCCTTGGGAAGGGAGTCATTGTGGTTTCTAAAGTGGGGGGTGGCGAGGATGAATCCACATTATCTTTTGCTATGAGAAAGTATTCGGATTCGGTGGTAGATCTTGGAAAATTGACGCCTGAAGATTTTAAAGAATTTACCCATTTATATAAAGAGTGGTAAGCAAAGAATTTCAAGTTTTAAAATTGTGTCTCTATCACAATTAATCTTTTAAGTAGGAAATTTCTTTTGTTTTTAATGGCAGATAATTTAGAGGTAACTTTACGTGGCTGGGAGATTAATGTTTCCCTAGAAAAATCTGAACAATTTAAACGAAATATGGGAGGATTTCTCGAAGAAAAAGGTTTTGCAAAGAGAGAAAAATACTGGGAAAATGCAGAAATGGGTGGATTAAGATTATATTCGACACCTAAGCATACAGGGTGTGACACAGAAACTCTGCATTTATCAATGAAATCTCTCTCTAAGGTTGACGGAGTTCCTCCTATTGTTAATCTAATTGAACAAGCAATATACAACCAAGAATGGATTTTATTTACAATAGAAAGATATTCTGGATATGCTTAAAGGATAAATTATTCCTTCTTTAACTCGACATCGCTAGGGCGAGTTTTTTCTTTTGTCTGAAACTCGCTATAATGACATTTTCCACAATAAATCCTTCCTTGCGAATTCATCAGAAATATTCCCGGTCCGCATCGAGGGCAAAATCTTTCTCTTGTAACAATGTCACCCTCTATCTTATATTTACTATATTTCTTGCTGGTCGGTTTGTTCTTGTGCTTCTTTTTTCCTTTTTTTGCGTCTTTTCCCATTTTTATTGCGCTACAGCGGCTGGTTTCTCAGCAACAGGTTCTTTTTTTGGGGTAGCTCCCCCTTCTTTCTTTAACTCGACCTCGCTAGGGCGAGTTTCTTTCTTTTTCTTTAATTCAACAATCTCTTTTTCTTGCTTTGAGCTGTATATGTTTGCTTCTATGCTAAAATTATTTGCCCCGAAATTTCCTTTGATTGATTTTATTTTTATATTTTCCACAGGGGCATCAAATTTCTTTGAAAGAAGCTCAAGTATGGCATTTCTGCTGGGAGTTATTTCAGATGCTATAACTGCTTTGATTTCTCTTCTTTTAAACATAGGATTATTTTTTTCTTCAAGAATTTTCAATGTCATCTTGTCTTAATCGCAAAGTTTCCCTTTTCTTTCAGATTTAGTTTTTTAGCAATCTCTGATTTTTCAGGATTCAAAACCTGAATTCTTCCCTTGAAACCTTCTGTTGATTCTTTGGAATCGCATTTAGGGCATTTTTCGCCTGATTCATAGATTGCGTTGCAAATCTTGCATGCTTTTGGTTTTGTCATTTTCTTAATGGGGTCATTTTTAATTAACTAGCTCTCTTTCAAGTTCTATTATTCTTTGAGCAAGATCAAACCTCGAAACTTTTGGAGGTAAACCCATTCTAGTTAATTGCTGGGCCAGATAATTTCTATCCACGCAAGTGTAATGGGCAGTATCGTGCATTTGTTGAATGCACCCGAGTTCATATCTACTTAATTTTTCTTTCATTTTTTGCTTTTTCCTCCTTTCTTTGTCTTTCCTTTTGCTTCTTTTTCTTCTGTTCTCTCTGCTTTCTTTGCTTCTTTCTCCTTCTTAATTGCGTCTTCTTTTACCCATTCTAATTTTCCCAAACCAGGCTGCCTCATTGTCAAGCCTATTTTTGGCTCTTCGCCTTTATGACTTATTGCAACAATTCTGGCAAGGCATAAATCTCCGCTTTTCAGAACTTTTTTGCTGGATTTTCCTGTAAGTGTATTTGTCTTGCTGAAACTAACATAATCCTCCATTGTCTGGCTTATGTGAATCATTCCGCGCATGCTTCCCATGTCTATGAATGCTCCAAAATTTGTTATTTCCGATATTACTCCATAAATGATTTCGTGAAGCTCTGGCTTCCAGACAAGAAGAGTGAATGTTGAATTGTAATAAGCTGCGCCGTCGCCGGGAATTATAACTCCTTCACCGACTTTAAGAACATCAATTACAGAAACAACTTTTCCCAGCTCTTTGTCATAATAATCTGCATATGATTCTTTCAGCTGCTTTTCAACAGCTTCTATAGTGGGAATTCCGAATAGCTTTGGCTCAACTCTTATATAATCCTCAACTTCTGTTAAATAGAACATTTTTACCTGTTTGAAATAGTAAAAATCGGTTTAAAAAGGTTATTATGTAATTTCCAGCTTCTTTCTTCCTCGAATAACCATCTTAGAATTCCTAACTTTCTTCTGCAATCCTTTGTCAAGGGTTGCTACAATGGCAAGAGGGTTTTCTTTTGCGAATTTTATTATTGCATTATCTGCATTTCTACCAGGCACATTTATCAATTTGAATTTATTCTTTTCAATTATTTTCAAGGCAAGCTCTGCACCAAGCCCTTTTAACTCCTTAATAGTTTGTTCAGGTACAATAATCTGAAGTCCTTTTCCTTCTATTAAATCAAAAAAATCTATTTTTTGCTTTACGGCCGTAATAATAAAACTTGTATCAAGTATTATTTGCCTCATGATTTATTCAGGAAAAACTTATATAAAAACTTAACATTATAGAACAACAATTCATAATTCTTATAATCCCTGTTCAGCAAGATTAAATATGCCATTGATATCAGATGGAAAAATCATTCTTGAATATTGTAATGATACAAGAGAGATTGCTTTATATCGAGTTATTGATGGAAGAAAAGAGGATTTTTATAAAGGGAATATTCCAAACACCACTAGCCCACCCTCTTTAATGGAGTTATGGAAATTATTTAATAGCCCCCTAGCAGATATTAAAGCAGGATTGGAAAAACTGACAACTTAACATTTATTAATTCTTATTTCTAATATTTCATATGTACGAGCGGGAGAATGTTCTAAGGATTTTTCAGGAAACCAGGAAAGCTGTTTCACGAAGAGATTCTGCAGAAATAAAAAATCTCAGCAACCAAACAAACAACAGCGTTGCTCTGACAAATGACCCAGACAACATTGCTGCAGCAGTGGTGATTTATTCTCTTAGCAAAATAGTGGAAAGAGAAGACTATGCTAAACTTCCTGGCTGGAAAAGGTTCTATGAAGTGTATATTTCAACAATAGATAAAATAATTCTTGCCATAAAAGAGAAAGACGATGAATATTACAGAAAAAATATACAAATTATAAGAGATGCTATAGAGAAACTATCTGGAAATCTCAAGCAGGATATTAAAGAGGTTTTCAGAAAAGCAAGCATAAACAAGGCGTCAAAGCTGTATGAACACGGAATTTCCATGGAAACAACTGCAAAACTTCTTGGAATAACTCTTTTCGAGCTTGCAGATTATGCAGGCACAAAAGAAGAAGCAACTAATATTTATGAAACAAAAACAATCGATGTGAAATCAAGAATTAAACTTGCCTTGGAGATGTTTGAATGAATATCAGAAAAGCTTCAAAAAAAGATTATAAAGAAATTTTAAAATTGGATAAAGAAGCAAGCAAAGAAATAAGTTGGTGGGAAACCTTGAAAAAATCAAATTTGTTAAAAGATTTACTTTATGTTATAGAAAAAGATAAGTTAATAATAGGATATCTTCGAGCTTCCAAAAAGAAAAATTTTATTGAATTAGAAGATTTGTTTTTAAAAAAAGAGTACAGGAACAAAGGTCTCTCCAAAAAATTGAGCTTATTTTTTATTAAGGATATTAAGAAAAGTAAATATAAGAAAATTAAATTAATTTGTCCTGAAAGATTAAGAAATTTTAATGAGAAAATTGGATTTAAAGTAACTTCATTAAACATGATTAGAAATTTAAAATGATGGCCAAAGCAAACTCATTCAAACAAAAATCATCAGAAAAAGCAATCATCTTTGATTCAGGAACACTAATCAGCTTTTCAATGAACGGATTAACAGATATAATAAAAAAACTAAAAGAAATTTTCAAAGGAAAATTTTTGATAACACAACAGGTAAAAAAAGAAGTTATTGATGTTCCATTAAAGATAAAAAAATTTGAGCTGGAGGCTTTAAAAATTAAAGCGCTTCTTGATGAAGGAGTTCTGGAATTGCCTTCTTCTCTTGGAATAAAAGATTTTGATATTGAAATTAGGGATAACAAGATGCTGGGAATTGCAAATTCCA
>Ga0315273_10005442_pt1 | contig 15745 bp, 11 predicted proteins | sample YL17G02_0_MG_FD_205753 | JGI IMG/M metagenome (GOLD analysis project Ga0315273, IMG submission 205753) | Sediment microbial communities from Yellowstone Lake, YNP, Wyoming, USA - YL17G02_0 | ecosystem: Environmental > Aquatic > Freshwater > Lake > Sediment | place: USA: Wyoming | collected...
GTCCGAGATCGCACTGTCGCTCGCGCAGCCGACCGACGTGCGCTTCACGCCGAACGGCGCGAAGGCCTACGTCGCCGCGTTCGGCTCGAACAAGCTCGGGGTGCTCGACGGCACGACCGCGGCGGTGACCGGCCGCGTGGCCGTCGGCCAGGGCCCGGTCGGGCTCGCGATGGCCGCGGACGGCGCGCGCCTGTACGTGCTCAACCGCTTTGACTCGTCGATCTCGATCGTCACGACGGCGACCGACCAGGTGCTGCAGACCGTGCCGATGGGCTTCGACCCGACGCCCGCTGCCATCCGCGGCGGGCGCGTGTTCCTCTATGACGCGGGGCAGACGTCGGGCCACGGCGACGCCTCGTGCGCGTCATGCCACGCGTTCTCGAACTTCGACAACATCGCGTGGGACCTCGGAAACCCGCGGGGGAACTACCAGGACCCGCCGCCCAACCAGGTTGCCGCGGCGCTGCTCCAGGGCTTCCATCCGATGAAGGGCCCGATGACCACGCAGACGCTGCGCGGCCTGGGCGACATCGGGCTCATGCACTGGCGCGCGGACCGCGCGGGCTTCCTGGCGTTCAATGGAGCGTTCGTGGGGCTGATGGGCCGGGCCGATTCCCTGTCGGCGATGGAGATGCAGGGCTACGCGGACTTCATCGCGACCGTGCGCTACGGCCCGAATCCGAATCGCCTGCTCGATCGCTCACTGCCGAACCCGGCATCCGGCCCGAGCGCGCTGCGCGGCGAGAATGAGTACATGAACGTCACGCACGACGGGCCGTTCACGTGCAACACCTGCCATCTGGTCCCGACCGGGACGAACAACCAGGTCGTCAACAACGAGGTGCTGCTCGAGGCCCAGGACATCAAGGTCCCGCAGCTGCGCAACGCCTACGAGAAGAATCACATGTCGCGCGCGCCCGGCAGCGTCAACCGCGCGGGTTACGGCTTCACGCACGACGGCGGGTTCGACAACCTGATCGCGTTCCTGAACCTGCCGGTATTCAACTTCCCCGGCGGCAACCCGCAGCGTGCCGACGTCGAGGCGTTCGTGCTGGCGTTCGACACCGGCACCGCGCCCGCGGTCGGACGGCGCATCACGCTCGGCACGGCGAACGTGGGCCTGGCCGCGACCACGTCGCTGCTCGACACGCTCTACGCGCGGGCGGGAGCCGGCGATTGTGACCTGATCGTGCTCGGCAAGTCGGGTGGGATCCGGCGTGGCTGGCTCTATGCGCCGTCCACGAGCGACTTCGGCGCAGACCGCGTTTCGGAGCCGAGACTCTCGAAGACCGCGCTGCGCGCGCTCGCCGCCGATGGCGCGGAGCTCACGTGGTTCGGGGTGTCGCCCGGCTCGGGCTTGCGCATGGCGCTCGACCGCGACCGCGACGGCTATTTCGACCGCGACGAGCTCGATGCCGGATCGAACCCCGCGAACCCGGCCTCGACCCCGCCGCTGGTCGACGTGGCACCTGCGGCCGGTGCACGGCTCGCGTTCCTCGGCGGCGTGCCGAACCCGTTCCGCTCGGGCGGCATGACGTCCTTGCGCTTCACGCTCCCGCGGTCCGCGGATGTCCGCCTCGAGGTCTACGACGCCGCCGGGCGACGCGTCGCGATCGTGCTCGATCGGCGCCTGCCGGCGGGCCCGGGCGCCGCGGCGTGGGATGGCGCGGACGAGTCCGGCCGCCAGGTCGGGCCCGGCGTTTACTTCTATCGCCTGAGCGCGCTCGGCGAGCGCATCTCGACGAAGGGGATCCGGCTCTAATTGCGGTGAAACTTCACGCCGCGATCGGCCATCTTGCCGATCACGAAGCTCACGGCGTCCGGGTTCGCGGCGATCAGCTCGGGCGGCAGCACGCCGCTCGCCGGCATCCCGCCCGCCGCCGCGAACTGCGCCATGACCGACGTGGTGAACGCCGTCGTGCGCGCCATCGCGGTGAGCCCGGTCTTCGGGTCGTTGCGATCGACCATCGTGATCGTCTGCGCCGTGCCGTCCGCCCAGCGCGCGCGCACCACCAGCGCGACCAGGTCCGCGGGCAGATCGACCACGCACTGCGCGCGGAACTCCTCGAGGAACCTGCCGCTCGCGAGCAGCGGCCGGATCGCCGCAACGTGGCCGGGCCAGCGCAGCGTCTTCTCCTCCATCTGGCGGACGTTCGGCAGCGTCTGGATCAGCGTGCGCAGCCCGTCCGACAGGAACGCCTCCATCGCGCCGACGCCCGCAACCTGCTCGGGGCGCGTCTCCGAGAACACGGGCAACTCGATCGGCTTGCCGTCCCTGACGATACGCGCGGGGCGCGTGTATTCCTCGAGCAGGTCGTCGAGCGACCAGGTCACGACGTAACCATACGGCCGCGACGGGTCCTGCGCCACGCCGCCGACCAGGATCTCGAGCATCTCAGGCGCGCCGCGCCGCTTGTACAGGTCGCCGGCGAGCAAGTGCGACAACCCGGGCGCGAGCCCGCAATCGGGCGCGATCGTCACGCCGGCCTGCTTCGCCTGAGCGTCGAGTGAGAGCGGGTCCTGCGCCGCGAACGAGACGTCGACCAGGTTCTTCTTCGCGTCGATCGCGGCCTCCATCGCGCCGAAGCCGAAGCGCGACGGCAGCGCGCCGACCGCCAGGTCGTAGCCCGCGATCAGGCGGGCGAGCGCGGACTTGTCCGAGGCGTCGGCAAGGGTCCACGACAGATTCCCGAGCTTCGGAAGCACCGGCTCGCGCACGTCCGCGACCGTCACCGTCGAATCGCCGAGCGAGCGCGCGAGATCCGCCGCGATCACCTTCCCCTGCGCACCGCCCCCCAGGACCACGATCTTCATGACGTTCCTTTCACATGAACCGGAGTCACCGCGGCGTTTCGCCGGCGTACTCCTGATAGAATCGAGTCCACCCCGCCCGAGGAGGATTGATGTCCGCGAACGACGTGCCCGAGACCGACTGGCAGGACAAGCTCAGCCCGGAGCAGTACCGGGTCGCGCGCTGCGGCGACACCGAGCGCGCGTTCACCGGGAAGTACTGGAACTGCCACGAGGACGGCATCTACCGCTGCGTCTGCTGCGGCAACGAGCTGTTCCGCTCCGACGAGAAGTACGACTCCGGGAGCGGCTGGCCGAGCTTCTGGCGCACCAACGGCGACAACCGGGTCAAGATCGTGCAGGACCCGAGCCACGGCATGGTGCGCGACGAGATCCGCTGCGCGAAGTGCGACGCCCACCTCGGCCACCTGTTCGACGACGGGCCACTGCCGACGCGCTTTCGCTTCTGCGTCAACTCCGCCTCGCTCGACCTCGCGCCCAAGCCCGAGCCCGAGCAGCCCTAGCCGGCCCTACAGTTTCCGCGTCGCGATCACGCCGCAGCCGAGGCGCGCACCCGCGTTGCCCGTCGGCTGGCCGCCGTCATCCGGCCTGGCATGGACGATCACCGCGCGGCCGAAGATCGGGTTGTGCGTGCCGGTGAGCGAGATGTTCGTCACCGTGACCTCGTAGTGCGCGTGTCCCTTGCCGTCGGCCTTGACGTTGCCCAGGTCGCCGGCATGGCGATCCTCGGCGGGCGGCAGGCCGTGCGCCTTCACCTCGGGATTGTAGTGCCCCTTGGCGCTCATCCCGTCGGGCGCGCTGCAGTCCCCCACCTCGTGGATGTGGATCGCGTGCTCGGCGTTCGGCGTCAGGCCGTCGAGATCGGCGATGACGCGCACGGTTCCGTCCTTCTCGGCGACGAACTGGACCTTGCCGCGGCAGGTGTTGCCCTGCGTCGGCTCGATCTTCGCGTCCATCGCGTCGAGCAGCATGCCGGTCGAGGAGTTGACCTCGGGGGCATGCGAGCAGCCGGCCAGCATCAGCGCGAACCCGAGGGCGGCGAGCGCCAGGGTGCGGGGTCGTCGATGGAACATCGGGGGACTCCTTTCGAGTCGTGAGGAGGAGCGCTTGGCCGTCAGGATGGCGGCTGCCGCTCGCTCCGGCAAGATCGACATTACAACGACGTATCAAAGACGTTTCAACGACGTCTCAAAGACGTTCGGAGTTACTTGTACCTGTCCTTGAGGTTCACTCCGGAGTTGCCCCCGGCATCGGCCCGCAAGATCTTGTCGAGTTTCGCCTGGTCGTTCGGCAGGAGCCCCACCGGCCCGGCCAGTCGAGGAACCAGTTCCTTCCAGCGCGGCTCCCTCTGGAACACGGTCTTGAACAGCGGCATCGCCGCGTCCTCCTGCCCGACCGAGAACAACCCGACCGCCTCCCAGAACACGATCTCCATGTTGTCGGGCGCCAGCCGCGCGCCCTCGGCGTACGCCTTCTGTGCCCCTGGCAGGTCGTTGGCGGTCACGCACGAGTCGCCACGATCAACCCAGCGATACGCGCGCCACGCGGTGACGAGCCGGCGCAGCTCGGCGATCGGTTTCGGCGAGTCGTCGACCCGGAGGTCCATGATCCGGTCCGCCCACGGCCGGTCGCTCGCCACACCCTTGACGATCACGATCGCCGCCGACTGCTGACCGCGAATGTCGCCGCCCGCCGCCTGCGCCGCCTCGAGTGCCTGCAGCATGCGCTCGGCCAGATCGCCCTTCGCGGCGCGATAGGCCTTTGCCATGGCGGGCCAGACCGTCTCGTTCGCCATCAGGTTCGCCTCGGTCGTGAACTGCTCGCCGACGACGTGCCCCGCTGCGGCGATGCACTTCGGCCCGGAATAGGCCGCAACACCTCCGCGGGTATCCACCATCGCGACCTGTCGCCCGCCGCGGCCAGAGTCCGCCGCGACCAGCTCGGCGAGCGCATCCGGGGCGGACTTGCCGGCCTTCATCAGCGCAAGCCCCTTGGGCCCGTACGCGACCTCGACCAGCGACTGCGTCGCGACCGCGCCCACGCCCGGCTCGGCCCACGGCACGACCGGGCCCACCGCAAAGTAGTGCGACTGCACGGCGACACCCATGTCGCCGGTGACCGAATCGCGCGCCACGATCGAGAACGTGTGAACGGGCGTGCCGGCTGCGGCCGGAGTGGCGAGCGCGCCGGCGATCAACGCGAGCACGGCGAGAGAGAGACGCATGGCAGACCTCCTCAGGAGGGAACGGGCGCGAGGTACAGCACGGACAGCGGCGGCAGCGTCAGCACGAGCGATTGTTGCTGCCCCTGCCACACGATCGGTTCGGTCGTGAGCATGGGCGGATTCGAGACACCGCTGCCGCCCCACACGCGCGCGTCGGAATTGAGGATCTCGGCATACCTGCCTGCGGCGGGCACGCCCACACGGTACGAGAGCCGCGGCAGCGGCGTGTAGTTCGCGATCGCCACGACGTGGCTCGCGCGCTCCTTCGCGTGGCGCGCATAGACCAGCACGCTCTGCTCGACGTCGGCGTAGTCGATCCACTCGAAGCCGTCCCAGTGGTCGTCGATCTGGTGAAGCGCGGGATGGGCGCGCAGTATCCGGTTCAGTTCGCGCACGAAATCGAGCAGCGCGCGGTGATAACGGCCGGTCTCGGGGTCGTCGAGCAGGTGCCAGTCGAGCCCGCGCGCGTCGTTCCACTCGCGCCACTGCCCGAACTCGCCGCCCATGAACAGCAGCTTCTTGCCCGGGTGCGCGTACATCGACGCGTAGAGCGCGCGCAGGTTCGCGAACTTTTTCCAGGCGTCCCCCGACATCTTGTTCAGGAGCGAGTACTTGCCGTGCACGACCTCGTCGTGCGACAGCGGCAGCAGGTAGTTCTCGTTCCACGCGTAATACAGCGAAAACGTCATCTTCGAGTGGTGGAAGCGGCGGTAGATCGGGTCCTGGCGCATGTACTCGAGCGTGTCGTGCATCCAGCCCAGGTTCCACTTGTGGTCGAACCCGAGGCCGCCCAGGTGCGCCGGGCGCGACACGCCGGGCCATGACGTCGACTCCTCGGCGAACGTCAGCGCGCCGGGGAAACGCTCGTGCACCAGGGCATTGAACTGCTTCACGAACTCGATCGCCTCGAGGTTCTCGCGTCCGCCGAACCTGTTCGGCAGCCATTCGCCTTCCTTGCGCGAGTAATCGAGGTACAGCATCGAGGCCACCGCGTCGACGCGCAGGCCGTCGATGTGGAAGCGGTCCAGCCAGTAGAGCGCGGACGACCAGAGAAACTCGGCAACCTCCCGCCGCCCGTAGTTGAAGATCGACGTGCCCCAGTCGGGGTGCTGGCCCTTGCGCGGGTCGGCGTGTTCATAGAGATGCGTGCCGTCGAACACCGCCAGCCCGTGCGCGTCCTTCGGAAAGTGCGCGGGCGCCCAGTCGAGCAGCACGCCGAGGCCCGCCGCGTGCGCCGCGTCGACGAACGCGCGAAAGTCGTCCGGCGTGCCGAAGCGCGCCGTCGGCGCGAAGTAGCCGACGGTCTGGTAGCCCCACGACTCGTCCAGCGGGTGCTCGGTCACCGGCATCAGCTCGAGGTGCGTGAAGCCGAGATCGGCCGCGTAGGGCACGAGCTCCGCCGCCAGTTCGGCCCAGCTCAGGAACCGCCCGCCGGGCTCGGCCTCGGCGTCATCGACCGGGCCGCGCTTCCACGAGCCCGGGTGCACCTCGTAGATCGCGATCGGCTGGTCCTTCGCCTGCGCGCGCGCGCGGCGGCGGACCCACGCGGTGTCCTGCCAAGGACGCGTCTTCTCGGAGACCACGATCGAAGCCGTGTCGGGCCGGCGTTCCATGAAGCGGCCCAGCGGGTCCGCCTTGATGCGCCGGGTGCCATCGGGCGCAAGCAACTCGTACTTGTAGACCTCGCCCGGGCCGAGCCCCGGCACGAACAACTCCCACACGCCGGCTTCGGGCCTGAGGCGCATCGGGTGGGCACGGCCGTCCCAGCGATTGAAGTTGCCGACGACGCTCACGCGCGCCGCGCCCGGCGCCCACACCGCGAAGGCGACACCGGCTGAGCGCTCGTGCGCCCGCGCGTGCGCGCCCATGCGATCGTACAGCTCGACATGCGTGCCCTCGGCAAACAGGTGCAAGTCGAACGACGTCAGGATCGGGCCAAAGCGGTATGGGTCGTCGCGCACCACGGTGATGTCGCCCGCGAGCGTGATCTCGAGCTTGTACGCGAACGGCCTGTCCTCACCCGCGAACACGGCCTCGAACAATCCGTCGGCGTGCACGCGCTCCATCGCCGTGGCGCCGCGGCCACGCTTGACCCTCATCGCGGTCGCGCCCGGCACCCATGCGCGCACGGCGATCGCCGCGCGGCCATCGTCGCCCTTCGCGGCATGCGGCCCAAGCACCGCGAACGGCTCGGGGTGCTCACCCCGCACGAGGCGCAGGACGTCGCCGGGTGCGAGGCTCACGACGCGACCATCGTAAGCTCCATGCCGATGCGATCCGCCATGTCGAGCGCCGCCTGGAGGTCGGCGTGGCGCACGATCACCATGCCGTCGGAGATCAGCGTCTGCTTCCAGTCGCGGCGCGGGGTGCCGACCGGCAGGAGGTCGAGTGCCGCGATGTGCGGCCCGAACTCGGCCATCAGCGGGCCGAGCCCCTCGATATGGCGGATCGTGCCCTGCCCCTGCGCGCGCTTGAAGATCGAGATCGCGTTGTAGCGGCGCGTCACTTCCTGGCCGAGCCGGCCGTGCACGATCGCCTCGCCGAAGCCCCTGAACAGGTCGATGTCGGATGCGTAGTTCATGAGGTCGACCGTGAACGCGCCGGGCGGCCGCGCGCCGATCTCGCCGAACACGACCTCGCCGTCGGCCTTCCGGTACCACTCCATGTGCGTAAAGCCTTCCTGGAAGTTCATCGCCTTCAGGACCGCCAGCCCGAGCGCCTTGCCACCGGCGAGTTCGGGCGCGTCCGGGTCCTTGAGCGCGACCGTCTGCGGGCTGACCCACTCGAGCTGCCGAGCCAGCAGCGGCCGCGGCCGATACCAGCAGATGTTGTAATAGAGGATCTTCCCGCCGCCGCAGACAGTGTCGAACGTGAACTCCTCGCCGTCGATGAACTCCTCGACGCTGACCTCGGGCACGTGCTTGAGCTTCGGCAGCGCGGCTTCGAGCGCGGCCTCGTCGTCGAGCCGGAACGTGTCGGCCGAGCCCGCGCCGGCGATGGGCTTGATGATCGCCGGGTAGCCGATCGCCGCGATCGCCTGCTTGACCCCGGCGATGCTGTGCGCGTTCGCGTGGCGCGGCGTGCGGATGCCGGCGGCGTCGAGCACCTGCTTCATGATCTCCTTGTCACGGAACGGCACGGTCTCGGCGACGCTCATCCCGGGCGCGCCGATGGCCTCCCTTATCCGCGCGGCCGCGATCATGAGCGGCTCCCAGAGCGCGATCACCCGGTCGATCCGCACGTGCTCGGCGATCTTCACCGCCTCGGCGACGAGGCGCCCCTCGTCCGCAAAGCCCGGGCCTTCTACGTAGGCCGCGAGATGCTCGCGCGCGTCGGGCGGCAGCATGCGCTCGGACTGGTAGCCGAGCCCGATCACCCGCGCGCCGGACTCGGCGAGGCCCCTGACGAACTTCGGCATCTCGGGCGGGTAGCCGGGGGACAGGAACAGGACGTTCATGCGAGCTCCACGCGAATGTTCGAGACGATCGTGTTGAGCGCCTCCTCGACCACGCGGGTCTCGGGGTGGCGCACGATGATGAAGCCTTCGCCCTCGTAGGTGCCGGCGGACGCCTGGCCCGCGCGCGGCAGGCGCGCTTCGACGACCAGCGGGCCCAGTTCCTGCGCGACGCGATCGAGCCCGAGCACCTGCTGCACGCGACCCTGGCCCTGCCCGCGCAAGTAGGCGCAGCCGACAGCATACTTCCGTTCGGGCGGCGCAAACTGGTCGAGCGCCGCGAGCCGCGCCCAAATCTGGTAGAAGTCCGCGTCGTGCGCATATGAGATCAGCGTCGTGAACTGCGCGCCCGGCGGCCGGGCGCCGACCTCGGAGATCGCCACCTCCCCGCTCTTTCGCAGGAACCACTCCATGTGCGCAAAGCCGGTGTCGAGCCCGAGCGCTGCGAGGGCGGCGAACCCGTCGCGCCGGATCGCGGCGTACTCCGGCCCGTCGATCGCGCGCGGCAGGAGCACGCACCACTGGATCCACGGCTCGCGCAGCACCTCGAGCGGCGACGGGTGATAGCGGCTGATCGAGTGCCACACCGGCACGCCGCCGACGACCGCGGCGTCGAACGAGTGCTCCTCGCCGGTGACGAACTCCTCGAGCAGCACGGGCGACCCGGGGTTGGGCGGCATGTGCGCGCAGGCGGCGGCGAGTTGCTCCTCCGAGTCGAGGCGAAACGTGTTCTTCGCGCCCGCGCCGGCCTGGGGCTTGGCCACGACCGGGTAGCCGACCGTGCGCACGAACGCGCGCGCCTCTTCCTCCGAGTGCGCGAGCGCGTGACGCGCGCACGGCAGGCCCGCGCGCGCGAGCGCGGTCTTCATGCGCGCCTTGTCACGAAAGTTGCTCGCCGCCTCGGACGACAGGCCGGGCAGGCCGAGCGCCTCGCGCGCGAGCGCGAGCGGCACTTGCAGTTCCTCGAGCGTGCCGATCAGCCGGGCCGGCGGGCCGATGCGCCGGGCGAGTCCCCGCACCGCGAGCTCGATCTGCGCCGGGTCGAGGCAATCGCCCACCCGCCAGTGCGCCAGGACGCGCGACCGGAGGCCGGGCGGCAGCTTCTCCTCCGGGTCGGTCGAGACCACAGCGACCGCCACCTCGTCGAGCCGGGACACGGCGTCGACGAATCTCAGGGTTGCCTCGAGAAAGTAGGGCGCGACGAAGATGACGGGGCGCATGGGGATGGGGTAGTCTAGCCGCGCTCATGACCCCACTCAAGGTTCTGTTCGTCACCGCCGAGGCTGCGCCCTTCGCCAAGACGGGTGGCCTCGCCGACGTGTCCTTCTCGCTGCCCCTCGCCCTGGCGGCGCTCGGGCACGACGTGCGCGTCATTTTGCCGCTCTATCCCCGGATTCGGGAGCAGGCCGAGGGCCTCGCCCCGCTCGCGGGCCCCGGCCGGATCGTGATCCCCTCCGCGCACCACGCGTTCGAGTGCGGGGTCTTTCACGCGAAGTTCCCGGGCACGTCGCTCGACGCGTTCTTCATCGACTGCCCGGCGCTGTTCGACCGCGACGCGATCTACACCCAGGACACCGACGAGCACTTGCGCTTCACCGTGCTGACGCGCGCCGCGATCGAGCTGGCGCAGCGCTGGCAGTGGGCGCCGGACATCGCGCACGCACACGATTGGCACACCGCACTGCTCCCCTTGTACCTGCGCACGACCTACGCCTGGGACCGCCTCTTCGAGCGCACGAAGTCGCTGCTCACGATCCACAACCTCGGGCACCAGGGTGTGTTCAGCGCGCACGTGCTCGCCGACCTCGGCCTCGCCGAGGGCAGCAAGCTCCTGCACCAGGAGGACCTCAAGGCGGGGCGCATCAACTACCTCAAGACGGGGCTGCTGCACGCGGACAAGCTCTCGACCGTCAGCCCGACCTACGCCAGGGAGATCCAGACCCCGGCATTCGGCTTTGGCCTCGACGAGTTGCTGCGCGCGCGCGGTGCGGACCTCCACGGCATTCTGAACGGCATCGACATGGACACCTGGAACCCGCGCACCGATCCGCACCTCGTCGCGCGTTACTCGGAGAAGAGCCTCTGGCGCAAGGAGAAGAACAAGCAGGCGCTGCTCGAATCCGTCGGCCTGCCGTACGCGAAAGGCGTGCCCGTCCTCGGGATCGTCACGCGGCTGTCGCACCAGAAGGGCATCGAGCTGCTCGAGGGTGCGCTGCCCAGGGTACTCGCCGAGCGCGACGTGAGATTCGTCGCGCTGGGCAGCGGCGAGCCGCGTTACGAGGGCTTCCTCGAGGGGCTCGCGCACGCGTTCCCGGGCAAAGCCCGACTGTGGCGCGGCTTCAACGAGCGGCTCGCGCACCTGGTCGAGGCCGGCAGCGACATGTTCCTCATGCCGTCCCTGTACGAACCGTGCGGGCTCAATCAGATGTACAGCCAGCGCTACGGCACGCCGCCGGTCGCGCGCAAGACCGGCGGCCTCGCCGACACGATCGAGCACTTCGACCGCGCGACCGGGCGGGGCACGGGCTTCCTGTTCGAGCACTTCACGGCGACCGGGCTCGAGTGGGCGATCGGCGCCGCGCTCGAGGTCTACGCCGACCCGAAGGCGTGGAGCCAGGTCATGAGAAACGGCATGGCCGGCGAGTTCAGCTGGGAGAACGAGGCGCCGCGCTACGTCGAGTTGTACCGATCCATGCTCCCCGCGGAGGCGCACCAACCGTGAACGTGATCTTTCTCGAGCCTTCGTTTCCCGCGAACCAGCGCGAGTTCGTGCGCGGGCTGTTCGAATCCGGCGCGCGCGTGATCGGCATCGGCGAGCGCCCGAAGGAGTCGCTCGACCACGACTTGAAGCGCTGGATGACGCACTACGAGCAGGTGCGCTCGGTCGTGGACGAGGACGCGCTGATCGAGAAGGTGCGCTGGCTGCAGGGCAAGGTGTACGTCGACCGGCTCGAGGCCGTGATCGAGGCGCACGTCATGGCCGCCGCGAAGGCGCGCGAGGCGTGCTCGATCCCGGGCACCTCGGTGCACACGACGTGGCTGTGCCGCGACAAGCCGTCGATGAAGGAGGTGCTGCGCCAGGGCGGCATCCCGTGTGCGCAGTCGACCGCCGCCTCCACACCCGAGGAGGCACGGACGTTCGCTTCGAAGGTCGGCTATCCGCTGATCCTCAAGCCGCGCGACTCCGCCGGCGCATCGGGCACGTTCAAGGCCGATGACGCGGCCGGGCTCGAGCACGCGATCGCCGCCTCCGGGCTCGCGCATGGCCGTTCGGTCGCGATCGAGGAATTCATCGAGGGCCACGAGGGCGTCTACGACACGCTGTCGATCGACGGGCAGGTGGCGCACGAGTTCGCGCTCCACTACTACCCGAACGTGCTCGAAGCCATGCGCACGCGCTGGATCTCCCCGCAGGTCGTCGTGACGAACCGTAGCGACACCGCCGAGGGTTACGCCGAAATAAAGTCACTCGGCCGTCGCGTGCTGCCGCTGCTCGGGATCGGCACGTCGGCGACGCACATGGAATGGTTCGCGGGACCGAAGGGCCTCAAGTTCTCGGAGATCGGCTGCCGCCCGCCGGGCGTGCGCACGTGGGACCTCTACTGCCACGCCAACGAGATGGACCTCTATCGCGACTGGGCGTTCGCGATCACGCAGGGCCGTGTCACGCAGCGCCCGTCGCGCCGCTTCGCGGCCGGCCTGATCGCGCTGCGCCCGATGCAGGACGGCGTGATCGCGGGCTACGAGGGCGTCGAGCGTGTGCGCGAAGCGCTGGGCGACGCGATCATCGACGACTACTTCCCGCCGCCCGGCACGCCGACGCAACCGGTCGAGGCCGGCTACATGGCGAACGCCTGGCTGCGCGCGCGCCACAGGGACTACGACGAGCTGCGCCGCATGTTCGATTTCGTCGGCCAGACGGTGAAGGTGATCGCGCGATGAGCATCGTTCCGCGCGCGCTGGCGTTCCTCGGGCCGCAGCGCTTCCAGCCCACGCTCGGCGCGGTCGTCGCCGCGCTCGGGATCGAGGGCGACCTCGCGACCGTGACCGCCGGCTGGCAGGAGAGAGAGCGCGAGGTCGAGGAACTGCACGAGCACCTGGGCGGCCGCGCCGTGAACCTCGAGCTGCACCGGCGCGGCGAGGCGGTATTCGCCGCCGACCCCGAGTTCGCCGCCGCCTATCGCCGCCGGCAGGAATTGTTTCGCGAGATGCAGGCGATCTACGCCCTGCGGCTCGACGCCGCCATGGCCGCCTGCACGGCGCTCGCCGCACGCGCGGGCCACGCCCGCCTGCTCGAGGAGGAGCGCGCCGCCGCACTCGAAAACGTGCGCACTCTCGACGACACGCATGCCGCGCGCATGGGGGAGGTGCACGCCGAGTTCGACGCGCGCTGGCGGCCCCTGGAGCGTGATGCGCTGCGCGCCGAGCGCGCGGAGATCTCGCGCCTGCTCGCCGGCGTCTCCGCGCTGGCCATCGCGGGCGGCCACGTCGCGGTGCTGGCGAACCGGCTGCGCCTGTTCGACGTGCTCGCTCTGTCCGGAGATCGCCCGGTGATCGCATGGTCGGCCGGCGCAATGGCGTGCGCCGAGCGCATCGTGCTGTTCCACGACCACCCCCCGTACGGCACCGGCCACGCGCAGGTGCTCGACCAGGGCCTCGGCCTCGCGGACGGGCTGGTGTTCCTGCCGCACGCGCGCCGCCGCCTCGACCTCGGCGACACGGCGCGCGTCGGCATGTTTGCGCGCCGGCTCGCCCCGCGCGCGGGCGTCGTCATGGAGGATGGCGCGGCGCTGACCTGGCGCCCCGGCTCGGGCTGGGTGGCCGACGGGGGCTGCCTGCGCATGCAGGACGACGGCACGCTTGCGCCGTTCGCTTTGAAAGGAGTCGCCGCGTGAGCCCCGAGACCGGCGCCGAACACCGTCTCGCGATCCGTCGCCTGCTCGACCACGGCACGCCCGACCGCGCCGCGATCGACGCGTTCCTGGGCGAGCACTCCTTCCCCCTGATCGAGGGCATGAGCGTGACTTTCGCCTGGTTCGGCGAGGCCGACTCGGTGCGCCTCAGGCACTTCATCTACGGATTGGCCGCAAGCCAGCCGTTCGCGCGCGTGCCGGGAACCGACCTGTGGCACCTCACGCTGGAGTTGCCCGATCGCTCGCGCGTCGAGTACAAGTTCGAGGTTGAACGCAACGAGCGCTCCGAGTGGATCGAGGATCCGCTCAACCCGCTCAAGGCGCGCGATCCGTTCGGCGCGAACTCGGTCGTCCACGCGCGCGGGTACGAAATCCCGGAGTGGACGCGCTTCGACCCCGAGTCACGCGCCGGCACGATCGAAGAGCATCACCTGCACAGCCGCGCGCTCGGCCGCGACGCGCGGGTCGACGTCTACCTGCCGGCGCGCTTCCGGCCCGGCCGGCGCTATCCGCTGCTGGTGGCGCACGACAGTGGCGACTACCTCGCGTACTCGGGACTCAAGACCGTGCTCGACAACCTGGTGCACCGGGTCGAGGTCGCGGACGTGATCGTCGCGCTCACCTACCCGGGCAATCGACTGGTCGAGTACGCCGACCACGAACCGCACGCGCGCTTCCTGACCGAGGAACTGCTGCCGTGGATGTCGGAGCGCTGGCCACTCAAGGGCACGCCCGAAACCCGCTGCCTGATGGGCGCGAGCTTCGGTGCGGTGGCCTCGCTGTCGACCGCGTGGCGCTACCCTTCCATGTACGGTCGTTTGCTGCTGCAATCGGGCTCGTTCGCGTTCAGCGATATCGGGCCGAACCCGCGCGGGCCCTCGTTCGCGCCGGTGGTCAAGTTCATGAACGAGTTCCGCGATCGTCCCGCGCGCGTATCGGAGCGTGTGTTCGTGAGCTGCGGACAGTACGAGTCGTTGATCTACGAGAACCGCTCGCTCGTGCCGCTCCTGCAATCGACCGGCATGGACGTGCGATTCGTCGAGGCGCGCGACGGGCATAACTGGGAGAACTGGCGGGATCGCCTGCGGGCGGGGCTGAGCTGGCTGTTCCCTGGGCCGATGGGCATGATCTACGAGTGACCGGGGATCGACGTAGACTCGAACCTATGCGCGTGTCGTAGGTCCCACGTCCGTCCACGCGCAAGGCGCGTGCCGCCTGCGCGATCCGTGACACACGTCCTTTCCAATGCAAAGCACTTGGCTCTCGCACGCCGCGCGGCGTGCGAGAGCCAAGTACTTTGTCGTGCCAAGCGATCGGTCAACCTCGTCGATCGTGGACAATGGCGATCGGGCGGCGTGGCAATCCTCGCGATTCGCGCAGCAGCTGGCATCGCGCGGCATGAAGCCCGCGGTCCACGCGCTTCGAGCCGGGCGGCTTCACAAGGGTTGGCCCGGGCCTCATCCAGGGTGGCGCCTTGCGTGTTCACTCCCGGCAGTTCCTCGACGAAGCCGATGTAGCCTTCGGGCACGTGCTTGAAGATCGCTGTGAGTGCGAGCGTTCTTTCGAATGCGTGCACTTTGGGCCCGGACACGTCGATGCCCGGGAAGTCGCCTCCGACGAGGCCCCAGGCTCGCGGGCTTTTGACCCGCTGCCCCCCCATCGGTTAGCATCCCTCGCATGCCCAACGTCACTCGCACCATCGGCCTCTCCCTCGGCGCCGACCTGTGCTGGCCCATCTGCTACGAGGAGATCCTGCGCCGTCTCGACCCATTGATCCCGGTCGGCAAGGACAAGGTCCGCTTCGCCGTCGAGCGCCTGACGATCGAGCCGTTCGACCTGCGCCAAGAGTGCAAGTACGACCTGGTCGTCGACCGCCTGACGCACTGGTACTCGGTCAGCCGCGAGTGGATCAAGAAGTCGATCCTGATGGACGACCTGTACGTCTTCAACAACCCGTGGGCGATCCAGTCCATGGAGAAGCACACGACCTACGCGGCGATGATGGCGCTCGGCCTGCCGGTCCCCGAGACGTGGATGATCCCGCCCAAGGAGTACGAGCCCAAGCCCGACCTCCAGGTCACGCTCGACCGTTACGCCAGGCTGTTCGACCTCGGCGCGGTCGGCGCAAAGCTCGGCTACCCGTCGTACCTCAAGCCATACGACGGCGGCGGCTGGCAGGGCGTCTCGCGCATCGATGACGAGGCGCGCCTCAAGCACAGCTACGACGAGTCCGGCCGCAACGTCATGCACCTGCAACAGGCGATCGAGCCCTACGACCAGTTCGTGCGCGTGATCGGGCTCGGTCCGCAGCTCAAGGCCATCCGCTACGATCCGTCGCAGCCG
>Ga0315273_10005443_pt1 | contig 15742 bp, 14 predicted proteins | sample YL17G02_0_MG_FD_205753 | JGI IMG/M metagenome (GOLD analysis project Ga0315273, IMG submission 205753) | Sediment microbial communities from Yellowstone Lake, YNP, Wyoming, USA - YL17G02_0 | ecosystem: Environmental > Aquatic > Freshwater > Lake > Sediment | place: USA: Wyoming | collected...
CATCGGCAAATCGTGTCTAAAGATTTTTGCCGAAAGAACGATTAAAATGATTGACAGACTGCACACACGTGCAGTATAATCATTGAAGAGCAGGGAATCGCTCTGACAGGAGGTTAAGATGGTTCCTTACGAGGACCTTACGGACCGGCAGCGAGAGATTTATTCCTACATCGAAGAGCGCATCAATCGCGACGGCCAACCGCCGACGATCCGCGAGATCGGACGGAAATTCGGTATTTCATCGACTAACGGTGTTCGCTCGCTACTGAGCGCCCTGACCAAGAAAGGCTACATTACCAAATCAGCCTCGGTCGCGCGCGGAATCAAGTTAGTCAAAGAAAACGCCGAGGCGATGATGGTTCCATTGGTAGGTCAGGTTGCTGCCGGCATGCCGCTGATGGCGGAGGAGAATATCAGCGAACGGATTGTGGTTGACCGGTCATTTGCGCCGTCCGGAGATCTGTTTACTCTGCGGGTCAAAGGTGAGAGCATGAAAAACGCCGGCATTTTTGACGGCGACTTTGTGCTGGTTCGCAAACAATCGGCAGCCGATCCGGGGGACATTGTTGTGGCCGTGATTGGCGATGAAGCCACGGTCAAGCGCTACTATCCCGAGCGCAAACGAATTCGCCTGCAACCAGAGAATGATGCTTTCGGTCCGATCATTATCGAGCGCAGCGCGCCGGGATTCTATCTCGCAGGCAAGGTCGTCGGCTTGATGCGGAAGATGTAACGTGATTGGTGTTCAAACGGCAGTGTCAGTTAATTTTCCCCCTTAGCAAAGGGGGACCAGAGGGGGTTGTAAGCGCATGTCGGACCAGCAGAAGGACAACCCTCTGAATCCCCCTTTAATAAGGGAGAATGATATTTCCAGCGCCGTCGGGAATCCTTTCCCGACGGAGAACGGTTACTGTCAGGAAGGGATTCCTGACAGCGCATAATCCTGACCGCGACGAGAAAGTTGGTCGGATCAAATGTATCAAGACCTCGACGATAACATCGAAGTGATCGCTCTTTTTGAGCGGAACAAGCTGAAACCATGCCGTTTTCGTTGGCGCGGCAAAGTCTACAAAGTCACCCGCATTACCGGTGATTGGGCGAGTGATGTTGGCCAATCGAAACTTCGGTATTTTGCCGTGGTTGATTCCTCATCAAATTTCTTCCAACTCTGCTATGACGAACGCCTGATAAGCTGGAAGGTCGCCAAGGTGTGGGTGGAGTGAGCAGGCGCATAGGACCGGTCACTCCCGGAAACGACAAAATCCTTGACAATTCGAGGAGATTTTGGTACCATTAAACTGCTGGGAGATGTCAAAAAGTGTCTTCTGAGTTCCTATTCGAGAAGTTTTCGCTAAGGAGGTTAACAATGTACAGAATAGCGCCGGTTATTTTAGGACTTCTGATCGTAACAGTCAGTCTGCCAGTTTTTGCCGGCAACAGACCTGTTACTCAAAGCGATAGACTGAAGCGGTTGGGTTCAGAGTATTTGGCAAAATGGCAAGACGGTCGAACATCATCTTATCGTTCGCTATTATTGAGCACGGACACGGCTCAGGCTAAGTTGAATGTTGATCCCAGTATTGAACTGATGTTCCTCGACAGGCGTGGAAGACCCGTATATTACGGCCTAAACAATTTGATAGCAGCGCAGACAATTAGTACCGATGAGGTGTGGCCGGGGGGCTCGAGCGGACTGAATCTCGACGGTTCTTCAACCATACTCGGCGAACTGGGAATCTGGGACGCAGGAGCTGTACTCGCATCGCATCAGGAATTCGGCGGACGTGTTACTCAAATGGATGGCGTGAGCACGACTCACTATCATTCGACTCACGTAGCAGGCACATTGGTTGCATCGGGCGTCAGCCCGGCTGCAAAAGGTATGTCATTTACCGCGCCTCTTGCAGCTTACGATTGGTCATATGATGAATCCGAAATGGCATCGGCCGCAGCCGGCGGAATGAATGTTTCGAACCACTCCTATGGTATCATTGTTGGGTGGTATTATTCCGGAGGCAGTTGGTATTGGTATGGCGATATTAGTATTAGCCAAACAGAAGACTGGCAGTTTGGATTCTACACTTCTTACGCGCAGGAATGGGATAATATCGCTTATAACGCACCTTACTACACAATAGTGAATTCCGCCGGTAATGAACGGGATGATAATGGTCCCGGATCGGGTGGAGGGCATTATCATTGGGAGAATGATCAATGGGTCTGGAGCACTGATACACACAATCCCGATGGAGGAACAAACGGATTTGATTGCTTAGGAGTTCGAGCTTGTGCCAAGAACGTCTTGGCGGTTGGTGCTGTCTATGATATTCCAGGAGGCTATACGAATCCAGGCTCCGTCTGGATGAGTTCATTCAGTAGCTGGGGACCGACCGACGATGGGCGAATCAAACCTGATCTTGTGGCCAACGGCATCAATCTCTACTCATGTCTTGACGGTGGTGATTCCGAATACGGTTACCTGAGTGGAACGTCTATGGCTTCACCAAATGCTGCGGGGTCTCTGAACCTACTTGTGCATCATTACGAGACTACGCACGGAAGTGTGACCCCTCTTTCATCGACCATGAAGGCTGTTCTGATTCAAACTGCGGACGAAGCGGGTGACTATCCGGGACCTGATGCTAGATTCGGCTGGGGGTTGATGAATACCCTAAAAGCGGCTCAGGTAATAACCTCTGACGGGACAGAGGAAAGGATCGTGGAAGCACAACTGAGCAATGAAACGGTTCGTACCTATTGGCTCACAAGTGACGGGATCGCTCCGATTTGTTTGACCCTTGCGTGGACCGACCCTCCGGGAGTACCGCCTACGCCATCCGTTGATCCGGCTACATCGGTTCTTGTCAACAATCTCGATCTCACCATTAGGCACTTCGCCACCGGAACGAATTACTATCCGTTCGTTCTTAATCCAAGCCAACCGGCAGGCCCACCCCTGGCACCTTCTGAAGGGAACAACGTTGATAACGTTGAGCAAATAAAGTTCACTCCATCACTTTCCGGTGACTACTTGGTTACAGTCACTCACAAAGCCAATCTATCGCCTAATCAATATTACTCGTTAGTGAGCAGCCACGAGCTCAGTCTCGATTCGGATGGAGTCAAAGATCAATTCGATAATTGCCCCAGTGTCTACAATCCATCCCAAGAGGATGGGGATAGTGACGGTGTCGGTGATGCATGCGACAATTGCCCGACGGTCACAAACCAGAACCAATTAGATACTGATGCTGATACCAAGGGAGACCTTTGCGACAATTGCCCGTCAATCGCCAACGCTGACCAGCTTGATGCCGATTTCGATAGCATTGGCGACGTCTGCGATAACTGTCCTCAAGTCTCGAACCCGGATCAGCTGGATTCGGATCATGATAACGTCGGCGATGCTTGCGATTACAAATGCGGTGACGCCAACGGTGATGCTGCAGTTGACATCTCCGACGTCGTCTATCTGATCGCCTACATCTTTTCCGGGGGGTTTCCACCATCGCCATTACCTGCTGGTGACGCCAACTGTGACGGCATGGTCGACATCTCGGACGTCGTGTATCTCAACGCTTACATCTTCTCGGGCGGGTTGGCGCCCTGTGCGGTGTGCTGACTTAGAATTCTGAGCGGGCAGGCGGGAATCCTTTCCTGCCGGCTTAGTAAGTCAGTCAAGGTCGTCAGGAAAGGGTCCCTGACGACGCTTGGATGAAGTCCGGTAGTCTGTCATTCTGAGCGGAGCGAAGAATCTGACGCGTTTGTCCTGCGGTGAATTAGAGATTCTTCGTCGTTCAGTCCGGTGCATTACGAACCGGCAACTGCCGGACTCCTCAGAGTGACACACAGTTACTGGCGATTGGGCCAGTGATGTTGGCCAATCGAAGCTTCGGTATTTTGCCGTGGTTGATTCCTCATCAAATTTCTTCCAACTCTGCTATGACGAACGCCTGATAAGCTGGAAGGTCGCCAAGGTGTGGGTGGAGTGAATATATGCATAGGAACGATCACTCGGGAAACGGAAAAATCCTTGACAATCTGAGGGGATTGTGTTACTATTAAAATGTTAAAGGATGTCAAATAGTGTCTTCTGATCCCTTATAGGGAAATCTTGGAGGAGACACAGTACCGGAACGGGAAGTGGGATGTCAAAATCGAAACGATTCTGACCTACAAAACTTGGCCGATCAGGCCACTCGGTATGGAGTCTTCGCTGTGGCAAAGCGAAGAGACGGCAAAAATATGGAGGAGTAAATGAAACAAATGTTATTGATTATTTGCCTGGCCCTAATTTCCATTAACTACGCGTCAGCGCAGGATTTGCTATTTGCGCTACCCGTCAATTACGGGGTGGGTATCGGCCCTCATCCAGTCTTTGCCGCTGACCTTGATGGCGATGGCGACAACGACCTGGCGGTGGCAAATTGGGGTCCCGAAAACGTCTCAATTTTGTTGAACAATGGCAATGGGACATTTCAAGCGGCAGTTAATTACGGGGTGGACTCCATGCCGAATTCAGTCTTTGCCGTTGACCTTGATGGCGATGGCGACAACGACCTGATGTGCGTAAATATAGGTTCCAACAGCGTCTCAATTTTGTTGAACAATGGCAATGGGACATTTCAAGCGGCAGTTAATTACGGGGTGGGCAGTGTTCCCTGCGCAGTCTTTGCCGTTGACCTTGATGGCGATGGCGACAACGACCTGGCGGTGACAAATTACTCGTCCGACAACGTCTCAATCTTGTTGAACAATGGCAATGGGACATTTCCAGCGGCAGTTAATTACGGGGCCAGTGGTCCCGGCGCAGTCTTTGCCGTTGACCTTGATGGCGATGGCGACAACGACCTGGCGGTGGGAAATGAAGACCTGAACAATGTCTCAATTTTGTTGAACGATGGCGATGGGACATTTCAGGATCCGGTCTATTATGGGGTGGGCAGCTATCCCTGGACAATCTTTGCCGTTGACCTTGATGGCGACGGCGACAACGACCTGGCGGTGACAAATTATATGTCCGACAACGTCTCAATTTTGTTGAACTATGGCAACGCGACCTTTCAAGAGGCGGCCAATTACGGGGTGGGCCTCGATCCCATTTCAGTCTTTGCCGTTGACCTTGATGGCGATGGCGACAACGACCTGGCGGTGACAAATTACTCGTCCGCCAACGTCTCAATTTTGTTGAACACTGGCAATGGGACATTTCAAGAGGCGGCCAATTACGGGGTGGGCCTCGGACCCGTTTCAGTCTTTTCCGTTGACCTTGATGGCGATGGCTACAACGACCTGGCGGTGTCAAATAAGTACTCCAACAACGTCTCAATATTGGTTAACTGCCGCGGCGGCGGTGACTGCGACCTCGACGGAATCGCCAATCCCATCGACAACTGCCCCCGTCACTACAACCCCACTCAGAGTGATGGTGACGGCGACAGCGTCGGTGACCCGTGCGACAACTGCCCAACCGTCTACAATCCTGACCAATTCGACGAAAACGGCGACGGTGTGGGTGACTGGTGCGACGGTAATGTGCACATTCATCCGGGTCCGATCCTCCCCAACGCCTACTACCAACAATGCTACAAGCTGAAACTTCAGAGTGCCGGTGGTGTAGGTCCCTGGACGTGGTCGTTTGTATCCGGCGACTTGCCTTACGGGCTGAACTTCGAGGGGGGCACGGTCGGCACGATTACCGGCAAGCCTACCTACAGAGCAACCTTCCACTTCGCGGTCGCTCTGCGTGACGGTAGCACTCCGGCCAAAGTCGACACAGCCGCGCTAACTCTGAAAGTCACAGACCCGCCCTATCCCACCTATGTTTGTGGCGACGCCAATGGCGATTGCGCAGCCAACATCTCGGATGTTCTCTATCTTATCGCCTACATCTTTTCCGGCGGTTCGGCACCATCGCCATTGCTCGCTGGTGACGTGAACTGCGATCAGATGGTTGACATCTCGGATGTAGTGTACTTGATTGCGCGCATCTTCGCCGGCGGACAAGCGCCGTGCGCGGGGTGCTGACTTAGAATGTCGTGGGTCGAAATCGTTACGGTTTCGACCTGCGGTTTATGTCGCGTCGGGTGTGCCGCACCATCGACCCAACCGATTCAGCCCGTCCAACGCAACCCTAAATGCAACTTAATCTTGGCAGGTAGAGTAGGTCGAAAGGCTTGTCCTTTCGACATCCTACCGGGCTCTGACGCGCTTCAGAAAGTGTCGAAACCACAAGGGTTTCGACCTACCAAACTGTGAATAGAGTGTGCCTGAGCGCAGAAGGGCGCTGCAAATGCGCAGTCGGCCGCAGCCTGATCGTTAACAGTAGGTCTGAAATCGGTGCAGATGACGAGGAACTCGCTGTCGCGCAAAGCGTTGCCCGTCAATTATTTTAGTTGCGTCCCCGACCGGAATTTCGTATTATGATTAACTACACGATTAGTTCGTGTCACACTTTGTGCGGGCTTTGACTATGAAGAGCGCCTATCAGAAGAGTATGGAGGAACGGCTGACAGTAATTATCGATCCAGTGGTCACGGAGTATGGGTGCGAGTTGGTGGAACTTCAACTCGTGCAGCGAAAAGCGAACGCGCTGGTCAGAGTCTTGGTCGACAAGCTTGGCGGTGTCACAATTGGCGATTGCGCCGCAGTTTCGCATCAGGTATCCTTTTTGCTGGAAACTTCGGACCCATTGGAAGGCCGCTACACTCTGGAAGTTTCCTCCCCGGGATTAGACCGACCGCTGACGACTCCTGCCGATTTCCGGCGGAAAGTTGGCGAGACTGTGAGGTTGTTTGTTCGCAACTCGCAGGGAAATAGTGAGCGCTTGGGTGAGATTGTGCAAGTTGATGATCAGACGTTAACGCTAATGACCGGCGATGGGGAAGAGCGTTGCCCGTTGGGCGATATCGTCAAGGGAAAGATAATATTTTGAAGTCGGAGCGGGTGATGCAATACGACATTCTCGAGGCGCTCAACCAGATCGCCGTTGAAAAGAACATGGAGTTAGACTATGTGATCGAGACGCTGAAATCGTCTCTGATCTCGGCCGCTCGAAAGAAATATGGCGATGGCGACAACATAGTCGTGAACATTGACCGTCGCTCCGGCGAGATCAACATGCACGCGGTCAAGACGGTTGTGGAGACTATCGTCAACCCGTATGCCGAGATTTCTCTGAAGGATGCGAAGGAGATCGACACCGATGCCGAACTCGGCGACGAGGTTGAGATTTTCATCCCCTTCGAGGAGTTTGGACGAAATGCGATCGCTTCCGCCAAACAGATACTTATCCAGAAAGTGCGCGAGGCCGAACGCGAGACAGTCTACAATGAATACATCAAGAAAGTCGGCGATCTGGTCACTGGTACCGTGCAACAGGTGGACAAAGGCAATATCATTATCAACCTTGGCCGGGCCGAAGGAATTCTGCCGCTGAAAGAGCAGATATCCAAAGAGAAATATCGTCAGGGTGACCGCATCCGGGCTTTGGTCTTGGAGTGCCAGAAATCGCAACGTGGTCCGCAGGTAGTGCTTTCGCGCGCCAGCAACGCGCTCTTGCACCGCTTGTTCGAACTCGAAGTGCCCGAAATCTTCGAACGCATCATCGAGATCAAGACCATCGCCCGCGAACCCGGCGAGCGTGCCAAAGTCGCGGTCGTGTCAGCGGATGAGCGTATCGACCCGGTCGGCGCTTGTGTCGGTGTCAAAGGCGTCCGCGTACAGGCGATCGTGCGAGAGTTGAATAATGAACGCATCGATATTGTGCCGTATCATCCCGATCCGGAAATCTTTGTCACTCGCGCCTTGGCGCCCGCGAAGGTTGTTCGCATTGACGCTAATTCTGAAGAAAACACGATGACCATTGTTGTTGCGGATGATCAGTTGTCGCTGGCAATCGGCAAAGGCGGTCAGAATGCGCGCTTGGCCTCGAAGTTGACCGGTTGGAAAGTGAATATCCTCTCCGAACACGACTTCTATGAGCGCAAGCGTGAGGAGGCCGAGGCCAAGGTGGAGGTATCCAAGCTGCCGATCGGCGAGGCCACGATTCAGAAACTGATTGCCGCCGATTTCAAGTTTATTCAGGATATTCTCGAGGTTACACCGTCGCGTTTGACCGAGATTGACGGTGTCGGAGCAAAGAAAGCGGATCAGATTATTGAAGCCGCGCGCGAATATATGTTTGAGTTGCAGACGACCAAGACGGAAGCCGAGCAACTTGAGTCGGAAGAGAAAGAAGAAGACAACGAAGTCAGAGTTGCGAGACCGCGCAAGGCTTCGGACTTGTTCGTTGACAATGTGGAAGACGATGACGAAGAGAAGAAGGAAAAAGAATAGCGATCACGAATGATCGATCCTTGTAGTAGTGAGTGAATAGGAAGTTCGTCTATCGGTGATGTTCAGGGCAATCGTCCGGTAGTTCATCCCAAGTGCAGAGAGCAGTATGGCAAAAAAACGCCTCTATGAAGTAGCCAAGGAATACAATATCTCATCGGATGCGATCGTCAAGCTAGTGCGTGAACTCGGCTTCGATGTCAAATCGCACATGTCGACCGCGGATGACGACATGTTGACGGCCATCGCCTCCAAGTTTTCGGCGGAGAAGGAAACCGTCAAACAGGAAATCAGCCGCAAGAAGAAGATCCTCAAGGTGGAAGTACCCGTCGTAGTCGAGGAGAAAGCTCCCGAGGTCTTCGAGTTCGAAGAACCAGCCGGCACCGAGAAGATTGTCTCCAAGGCGAAAATCATCGAGCGCACCGCCCGACAGGCTGCCGAACTGCGGAAGAAGAAGAAAGAACGCCGGAAAAAGAAACGCCACGAAGAAATCAAGACTGCCGAAGTCAGAGCGGCTTTCCGAAAGACGATGGCCAAACTCGATCTCGGCAAACGAATGAAAAAATACAAGCGCAAAGAGAAGCCGGACGGCACGATCGTGGAAGAGGAAGCCAACGTCATCCAGGTCACCGAGTTCATGTCGCTGGCCGAGTTGGCGGCCTCAATTGGCGTAAAACCAGCCGACCTGATCGCGAAGTGCATGGAGTTGGGCATGATGGTCACGATCAATCAGCGGCTTGATATGGACACGATCGCCACGCTTTCGCTTGAGTATGGTCTGGAAGTCGAGGAAGTCAAGGAGATCGGCGTTGAGGAAGAGGATGAGGACATCGATGAAGAGGGTCTCCAGCCGCGTGCACCTATCGTTACGATCATGGGGCACGTCGATCACGGCAAGACGTCGCTGTTGGATTACATTCGCAAGTCGAACATCGCCGCCGGTGAAGCGGGACTGATCACGCAGCATATCGGCGCGTATCAGGTCAAGCTTCCGACCGGCAATATCACATTTCTTGATACCCCCGGTCACGAGGCGTTTACCGCCATGAGAGCACGCGGCGCGCACATTACCGACATTGTTGTACTGGTGGTTGCGGCTGACGACGGCGTCATGCCGCAGACTCTCGAAGCGATAGATCATGCCCGGGCCGCGGGAGATCCGATCATTGTCGCTATTAACAAGATGGACAAGCCGGGCGCTAAGCCGGAGTCTGTTAGGCAGCAATTGGCCGGTCGTGGTCTTCTGCAAGAAGAATGGGGTGGAAAGAACATTTTCGTCGAAGTTTCCGCCAAGACGGGCATGGGCATTGAAAAACTCAAAGAGATGATTCTGCTCCAAGCCGAGATGCTCGAGTTGAAAAGCAATCCCGATCAATTGGCGCGCGGTACGGTGGTGGAAGCGAAACTTGACCGTGGTCGCGGTGTAATCACTACCGTCATCATCGAACGCGGCACGCTGCGAATCGGCGATCCGGTGGTCGCAGGCAATTACAGCGGCAGAGTTCGCGCGCTGCTCAACGATCGCAATGAAAAAGTCGATGACGTCTTGCCGGGCGAACCGGTTCAGGTGATCGGCCTCGCGGGAGTGCCACAAGCCGGTGACTCATTCCTGGCAGTCGGCAGCGAAGCCGAAGCACGCGAGATTTCCTCCAAGCGTATGCAAATTCGCCGCGAGCAGGATTTCCGGCAATTAAAGCGCGTAACGCTCGCAAACCTCTATGATCAGATCAAGGAAGGCGAAGTCAAGGATCTGCACATCATCATCAAAGGTGACGTTGACGGCTCCGTCCAGGTGTTGCGCGACACACTGGAGAAGATCAGCACTTCCGAAGTTCGCGTAAACGTAATTCATTATGGTGTCGGCGGCATCAGCGAATCCGATGTGCTCTTGGCGACCGCTTCCAACGCTATTATCATCGGTTTCCACGTCCGCCCGGATTCACGAGCGCGGGAACTGGCGGCCAAGGAAAAGATCGATATCCGGCTGTATACGATCATCTACGAAGTTGAAAACGACATTCGCAAGGCGCTTGAAGGTCTATTGGAACCCGATAAGGAAGAGCACATTACCGGACTCGCCGAGGTGAAGAATACCTTCCGCGTCCCCAAAATCGGCGTGATTGCCGGAAGCTATGTGCAGACCGGCATGATTCACAAGGGGGATATGGCTCGTGTCATTCGTGATCATATCGGGATATACTCCGGCGCCATCTCTTCACTGCGACGCTTCAAAGACGACGCGCGCGAGGTTCCGGCAGGTATGGAGTGCGGAATCAAGGTCGAAAATTTCGATGATATCAAGGAAGGTGATTTGATCGAAACTTACGAGATCATCGAAATTGCCCGCAAACTATAATACCGCTATGATGTTCGGAACACTCCGTATCGTTCTGCAGATTCCGCAATCGCGGTCGCTGAAATCCAAGCGACAGGTCATCAAGGGTCTAAAAGACAGATTGAAGAACCGCTTCAATATCTCCGTTGCGGAAGTTGACGACAACGATCTTTGGCAGCGTGCCACGCTCGGGGTGGCCATTGTCGCCAACGAGCAGGTGTTTATTGATCAAGTTCTGGAGAGTGTCGAGAATTATATCGCTTCCAACCCGGAAGTGATCATTGTCGATAGCGAGAAGGCGTTTTACTAATGGCATTCAAACGCATTGATCGATTACGCGATCAAATCAAAGAAGTGGTCGCCGAGATCATTCAACAGAAGCTCAAGGACACCCATGTCGGTTTCGTCACGGTAACGGATGTCAAACTTACGGCTGACCTGTCCGAGGCCACCGTTTATTATTCGGTCTACGGCGACACGCTGACGCAGAAAACAACCAATCGTGCGCTCGACCATGCGAAGGGATTTATTCAGTCCGAACTGGCGCGGCAGATATCGATCAGGAAGGTGCCGATTCTGTCATTCAAAGTCGACCGCTCGGTGGAACATGGCCTGCGTATTGAGGAGTTGCTGAATCAGATTCACGAGGAAGATGATAGAAGAAAAGACGATACTGAGTGAGATAGTCGGCCGGTTACGGCAGGGTGGACGGGTGCTGATTTCTTCGCACGTCAGCCCCGATGGCGATTCGATCGGCTCGCAACTGGCAATCTACGACCTGTGCAAGCTGTGTAACTGCGAGCCAATGATCGTCAATCATGACAGCCCCGTACCCCGTTATCTGTTTCTGGCGAAACACGGACTGATAGATGTCTACAGCGCCGACAAGACGTATCCCCGCTTTGATTGCGCGGTGCTCTTGGAAGCGCCGGAGATATCACGCATCGGTGACGTGCAGAAGCTTCTGCATCCCGATTGCTTTGTAATCAACATCGATCATCATGCGGACAACATCAGCTATGGTCAAATCAATTACGTCGATGCCAAGGCTGAAGCTGTGGGAATGATGGTTTATGACCTGTTTCATGAAGCCGGTCTGCCGATTACTCGCGACAATGCCGACGAGCTCTTTACGGCGATACTAACCGACACCGGACGATTTCGTTTTTCCAATACGACGTCTGCAGCGATGCGGCTGGCAGCCGACCTTCTCGATGTCGGCGCGAATCCAAAGAGGATCGGCGATGCTCTCTACGCGTGCTTCAGCGAGCAACAACTGCGAATGATCGGCGAACTGGTGGCATCGATGGAAATTCATCACAACGGCCGAACCTGCCTTCTGCTCTCGGACCGGCGTCTGCGTGATAAGCTTGCCGGTGATGAGGACGAAGTTGAAGGACTCGCGGACTACACGCTGTATACATGCAGCGTAAAAGTCGGTGCGTTGCTGCGGGAGCAGGAACCAAATCGCACCAAGATATCACTGCGTTCCCACGGAGAGGTCGATGTGTCGGCTATTGCCAGAGTTTACGGTGGCGGCGGTCATCGCAACGCCGCCGGATGTCATCTCAACTATCCGTTTAAGCAGGCAAAGAGCATACTGCTTGAGCAAATCGAAAAGGCGCTGCCGGCATGAACGGATTTCTCTTGATCGACAAGCCGGAAGGGATCACGTCATTCGGCGTGGTAGCGAGAATACGCAGCGTTCTGGGCATCAAGAAGGTTGGTCACTGCGGAACCCTTGATCCGCAGGCGACCGGATTGCTGATCATTTGTCTCGGCAAGGCAACCAAGCTCGCGCAGTTCGTCAGCAAGCAGAGCAAAAAATACCTGGCGGAGATTACACTGGGATATGTGTCCACAACCTTTGACCGCGACGGCGAGTTGACGGCGCATTCGCCCGAGACGAAGCCGACGCTTAAGGAAATTCTAACACTGCTCCCTGAGTTTACCGGTGATATTGAACAAGTGGCGCCGGCGTATTCAGCCGTGAAGCATCAAGGGCAACCGCTTTACAAGTATGCGCGCAGGAATCAGCTTGTGGAAGAGAAGAAGCGCCACGTGCATGTCAGCGAAATCAACATCACGGCGTATGAATATCCCCATCTTAGTATTGAAGTTGTCTGCTCCAGTGGGACATACATCCGCAGCATTGCTCATGATCTGGGACAGCGCCTGAATTGTGGAGGTTATATCAGCAATCTGCGCCGCGCAGCCATCGGAAGGTGGCGTCTGGAAAGCGCCATTCGGCTTGACGACCTGCAAGAAGACTTTAGCGTTACGGTGGAAGGCGCGGTCGACTTGACACAGTTCGCTGAAGCATACGTCCCGATTGAGAATATGCTTGAGATTCCGACCCTGCGGGTGCTTGAACCGCGAGCTGCTCAGGTGATGAAGGGCGTGCCCATTCGCATACAGGACGTCTTCCAACACGACGAGCCGCTTGATCTGGGTCAATTAGTTGCCATCCGTGGGTTGCACGGGGAGCTGCTGGCTATCGGCCGGATGCGCTGTGGAAGTGTAGCGTTTGGTGAGTTCGGCGATGAGCCGTTAGTCGAATATGTAAGAGTGATCTGATGCAGGTTTTTTCCAATATAGAATCGGCAGCCGCATTCTTGCGCGATGGTTCGGCGGTCACAATCGGCAGCTTCGATGGCATTCATGTCGGCCATCAGAGCATCCTGACCGAATTGTCGACTTGCGCCTGCGAGAATGGACTGAAATCGGTGCTCGTAACTTTCGACCCGCATCCGCAGCAGATCGTTTCCACGACCGATATTCCGCCACTGCTCACGACGACGGCCGAGAAGTTGCGGTTGCTTGAAGAGCAGAAACCGGACGCAGTAGTAGTAATCAACTTCACGCGGGAGGTCGCCGCCATCAGTGCTCGCGATTTTCTGGAGAAGTACTTACTGAAAGGCCTTGCATGTCGCTTCTTGGTCATTGGATCGAATCATGCTTTCGGTCATCGTCGCGAGGGCAATGCCGAATTCTTACGAGCAAACGCCGAACAATACGGATATCACTTGAAAGCACTTGATCCGATTCTGTTCCGTGACCGTCCGGTGAGCAGCATGCGGATTCGTCGCGAGATAATCACCGGCGATTTTGGCGCTGCTCTGGCCATGCTGGGGCATGATCTTGAGTTCGAGGGAGCGGTGGTGCATGGAAAAGGCCTCGGGAAACGCTTGGGTTTTCCGACGATAAATGTTACATTAGCGGCGGAAAAAATTGTCCCTGCTTCGGGCGTCTACGCGGCGTATAATATTGTTGATTCGCGCCGACTTTACGGAATGATGTACGTGGGCGATCAGAAGCAGAAGTTCGCCTTCGAAGTCAATCTGTTTGATTTTGACGGCGATCTATACGGTGACACTGTAAGCGTCTTTCCGACGGCGTTCGTCCGAGGTTCGATGCAATTTGCGGATTCCGGTGCGCTGGCGAAACAGATCGCGCACGATGAAGTGACAATTAGAGAGATGTTTAACATAATATAAGGAGTAACGAAAGTGCCATTGTCTGGAGACAAGAAGAAAGAAATCATTGAACATTTTCATTTGCACGAAAAGGACACCGGTTCGCCGGAAGTGCAGATTGCGCTGTTGACGCAACAAATCAATGAATTGTCCCTCCACTTGCAGAAACACTCGAAGGATATGCATTCACGTCACGGTCTGTTGAAGATGGTGGGCAAGAGGAGACGACTACTAAACTATCTGCGCGATAGCGATGTCGAGAGTTATCGCCACCTCGTAGAACAACTCGACTTACGCAGATAGACTGAAGGAGTGGGTTCATTAAATGGATAAATTTGAAATCGAAATTGGCGGTCGGACTCTCTCGATAGAGATCGGTCGCATTGCCAAACAGGCGGGTGGCGCATGCTGGGTTCGCTATGGCGACACGATCAGCATGACGGCTGTCTGTGCCTCCGACAAACCTGACTTCCACAAGGGGTTTTTCCCGCTCTCGGTTGACTATCGTGAGAGAACTTACGCTGCGGGCAAAATTCCCGGCGGTTTCTTCAAACGAGAAGGTCGTCCGTCCGAAAAGGAAATCCTTTCGGCACGTCTGATTGACCGGCCGTTGCGCCCGCTGTTCCCGGAGGGGTACGCGAATGAGGTGCAGGTTATGGTGACGACAATATCATCCGATCAGGAAAACGATGCCGACATTCTCGGTATCATTGGTGCTTCCACATCGTTGCACATCTCGCATATTCCCTTCACGGAGATTGTCGCGGCGGTGCGCGTTGGTATGATCAACGGCGAAATGGTCGTCAACCCGACGTTTACTCAACTCGACGAGTCTGTGCTGAATCTCGTTATTGCTGCCACACCGGATCACATTACTATGGTTGAAGGCGGATGTACCGAGATCAGTGAAGATGATCTGTTACGCGCGTTGGAATTCGGCCACCAGGAGATTCGCAAAATCTGTGAGCTCATCAAGCAGATTCGCGAGAAGCTGGGCAAGGAAAAGGCTCCAATCATTCGGGCGGAAATTCCCGAGGGATTGCATGCGCGCGTCGAGCAGCTTGCCAAACAGAAGATTATTGCTGCGCATGAAATCACTGACAAACAGCAGCATTCGGGAATGGTCAAGAAGATCTCTGAGGAAACACAGGTGGCTTTGGCCGAGCAATTCCCCGAGTGTGAGACTTTCATCACGCAGTATCTTGAGGGATTTGAAGCGGAGGACTTGCGCCGTCGGGTGCTGGACACAAGTAAACGCGTCGATGGTCGTGGACTTGACGTGGTCCGTCAGATCACCTGCGAAGTTGGTGTACTGCCGCGCACGCATGGTTCGGCGTTGTTTACACGCGGTCAGACGCAAGCATTGGTGGTCGTAACACTTGGTACCAAGCTGGATGAGCAAATCATTGACGCTCTCGAAGGGGAATCGAGTAAGAGCTACATGCTGCACTACAATTTCCCCGCCTATGCTACCGGCGAGGTCAAGCCGGCGCGCGGCCCGGGACGTCGCGAAATCGGGCATGGCGTGCTGGCGGAACGCGCACTGCAGGCCGTACTGCCTGCTGAGGGAAGCTTCCCTTATACGATTCGCGTCGTC
>Ga0315273_10005444_pt1 | contig 15741 bp, 12 predicted proteins | sample YL17G02_0_MG_FD_205753 | JGI IMG/M metagenome (GOLD analysis project Ga0315273, IMG submission 205753) | Sediment microbial communities from Yellowstone Lake, YNP, Wyoming, USA - YL17G02_0 | ecosystem: Environmental > Aquatic > Freshwater > Lake > Sediment | place: USA: Wyoming | collected...
GGGGCAGGTCACGGCCGAGCCGTTCCTCGTGGCGCGGGTGCCGGGGCGGGAGCTCTGGCGCGCCGGTGTCGAGGAGCTGCGCGAGGTGTGGCAGCGCGGCCTGGCCGAGGCCTGGGCGCTCAGCGACGCGCCGATCGGAGCGCGGCGGTGACGGCGCGCGTGGCGGTGGTCCAGTTCCCGGGCGTGAACTGCGAGGCCGAGACGGCCCGCGCCCTGCGCTGCGCCGGGCTCGAGGCGGCGATCGTGCCGTGGACCGCCGGCCGGGCGACGCTGGCCGCGTTCGACGCCTACGTGCTGCCCGGCGGCTTCTCCTATCAGGACCGCGTGCGGGCCGGCGCCGTCGCGGGCCGGCACGAACTGCTCGACACGGTGCGTCGCCGGGCCGAGGCGGGCGTCCCCGTGCTGGGCATCTGCAACGGCGCGCAGGTCCTGGTCGAGGCCGGGCTGGTGCCCGGCGCCGCCGAGCCGGCGGCGGGAGCCGCCGCCGCCGCCGGGCCCGGCGTGGCCCTGGCGCCCAACCGCATGCCGGATCGCACCGGTTATCTCGCGCGCTGGGTCTGGTGCCAGATCGAGCCGACGCGCAGCCTCTTCACGCAGGCCTATGCGCCCGGTGAGATCGTGCCCCTGCCGATGGCGCACGCCGAGGGGCGCTTCACGACCGCCACCCCCGAGCAATGGGCGCGGCTCGAGGCCGGCGGGCAGGTGACGGTGCGCTATGCCCGGTCCGCGGCGGCACCCCCGGGGGCCGCGCCCGGCGATCACTTCCCCTGGAACCCGAACGGCTCGCTCGGCGATGCGGCGGCCCTGGGCAATGCGCGCGGCAACGTGCTCGCGCTGATGCCGCACCCCGAGCGCGCCCAGGACCTGGTACAGGTGCCTCTGGACCTGCCCGGCGACTGGGGCGAGCGCCGCCGGCGCGTCCCGGCCGGCGGCCTGTCGCCGTGGAGCCGGGGACCGGGGGCGGGCATCTTCCTGTCGCTGGCCGCGGCGCTGGGGGCCTCCCCGCGGACGGGAACGGACGCGGACGGCGCTCAATGCGAGAGCGCGCCATGACCGTCTGCCGCCAGCTGCTCGTGCGCCACCGCGGGCTCGACCCGACGGCGTGGACCGCTCTGCACGCGCTGGCGCGCCTGGCGCGGGGCGGGCGGCCCGCCGCCCTGGCGCGCGCCGCCCTCTGGGAGTTCGCGTGGGAGGGCGGGCCCGAGCTCGACCGGCGGCTGGCCGACTGGGTGGCCGCGGCCAACTGGTTCGCCAACCCCAATCGCGACCGGGCCACCTGGCGCCGCTCGGCCAGCGACCCTACCGATCTGGAAGCCGGCGCGGCCCTGGCCTGCGGCGGCGTGGGCAGCGCGATGCCGGGCGCCTATCTGCTCACCACCTGTCGCGGCGCGCCCGGCGCGCCGGAGCACCAAGCCGCCGCCACCCAAGCGCTGGGGCACGCGGTGCGCGTGCGCCGCGGACAGGTGTGGTGGCTGGCCGCGGCCGAGGGCGACGCGTCCGCGCTGCTCGCGGCGGCGGGCGGAGCGGGCGGCGGCGGGCTGCTCGCCAACCCGCACAGCGAGACGGCGCGGCTGATCACGGCCGCGCTGCCCGTGCCGCTGCTCGGCGACGCGGCGGAAACCAGGGGCCCGTCCTCCGAGCCAGGAGGTGCGCGGTGAAGATCGATTGGCGGGAGGAGTGCGCCGTCTTCGGCATCTGGGGCCCGGAAGACGCCGCTCAGCTCACCTACCTGGGGCTGCACGCCCTGCAGCACCGCGGGCAGGAGTCCACGGGCATCGTTGCGGCGGAGGGCGGGACCTTCCACGTCGAAAAGGGGCTCGGGCTGGTCGCCGACTTCTTCACCCCCGAGCGGCTGGCGGCGCTTCCGGGGCGCGCCGCCATCGGACACAACCGCTACTCGACGACCGGCAGCGTGACGCGCGACAACGCGCAGCCGCTCACCGGGGCCTACCAGGGCGGGCCGCTGGCCGTGGCGCACAACGGCAACCTCGTGAACACCCTGGAGGTGCGGCGCGAGCTGGAGGCGGGGGGGGCGGTGCTGCAGACCACGCTCGACACCGAGCTCTTCCTCCACCTCATCGCGGTGTCGCGCCAGGAGAGCTTCGAGGCGCGCCTCGGGGAGGCCATGGCGAGGGTGCGCGGGGCCTACTCCCTGGTGCTGCTGACCGGCAACGCGGTGGTCGGGGTGCGCGACCCGCACGGCGTGCGCCCGCTGGAGCTCGGGCGGCACGAGTCCGGCGCCTACTGCCTGGCCTCCGAGACCTGCGCTTTCGACCTCATCGGGGCGACGCCGCTGCGCGAGGTCGCGCCGGGCGAGATCGTGGTGCTCGACCATCGCGGGCTGACCTCGCTCGCGGGCCGGCCGGCGGCCGCCGCCCGGGCGTGCATCTTCGAGCACGTCTACTTCTCGCGCCCCGACAGCGTCGTCTTCGGCGAGACCGTGGACCGCATCCGCAAGGCCTACGGGCGGCGGCTGGCCGAGGAGCAGCCGGCGGCGGCGGATCTGGTGATCTCCGTGCCCGATTCCTCCAACGCCATCGCCCTCGGGTACGCGGAGCGCTCGGGACTCCCCTTCGAGTTCGGCCTCATCCGCAACCACTACGTCGGGCGCACCTTCATCCACCCCACGCAGGCGGTGCGCGACGAGAGCGTGCGGCTCAAGTACAATGCCGTGCGCGCGCTGCTCGCGGGGCGGCGCGTGGCGGTGGTGGACGACTCCATCGTGCGCGGCACCACCAGCCGCAAGCTGGTGCGGCTGCTGCGCCGGGCCGGGGCGCGCGAGATCCACCTCCGCGTCGGCTCGCCGCCCATCACGCACCCGTGTTTCTACGGCATCGACACGCCGCGCCGCGGCGAGCTGATCGCGGCGACGCACGACGTGGACGGGATCCGGCGCTACCTCGAGGTGGAGACCCTCGGCTACCTGTCGCTCGAGGGGATGCTCGCCTGCGAGCGGGACGCGACCCGTTTCTGCTCCGCCTGCTTCAACGGCCGCTACCCCATCCCGCTCGGAGAGTCGCGCGACAAGCTCGCCCTCGAAGGGCCGCGCCTCTGGATGCGCGGCGCGGTGGGGACGGAGAGCTGACCGGGCGCCGGCGCGCGGCGCCGCACCGGTCGGCGGAATCGGGAGCCCGATGAGCGAACTTCGCCGGCAGTACCTGGCCAAGCTGCAAGAGCTGAGGGCGCGGGGGGTGGAGCCGTACCCGTACTCGTACCGAGTCACCGCCCGCGCCGCCGACGTGCTCGCCCTGGGCGACCGCGTCACCGCCGAGGAGGGGGAGGAGGTGGCGGTGGCGGGCCGTCTGGTCGCCAAGCGGCCGCACGGCAAGGCGGGCTTCGGCCACCTGCTCGACGGCACCGGACGCCTGCAGTTCTACGCCCGCCAGGACGTCCTCGGAGAGGCGGGCTATGCGCTCTACGGCGACCTCGCGGTGGGCGACTGGGTGGGCGCGCGCGGCCGCGTCTTCCGCACGCGCACCGGGGAGATCACGCTCAAGGCGCACGCCCTCGAGCTGCTGGCCAAGGCCCTGCGCCCGATGCCGGATTCCTGGCATGGACTGCGCGACGTCGAGACCCGCTACCGCCAGCGCTACGCCGACCTGTTCATGAACCCCGAGGTGCGCGAGGTCTTCGCGCGGCGCCGGCGCGCCGTGGGCGTCATCCGCGCCTTCCTCGACGGGCGCGGCTACCTCGAGGTCGAGACCCCGGTCCTGCAGCCGATCTACGGCGGGGCCTTCGCGCGCCCCTTCCTCACCCACCACCACGCGCTCGGCGTCGACCTCTACCTGCGCATCTCGAACGAGCTCTACCTGAAGCGCCTGCTGGTGGGCGGCTTCGAGCGGGTCTACGAGTTCTCGCGCAACTTCCGCAACGAGGGGCTGGACCGCTCGCACAACCCCGAGTTCACCCTGCTCGAGCTCTACGAGGCGTACGCCGACTATCACGACATGATGCGGCTGACCGAGGAGATGGTGGGGCGGGTGGCCGAGGCGGTGTGCGGCTCGACGCGCGTCGGCTACCAGGGCCAGGAGCTCGATTTCACGCCGCCCTGGCCGCGCGTCTCGATGCTCGAAGCGGTCCGCGACAAGGTGGGCGAGGACGTCTCCGACCTCGATCCGGCCCGCCTGGCGCGGCTGTGCGCGCGCTTCGCGGCCGAGCCGCGGCCGGGCGGCGGCGCCGGGGCGGCCCTCGACGCCCTCTTCACGGCGCTCGTCCAGCCCGAGCTCGTGCAGCCGACCTTCGTCATCGACCACCCGCGCGAGATCTCGCCCTTGGCCAAGGTGAAGCGGGGTGACGAGCGGGTGGTGGAGCGCTTCGAGCCGTTCGCGGCGGGCATGGAGATCGGCAACGCCTTCTCGGAGCAGAACGATCCCATCGCCCAGGAGCAGGCCTTCCTCGACCAGATGGCGGCCCGCGAGCGCGGCGACCTCGAGGCCCAGGTCCTCGACCGCGACTTCCTGCGCGCCCTCGAGTACGGCATGCCGCCCACCGGTGGCCTGGGGATCGGCTTCGACCGGCTGATCATGCTGCTCACCGACAGCCGTTCCATCCGCGACGTGATCCTGTTCCCGCAGCTGCGCCCCGAGGAGGGCCGCGAGAGCGGGGACGGGGCGCCCGAAGAGCCGCCCGAGGAGCCGCCCGCGGGCCGCCCGTGAACGTCTCCCTGTTCATCGCGACGCGCTACCTGCGCACCCGGCGGCCGACCGCCTTCATCGCCATCCTGACGACCATCTCGGTGATCGGAGTCACCGTCGGGGTGGCCGCGCTGATCGCCGTGCTGGCGGTGATGAACGGTTTCGAGGGCGAGATCCGCACGCGCATCGCCGGCACCAACGCCCATGTGCTGCTGCTCTCCTTCGACGACACGGGCATCGCCGACAGCGCCCGGGCGCTGGCCACGGTGCGCGGGGCGCCGGACGTGGTGGGGGCGGCGCCGTTCATCTACCGCAAGGCGCTCGCCACGCACGAGAACCTGGCCGAGGGGCTGGTGGTCAAGGGCGTGGACCTGGCGGCCGAGCGCCAGGTGACGACCGTGGCCTCCCACATCCAGCCGCCGCTGGCCGCTCTGCCCGAGACGACCGGCAGCGGCCTGCCGGGCATCGTACTGGGCAACGAGCTGGCGGCCCGGCTGCGCGCCGGCATCGGCGACCGCGTCGTACTCGCCAGCTTCCACGGGGGGGTGCAGTCGGCGCTCGGCCTGGTGCCGAAGCTCGCCCCCTTCGAGGTGGTGGGTCTGTTCCGCTCCGGCCTCTACGAGTACGACGCCAACCTGGCGTACATCAGCCTGCGAGCCGCCGGCGACCTGTTCGGGACGGGCGGGGCGATCACCGGCATAGAGGTGCGCGTCGCCGACATGTTCCGGGCCCCGGAGCAGGGGCGCGCGCTGTTGCGGCGGCTGGGCGGCTTCCCGTACCGGGTCACCGACTGGATCGAGATGAACCAGAATCTGTTCGCCTTCATGAAGGTCGAGAAGGCGGTCATGGCGCTCATCCTGGGGCTCATCGTGCTGGTGGCGGCCCTCAACATCGTCAGCACCCTGTTGATGGTCGTGCTCGTGAAGCGGCGCGACATCGGCTCGCTCATGGCGCAGGGCGCCTCGCCCGCCGACATCCGGCGCGTCTTCCTCTTCGAGGGCCTGCTCATCGGCGCGGTGGGCACCGTCCTGGGCACGGGCCTCGGCCTGGTGCTCTGCCGCGCTCTGGCGGGTTTCCGGATCCCGGCCGACGTCTATTTCCTGTCGCACCTGCCGGTGCAGCTCGACGGCCTCGATGTCGCCCTCGTGGCGGTCGCTTCCCTCGCCCTCTGCGCGCTGGCCGCCCTCTATCCCGCCTCGTACGCGGCGCGCATCCCGCCCGCCGAGGCGGTCCGGGAGGTGTAGATGGACGGCGCACCGCGGCCCGCGTCCGGCGCATCCCAGGGGGCAAGCAATCCGGCCGGCGCCGAGGAGAGGTTGGCCGGGGCGGGGACCGCTGGCCAGCCGGCGCTCCGGATGGCCGGGATCGCCAAGTCCTATCCCATGGGGGGCAAAAAGTTAGAGGTCCTCACCGGAGTGGATCTGGAGGTGGGCCGCGGCACGCTTCTGGCTATCTTGGGGGCCTCCGGCTCCGGCAAGAGCACGCTGCTGCACATCGCGGGGGGGCTCGACCGGCCGGACGCCGGCCGCGTCTGGGTCGGCGGGCAGGAGCTGACAGCGCTGGGGGCGGAGGCGATGGCGCGTTTCCGGGCGGCGCGCCTCGGGTTCGTCTTCCAGTTCCACCACCTGCTGCCGGAGTTCACGGCCCTCGAGAACGTGATGATGCCGGGGCGGCTGGCGCGCCAAGGCGAAGCCCGGGTGCGTGAGCGGGCCGCCGAGGTGCTGTGGCTGGTCGGCCTCGGAGAGCGGCTCGAGCATCGCCCCTCGCAGCTCTCGGGAGGCGAGCAGCAGCGGGTGGCGGTGGCCCGGGCGATCGTGAACCGCCCGGAACTGCTCCTGGCGGACGAGCCGTCCGGCAACCTGGATCGGGATAACGCCGCGCGGCTGCACGAGTTGCTCGTGAGGCTGGCGGCCGAGCAGGGACAGACCGTGGTGGTCGCCACGCACAACGACCGCCTGGCGAGTCTGGCATCCGGCGTGCTAGTTTTGGACGGAGGGAAAGTCCGCCCCGCAGTCACGGAGGAGATGGAAAACCGGTGATGCTCTGCCAGATCTGCAACAAGAGCCCGGCCACGATGCACTTCACGGAGATCCAGGAGAACCGGAGCTCCGAGTTGCACGTCTGCCAGGCCTGTGCCCAGGAGAAGGGGCTCACCCCGCAGGTGAACCCCAAGAACTTCTCCGTCTCCGAGCTGGTGGCCAAGATGTTCGACGACATGGCCACCGGCGAGGAGGAGAAGATCGGGCCGGTGCAGTGCCCGAGCTGCGGCATGCAGTACACTGCCTTCAAGGACACCGGGCGGCTCGGCTGCGCCGAGTGCTACGCGACCTTCCAGGCCAAGCTCCGCCCGCTGCTGCGCCGCATCCACGGCAGCACGCGGCACACCGGCAAGCACCCGTCGGCCGACGGCGAGGCGGTGGCCCGCACGCGGCAGATGCAGCGCCTGCAAGACGAGCTGCAGCGCGCGATCGACCGCGAGGACTTCGAGCGCGCCGCCGAGCTGCGCGACCAGATCCGCGTGCTCGAGGCGGCCGCGCCGCACCCGGGGAACCCTTCCTCCCCTAGGGGGTAAACGGCAGCATGGAAGCCCGCTTCGACCAGGGACAGGGCGACGAAGGCGCCGCCCGTACGGATCCGCCGACGCTCGCGAGCCTGCTGGCGCAGCCCAGCCCGTGGCTGGACGGCAGCGGTTCGAAGAGCGAGATCGTGCTCTCGACGCGCGTGCGCCTGGCGCGCAACCTGCGCCACGAGCCCTTCACCCATCGCGCGCGCGAGGATCAGCTGCGCGGCGTGCTGCAGCGGATCGAGCGGGCCGCGGCGCGCTGCACCTCCCTGACCGGCGGCGCCTTCCTGCCCATGCACGAGCTCGGCCCCCTGGAGCGCCGTTTCCTGGTGGAGCGCCACCTGGTGAGCCACGAGTTGTCGGACGTGGCGCGGCCGCGCGGCCTGTTCGTGGCGCCGGGCGAGCGGCTCTCCATCATGATCAACGAGGAGGACCACCTGCGCCTGCAGAGCCTGGTGTCCGGGCTCATGCTGGGCGACGCGTGGAGCCTGGCCGACCAGGCCGACGACGACCTCGACGGCGCCCTCGAGTACGCCTACCACGAGGAGTGGGGCTACCTGACGGCGTGCCCGACCAACGCCGGCACCGGGATGCGCGCCTCGGCGCTCATCCATCTACCGGCCCTGGTGCTCACCAAGCAGATCGAGAAGGTCCTGAAGGGCATCATGCAGATGGGCCTGGCGGTGCGCGGGCTCTACGGCGAGGGCAGCGAGGTGGTGGGTAACCTCTTCCAGATCTCCAACCAGACGACGCTCGGCCTGTCGGAGAAGGAGACGCTGGAGAGCCTCGAGCGCGTCACCCGCCAGATCCTGACGGCCGAGGAGCGGGCCCGCGAGACGCTGCTGCGCGACGCCCGCATCCAGATCGAGGACAAGGTCTACCGCGCCTTCGGCAGCCTGCGCTACGGCCGCACCATGGCGAGCGCCGAGGTCGTCAACCTGTGCTCCGCGGTGCGCCTCGGCGTGGCCATCGCGCTGCCCGAGCTGCCGCCGCTCAGAGCGCTCAACGAGCTCCTGGTCCTGACCCAGCCGGCGCACCTGCAGCGCCGCCTCGGCAAGGCGCTGGAGCAGCCCGAGCGCAACGTGCACCGCGCCGATTTCGTGCGCGACTATCTGGCGCGCGCCATGGCCGCGCCGCGCGCCACCGGGGGCGAGTCCTAGGAGGGCAGATGCACGACAAGTTCACGGAACGGGTGCGCAAGGTCATCTACCTGGCGCGCGAGGAGGCCGCCCGGCTGCAGCACGACTACATCGGCACCGAGCACCTGCTCCTCGGCGTCATCCGCGAGGGCGAGGGCATCGCCGCCACCGTGCTGAACAACCTGGGCGTCGACCTCGACCAGATCCGCCAGGCGGTGGAGAACATGGTCTCGGCCGCCGGCGGCACCATGACCATCGGCGAGATCCCGTTCACGCCGCGCGCCAAGCGCGTGCTCGAGCTGGCGGTCGACGAGGCCCGCTCCCTCGGCCACAACTACGTCGGCACCGAACACCTGCTCCTCGGCCTCATCCGCGAGGGCGAGGGGGTGGCGGCCAAGGTGCTGCTCGAGCTGGGGGTGGACCGCAAGCGCGTGCGCGAGGAGACCCTGAAGCTGCTCGGCGGCTCGCCGGCGCAGCAGCAGCAGGAGCGCGAGGAGCGCCCCGAGACCCCGGCCCTCAACCAGTTCGGGCGCGACCTCACGCAACTGGCGCGCGAAGGCAAGCTCGACCCGGTGATCGGGCGCGAGAAGGAGATCGAGCGGGTCATCCAGGTGCTGTCGCGGCGCAAGAAGAACAACCCGGTGCTGATCGGCGAGCCGGGCGTCGGCAAGACGGCCATCGCCGAGGGCCTGGCGCGGCGCATCGTCGAGGGCAAGGTGCCCGAGGGCCTCAAGGGCAAGCGCATCGTCACCCTCGACCTGGCGGCGGTGGTGGCCGGCACCAAGTACCGAGGTCAGTTCGAGGAGCGGCTCAAGACCGTGATGAACGAGATCCGCGAGTCCAAGGACGCGGTCATCTTCATCGACGAGCTGCACACCATCGTCGGGGCGGGCGGCGCCGAGGGCGCCATCGACGCCTCCAACATGCTGAAGCCGGCCCTGGCGCGCGGCGAGTTGCAGTGCATCGGCGCCACCACCCTCGACGAGTACCGCAAGTACATCGAGAAGGACGGGGCCCTGGAGCGGCGCTTCCAGCCGATCACCGTCGACGCCCCCTCGGTGGACGACACGGTGATGATCCTGCGCGGCCTGCGCGACCGCTACGAGGCGCACCACGGGGTGCGCATCACCGACGACGCCCTGGTGCAGGCGACCAAGCTCTCCGACCGCTACATCGCCGACCGGCAGCTGCCCGACAAGGCCATCGACGTCATCGACGAGGCCTCGGCGCGGGCCCGCCTGTCGGTGTCCACGGTGCCCGCCGAGCTGCGCGACCTCGAGACCCGCCTCGAGGAGCTGGTCAAGGAGAAGGAGGCCGCCATCCGCTCGCAGGAGTACGAGAAGGCGGCCAAGCTGCGCGACAAGGAGAAGGACCAGCGCAACCAGCTCAAGGACCTCAAGAAGAAGTGGATGGAGTCGAAGCGCGACCGCGAGGTGGAGGTCAACGGCGAGGACATCGCGGCGGTGGTCTCGGTCATGACCTCGATCCCGGTGGTCAAGCTGGAGGAGGAGGAGACCCGCAAGCTGCTGCGCATGGAGAGCGAGCTGATGCACCGCGTGGTCGGCCAGGACGAGGCGCTCGCCGCCGTCTCCAAGGCGGTGCGCCGCAACCGCGTCGGGCTGCGCGACCCCAAGCGGCCGATCGGCTCGTTCATCTTCCTGGGCCCCACCGGCGTCGGCAAGACGGAGCTGGCGCGCACGCTCGCCGAGTTCCTCTTCGACGACGAGGACGCGCTCATCCGCATCGACATGTCGGAGTACATGGAGAAGTTCTCGGTGTCGCGCCTGGTGGGGGCGCCCCCCGGCTACGTCGGCTACGACGAGGGCGGCCAGCTCACCGAGAAGGTGCGCCGCAAGCCCTACTCCGTGGTCCTGCTCGACGAGATCGAGAAGGCCCACCCCGACGTCTTCAACGTGCTGCTGCAGGTGCTCGACGACGGCCAGCTCACCGACGCCAGCCGCCGCAAGGTGAACTTCAAGAACACCGTGCTCATCATGACCTCCAACCTCGGGGCGCGGCAGATCGTCGGCCAGAAGCACATGGGCTTCGTGCGCGCCGCCGAGGAGTCCACCATCGGCTACTCCGACATGAAGGCCAAGGTGATGGAGGAGCTGCGCCGCGCCTTCAACCCGGAGTTCCTCAACCGCATCGACGACATCATCGTCTTCCACCAGCTGACCAAGGAGCACATGCGGCAGATCATCGAGATCCTGCTGCGCCAGCTGCAGGGGCGGCTGGCGCAGCAGGGGATCAGCATCGAGCTGACCGAGGGCGCCAAGGACCTGCTGCTCGAGAAGGGCTTCGACCCCTACCTCGGGGCGCGGCCCCTGAAGCGCTCCGTGCAGCGGCTGCTCGAGGACCCGCTGTCCGAGTTCATCCTGCGCGGCGAACTCAAGGCCCCGGGTAGCGTGCTGGCCGACCGGGAGGGCGACGAGATGGTGTTCCGGCCGGCGCAGATCCCCACTCCCGTCGCGGCGGGGGGAGGCTCGTGACGGGGAGCGCCCGCGCGCTGGTTCTCCTCGTGGCGGCCCTCGGCGCCCTCGGCGCCGGCGGCGACGCTCTGGCGCAGGCGGGCCCCGTTCCCGCCGACCGCGCCGCGGCGGCCGGCGCGGCCAGCATCCCGGTGGCCGCCGTGCGCCTCGACGGCGTGGCCGGCCCCGACAGCGCCCGCACCCTCTCCGGCCTCGGCATCCGCCCCGGCGAGGCGGTCACCGCCGCGCGGCTGCGCGAGGCGCTGCGCGCCGTCTGGGCGCTCGGCATGTACGACGACTTCTGGGTCGGCCTGCGCCAGGAGGAGGGGGGCACGGCGCTGACCCTGCACGTCGCGCCGCGCCCGCGGCTGGCGCGCGTCGAGCTGACCGGCAACCACAAGCTGGACTCCGACAAGCTGCTCGAGCACACCGGCCTGGTGGTGGGGGGCCGCCTGTCCAACGATCAGGTGCTGGCGGCGGTGGACTCGGTGCGCCGCATCTACCGCGAGAAGGGCTACGTGCGCGCCCAGGTGACGGCCACGACGCAAGCGGCCGGGCCCGGCCAGGCGGTGGTCGCCTTCCGCGTGGTGGAAGGCAGCGCGGCACGCCTGGCGGGGGTGGCCTTCCCGGGGGCCGTCAGCTTCCCGCCCGACCTGCTGCGCAAGCAGCTGGAGAGCAAGTTCAAGGGTTTCCTGCGCGGCGGCAAGCTCGATCCCGACAAGGTCGGCAAGGACGTCGAGCAGCTCACCGCCTTCTACCGCGACCGGGGCTTCCGCGAGGTCGAGGTGGCGCGCGACTCGCTCCGCTTCTCCCCCGACGGCCAGCGCATGACCCTGGTCTACAACGTCCGGGAGGGTCCGCGCGCCTGGCTGGGCGAGGTGCAGTGGGCCGGGAACCGGGCGCTCGGCGACGCCCAGGTGCGCGCCCTCACGCAGATCTACGCCGGGCAGATGTACAACGCCTCGGCCATCCGCAAGACGGTCGAGGAGGCCTACTCGCAGTACGCGGAGCTGGGCTTCCTCTACGTCTCGGTGGACCCGGTCGAGCAGGTCAACGATTCCGGACGGGTGGAGCTCACCTTCCAGGTCCAGGAGGGCGCGCCCTCGCACCTGCGGCGCATCAACATCTCGGGCAACACGCGCACCAAGGAAAAGGTGGTGCGCCGCGAGCTGATGATCCACGAGGGCGACCTGTTCCGCCGCTCCGCCCTCATCCGCACGCAGCAGGACGTCTTTCGCCTCGGCTACTTCCAGGACGTGCAGGTGGACTTCAAGCCCGCCGACAGCACCGACGTGGACCTGTCGCTCAAGGTCGTCGAGAAGGAGACCGGCACCGCCTCGGCCGGCGCCGGCTACTCGTCCGACGGCGGCCTCACCGGCTTCGTGACGCTCGGCCACAACAATCTCTTCGGCAACGGCCAGGCGGCGACCATTCAGCTGGAGCGCGGAGCGCGGCGCAGCAACATCGACGTGTCCTTCACCGATCCCTACTTTCGCGACACCCGCACGACGCTGGGAGTCTCGGTCTTCAGCCGCGACCGCGAGACCCAGATCGTCGGCACCGGCACCTCGCGGCTCGACTACCGCGAGGTGCGCCGCGGCGGCTCGGTCCGCCTCGGGCGCCCGCTGGTCTTCGTCGACCGCTACACGCGCGGCTTCGTGACCTACCGGCTCGAGGGCGTGGACCTCAAGCTGCCCGGGGGCGTCGCCTCGTACGACTCGGCGCAGATCGCGCTGGCCAACTACGTGTCGGGGGGCGCCCAGACCACCTCGCTGGTCGAGCTGGCGCTGCGGCGCGACAACACCATCAATCCCTTCTACCCGACGGGCGGCTCGCGTCTGAACGCCGCCTCCGAGTTCGCCGGCGGCCCCCTGGGCGGGCAGGTCACCTACAACAAGAGCGAGTACGACGCGCGCTGGTACCGGCCGGTCAACCGGCGCCTCACCGCCATGCTGCGCTGGCGCGGCGGCTTCCTCAGCGGCTACGGCAAGACGCCGCCGCCTTACGAGACCTTCCGCCTGGGCGGCACCACCTACTACGGGGTGCGGGGTTACGAGGACTACGCCATCGTCCCCGACGAGAACATCCGCACCATCTACACGACGATCGTGGTCAACGACAGCCTCGGCATGCCCATCGACAGCGTGCGCACCTCCAGCCGGGTGGCGTATCCTGGGGGGCGCTGGATGCAGATGCTGACGCTCGAGGGCCAGTTCCCCATCGTCCACCCGGTGCACGGCGTCGTCTTCTTCGACGCCGGCGCGACCTGGAACGAGTGGCGCGACATCCAGCTGCTCGGCGACCTGTACCGTGGCGTCGGCGCCGGGGTGCGCGTCGAGGTGCCGCTGCTCGGCAACCTCGGGCTGGACATGGGCTACGGATTCGACCGGCTGCGGCCGGGCTGGCGCACCCACTTCCTGCTCGGCAACATGTTCTTCTAGGGGAGCCCGACATGAGATCGTGCTGGCATCGCGCCGCGTCCGCGGCCCGCCCGCGCCGCCTGGCCGCCGCGGCGGCCGTCCTGCTCGGGCTGGCGCTCGCCGCGCCGGCGCACGCGCAGATCCTCAAGCTGGGCTACGTCGACTCGGTCCGCATCTTCGAGGGCTACACCTTCGCCAAGGACGCCCAGCAGCGCTTCGCCCGCGAGATCGAGGCGTGGCGCGTCGAGTCCGACGAGCGCCGCAAGACCCTCGAGGAGCTGCGGGCGGACGCGCGCGAGCAGTCCCTGACGCTCTCCGAAGAGAAGCGGCTGGAGAAGGAAGGCCAGCTCGCCAAGGCGCAGGCCGAGTACGACCAGTTCGTGCAGGCCTTCTGGGGGCCGCGCGGCAAGGCCGTGGAGATGAACGAGCAGCTCACCGCCCAGGTCATCCAGAAGGTGCGCGACGTGGTGGAGAAGATCGCCAACACCGAGGCCTACGACCTGGTCCTGGACGCTGCCGACGGGAATGTGATATTCGCCGTCAAGAGCCTGGATCTGACCGACCGGGTCATCGAAATCCTCAATCGGGAGGCGGGGACCTTGGTCCCCGGCGGGACTCCATGATCGTGCGCAACCTCGGCGACCTCGCCCGCGAGCTCGGCGGAGAGGTGGTCGGCGACGACAGCCTGAGCATCCACGGCGTGGCCGGCATCCGCGAGGCCCGCCCGGGCGACCTGACGTTTCTCGCCAACCCCCGGTACGAGACCTATCTGAGTGCGACGCGCGCCGCGGCGGTGCTGGTCTCCGAGGCCCGCCCCGGCCTGACCGCCGCGCAGCTGGTGCATCCCAACCCGTACCTGGCCTTCCTCAAGGCGGTGAAGATCTTCCGCCAGGAGCGGCCGCGCCCGGAGCCCGGGGTGCACCCGATGGCGGCCATCGCCCCCGGCGCCCGCCTCGGCCAAGCGGTCTCCATCGGCCCCCACGCGGTGGTCGAGGAGGGGGCGGAGGTCGGCGACGGCGCCGTGGTCATGGCCGGCACCTACGTCGGCCAGAACGTGCGGATCGGCAAGGAGTCGTGGCTCTACCCGAACGTCACCGTGCGCGAGGACTGCGTGCTGGGCGAGCGCGTCGTCATCCACTCGGGGGCGGTGATCGGGGCCGACGGCTTCGGCTACGTCAAGGACGGCGGCACCTACCACAAGGTGCCGCAGGTGGGCAACGTGGTGATCGGCGACGACGTCGAGATCGGCGCCAACACCTGCGTCGATCGCGCCACCACCGGCACGACGCTGATCGGCTCGGGCACCAAGATCGACAACCTCGTGCAGGTCGGCCACAACGTCACGCTCGGCGAGAGCGTCATCGTCGTCGCCCAGGTCGGCATCTCCGGCTCGACGCGCGTCGAGCGCGGCGCCACGCTGGCCGGCCAGTCGGGCATCGCCGGCCACATCGTGATCGGCGAGGGCGCGGTGGTCGGCTCGCAGGCGGGGGTCACCAAGTCGGTGCCGCCGCACACCCAGGTATCCGGCTACCCGGCGCAGCCGCACGGGCTGGCCAAGCGCATCCACGCCCTCACCATGCGGCTGCCCCAGCTGGTGGAGCGGCTGCAGGAGATCGAGAAGCGCCTGCGCGCGCTGGAGGAGGAGAAGAGTGCCGACCACGCCCGCTCCGGCGGCTAACGGGACCGCCGAGACCAGGACCGGCCGCGCCGCCCAGCGCACTCTGGCCCGCCCCGCGCGTTACAGCGGCGTCGGTATCCACACCGGCGTGTGCAGCGAGGCGGTGGTGCACCCGGCGGAGCCGAACTCGGGCATCGTCTTCGTGCGCACCGACCTGCCGGGCCGGCCCTCCCTGCGCGTCGCGCCGCAGTTCGCCCACTACGACGCCGACCACGGGCGCCGCACCATCCTCAAGAGCGGGGCGTTCGAGGTGCACACCATGGAGCACCTCCTGGCCAGCCTCGCCGGCCTCGGCATCGACAACGCGCTGGTCGAGCTCGCCACCCTCGAGGTGCCCGAACCCGAGGACGGCTCCGCCCAGGCCATCGTGGCGGCCCTGCTCGAGGCCGGCCTGAGCGAGCAGCCGGTGGCCCGCCGCCACATCAAGATGACCAAGCCGGTGGTGCTGCAGTCGGGCAGCGTCGAGCTGGTGGCGGTCCCCGCGGACCGCCTGCGGCTGACCTTCACCATCGACTACGACAACCCGGTGGTCGGTACCCAGCACCTGTCGCTCGACATCACCGACGGGGTCTTCGAACGCGAGCTGGCAGCGGCGCGCACCTTCGTGCTCGAGCGGGACGTGGCCATGCTGCGCGGCCAGGGGCTGATCCGCGGCGGCTCCCTCGACTCCGCCGTGGTGGTCGGAGAGAAGAGCATCCTCAACGACCGGCCGCTGCGCTTCAAGGACGAGTTCGTGCGCCACAAGATGCTCGACCTGCTGGGCGACCTGGCGCTGCTGGGCGGCCCGCTCCTCGGGCATGTCATCGCGGTGCGCTCCGGGCACGCTACCAACGTGG
>Ga0315273_10005445_pt1 | contig 15741 bp, 15 predicted proteins | sample YL17G02_0_MG_FD_205753 | JGI IMG/M metagenome (GOLD analysis project Ga0315273, IMG submission 205753) | Sediment microbial communities from Yellowstone Lake, YNP, Wyoming, USA - YL17G02_0 | ecosystem: Environmental > Aquatic > Freshwater > Lake > Sediment | place: USA: Wyoming | collected...
TGGACCGCCGTCGCGGTCTTCGTGATCGTGGAGGGCGGGATCGTCCTGATCGCGGTGAAGTACCGGCGCAAGAAGGGCCGAGACCGCATGCCCCCGCAGATGCACGGGAACACGCGCCTCGAGATCGGCTGGACGATCCTCCCCGCGGTGGTGCTCGCCGTCGTGATGGTGCCCACGGTGGGGCTGATCTGGGACCTCGCCAGAGCTCCCGCCCCCGACGCCCTGCACGTCACGGTCAAGGGTTACCAATGGTGGTGGGGCTATCAGTACACCGACCAGGACATGGTCACGTCCGCCGACAAGCCGCTCGAGGTCGCCGACGTGCTCGTGATCCCGGAGGACCGCGAGGTGTACCTCTCGCTCGAATCCGACGGCGGGCTGATCGTGAACGACGACCCCTACAAGACCGACTACCAAGTGATCCACTCGTTCTGGGCGCCGAGGCTGTTCGGCAAGCAGGACGTCGTCCCCGGCCGAACGAACCACATCCTGTTCTCCGCCGACGAGCCGGGTGTCTACACGGGGCAGTGTGCCGAGTTCTGCGGGCTCGAGCACGCGCGGATGAAGTTCCGCATCGAGGTGCTGTCGGCCGCGGATTGGGCGGCCTGGGTCGCGAACGAGAAGCTCGGCGGCGCCGACTCGGCCGATGCGTTGGCCGCCAAGGGCCAGGAGCTCTTCATGAACCCGCTGTCCGACGGCCGGGGCTCGTGCACGGCCTGTCACGCGATCGGGGGAACCGACGCCGGCGCGATCGCGGGGCCGAACCTCACACACTTCGCCGCCGACACCCATTCGTGTTTCGCCGGGTGCAACTGGGAGACCTCGGACATCGAGGCGCTCAAGGCGTGGCTCCGCGACCCCGAGGCCGTGAAGCTGGGCGCCAAGATGCCCAACTACCAACTGACCGACGACGAGATCGATGCCCTCGTCGCCTACCTGTACACCCTGAAGTGATGGAGGGGATCGGAACGACATGGCGAGCCTGAGCGTCCCTGCATCGAGTAGCCGCGGCATGCGTCGGCCGTCGGCGCTGACCGGCTTCTGGAGCTGGTTCACGACCGTGGATCACAAGAAGATCGGGCTGATGTACGGCTTCTCGTCGTTCTTCTTCTTCGTCGTCGGCGGGATCGAGGCGCTGCTGATCCGCGCGCAGCTCGCGCAGCCCGACGGCACGATCTTGAACGCCGACCAGTACAACCAGATCTTCACGATGCACGGGCTGACGATGGTGTTCCTGTTCGTGATGCCGATGTCGGCCGCGTTCTTCAACTACATGATCCCGCTCATGATCGGGGCGCGCGACGTGGCGTTCCCGCGGATCAACGCCTTCAGCTTCTGGGCGTTCATCATGGGCGGCCTGTTCTTGTACTCGAGCTTCTTCCTCGGCGGCGCGCCGAACGGCGGCTGGTTCGGCTACGCCCCGAACTCGACCACCGATCCGACCATCGGCATGACGTTCTATGCGCTCGGGCTGTTGATCACGGGCATCGCCTCGACCGCGGGCGCCGTGAACCTGGCCGTGACGATCATCAACATGCGCGCGCCCGGGATGTCCCTGTTCCGCACGCCGGTGTTCATCTGGATGGGGCTGGTCGTGCAGTTCCTCCTGGCCTTCTCGCTGCCGATCATCACGGTGGCGCTCTTCCAACTGCTGTTCGACCGGCGCTGGGACACGGCGTTCTACGATCCGACCCGGGGGGGCGACCCGGTCCTGTGGCAGCACCTGTTCTGGCTATTCGGCCACCCCGAGGTCTACATCTTGATCCTGCCCTCGTTCGGGATCATCAGCGAGATCATCCCGGTGTTCAGCCGCAAGCCTCTGTTCGGCTACCAGTTCGTGGTGTTCTCGGGCATCGCGATCGGGTTCATCGGCTTCGGCGTGTGGGCGCACCACATGTTCGCGGTGGGGCTCGGGCCGGTGGCGAACACGGCCTTCGGGCTCTCGACGGCGATCATCGCGATCCCGACGGGAGTCAAGATATTCAACTGGATGGGCACGATGTACAAGGGTGACCTGTGGTTCGCCACGCCCATGCTCTATTCGGTCGGCGCCGTCGCGATGTTCGTGATCGGCGGATTGTCGGGCGTCACGCACGCGATCGTCCCGTCCGACTACCAGCAGACAGATACCTATTACATCGTCGCGCACTTCCACTACGTGCTGTTCGGCGGCGCGATCTTCGGGCTGTTCTCGGGCATGTACTTCTGGTGGCCCAAGATCTTCGGGCGACAGCTGAACGAGAAGGCCGGCAAGTGGCAGTTCTGGGTGCAGATCCTCGGGTTCAACCTCGCGTTCGGGCCGATGCACATCCTGGGCCTGCAAGGCATGATCCGGCGCGAGTACACGTACCCGGCCTCGCTCGGGCTCACCTTCTGGAACCAGATCTCGACCGCCGGCGCGTACCTGATCGCGCTGTCCGTGCTGATGTTCATCATCAACGTGATCCGCACGCAGCGGAGGCCGAAGGGCCTCGCGAACGAGGATCCGTGGGACGCGCGCACGATCGAGTGGATGACCTCGTGCCCGCCGCCCGTGCACAACTTCGATGAGATCCCGACGATCCATTCGCTCGACGAGTTCTGGCACCGCAAGTACGTCGAGGATCACAAGACCGGGACGCTCGTGCCCGTGCAGGCCGGTGCCGCACCCGAGCACGACGAGGGGCGCCCCACAGGTGGGCACGCGATCCATCTCCCGAGCCCGTCGTTCTGGCCGCTCGTGGCCGCGATCGGGCTGCCGATCATCGGGTACGGCGTGCTCTATTCATGGTGGCTGGTCGGGATCGGCGCGTTCGTGATGCTGGTCGGGTTCTACGGGTGGGCCCTGGAGCCCTCGGTGGCGGAGGGATGAGCCGTGGCTGACGTGGGGATCGACACGCCGCACGGTGGCGAGCACGAGACCACCACCGGTCTCCCGAGCACGAAGCTCGCGATGTGGCTCTTCCTGTCCTCGGAGTGCCTGCTGTTCGGCGCCTTGATCACGACCTACGTGCTCTACCGGGGGCGGAGCGCGGTCGGGCCCTACCCGGCCGACGTCTTCGACATCCCGTACACCTCGGTGTCGTCGTTCGTGCTGCTGGCCTCGTCGCTGACGATGGTGCTGGCGCTCTCGGCGGCCCAGAAGCGCGACATGGGCCGGATGCGCCTGTGGCTCCTCGCGACCGCGATGCTCGGCCTCACGTTCGTGGGCGGCCAGGTCTACGAGTTCACGACCTTCTACCGCGAGGGCCTGAGCCTGTCGACGAACCTGTTCGGCACCACGTTCTACGTGCTGACCGGGTTCCACGGGGTTCACGTGACGGTGGGCGTCATGATGCTGCTGTCGCTCGTGGGCATGTCGACGGCCGACCGGCTGCCCGACGAGCCGGCCTTCCCGGTGGAGATGGTGGGTCTGTACTGGCACTTCGTCGACATCGTGTGGATCGTGATATTCACGATCGTGTACCTGATCCCGTCCGGCGCGCCGCAGAGGTAGGGGGAGACTCGTGGACGAGACGCAGTTCCAGAAGGAGCTCGGCGAGAGAGGCCTCACCGACCCCTACGAAGCGAACGCGCCGCACCGGGAGCACCCGAGCGCGAAGGAATACATCAGGATCGGCATCATCCTGGGCGTGCTCACCGCGCTCGAGGTCACCAGCTATTACGTCGACGTGAGCACGGCGATCCTGATCCCCACCCTGTTCGTGCTCGCCTTCGTGAAGTTCGTGATCGTGGTGCTGTGGTTCATGCACCTGCGGTTCGACGACCGGCGGTACGCCCGGTTCTTCGTGATGGGACTCGCGCTCGCGTTCACGCTCTACCTGATCGTGCTGATCTCCTTCCGGACCTTCCTGGTGTAGGGCGACATGCCTACCTGGCACCCGCACCCCGACGTCTGGCTCCTCTTCGGATCGATCGTCGCCGGCTATCTGATCGCCTGCCGGCGTCATCAGGAGGTGACGGGCGAGGCGACCGCCCCGCGGAAGCGCCGGCTGTTCCTGCTCGGCATGGGGGTGCTCTGGCTCGGCGCCGACTACCCGATCCACGACCTCGCCGAGAACTTCCTGTACTCGGTGCACATGGTGCAGCACATGTTGTTCACGCTTGTCGCGGCGCCGATCCTGATCGCGGGGATGCCCGCGTGGCTACTGCGGGACCTGCTGCGGCCGCGGCTGGTGCGCACGGTGTGGCGGTTCCTGACGCGCCCGCTCGTGGCGCTGATCTTCTTCAACGTGGTGCTGCTGTTCACCCACTGGCCCGCGGTGGTGGAGGCATCGGTGAGCTCGGCGCTCACCCACTTCTCGCTCCACGTGCTGATCGTCTTCTCGGCGCTCGTGATGTGGTGGCCCGTGATGTCCCCGCTCCCCGAGATGCCGTCGCTTCCGGCGCCGGGCCAGATGATGTACCTGTTCTTCCAGTCGCTGGCGCCGACGATCCCGGCGTCGTTCTTGACGTTCGGCCACCACCCGCTCTATCCGATCTACGGGACCTTCCCGCGGATCTGGGGTGTGAACGTGCTCGATGACCAACTGATGGCAGGGCTGATCATGAAGCTGGTGGGCGGCATGATCCTGTGGGGCGTGATCGCGGCGATCTTCTTCCGCTGGGGCGCTCGCGAGAACCGCGAGGGCTTCGACGCCCTCGCGTACCGTGACGTCGAACGAGAGATCCAGGCGGAGTTGAGTCGATGAGCGAAGGCAAGAACCGGGAGGGACTGCTCCTTCCCATCCTGATCCCCCTCGGAGCCCTGGTCGTGATCGCCCTCGTGCTGTTCGGGTTCTCGCGGATCCTGTTGGCCGTCTCGCATAACGCGGCCACCGCGGTCGCGCTCGTGGCGGCGTCCGGCATCGTCGCGACCGCGGCGATCGTGGCCGGTCGTCAGAAAGTCACCGGCGGGTCGCTCCTGTCGATGGTGGGCGTCTCCGCCGGCATCGCCATGATGATGGGCGGCCTCGCGATCGTGGCCGTGGGGCCCGAGAAGGCGGCCGATGGTGGTGGGCAGGCGCAGGTCATCACCCTGGCCGCCCCGCCGGGCGCCACGGCCGACGGCTTCGACAAGGGCGTCTTGTCGGTGATCTCGGACCAGGCCATCTCGCTCGAGTTCGACAACCAGGACCCGAGCGTGCCGCACAACGTCGTGGTCTTCGATGGGCAAGACGAGACCGCGCCCGAGCTGTTCAAGGGCGAGCTGGTGACCGGACCGAAGAAGGTGATCTACCCGCTGCCCGGGCTCGCACCGGGCAGCTACTTCTTCCACTGCCAGGTACACCCGGCGACGATGCAGGGCATCATCGAGTCCGGCGAAGGCGGCGGAGGCGCCGGTGGTGGTGGTCCCACGCTGGTCGCACAGGGGATCGCGTTCGACACCGACACGCTCGCGCTGCCGGCCGACACCGAGACGGTGCTGACCTTCGACAACCGGGACGCGAACACCCAGCACAACCTGGCGATCTACGAGGACGACTCGGCCACGACCCCGCTCTTCCAGGGCGAGCTCGTGGCGGGCGTGGCGACGGCCGAGTACAAGATCCCCGCGATCTCCGTCGGCACGTACTACTTCCAGTGCGACGTCCACCCGACGATGAACGGCACGGTCGAGGTAGGCGACGCCGGTGGCGGAGGAGGTGGCGGCACGCCGGCCGAGACCCCTTCGGCTCCTCCGAGCGACACGGGGGCGTCCGCGACGGCCTCGATCGCGGCGGCAGGGTTGGCGTTCGACACGGACTCCCTCTCGCTCCCTGCGAACGAGCCCGTGATCTTGACCTTCGACAACCAGGACGACGTCGCCGCGACGGGCCCGCACAACGTGTCGATCTACGCCGATGACACGCTGGTCGAGAACGTGTTCAGGGGAGACCTCGTGGACGGCCCCGCGTCGATCGACTATCAGGTGCCGGCCCTGAGGCCGGGTGAATACTACTTCCACTGTGACGTGCACCCGTCGATGAACGGGACCATCAGCGTCGCATGAGTCGCATCACCGCGTCGCGTTCGGGTCCGCTGGTAGCGTGGACCGCACGATGCGCAAGCTCATCTTCGCCGCCGTCCTGGCCGCGGCCGTCGCGGGCGGCGCCTACGCCCTGATCGCGTCCGGGAGCGAGGGTGCCGCGGCTGCCGGCGGGCCTGTGGCGACGAGCACGCCGCTTCCGGCGCTGAAGGGCGAGTCGGTCTCGGGCGGTTCGGTCGACCTCGCCGACTTCCGTGGGGACGTCACGGTGGTGAACGTGTGGGCCACCTGGTGCGGCCCGTGCCGAGCCGAGCAGCCGGCGCTCGTGCGGCTGTCTCGGCGCTACGCCGACAAGGGGGTCCGGTTCGTCGGGCTCAACTACCAGGACAACCAGGCCGCCGCCCAGGCATGGATCGATGAGTTCCACGTGCCCTACGACAGCCTGCTGGACGAGCAGGGGCGCTACGCAGACGACCTCGGGTTCCCGTACCTGCCCGACACGTACGTCGTCGACGCCGACGGCACGATCCGGTGGGTGATCTACGGGGAGACGAACGAGCGGGAGCTCTCGGACCTGATCGACGAGGTGCTGGCCACGCAGGCGTCCTGACGGTTCGGCTCGCGCGAGCTAGCCGATCAGCGCGTCGACGGCGACCGCCCCGAACAGCGCCGCCAGGTACACGATCGAGTACTTGAAGAGGGCCCAGCTGCCGTCGGCGGTCGGACGGCGCCACAGGACGAGCGCGCGGTACACGAAGGTCCCCCCGGTCCCGAGTGCGGTCGCCAGGTAGATCGGGCCCATCGAGGCCACGGGATAGAGCAGCAGCGTCGTCCCGAAGAGCGCGAGCGAGTAGAGGAAGATCTGCCTCCGGGTCTCGTCGTCGCCCTTGACGACCGGCAGCATCGGCACGCCCGCCGCCGCGTAGTCGCCGCTGAAGCGCATCGCGAGCGCCCAGAAGTGCGGCGGCGTCCAGACGAAGATGATCGCGAACAAGATCCAGGCGGGCGCCGCGAGTGTGCCGGTCACGGCCGCCCAGCCGACGAGCGCCGGCACCGCGCCCGCCGCGCCTCCGATCACGATGTTCTGTGCGGTGGAGCGCTTCAGCCACATCGTGTACACGAACACGTAGAAGGCGATCGCCGAGAGCGCGAGGGTCGCGGCGAGCACGTTCACCGCGATCGATAGGAACAGGTACGAGATCGCCCCGAGCACGAACCCGAACCGGAGGGCCTTGTCGGGCGTGATGGCACGTGCGGGAAGCGGCCGTTGGCGCGTGCGCTTCATCAGCTCGTCGATGTCACGGTCCAGATACATGTTGATCGCGTTCGCCGAGCCGGCCGCGAGCGAGCCGCCCACGAGCGTCGCGAGGATCAGCCAGACCGACGGCATCCCGCCGGCCGCGAGCATCATCGCCGGCACGGTCGTGATGAGCAGCAGCACGATGATGCGCGGTTTCGTCAGGCGGTAGTACGCCGTGATCGAGTCACGAGCCGACGCCGTGGCAGCCGGCGCGTCGTCGTCGGCGACCGACTCGGCCTCGCCGGTTGCGGACCGTACGCGGTCCCGGGCCACCGTCGCGAGCGCCACCGCGGTCGCCCAGATCAGCACCGCGAACGCCACGTGCAGCACGACGGCCCAGGGCTTCAACCGGGAGAAGACGTTCGCGGCTCCCACGGCGATCTGCGCGACGAAGAGGACGACGCCGAGCGTGGCCGGGCGCACGAGCGCCGGCGAACGTTCGGCCATCGTGCGCGCCCGCACCATCACCCACAGGACCAGTAGGAACGACGCGAGGGCGAGCACGCGGTGCAGGAACATCGGCGTGGTCACGCCGCCGAGGGTCGGTACGAGCTTCCCGTCCATCAAGGGCCAGTCCTGGAAGGCGAGTCCCGCCTCGGGGCCCTTGGCGCGGATATAGGTGCCCACGAGCAGAAGAGAGCCGGTCGCGCCCGCCGACCACAGGGTGAGCCGCGCGAAGCCCCGGGCGGCGGCCCGGTCGATCCCGGAGGCCGTCGTGGTCAGCGAGGCGGCCGCCACGTACACGACGCAGGCGATCAGGGCGAGCGCGACCACGAAGTGCACGGTGACCCACCACGGGTCGAGCTCGGTGGCGACGACCTTCGCGCCGAGCACCGCCTGGCCCAGCACGAGCGGGAACGACGCGATCGAGGGCCAGAGGATGCGCGGGTCGTCGCGGCGGTCGATCCAGGCTACGACGCCGAGCCCGAGCGTGAGGCAGATCACCAGGAAGGCGAACGCCCGGTGCGAGAACTCGATCACCGAGTGGACCGTGCCGCTCGGGAAGAGCTGTCCCGGGTGGCACTCGGGCCAGGTGGAACAGCCCAGCCCCGAGCCGCTTCCCCGCACCAGTCCGCCCACCGCGAAGAGCACGACCGTGATGGCGGCGGTGGCGACGGCGAGCTTCTGGAAGCGGGTGCGCATGGGAGCCGGCCCATGATATCGGCCGGGCGGAGTCCTGGCGGCGCCGGGTTGGGATACTGCCCCCATGACGACCACGCCGCAGGCCGATTTCGCCGTGACCCGGGCGGACCTCCGTGACCGCGTCGACGCGGCGCTCGCGGTGTTCCTGGCGTCGGTCGACGCGGAGCTGCGCGCGACGGACCCGGCGACCGCGCCGCTGATCGCGGAGATCCAGCGGTTGCTCGCGGCGGGGGGCAAGCGCCTTCGACCGGCGTTCTGCTACTGGGGCTTCCGGGCGGCGGGCGGTCGCGACGGCGAGCCGATCGTGCGGGCCTCGGCGGCCCTGGAGCTCCTGCACACGATGGCGCTCGTGCACGACGACCTGATGGACGAGGCGGCCACCCGGCGCGGGGTGGCCTCGGTGCACGCGGCGCTCGAGACCTCGTTGCCCGGTCCCGACCTCGCGTCTCGCAGGCGCGCCGCCGCGTCGGCGACGATCATCGTCGGGGACCTCGCCGCGGTGCTCGCGGACCGGATGTTCCTGGAGGCGGGCTTCGACCCGGAGGTCACGATCGACGCGCTCCGCCGGTACCACCGGATGCGGACGGCGATGGCGGCGGGCCAATTCCTGGATGTCGCGGGGGCGGCGGCGGGCGACGAGGCTACGGCGCGCCGGGCCGCGGCTCTCAAGGGCGGCGTCTACACGGTGGAAGGACCGCTCGCGGTCGGCGCCGCGCTCGCGGGTGCGTCGGCGACCCAGCGCGAGGCGCTCGCGAGGTTCGGCGTCCCGCTCGGCGAAGCGTTCCAGCTCCGCGACGACCTGATCGACGACGAGGGAGCGCACGGCGCCACGCCCGCCTCGGTCAACGCGCTCGTCGACCAGGCGCGCGCCGCGCTGGACCCCGAGGTGCTGGACCCGGGCGCGATCGACGCGCTCCGCTCCCTGGCAGGCCTGATGGAGATGCCGTGACCGACGACCTCGAGAACCTGCGTCGCGCGTTCCGTGACGTGCCGGCGTGCCGCGTGGCGACCACGCGCGCCGATGGTGGGCCGCACCTTGCCACGCGGTGGTTCGTCTGGCGTGAGGACGGGCTCTGGGTGGCCACGCGGGTCGGTGACACCACCTGGGAGCTCGCGAGCCGTGATCCCCGCGTCTCGCTCCTGATCGACCGCGGCCGTGACTGGGTCGAGCTGGCGGGCGTGCGGATCGACGGCGTGGCAGAGCTGTTCCCGGCCGAACATCCCGACCTGCGCAGCCCGATGTCGGCCTGGCACGAGAAGTACCGCCAGATGCTCGCCGGCGACGGGTTCGAGCGGCTCACGGCCCAGGTGCCGGTGCTCGGTTTCATCCACGTGGCGCCGGCGCGCATCGATGCATGGGATCACCGCTGAACTGGGGGATTGCGGCATCCGGGGGTGCGTCGTAGCCTCGCTCGTGAAGGATTTCACGAGTGCGGTACCCTCTGTGCCATACACCTTGTGAAATCTTTCACAAGCCCGAAAGGGAGCTCTGAGGGGAGCGCGGATGAGCGCTGAGCGCACGATCGATACCGACGTGCTCGTGGTGGGCGGGGGCCCCGGTGGCTCGGCCGCCGCGTACCACCTCGCCCGGCACGGCGTCGACGTCACGCTGGTGGAAAAGACCGCCTTCCCGCGGGAGAAGGTGTGCGGCGACGGCCTCACCCCGCGGAGCGTCGCGGCGATGCTCCGCATGGGGATCGACCCTGAGCACGAGCCCGGCTTCGAGAAGATCCGCGGGCTCCGCGTCTACTCGCGCACGGCCACGATCGAGTTGCCGTGGCCCGAGCTCTCGACCTGGCCGGGGTACGGCCTGGTGATGCCGCGCATCGACTTCGACCACATGCTTGTCCAGCGCGCCGAGGAGGCCGGTGCCCGGGTCATGCAGCGCACCGAGGCGACCGAGCCGCTGTTCACCGACGGTTGGGTCACGGGTGCGCTCGTGCGTCCCGCCGACGACAAGGATGCCGAGTCCACGCGGATCAACGCGCGGTTCACGATCGCGGCCGACGGGGCCGCCAGCCGCTTCGCGAAGCCCGCCGGGATCCGGCGCGACGAGTCGCGTCCGCTGGGGATCGCGGCCCGCCGCTACTACCGCACCCCGTACCACCCCGGCCCCTGGTTCGAGTCGTGGCTCGACCTGTGGGAGGGCGAGCTGCTCCTTCCCGGCTACGGCTGGCTCTTCCCGGTCGAAGGCGGGCGCATCAACCTGGGCGCCGGGCTCCTGAACACGTTCAAGGACTTCAAACAGGTGTCGGCCCAGCGGCTGTTCAACGCCTTCGCGACGATGCTGCCCGCCGAGTGGGAGATCGACGAGGCGCATGCCGAGGGACGTGTGCGCTCGGGGCCGCTCCCGATGAGCATGAACCGCGTGCCGCGCGTCGTCCCGGGGATGCTCCTGATCGGCGATGCCGCCGGCGCCGTGAACCCGTTCAACGGCGAAGGCATCGCGTACGCGATCGAGACGGGCGAGATCGCGTCGGAGCTCGTCCACGAGGCGCTCGTGAAGGATCGCCCGGGTCTGACGATGAGCTACGCCACCGTCCTGGACGAGCGCTACGGCGCCTACTTCTCGATCGGACGCGGGTTCGCGAGGCTGATCGGGCATCCAGCTATCATGGGCCAGGCCACGAAGTACATGCTGCCGAGCCCCAAGGTCATGGGCTTCGCGATGCGGGTGATGGCCAACCTCACCGACGGCAGGGACGGCGACGCCCAGGACAAGCTGTTCTACATCCTCGAGCGGTTGGCGAAGGTCGCATGACAGTAGGATTCCCGCCGTGCTGATCGACTACCTGCCGATCGTCGTGATGGGCGCGCTCGCCGTCGTGTTCGCGGTCGGTTCGCTCACGGCCTCGTCCTTCCTGCGGCCCGACAAGCCGACCGCGGTGAAGCTCTCGGCCTACGAGTGCGGGAACGACCCGGTCAGGCTGCCCCGCGGCGAGCGCTTCAGCGTGAAGTTCTACGTCGTGGCGATGCTCTTCATCATCTTCGACATCGAGACGATCTTCCTGTTCCCGTGGGCGGTCACCTTCCGCCAGCTGGGGCTGTTCGGGCTCGCCGAGATGGCCGTGTTCATCGGACTGGTGTTCGTCGCCTACGTGTACATCTGGCGCAAGGGCGGCCTGGACTGGGCCGAGAGCGCCGTCACGCCCATCGACGAGGCGATCCTCGCGCCGGTCCCCGCCGGCTCGGAACCCGATCCCGAGCCGGAGGCGCTCCGTGCCGGTTGAGCGCGTCGAGGGTGTCCAGCTCGGAAGGACCCCCGAGGAGGTCGAGGAAGAGGTCCGCCGCGGCGTCCTCCTGACCTCGCTCGACAGGGCGGTGGGCTGGGCGCGCAAGCAGTCGATGTGGCCGGCCACGTTCGGGCTCGCGTGCTGCGCGATCGAGATGATGTCGACCGGTGCCGGCAAGTACGACCTCTCGCGATGGGGGATGGAGCTGTTCCGGGCCTCGCCCCGCCAGGCCGATCTCATGATCGTGGCCGGCCGTGTGAGCCAGAAGATGGCGCCGGTCCTGCGCCGGATCTACGACCAGATGCCCGAGCCCAAGTGGGTGATCTCGATGGGCGTGTGCGCGTCGGCGGGCGGCATGTTCACGAACTACGCGATCGTCCAGGGCGTGGATACGGTCGTCCCGGTCGACGTGTACGTGCCCGGGTGCCCGCCCAAGCCCGAGATGCTGATGCACGGGATCCTGACGCTGCAGCAGAAGGTCCGCACCGAGGGGACGTTCCGGTGACCGTCGCGATCGCGCTTCCCGAGCTCGCGGACCGGATCGGAGCCCGCTACCCCGACACGCTGGTGTCGCGCGGCGAGGTCACCGCGATCGTCGACCGTGATGACCTGCTCGAGGCCCTCGCGTGGTGCCGCGACGAGCTCGACCTGGGGTTCCTGTCGAGCGTCACGGCGACGGACCGCCCCGATAGCGAGCCGCGCTACTGGGTCGTCTACGAGCTGCGCTCGATCGAGGGCCACCACCGGGCGCGCGTCAAGGTGGGCTTGCCCGACGCCGACGCACGCATCCCGAGCGTGACGCCGATGTTCCCGACCGCGAACTGGCACGAGCGCGAGACCTTCGACTTCTACGGGATCGTGTTCGAGGGGCACCCGGGGCTCACGCGGATCTTGCTGCCCGACGACTGGGAGGGCCACCCCCTCCGCAAGACCGAGGCGCTCGGCGGCGTGAACACGCGCTACCACGGGGCGTTCATCCCGCCCGTCGACACGCGCACGACGACCTGACCGATGCCCGACATCCCGATCGACGAGCTGGCCCGCGACGCCTCCGGCGAGATCCGCCAGGAGACGATGATCATCAACATGGGGCCGCAGCACCCCTCGACGCACGGCGTGCTCCGGCTGCTGCTCGAGCTCGACGGCGAGACGGTCGTGACCTGCACGCCGATCATCGGCTACCTGCACACCGGCATCGAGAAGAACACCGAGTACCGGACCTGGGCGCAGGGCATCACGTACGTGACGCGCGCCGACTACCTCTCGCCCTTCTTCAACGAGCTCGGCTACTGCCTGGCGGTCGAGCGGTTGCTCGGGATAGAGGCGCCCCCGCGGGCCCAGGTGCTGCGGGTGATGTTCAACGAGCTGAACCGGATCTCGTCGCACCTGGTGTGGCTCGCCACAGGTGGTCTCGAGCTCGGGGCGGTCAGCATCATGCTCTACGGCTTCCGAGAGCGCGAGGTCGTGCTCGACATCTTCGAGGAGGTCACGGGCCTGCGGATGAACCACAACTACATCCGCATCGGCGGCGTGATCATGGACATCAACGAGGACGGCGAGCGGAAGATCCGCGAGTTCCTGCGCGAGATGCCGCGCCGGATCGACGACTACGAGACGATCCTCAACGAGAACCCGATCTGGCGCGAGCGGAACATGGGCGTGGGCGTGCTCTCGGCCGAGGACGCGCTCGCGCTCGGCGTGACCGGTCCGATGCTCCGCAGCGCGGGCGTGGCGGCCGACCTTCGCAAGGACGTCCCCTACTCCGGCTACGAGACCTACGACTTCGAGGTGCCGGTGCGCGAGGAGGCCGACGCCTTCGCGCGATACCTGATCCGCCTGGGCGAGATGCGCGAGTCGATGAAGATCGTCGCGCAGTGCCTCGACCGGCTCCGGGAGCCCGGCCCCGTGATGGTCGAGGATCCGAAGGTCGCGTGGCCGGCGAAGCTGAAGGTCATGGACGACGGGATCGGCAACGACCCCGAGTACCTGCGCCACATCATGGAGGAGTCGATGGAGTCGTTGATCCATCACTTCAAGCTGGTGACGCAGGGTGTGGAGGTGCCGGAGGGCGAGGTCTATCAGGCGGTGGAGTCGCCGCGCGGTGAGCTGGGGTTCTACGTGGTCTCCGACGGTGGCCACCGGCCGTACCGCGTGAAGATCCGCGACCCATCGTTCGCGAACCTGCAGGCGACGCCGAGGATGGTGGAGGGCCATCTGTTGGCCGACGCGATCGCCGCGATCGCCTCGATCGACCCGGTGATGGGCGGGGTGGATCGCTGATGGCGGTCTTCGACGGCCCCCTGCTCGTCGAGGCTCGCTCGGTGATCGCCCGCTACCCCGAGGGCAGAGAACGGTCCGCGGTCATGCCGCTGCTCTACCTGGCCCAGTCCGCCGAGGGTCGCGTCTCGCGCGAGGGGCTGCGGGAGGTCGCCGGCATGCTGGGCGTCACCACCGCGGAGGTTGAGGCCGTGGCGACCTTCTACACGATGTACCGGCTGCGACCCACGGGCGAGCACCTCGTGAGCGTCTGCACGAACCTCGCCTGCATGCTGCGCGGCGGCAAGGACGTGTACGAGGCCGCGCACGAGGCCGCCGACATGGCGCACGGCCAGGAGATCTCCGACGACGGCATGATCACGCTGCACGAGGAGGAGTGTCTGGGCGTCTGCGACTTCGCGCCTGCCGTGCAGATCGACTTCACGAACCACGACAGCGTTACGCCCGAGCGGATGCACGAGTTGATCGCCCAGCTACGCGGCGGCGAGGTGCCCGCCCCCGCGCGCGGCCCGAAGATGGAGAGCTTCCGGCACGCATCCCGTGTGCTGGCGGGCGTGGAGCCGGCCGGGGAGGCGCGCGCGTGACCCTCGATTTCGAGCGGCGGCTGACGCGCGACTGGGACGACCCGAGCGTGATCGCACTCGAGGGGTACCGGGCCAAGGGCGGCTACGGGGGCCTGCGGCGCGCGCTCGAGATGTCGAGCGCCGACCTGATCCAGGTCGTGAAGGACTCGGGGCTGCGCGGCCGCGGGGGCGCAGGCTTCCCGACCGGGATGAAGTGGTCCTTCGTGCCGATGGACACCGGCAAGCCCACCTATGTGACCGTGAACTACGACGAATCCGAGCCGGGGACATGCAACAACCGCGAGCTCGTCGAGCGCGACCCGCATCGTCTGATCGAGGGGACCGCCATCACGGCGCGGGCGATCGAGTGCCACACAGCGTTCATCTACATCCGGGGCGAGTACCTCTGGCAGGGGATCGTGCTGCAGCGGGCGCTCGATGAGGCCTACGCCGCGGGGCTCCTCGGCCGAGGGATCGCGGGGTCCGACTATGACCTCGACGTCGTGCTGCACCGAGGCGCGGGCGCCTACATCTGTGGGGAAGAGACCGCGCTCCTGAACTCGCTGGAGGGGCTGCGAGGGCAGCCGCGCCTGCGGCCGCCGTTCCCCGCGGTGGAGGGCCTCTACGCGTCACCCACCGTGATCAACAACGTCGAGACCCTGATGAACGTCCCCGACATCGTGACGCGCGGCGCCGACTGGTTCCGAGCGCTCGGCACCGAGAAGTCGCCCGGCACGAAGATGTTCACCGTCAGCGGCAAGGTCGAGCGTCCCGGGAACTACGAGATCCCGATGGGCACGCCGTTCCGGACGCTGCTCGAGGAGCTGGCGGGAGGCGTGCTCGGTGGCAGGACCCTGAAGGCGTTCACGCCGGGCGGCTCCTCCACCCCGATGCTCACGGCCGACTCGTTGGACGTGGCGCTCGACTACGAATCGATCGCCGAGGCGGGGTCCCTGCTCGGCACAGGCGCGATCATGGTGATGGACGAGACCGACTGTGTCGTCGCCGCGGCCGAGCGCATGGTGCAGTTCTACGCCCACGAGTCGTGCGGCAAGTGCACGCCGTGCCGCGAGGGATCGTGGTGGGCGACCCGGGTGCTCGGCCGCCTGGAAGACGGCTACGGCCGAGAGGGCGACATCGCCCTGATGCACGACATGGGGACGAACATCATGTTCCGCGCCTTCTGCGCGCTCGCCGACGGCACCGCATCCGTCATCAACTCCAGCCTGAAGCACTTCGCAGACGAGTACGAGGCGCACGTCCGGCTCGGCCACTGCCCGCTCCGCGAGGCGGAGGCGC
>Ga0315273_10005446_pt1 | contig 15740 bp, 9 predicted proteins | sample YL17G02_0_MG_FD_205753 | JGI IMG/M metagenome (GOLD analysis project Ga0315273, IMG submission 205753) | Sediment microbial communities from Yellowstone Lake, YNP, Wyoming, USA - YL17G02_0 | ecosystem: Environmental > Aquatic > Freshwater > Lake > Sediment | place: USA: Wyoming | collected...
GGTCTCATCATTTGTCCGCCCTGCATTTCGCCAGGTGTCTGAATGCGGACTTTGCGCTGGGACTTTCGCGCCGAAATAAGTCGAGACGCCTCTTTCTCTTTGCGCTCTACTTCTGCCTGCGTGCGCTCTGCCGATTCTAACATGGCATGCATGATGGGGGACTGCTCGACCAAATAGGACTTCTCGTGATGAATCCAGGATAGATAGAGCATGTTGGGCGGAGTATAACGAACTTCATAGCCTGCATGTCGGAGCTGATAGATCAGATAAATGACACAGTCCTCCAGATCGATTTTTGGAAGACCCAAAATGAAAGGAGGAACGGTATAGAGCAAGTAGCACTGGGAGTTTGGGAGTTTCGAAATGACACGAATGCGGTTATAAATCTGTTCGAGGATTTTGTTATAGGCACGAAGGCGAGAGGCATCTTTGGACCTGCGTTTGTCGTAGAGTTCTGCTGGATTTAATTGTGGTGTGGGTTGGTCCATTACTGCTAATGGATTGCAAATGTGCGGTGCCGATCCATTCACACCATGGGGCGATAAGAACGAACGGTGGATCGCTTTTTGCTTTTCTTATTGCGGCGGGTTAGTCGAAACATTTGATTGGTAACCTCATGACGCATACGACGACTATCTGGTCTGGAGGAGCCATGGCCTGCTGTAGGAAGAACAATGAGCTTCGTGTGCGGCAAGATTTCTTTAATGGCGTAGGCATTGGAAAGAGGACAAATCATATCATAGCGCCCATGAAGAATCGTAAGGGGAATGTTTTTTATAAGAGGTAGGTTCTTCAAAATATGATCCTCTTTCATCCAGCAATCGTGTACGAAGTAGTGGTTTTCGATGGTAGCAATCGCAAGTGTTTGCCCTTTATTAAATCGATTCTTGGTGGGAGGGACTAACCGAGAAATGCGTCGTTCGAGACCCCACCAGGCATCAGCATAGGCTTGTGCGGAGGGTCCGCGAAGACCCTTTTGGTAGTGGCGCACAATGGTCTTCCATCCTTTATGGCGGATATTTAAGGGGACCATAGAGATGTATTCGTCCCACTCTTTGGGAAAGACACGAGAGACACCGCCTTCGCCATAGAGCCATGCATTGGATGCCCTATTACAAAGGCAAACCGCGCGCAAAAACAATCCGGACACATGTTGAGGATAGGTTTCCGCATAGAGTAATCCGAGGGTGGTTCCCCATGATCCGCCGCTGATAAACCATTTGTCAACCCCCAAAAAACACCGAAGCATTTCGATGTCTTCAATCAAATCCCATGTGGTGTTGTGTTCGAGCCGCAGAAAGGGAGTCGATTTTCCGCAACCGCGCTGATCGAAGAGAACCACGCGCCATTTTTCCAAGTCATATTGTTGGAGGGCGTTGCGACAGAGACCGCCGCCTGGTCCGCCATGTAGCTCAATGGCAGGTCTTCCATTTGCAGCACCATGTACTTCATAGTATATGGTATGACCGCCGCTAACAAGTAGATTTCCAGAAGAAAGCATTACCTATTCTCATGCGAGAAAGGATATAAAAAAAGAAAGGGAGGATCGAACAGGAATGATTCCCTATCGCATTTATTTGTCGGGTGGTGGAATCTGTGCCATGGCGCATGTTGGTGCGCTCTTGGAATTATCGAAACGCATTCCACTACAGGCCATAAAAGAATGGATGGGTGTCTCTGCAGGGTCCTTGATGGCGATGTGCTTGTGTATTGGATATACCTTGGAGGAGCTGGCAGATTTTGCCGTCCGTTTTGATTTCACGAACATCAAAGAAATGGATACGATTTCGGGGTGGATCTTGCATTTTGGAATGGACACAGGAGAGCGACTTCATCGTTTAGTGGAGGCCTGTCTCCATGTAAAAGGCCTGTCCTCTGATTTCACATTTAAAGAGTGCTATGACACATTTGGCATCTCGCTCCGCGTGGTCGCCACTGATTTAAATGATGCCGCTGCGAAAACATTTAGCCATACGGATACGCCCGACTATCGGGTAGCAGACGCGGTACATGCCTCGATGTCTGTCCCCTATTATTTTCAGCCCTTTATTTGCCCTGTGACAGGTCACTACTTGGTAGATGGTAGTGTCATTAGTAATTATCCCCTCTTTGTGATTCCTAAAGAGGAACATGCGCAGACACTTAGCATTTTGATTCGGACCTCGGTAGAAAAGGTGGAGGATTTGATGAGCCTGGAAATGGGCGAGTTGGTAACGCGCCCGCTCAATGTGGCGCTTCGCGAAAAGACGAACATTGAGGCCCGATTTTATGATGCGCGGTGCATTCAGATTTTACTGGGTGAACTAAATATTTTGGAGTTTTCATTTGATGAAGACACCAAAAATATAATTATTCAAAAAGGAAAAGATGCGGTCATTCACTATTGGAATCAACAGGCTAAACCCAAACGGCGAAACTCCTTTTCATAGCTACATGCTCTTTACAAATTCGATCACTTTATTGGAGGTGCGTGCATGGGGGTACTCCACAACACCCGATCCTGTATCAATCAGGATGGTGGGAAATCCCTTCACCGTGTATTTGGAGAGAGCCGCCTTGTCACGGTCAGCATCGAGGATGTTTACCACGGCCTTGCTTCCGTCTGCAAGGGTAATGGGGGAGGCAGCCTGAAGTTTCTTAAATTCGGGCGCAGCCGTCTTGCAGTGTCCGCACCAATCCGCTTTGCAGATCACAATCGTCTTATCCTTACCCTGAAAGCCGTCGCGCTGCTTTGACTGGTAGTTAATTGCCACAAGGATCAGAAACAATACGACAATCAATCCATAAACCAATTTCATTCTATCTTATTCTGCTATTTTTTAGACCCGTTGTCCAAAGGACAACATATGCTGCTCCGTTGTCCAAAGGAGCACGGACCATCTAAACCATGATCGCGATTCATAGATCATATGGCACACTGGAATCCATTGCAAGAACACCAGGAAACATGGGTGCCGGTAGGAGGATGGAATGCGAGTTTTTCGGAGATGGATCGAATTCAGGGTAGTACCCTCTTTGCTTTTTTTACAAAGAAGGGATGCCGTGCATCCGTAGCAAGCTCTTTTGTTCATATGGTGATCTATAAACAAAAAAACCATGGTCTACGATATTCGGAGGAGCAAGAATCCCTGTTGAAACGAATGATGCAGCCCATTATTCACTAGGAAGAAGCATGAGACCCAGCATTGTCGTAAAAAATAAGAAGGTAGTAAGAAAGATTCCGCGAATGGTGGGGAGTCCTGATGGAGCAATAAGGGTGACAAAGCTTCCCAGAAATTGCTGGAGAATGATCATGGTTTCAGGATTGGCAAATAGGAAAAAGACGAGCGCGCTATAGAAACTGTATTTCGCTTTTAAAAGGACTCGATGAGGAGTAAAAGTAGTTTCAGTTGGCTGACTCATTCTGATTAGGTGTAAGATTGTCAAATGCAATTAACATACTCATTGCGAGTTCCGTGGAGGTATATGCCATATTATGGTCCATGCCCTGCTGTGAGCGGGGCAGTCTGCGTTGTTCTCCAAACAAAGTATCCAGTGTAAACACATCCTCTACCGTTTCATCTCTTTTGGTTTGGTAGATGGTTTCATAAAATACAGCATCCTCGATATGAAGAGAACTATATTCGATGGAGCGAAGTTCGAGGGGTGTATTCTTTTCTTGGATGTTGTGATAGGTGCTAGAAAGAAGATAGAGATGATTGCCGTCCATAAAGAAGGAGCTGATTGGCTCTTGATCGATAAGGAGTCGTACATTATGATCTTTTACATACAGTTGAATAATAGAGCTCTGTTCGTTTTTAAAAGATTGTGTCGATAATGCATACACTTGGCGATGAAATTCCTCTTGTCGTTTTTTGCTATGGCTGGTGACATAATTCTGAACGGCATCCAATTGATTCGTAACAAAGTTGAGAAGGGAGGAAGGTACATCCGTGATTCGGTAGAGTCCCTTTGGTTTGCTTCGAAGGGTATCGCAGAGATGGAGGATAAGTAAGAGAGAGGGAAGGGTATTCTCCATGGAGGAGGGGATGCCCTTTTTCAAAACAGTATACAAGGGATCAAAAATATCTTTAAAGCGTCGTATGACGGATCCCATGGCATTCTGTAGGGGTTGAGAGAGGTTTTCTGATGTAGAATGAGTGGAAAGATATTTTTTAATGTGCAAAATGTCTAACAAATGTTGAACGCTCTTTTTCATTTCATCGTTGGATGGACTTGTTTCCATGTTCTTAAAATAATTAAGGGATGTTGGAGGAGACATTTCATTCATTTGGCGTAGTAAATATGATATACTCATTTGTTCTGTTTGTTTGCGAATCCCCTTCCATTGTTCCCGTACATCCTCGGGAAGATCATCAATATGTAATAAGAACCAGGCCACTTTAATAATGAATTCTAATTTGTCATTTTCGCTGATATCGTGCATCGTAGCAGGTTTGTCCAACGCAGTAAGAGACGCAGTATGAGAAGTTGTAGGAGATGCAGATTGATCCAATGATTCGATCAGGCGTTCGATTTGTACGATTTCCTGTTGCAGCTTTTTGTTTTTTAGATCCATGCTTGTAAATTCATTGGTATGTTGCATTTTTCGCAGACGAGCGAGTAGTTTCTTACGAAGAAGTGATGACTCCTGTCCTTTTGGTAGTTGTATAATAGACTTCTTTTCGGACAAAGGGTCCATGCTCCGTTGAAAACGGGGCAGCATATTTTGTCCTTCGGACAAAGGGTCCATGCTCCGTTGAAAACGGGGCAGCATATTTTGTCCTTCGGACAAAGGGTCCACTTTAAAATAAGTGCGAAACAACTGTTCTGTGTCAGGTTTCGCATCAAAGTCTTGCTGAAATTGTTTTCGACCTTTGAATCCTGGATGGGATTGATGCCCCAATGCATATCGGGCTCCTCCCACTTGAATGGTGTCAGAAAAGGGATCCATACCTATAGCATCGGGCGGAATTTCATCATGCCATTCTCACATAGGTCATAAAAATTGATGATAAATAAAGGATCTAAATCATGCCAGCGAAGAACAGATAGAATGAATCCAAATGCTTCTGAAAACACCAAAGTCTTTAATCCATGGAACCCAAAGAATCGGGAGGTCACTCCTTCGGATGTCATTCCGATTCTTCGAAAGTATGGATGGAAGGGCCGTTTCAATAACTTCAAACTGTTCGCGCAAGCCTGTTGCCACAAATCGTATGTAGATCGCCCCGAACTCTGGCAGGAACAGGCGGAGAATGGGGAGGAAGTGATTATTGCCCCGCGTCCCGATGACTGTATTCCCCTGCGAACCTCGGACAACGAAGAGCTAGAGTACTTGGGGGATCGTGTTCTGGGTCTCGTGATTGCCTCCTATGTTACCAAGCGTTATCCGGGTCAAGGAGAGGGATTTCTCACCCGTATTCTTTCTCGAATCGTGAATAACAAACAACTCGGTAAACTGGCAAAGGATGTGGGGATGGGTCAGTTCATCATTCTGAGCCGGCACATGGAGGAAGTATGCGATGGTCGCAACAATCTTCGCATTCTGGGCTCGATGTTTGAGGCCTGGTTTGGTGCACTGTATCTGCAGGAAGAGGATCTAGGTCGCGGCCTTCAGCAATGCAACGACTTCCTGGTGCGAATCATTGAGAAGCATATCGATTTCGTGCAGATTATTGTAGAGGACACAAACTACAAGGATCAGCTCCTTCGTAAGTTCCAGGCGATGTATCATGTTCCGCCGCGATACAAGGAGATTGCGGTGGTGGGTCCGCCACATGATCGCATCTTCACGATGGGTGTGCTGGACCCGATGGATCGCATTCTGACGACTGCGACGGCGCGAAACAAGAAGGTGGCAGAGCAAGAGGCGTCACGCGCGGCGCTTGAATTGTTGGACCCGTTGTCCGAAGGACAACATATGCTGCCCCGTTTTCAACGGAGCGCCGATCCACAACAGGTAGATTCTCCTTCCGATGCGAAAAAGGCAAAACAGAAGAAATAAGGCCGATTTGCTATCCTATTTTTATTGGGAGGACCGAATAGAATGGACGCCAGTAAGATTACACAGCTCCTCCAGAAACAGAATACACGGTATATTAATCGGGCGCAAACGGTGGACTCCAGTACATTAACATGGAAGAACCAGATTCAGTCTTCTACTTATATCAAGGGAGTGCCGACATGCCGCGGTGTGACAAATACCAATCCAGTCAGCCAGGGATGTGGCCCCTCGACTATATGCGCAACCAATGGAATTAATGCCTACGGCGGCCAAGGAAAACAGACGAATCTTATGACAGGTTCCAGTCAGCAGTATCCAAATGTTCTCTCAGGAGCATCGGGAAGCGCATCCCAAGTGTACTCCTCGGAAAACATTACACTACAGGCAGCGGGTCGCAATTCGTGCTCGGTTCCTGGTACAAGCCCTGCTCCACCTGAAGTGCCTCAGAATGCGTATGTCATTTTGCCAGCATGTTACTGCGTGAATACGAATGGCCCGACTAGTAACTATTCATCGACATCACATACAGAGATTCAAAATGTATATCCCACGCCGATTAACAATCAGTCCAATCCCTATTTGCCCGCATTTGATACCTATTATTCGATGAAGAATCCAACTTGTAATTTCCCCACGCCCGATCAAAATCAGCAGCATTTTGTCAAGCAATGTCATACCCGATTTCCGAATGCAAACAATGGTGTGAATGTTCTATGTACGGACTGCACGACGCCGCCTTATTTGAATAATGGAATCAGCATTACTGCGCCTTATTCAACGTCAACAGGGCAGTACATTCCACCAACATGTGATGGTTGTATTATTGAACCGCTTGTAGTTATTCCAAGTGCAGTAGATGCACCAGGTATTTATACAGTGACATATAGTTCCAATGGAGTTCGAGGTAATCCACCAACTGATTCAACGCTCTATTCATCTGGGGCAACGGTTACTGTGTTAGCCAATGATGACGACTTCCCAGTTGACCCATTTACTGAATGGAATACGGCAGCAGATGGTTCAGGAACACCTTATGCTCCAGGTAGTACCTTTATTATTACTGCCGACACGATATTATATGCAATATTTATTCCACCAACCTAATTCATTATAAATTAACATCTCAAATCACTCATCCTACCACACAGTATGTGTTAGGATGGTTATATAGTTTCTAAGTAGAGGTTAGATGTCTTCTGATCCGAGTGGACCTCCCGTTTTTAAACCAAATAGGAAGACTGCGAAGTTATCGGCATCCGATAAGGCGGCCTTGCCTGAAAAGCCATTGGAGCCCGCCCATCAGCCATTTCAGGGAAGTCCAGGTCCTCCGATCAGCCAAGCACAAAAGAAAAAGTCAATGGCAGCACAGAGCAATCCTTTACTGCATCCGGCCGTTCCCGCGCTTGCACCGTCCATGGCGGTATCTTCCATGCCAGTTGCACCCGCACCGATCAAGCCGAAGTTGCCGCGTGCTAAGCGAACACCCGATCAAACAGAGCGCAAAGTGGAATTAACCCCCATTCAGCAGGAGCAATTAGATGCCAAGTTATCTCAGCTCAAAACGGGTAACGAGTTAAAACAATATGAAATCAAACAAAGGGAAATTATGTCTAATAATCCATATCGCACGGATACATCCGTGTATGTACCACAAACTCGACGAAGTTTTTCGCAGTTTGTGAAGAGCAATTACGCACAATTTCTCTCGAGTTTTATTCCAAAAGATCAGATTAACCCAAATGCGTGTAAAGATCTTGAACTGGCGACAGGAAAGGAGGTAGAGGCCTTCTTGTACCAGCAGTTTGTTCGTGAGTACATTCGCAATGCGTCCCCTTATCGCGGCATGCTGGTGTATCACGGTCTTGGATCGGGCAAAACCTGTTCGTCGATTGCCGCCGCGGAGGCCCTGTATGGAACGGCAAATAAGAATATCATTGTCATGACCCCCTTTTCACTGCGTGCTAACTTTATGTCTGAAATCTCCTTTTGCGGATTTCGTCATTTCAATGTAAATAATCATTGGATCGCACAGAACTTTTTACAAATGGGAAGTGCAGGCTTATTGTATGCCAAATCCGTCTTATCCCTTTCTGATAAGTATCTTGAGAGTCTACTGGCACGCAAAGACCCGAATCGGTGCGTATTATGGGTCATTGATTTTGAGAAACCCTCCAATTTTAAAGAGCTTACCGCACAACAACAAGTCGATATTCGCGAACAAATTACCAATACGATTGAGAATCGCGTGACATTTATCAGTTATAACGGTATTTCTGCTAAGAAGCTAAAAGCGATTGCATGCGATCCAAATGAGCGTCTATTCGATAATAAAGTGATTGTCATTGACGAAATTCACAATTTAATCCGTTTGATGCGTGGAAACATCGTCCCATTTATTGTGGCAAGAAGCAAGGCGGAAAGAAAGATTCCTGTGGAAACCATTGAGCCAGGACGATGGAAACCAAATGCATGCGGACTGGATGCCAATTATTCTCGTGGATATATGTTTTACCGACTCTTATCGGATGCGCGAAATAGTAAAATCATTGGTCTATCGGGCACACCCATCATTAACTTTCCAGAGGAGCTGGGTATTCTTTCCAATGTGCTGGGTGGATACATCGAGTGCGTAGAAATGTTTTTGATGTCGGTAAATGACGCGGATATGACAAAATTTCGACAAATTGCAGAGAGGGAGAAGCGAATTGATATGGTTCGATTTCTTACGTCGGACCGAAAAATGAAAGCCCTTCTTTCGGTCTTTCCTGAGGGATATGAGCGCGATGACTCCAGTCAGGAATTTGTAGGTGTTCGTTACAATGAAGAGGCTCAAGAGGGAATTCGCGCCATTTATCCGCGCATCAAGGCTGCATTACAGGCAGAAGGCCTCCGTATTTCGGACACGGAAACCTATGTCTCGTATCCACGTTTACCATTGGATGATGAGAATTTTGTGAAGGAATTCATTAATAAGAAAGATCTTTCGATTCAAAAAGATAAGAGGTTTATATTACAGAAGCGTCTAACGGGTCTCATTTCATATTATAAGGGATCCAAGGCGGAATACATGCCGGCCGTCCACGATCATGGTATTATTGAGTGCCCGATGAGCGATTATGTTCTGAAAAAATACACGGAAACCCGAATTGGCGAGATCGAGGGAGAGAAGAGTAAGGAAAAGGGTAAAGATGCAGGTGGAGACATTTTTGCGGTGGTCGAAGTATTTGCGAAAATGAAAAATCCGTCGAGTTATCGATTCCGTAGCCGTGCGCTTTGTAATTTTACATTTCCTCCAGGAATTACGCGCCCCTTTCCTGGAAATGATGCGGAAGCCGATGCGGAATTAGGAGGTGTATCGGAAGTAGTGGATGAGGCAGAAGAGGGAACCTATACTGATGAGGATATTGCAGCGGCAAATGCCGCAGTGGAGGAGGCATATCAATTGGATTACCCTGATGCAATTGTGGACGAGGAAGAGGACGAGGATGAGGAGGATGAGGAGGAAGAGGAGGACGAAGAGGATGACTGGGAAAATGACTGGGAAAATGCAGATGACGAAGACCCACAGTGGATCGAAACTTATATGAATGATGATGGCTATACGATTGAGGATGTAGGTGGAGCAGGCGATTGCTTCTTCTTATCGTTACGCGACGGATTGAAGGATGTTGGTGTGGATTATACTGTCGCACAGTTACGATTTATTGTTGCGGAGGAGCTAACCCAGCCTGTATTAGACGATTGGAAAATACAAGCTCCTGCCCTGGGTCATGAGTCTGCCTGGCTTAAAAGTGTGAAGACGCTGGAGGATGCAAAAGAGAAAATTAAAACTTCCATATTCTATGCGGAAGACTGGTCCATTAATGAACTCGAAGTTGCACTGAATGTTAAAATGGTTATTTTTGATAATCAGAAACTCAAAATTGGTTGCGGCCAGGCCAATCGTGCAGAAGAGTTTGAACCCGACTATTATGTGCTGGTTGACTATGTTGGTGATAATCATTACCGAGCTGTAAAATATAATGATGTCGGCGCATTTACATTTAGAGATTTGCCAGATGATTTGAAATTAAAAATTAAAAAGGAATGCATGACAAAAGTGGTAGATGGACAGCGTGTCATTTTAGAAAATTCGGCCTATCATAACATTCCTGATTTTAAGGCATTGATCGATGCGGGCATTGATGATGTGGAAGAGGATGCGGATGCAGAAGAGTACCCAGATGCCATTGAGGAGGAGGAAGAGGAAAATGAGGAAAATGAGGAAGATGAAAATCAGGAAATGATCGATGAACTCATGCAATTATCGGAAGCAGATCTGAAGTCGTATCGTACATCAAAGAATCCTGAAATTCAGAGATTGCTCGCTAAAATGAATGCACAAAAGGGTGGATACCCTGACCAAAAGGGTGGATACCCTGACCAAAAGGGTGGATACCCTGACCAAAAGGGTGGAGATCCTGAGGAAGATAAGCTCAAAGAGATGTCGGTCGAACAATTGAAGAAGTTGAAAGCCATGGCGGAAAAAATGGAAAATGATGAACTAACGGAGATGATTGGTAAAGTACTGACTGTTAAAGAGGCTGCAGTTGCACCCGTAAAAATGAAGAAACCAGGTAAGGCACCTGTTGCGGAATCTGCATTGCCTGCTGCAGCACCTGTTGTAGCACCTCCAGTCGCACCTGTTACTGCTTCTGTGACGATCGCGAAACCAATGCCTGCGCCATCTGTCCCATCTGTCCCATCCGCACAGAAAATGCCAAAGCCAGGTGTAGCGCCTGCGGCAGCGCCTGTGGTAGCACCTGCGGTAAAACCCACAGCAGGAATCCTCGAACAAGCCGCCGAAGCAGTACAATCGCTTGTCACAGGAAAAGCCGCCGAGGAATCATCCTACAATGATCGCATTGCAAATGCCATGCGTCTACTGGATAGATTCCGCGATCGTTTCCTCAGGATGGTGCCAAGTGATCTAAAGGATGGAGGTCTTCAGCGTTATTCCACAAAATTATACGAGATGATCGATCGTATTAATAGAAATAACAAGGGCAGCAATCTGGTCTACTCTCAATTTAAGGTCGTCGAAGGCCTGGGCGTGCTCGGTATTGCTCTAAAGGCCAATGGATATACCGAGATTGAGATCAAGGGCAGCGACGCCAATCCCCATTTCACGGATGCTACCATAAAGTCATTTGAAAGGGTAGGACAAAATCGCTTTATTCTCTTTACAGGAGAGGGATCGCCCAGACGGCGTAACTTGATTCTGAATGTGTTTAATGGTAATTTTGACAAGCTACCAGGAAACATGCGTGCCGTTCTTCAAAAGCATTTTGAAAAAACCCTAAATATGCGTGGAGAAATCTGTCGAGTCATTGGTATTACTGGAGCTGGCGCAGAAGGCATTTCTCTCAAATGCTGCCGTGCCGTTCACATCATGGAGCCCTATTGGAACAATGTGCGCCTGGAACAAGTGAAAGGCCGTGCCATTCGCATTTGCTCGCACAAGGACTTGCCATTCGATGAACGAACCGTCGATGTCTACACGTACTATACCACCTTTTCAGATGAGCAACTCGATAGTAAAAAGATCGACATTACAATTGTCAATTCTGATTCCTACCCGATGACCGATGATGAGGGAAAACTAATAAAAACCATCCCCATTACTTCAGATCAAAATATATTTATGATTAGTTCCAAGAAAGACAAGGTCAATCAGGCCATTTTGACCGTGATGAAGGAATCCGCGATTGACTGTACTCTCAATGCAGGTGAAAATGATGCTGTTACATGTGTAAATATCGATGGCCGTCCCAATCAATACCTGTTTGACCCTAATTTACAGGTAGATATCTCTGAAACGCCAATGTTATTTAAGAAGGCCACAATGGCTCCAAAAGAAACCACCATGAGTGCCGTGGAGAAGGCACTGGGTTCCGCTTCGTTACCACCACCGTCTGAGAGGACGCGTCGTGTCGCAAAGATTGAATACAAAGGGACATTATATTTCATTCGTGAAAAGAAAGGATCAGGTGGATCTATTATTGAACTATTTTCAGAGACAGATCCCCAGGCAAATCGTGCACCGGTTGGAGAAGGTCGCATGGATATTAATACAGGAAAAATCTTTGCGATTCAACTCAAGTAGAGTATGCCCCACTTACATCAGGATAGGCGGTGTAGATCCAATTCGCCTGACATTCGCGCACACGATCCTCCTTCGTAAGAACACGATCAAAGAAATGGATCCAGGCGAGATCATAGAAGAAAGAGGAGGTAGCATACAAACTATTCCATCCTTGTAGTCCGCGCTTTGTAGTCGTGCCGACCATGATATGACACGGCTCCGTTTGCCAGATCGCATTAGGGCTATACAAGGGAATCCCTGTTTGGCTGGATACAGATACCATGGGTGCAGAAACCGCAAGTAAAGAATCGTCCATGGGATCGCAGCGAAATTCAAAGGTATAGGCATTGTGCTCGATGGAGCAGAGATACCAGCGATTGATAGAAAGAGATAGACGCGTGGGAAGGGTAAGGATGGCACCACCGCCTAGATTGTGTTCGATGGAGAGTGAACCGTCTTTCTGAATGATCACCGCCAACATCCCTTTCCCCATCATAAAATGAAATAGGGTATCACGAATTGGCATGGTTCGTAGACGAATGGCAACCGTCATCGTCTTCCAACTCTGATAGGCCAGATTTGGTAATCCAATGGTGGAGTGCGCGCTATTCATGCGAACAAATGCCTTTTTCCCAGGCACCTGTTCTCGTTCCACCGAATGCAAATGATATTCCAGCTGAACGATCTCCTGAAACTGTTCGAAGATGCCAGGGTTTCGCAGTTCTTCAAAGAGATGGCTGGTAGGCCCCACTTCATAGGTGAGAAAAGGTGCGCGGGGTTCGCAAGTGAGGGAATAGGCGGCAGCGGGAATGGGCTTATCTGCGCTTGTCATTTCACAGGTAATAAGGGAGAGACCGCTCGTATAGACGCGTGCGACACGGGGAGCGGCATCTGTTACTTTCAGAGTAAGAGGTGTAATTACTCCATCCATTTTTACTGCTAAACCTTTTCGTCCTTCAGATAATGGATCCTGGTGAAAGATATCATGATCAATATGAGCGGATTGATTCACGGCAATCCAGGCGCCATCCTTTGCAGTCACCTGACATGTCATATCCCCTTTCAAACGAATATCCGTAAGTTGAAGCATACCATTAATAAGGGGTGAAGAGGACTCATAGTAGCGGACAATATCGGGTTGAATCATTCGTTGGAGGAATCCGAGTATGAGATGAGGATTTCCAGGGGCGGTAACAAACCAAAAGACCTCTACGCCTTGATAATAAGGGGCGCGGCGAATGAGTTGTTCGGGTGTGATGCCGAGGAATTGAATCATGGCATCTCGTTGAATGGAATAGTCTGTGCTGTTCGTCAGCGCACGAAGATGACCCAGATATTGTTTGACCGCACCGAGTGTCCCCATGGAGTGATAGAGGTGAAGATTGGCATCTTGGGGATAGGCGGTTCCGCGACTCTCACCACCCATGGCACGAAAGAGTTGTTGAAGACAGGCACGATCAAAGGGAGCGGTAAGGGAATCTGCCAGATCGGAACAGAAGGGATAGGCCTCCACATTTCGAGCTTCCTGAATGCGTGGAATGGGCTTATTTTGAAAAGCCACGCTTTGGGCGGGTTCGTGCAAGACATGGCTGATAGCATTGGGATCGTGAAAGGAAAGAGGAGGGGAGGTAACAAACTGGAAGAGAGCATCGGGTTTGACTTCATAGACAGGAAGAGGAGGAGCGACTTCGAGCGCCTGCTGCATCGTTCCTTTCATACGGAATTCGGTGGGACAGACGGCATGATCCACGCGTTGATAGAAAAGGGGCGATGCTTTATCATCTTTGAATTGGTGTTTCTGTTTGGCATTCTGGAGATCAAAAAACCACTGTTTCTGTTCGTGAGCTCGTAACTCCACTTGCATGAGATCAGGCGGAGCGATTCCGTTGGGCTGCTGTTGCGGTTGTTGTATAGGCTGAGATTGTTGCAGTTGCGGGTATGGCTGCTGTGCAACAGGATGTGACGGAACGAAAGGCGGTAATGTGGTCTGCGAAAGAGCCAAACCGGATGGCTCCGTTTGTAGTGTATGGAATAATGTGCGAAACATCCCTATTCTTATTATCTTTAGTATTTATCACAACATACTACATATAATAATTCAGACAAGGGACTAGTAATTGTTATCGGGGCGGATTTGAGGAAGCGAGTCCATTTCGCGGGTAATGATGCGAAACACGAGATTGAGCTGTTTATTCAAGTTGATGAGGCGAATCGGCGACTGTAGACCAATGCCAAAGGCATTCAGCGTATTACCAAAGTTAGTACCAATGGTGGCATCAAAGGGATCTACTGCAATATTACCTGTGGTCGGATCAGTGTATCGGGCCTGAATGGCAATAAAGTTGGCATAGCCTACCTCATTGGTTCCATCCTGAATCGTTGCCGTCGTAGGGCTAAAGGCAGTTCCGATTACAATATGACCTTCAGGACGATTCACCCAGTTGCAGAAGGCACGAAGCTGTTGACCGTAGGTTAGATCATTTAGCACGGTATCCGAATAGGTATATCCACTGATTTGAATACGATCTCCCAGGCACACTTCAAACTTGCTAAAATAGGTTACCGTATTAATAAAGAAGTTGCCTGGATAGCCAGTAACAGTAGGAACCAATAGATTATAGCTGGATCCAGAAGTATCTACTGTAAAGGGAAATACTGTACCCCGAGTACCCGACGTAGTAATGATACCGCCAATGTTAAAAGTATCAGGGCTGTTGCTGACAAGTTCACCATTGGGGCGACGAATATCAATCGTCATTTTCTGCAAGGTGGAAAGCGGGGTAGGATAGTACTCCTTTTGACACTTCAAAAACTTAGGGATCATTGCCAAAAACCCTTTGGAACAGGTGCTTTGGTTAAGAGTATCCGAAATCCACGCGGCATCATACTGTAACACACCAAAGCTCCTGTCCAGAAAATTGTCCGTTCCATAGTTGTTGTTTTCGAGCTCCGCCACACGAAGAATGACATAGGGCATGTTTAGAATATTGTCCTGGTAGCTTGTATTGGTTGACTCGGAAGTAGAGGATGCCGCATTTTTACGAATGACCGTCACATCCAAGCTTTCACCAGGCATAATAGCTTTCACCAGCTCAATGCGAACAATGTTCTTGAACTTCTGCTGAGAAGCCAGACTTGGTCCGAAACTCTGTCCGTTGGCAGCGGGGTCGAAGTTCACCGTAAACTGATAGCGATTCTCCTTGTTGTTTCGCAGCCAGTCACGATCCGCCGAATAGACGAAGAGATTGCTCTCGATCTCGCGATAGCTAACGACTTTGTCCTCGCGTACCACATAGTTCTGTGGCAAATGGTTAACGGTGGCTGATGCCAGCTGAGGGGCGACAATGGTGGGGTTCGCATTGGCTTGACCGAGGCCGCGTGGATCGGGGGATCCTGTCATGGTGTCGAAGGATCCGATGGGGGCGAGCATAAGCTCGCGACGATCGGGCAACACCGTGAGGGCGACATCCGATGGTGCAAAGGGTGGTTGCGCAGATGTCCGTTTCGATAGAACCATCTCCATGTTGCGATTCTGCTGATCCTGTTGGGTTCGAAACGATGAATCCGCCTGAACTCGTCCCTGAATACCCGCCTCCGCCTTCATGAGTTCCGTGGACTGTTGTGCATTAC
>Ga0315273_10005447_pt1 | contig 15740 bp, 10 predicted proteins | sample YL17G02_0_MG_FD_205753 | JGI IMG/M metagenome (GOLD analysis project Ga0315273, IMG submission 205753) | Sediment microbial communities from Yellowstone Lake, YNP, Wyoming, USA - YL17G02_0 | ecosystem: Environmental > Aquatic > Freshwater > Lake > Sediment | place: USA: Wyoming | collected...
AAGAATGCCAAATCGTGGAGGGGGCGCCAGCTTTGCGGCGCGGGCTGGCAATAGCTGCGACCCTTACCCGTTGCCCCGCCGCGCAGCCGCCGCACCCGCTCATGCTCCACCACCAGCCGCGCGTACAGCCGCAGCGCCTCCGCCGCCTTCCGCCTCCGAATCGCCTCAGGCCATTGTCGACCCATGGTGTTTCTCCTGCTTGCCCATCGCCGGTCCCCGATCCGCCCGGCTGCATTGTACCGTCACTCGCCTGCCTGTCAATCCTCCTCGTAAGGCTTGATTCCGTTGGGCCGCCGCGATAGAATGCCTGCTGACAGAGGAAGCCCACATGAATGCCACGGCGGTCAAGCGAAGATTGCTGATCCGGATTGCCCATCGTCGGCAGCTCCCCGGCTCGGGCAGCGCGCGCGCGAGCCTGCTGCGGAGAACAGCGGACATGAAGTTCCCAGACCTTTCGCCGGTTCTCGGGACCGTGGAGTGGGCGGTCGTGGGAGCCGCGGCGGCCCGCCTGTACATGCCGGAGCGCACCACGCGCGACTTGGATGTGCTCATCCGAGCCGAAGATGGCCCCAGGGCACGCCAACAGCTTCAATCCGCCGGATTCGCCTACCAGGGGGAGCTGGCCATCGGCGGCTCGTGCTGGCTCACGCCGGAGGGGTTCCCTGTGGACGTTGTGGAACGCCGTGAGCCCTGGGTCGCCCAAGCTGTTCAGGGTGCGCAGGGCAACCGCGACCCACAGGGCCTACCCGTCATCCCGATGCCATTCCTCGTGCTCATGAAGTTCCTGGCCGGGCGCGTCCAGGACCTCGCGGATGTAACGAGGATGCTGGGGCAAGCCGACGCGCAGGGGCTCGCCTCTGTCCGGGCACTTTTCGCCCAGTGGCTTCCCGGGGAGCAAGAGGATATCGAAAGCCTCATCGAACTCGGGGCATTGGAGATGGAACGATAGCGGGGGGAACCGGTAGCGGGGGGAACCGGTGCCTGGCACGATTGGGCTTTGCCTCTCTTCTGCGGGCGCTTCGCCCGCTTTGGAGTGCGGCGGCTCGACGCCGCTTTTCCTCGGCGGCCACAGGCCGCTGCTCCCCTCTCGTCCCGAGTACGTGGGCACGATGGGGCCGATCTACTCGTCCTCTGATTCGCTCCACCTCTCGTCATTCAGTTTCGGTCTGAGAGCGGCAATCGCATAGTGCTCCAAACACGATATTTCCGTGACTCGTGGAACGATGAGAATCTGGCACTGATAGCCTCGCACAAGAAAATCAGTGACAGCGGCCTTGTCCGGCAGGTTGTATGAAGAGGCGAGCTTCTTCCTCAAGGTATGTGACTGCTCATCCCCGGACAACAGATCGTCGCAGATTCTTCTCCGCAAGTCCCTTGTCTTGCCGATGTAGAGTGATTGGTCGAATTCATCCTCGAGGAAGATCCTGTACACCCCTGGCTCTCCCGATATGTTCCCTTTGGTCCGTGCGTCCGAAAGGGAGATACGGGTACTGCGGAGTAGTGCCTGAAGGTGCTTGTCATAGGCCGCGATCTGTTGACTGTAGTCAATCATGATCCGTTGCTCCGCCCCCCGTTGAGGCGCCTGCGTTAGCGTGCCGTTCCTGTCGGTAAGTCAGATGGACTGGAGTATCTCAGCCCTTCTCCTGGCAAATTCCTCGTCTGAGATGAGTTTCTTTTTCCGTAGGTTGTTCAGGGTCATGAGCCGGGCCTCGATCCCTTGGCCGGCTTCCGGGTCAGAAGGCGCCGAGCGGGGGAAGGAAGCGGATGCGCAGGCGGCACTGATATCGTTGCTGATAGCCACTTCGTCGCAAACAGTTGCAGCTTTGCACTCTCGAGTCTTCCGCGCAAACTCCCTGCCAAGATGTAGCGTCCTCTCCCTCAGACCAGAGCTTGTTGGGTTGGCTTGCAGTTTCCTAAGGCTCTTGTTGGGTTGGCTTGCAGTTTCCTAAGGCTCTGGCGGTACGCTCTCTCTGCATTCCGGGCCTCCTGTCTTTGGTGGAGAGCCCAGAAAATGCCGATCCCCACGCCGACAACCAGAATCAGTATGAATCCCTCCATTTCCGGTCTCCTTCCGCAAACGAGAAATGATCCCCTCCTCTATCGAGAGACACAGATTCAGGGGCTTCGCTGTTGGTGCAGGAAGCCATCATCTCGGGAGACGGTGCCTGGCTCGATTGGGGCACTGACTACTTCCTCCCGACGTGCTCCGTCAGCCACAGGTTCACCAGAGTCTCGGGCGAAACTCCCCTGAGATGAGCCATGGCCTCCACCTCAGCATATAGCTCTGGGGCAATCGTGACCCGTCTCCGGCGGGTCGCACGAAGCTCGAAGAGGGCTTCCTTCGTCTTGCCCCAATGGTCTCCCAGGCTGTGGGAGTCCCAGAATTCGCCGATCCCATTGACGGTTCGTGCCCTGGAAATGGCGGCTGTTTTCCTCTGCTTATCCGCGCCCATATCTCCTGCGCTCCTTGCGATCCATGTCCCGGGCACTCACAACGAGGGCCAGGTGCCCAGGCTTCAGGATGAAGAATGCAATGACGTACCGCCCCGCATCGGTCTGGCCCAGAGCAGCGTAGACGTCTTCGCCGGGCCGGAGGCCCGACTCGACGAAACGGAACTGCGGGCCGTTGAAGAAGACCTCCTCAACCTCATCTTGGGCCAACCCATGTTTGTCGGCGAGCTTCTCTACGATGTCGGGCAACCAGACGAAGTCGTCGATGTACATCGTGGGCAAGCCGCCTTCGCTCAGTGGGCCACCACCCCCTCCAGGGCCGGACGCATTGTACGGTACCGAATGAGGGGTGTCAACGCGTTCGCTTGGCTTCGACTACATCGTCGCGAAAGACCCTCACGCCCCCCAGTCCGCGGCGTACCAACAGGGTGCTACCGGACATCGGCAAGCCCCACGTCGATGTACTGCCCGCCGATGGTCTGGTGGCAATGGACCGCAATCGTGTTCCGGCCGGGCTTGAGGTCGGCCTTGGCGGCAGCGGCGATCTCCGCAGGCTCGTAGTCGGCGACGAAGCCGGGCAGGCGGGCGGCCAGGACGCCGTTGATGTAGATGTCGGCATCCTCGTCGTGGTGGACGAGCAACTGGAGGCCGGGGAAGGCGCCCTCGGGCATGGTGAACTCGCGGCGAATCCAGATGTCCGCCGTGTTCCACTGCGTCCGGACGACGGCGCCCGGTGTGCCGGCCGTGCCGAAGCCGGCAGGGCCTTCCTTCCAGCCCTCGGCCTTGAAGTCGGGCCGGAACCAGTCGTCGCCAGGCTTCTCGAACGTGTAGTGCCACGCCACAGGCTCCTTCTGAGCCGTCGGGACGACCTCGCGCGTCTGCGGAGGCGTCGGCAGCGGAGCCCAGGCGCCCATGCGGGTCCGGTCGCGCTTGGCCCACTTCATCCACATCGTGGGATCGGTGAGCATGCGGATGAAGACGCCGCCAATGACCGGGCGCGCGTGCATGCCTCTCTCCCGGCCCGTGTCGGTCATGTACCAGTCCGTCATCGGGTTCCGGTCGGGCACTTGCTGGATGAAATCGTAGGCCGGGTTCGCGAGGGCCTCGAAGTCGGCCTGGTTCTCGGCGAGCGAGGCGGTCCAGATGAGCCAATCGAGCTTGGTGTACTTCTGGCGGCTGTCGAGCGGGACGCCGAAGCGGTTGGCCACCCGGCGGTAGTACGCCAACTCGCGGCGCGCGACCTCGGGCGGGAACAGGTTCAGCCCGAGAATGCGGTCCCAGACCAGGTTGTACTTCTGGCTCCAGGTGCCGGGCCGGTCGAACGTGAGGCGATAGTGGTCGCCGTCGGCAGCGGCCTGGACCCACTTGGCAGCCATGTCCTGGGCGAGCTTCCGGTACTTCGCGGCGGCGTCTCGGTCGCCGCGCATCTCGCAGAGCAGGGCGTAGGCGGCGAGCGCCTGGATGGCTTTGAGCGAGAGGTTGGTGTTGTGGGCCAGGTGGCCGGCGAAGTCGTCGGTGCAGAGCTGGTTCGAGGGGTCGAAGCCCCGCGCCTCCAGGTACTCAGCCCAGCGGGTCACCACCGGCCAGTACCGCGACGCCAGGTCGGCGTTGCCGTCGATGCGGGCGATGGCGGCGAGAAGCAGGATCATGTTGCCGGATTCCTCGACCGGCATCTGGTTCTCTTCGGTCCGCTCGCCGCCGCCGTAAACCTGCCCCGTCGCCCGCGGGTAGCAGCCGAGGTCGTGGGGCGCGAAGGGGAAGCGCCAGCGGTCGGACGCGGCGTAGTTCAGGACCGTCACGAGCGAGGCTCGGGCGAGGGTGGGGCTGAGCAGGAGGAACATCGGGGCCATCGGGTAGATCACGTCGACCGTCGCGATGCACCCGTTGCTGGTGTTCTCCTTGGGGAAGAGCAGCGGCTGCCCCTGGGCGTCGGCGCAGAGCTTATTGCCCGCCAGGCACTGGCGGTAGGCCAGTGCGCAGAGGCGGGCGTATCGCTCGCCGCCGATCTTCGTCAGATCGGCGACCAGCTCGCGGTCGAATGTCTCGCACCGCTTCTGAAGGCTCGGGTAGTCGCGCGCGGCGGCCTGGAGCAGATCGGCGGCCTGAGCGCCGCTGCGACGCCAGTAAGGACGCAGCCTCTGGCCGAAGTAGTTGATCGAGAACTCGTCGTCGTAGGCGAGCATCAGGAACCGCGAGACCGGCTCCTTGGCCACGCGGCCCAGGTCGAAGACGAATGCGGAAACCGGCAGGTCGTCCTTGACCGCGCGCGGCATGCGGGCATCGTCGCTGGCGGGAAGCTCGCCCTTGGCGACAAAGGCTTCCACGCAAGCCCGATCCGAGCCGTTCACAGCCGTCGCCCCCTGCTGCGGCGCCGAGGCATAGGCATACCCCCAATCGATCCGCAGGTCGTCGCCCCTCTTCTGGAGGATGGGCTGGTCCTGCGACCCGATCCGCAGGGCGACGAGGTCGCCGACCCGTTCCCGCGACCAGACGACCTTCTGCTCGGGGGCATTGACCGTCAGTTCCGCGCTGTCGCTGAAGTAGACGGACACCGCGTGCTCCTGCCCATCGCGCGAACGCACGTCCCAGGCCAGATACGTCAGCGGCCGGGCGAGCACGTCCAGATCGTCGGGCAGGGATGGCGTCATGAAGGTCAGTGTCACGTGGACCTGGGGGTTCTCGAAGTCGTAGATCGTCCGCGTCGGGTGCACCAGGAGCCCGACCTGAGGCAGCGGAGAAACGCTCTTCGGCTCATCGCCCATCAGGCGGAAGGCCGTTCCATCGATGCGGATCAGGCTGGTGAGAGCGTGCTTGCGCTTCGTCCAGTGCCGTGTCGCGTCGTCGGTCAGCCGGTCGGCGCACGACCAGATGCTGAAGTACGGGTCGCACGCGACGAGCGGCACGGCCGGCGGCCGGAGCGGCGCCAACCCCTCCTGCGGCTCGGCCGCCGCCCAGCACATTCCGACTCCCAGCATGAGTGCCAACAAGGCGATGTCAACACCCATTTCCATCCTCATTTCCGCTCCTCCTTTCCTGGCGCACCCACGGCCTGGATCGGCTTGCTGGTGAGCAGGCCGACCCCGCGGCCGCGCGGGCCGACGGCGCAATAGTACATGTAGAACATGTCGGTCTTCTCGTCGTAGACCAGGGAAATCTTGTGGGCATAGGTCTTGTCCAGCCCGCTCGGATTGCCTCCCGCGCGATAGAGCGGTTCGGGATGGGAGGTCCAGTGGAGGAGATCGCGAGAGAAAGCCACCATGATGTGGGCGCCCCCGCGGCCGACGCCGAAGTAGAACATCACCCAGTGGTCGCCGTCCCGGAAGACCTTGCCATCGGAGCAGAACTGCGCGTCGAAGCCGCCCGGGCGGTTCCTCACGATGGGGTTACCGGGATGGCGAGTCCAGTTCCGCAGGTCGGTCGAGGTGGCAACGCCCATCTGCTCGGCGCCGCCCCGGGCGGCGTTGTAGAAGTCCCAGAAGCGTCCGGCGTGCTCGACCAGCCAGGGCTGGTAGATGCAGTCGCGTTCCCAGTCGGCGGCTCCCTGGACCGACAGGATGGGCGTGTCCTCCGACGCCCGCTGCCAGGTCCGGCCGTCTTCGCTCCAGGCGGCTCCCTCGGCTCCCGGCCGGATTTCGTAGCCGCCCTGGCGCGGATAGCAGCCGTAGAGAACCCAGTACCGGTTGTTCCACTTCTTCGGCGTCCGCGGCGCCTTGATGTCGTACGACTCGAAGAGGAGGCCGCCAAAGGTCACGCCCCCGTGGTCATAGGCTCCTGCCTTGCCGAAGCCCATGACCAGCCCCTTGGGCTGCCAGTGGAGGAGGTCGCTGCTCACGGCCAGCGCCGTCTGATAGCCGCGGCCATCGAAGCCGGTGTACCACATCTGCCACTCGTCGCCGAGGCGCCAGACGAGAGGGCAGTCGATGGAACTGAACTTCAGCCCGTCGCTCGGGCTGGGCGGCAGGACGAAATCCGGGTAGTAGTGCCAGTTCCTGAACGGCGCCGCCCAACGGTCCAGCGTCGCCGCGTCGACGGGCAGAGCGTCTTCCTTGCCACTGTCCGGCTTGGTGGCCTCGCCCGCGTGCGCAGACGTCGCACAGGCAAGGTCGAGAAGAACCAGGGCGAGCCACGGGACGGCGGAAGAGCACATCTACCAGTCCTCCTGGACCCACGTGGATCGCCGCGGGGTCTCTCTTCTCCTGTCGTAATCGTAACTCGTAATCGTAATCTTAATCGGCCTTTTCCTCTCCAACGGAAGAAGAGGAAAGATCGATTACGATTACGATTAAGATTACGATTACGAGTCGGCTGCACCCTCCCGAAGGTATTGGAGCCTTCGGGAGGGAGAATCACCTGGCCGCTCGCAGCACCACGGGCACGCGGGTCTCGATCCGCACGGGGCCGAGGAGGCCGGAGAGCGGCGAGCCGCGATAGTGCGTCGGAATCGTGCTGTAGTGGTTTGCCAGCGTATTGTACACGAGAACTTCGATCTGATTCTCGCCGGGCTTCGCCAGCGCCGAGATGTCCAGGCTCCACGGCGGGGCGACGCGGATGCCGGCGAGCCGGCCATTGACGTGGACTTCCGCCGTGGCCGCGACGCTGCCCAACTGAAGCGTGACCTGGCCGTTGGCCTGCTCGGGGCTGAGCGTGACCTTCTTGCGGTACCACGCGCCGCCGGAGTAGGCGGCCAGTGCGCCCATCTTCGACCAGTCGCCCAGCGGCGCCTGGCCGGGGCCGCAGTCGAGAGCGATCGGCTCGGGCAGCGCCGCGCCGGCGTAGCAGCCCGGCTCTTGCTCGATGCGAAGAGCGACCTTCACCATCCCCGACGCCGGAGGCCGAACAGCGAATAGGGCGAACCAGGCACCTTCGGCATCCTTCGCGCCCTTATTCCTCCTGCTCGGCGGCCCAGAGGGAGTGCGGGGAAGCGGAAGGCACAGCTCGCCGTTCACCCAGGCGCTGACCTTGCCGTGTGCATATACCGTCATGGAGCGCAGCCCGGGCGGCGCCGTGAAGCGGTACCACCCGATGTGCTGAGTGCGCTCGGGCATGGGATCGCAGAGCAGGACACCGGGCTTGGTGTACCAGCTCATGGCGAGCGGGAACCGCGGGCTATCCTGGGGAGCGTCCGCCGCCTGCACCACGAAGTAGCCGCGGGAGGCATTGGCGTAGTGCAGCAGGACGCGGTTCACACCTGGGTTGAGCGTGACCGGCTCGGCCAGGTTGGCCACCCGGCTTCCGTTGATCCAGACGCCCGACGGGGGCGGGCCGCCGACCAGGATGCGAACCCGCGTCCGCGCCGCCAAGCGCACGGCGGTCCAGAGCCACGTGTTCGCCTGGACGGAGATGAAGGCGTCGGTGACGATCTCCTTGAGGCCGTGGTAGCCCTGCTCGCCCGGATCACCCTCGATGCCCCAGCGCAGCGAGTAGTAGTAGAGCCGCCAGGCGTGCCGCTGTTCGCCAATGGCCACGGGAGCGGCAGGATCGATGCTCGCCAAAGCCACCAGCCGGCTAGCGATAGCCGCCGCATCCGTGCCTGGCTGGAGCGGCCCGAGCTGCCAGAACCGCGGGCCGAAAGAACAGGTCGTGACCTGCCACTTCGAGTCGTCCAGGTCGGGTGCCTGCCAGGGAGGGCGAGGCTCCTGCCGAGCCGTTTCGTCGCGCCGGGACGGCTCAGCGGGAGCTTCGCCCTCCCAAGAATAGCGGAATTGGCGGGCTTCGGCGCCGATGATCGTGTTTGTGGCGGGGATGCGGAAATCGCCGAAGCGATTATCCATCGTCGGCTTCAGCTCGAAGTCCCAGAGGCCGTCGAGGACGACCGACTCGGGTGATGCCGCCGCTTCGCCTTGAAGCTCGATCAGCTTGCCGTCCTTCCGCACCGTGGCCGACTTCTTTCCCGCTTTCTCGGAGAAGCCCTGGACGGTGATCCCCTCCCCCTCCGCCTTGACCTCGGAGACCTCGTCCAGGTCGGTCTTCTCCACGGCGATGCCGGGGTCGCCCGGGCTGAAGACGATGAGCCGCGCCTCGTAGGCTTCCAGAGGCAGGCGCACGCGAGTGCCCTGGTCGGTCTGCGCGAAGGTGTGAATGGGGCTTGCCTTGCCGGTCCAGGGGTCCCAAAGCTCGACCTTCCCCTTCGCGCGGAAGAGGCACTCGGAGCTTTGCGGCGCGTTGAGCACCATGTAGACATCGCGCGGCCCGACCTTGCGGTGCAGAACCTGGGCCGGCGCGTCGGGAATGAAGTCGCGCGCGATGGAGCGGTCGATGATCTCCCTCACGCGGTCCAGAGGCGTCCCCGCGATGGGCGCGCCTTGGCCTTTGCCCTTGTGGGCGGGGTGGACGTTCGTGGGATCGACGTTCCTCAGCTTCGACAGGTCGCGGCTCGTCCGCCAGGCCGCGTCGGGGGGCTGGAGCGAGTACTTGAAGTCCCGCTCGGTCAGGAGGATTCGGCCGCCCTTGGCGATGGTGACGAAAAGCCCAGCCGTCTTGTTGCCCTCGTCGTGATCGAGGCCATCGACTGTCAACACGTCGCCTTCCTTGAGGTCCAGCCGCCCGTTCCAGCCCTTCGTGTAGTCGGCGAAGTGTGCGATCTTTCGGTCATTAACAAACACCGTGCACTCGTTGTCGCACTTGATGTTGGCCTCGAAAGGCCCCTTGCCCGCGTTCGGCGGCCAGACGGCCTTGAAGTAGACCCGCGGGGTGGCCTCGGCGGACCAGACCCAGCGCCCTTCGCTGGCCTTCTTGATATCCTCCGGCGTCGGGGGAGCATCGACGGCGAGAACGCCGACCCCGCCCGCCGCGTTCCTCTGCGGCGCGGGCGACTTGCCCTGCTGGAACTCCTTGGCGGTCAGGCCGAAGATCTCCTTGACCGTCGCGTCGAGTTCCGCGTCATCGCGGCCCGCGCGGTCGCTGGCCTCGGGGAGGCAGCCTGTGGCGATGACGACGCCGCCTGCGCGGTAGAAGCTCAGCGCCTGCTGGAGCGTCGAGTGGCGGACGGCGGCCATCGCGGGCAGAATCAGAACGCGGTAGGCCTCGCCCGAGACGCGAAGCTCTTTGTCCTGGACCTGCGCGCGGGCGAGCGACTGGAAGTCCATGAAATCGAAGTCGATGCCGTGGCGGAACAGCTCGGGGCCGATCGAGAAGGCGGCCTGGACCGCCTCGTTGCCGTGCATGCCCGCTTCCATCGGCGCCACAGGATACAGGATGGCCACGTCGCAGCGGTGAACGCCCTGGCTCAGGAGGTAGCTGAGTCGGTCGAAGTAGCGAAGCCAGGTATCCATGTGCTGCCAGTAGGGCATGCGGAAGTGGTAGCAGGGCGGCGCCCATTCCCACCATCCGCCGTGGGTCGTGTAGTAGAGGCCGTGGAGGTTGAGGAGACTACAGCCGTAGACGAAATTCTCGCGGGTGGCCTGCATCAGCCCCGCGAGCGTCGCGCCCCAGCCCGCGCTGTGGTAGCCCTCGAGCCAGACCCGCGGGCGGAGATAGAGGTGGGCGATCGAGCTGGAGACTTTGCCCTTGATGATGTCGGCCGCCACGCCGGGGGTGTCGTGGCCGGGCGCGGTGAACCAGCGGACGCAGCGGAAGTAGTCGCCGTACTCCCGCACGTCGCGCCCGCGGCTGCACTGGTCGCAGCCGTAGAGCATCCCGCGGCTCCAGTGCCAGTCGAAGATGGGGCGGAAATAGCCTTCCTCGCTCAGCGCCACCATCACGTCCGAGTAGTCCAGGCGGACTTTCGGCGTCATCGGCCCGATGTCGTGGAAGAGCGCGGGCAGGAGCGGGATGAGGTCATAGCCCTTCCGCTTGCGGAACTCTTCGGCGAAGCGGGCGGTCCAGAGGTTGCCGCCGATGCCGAACATCAGTTCGTCCTGGAAGAAGTAGTTCAGCCCCCTGCCTCCTTCCCCTGGGCTGTGGTCTTCGAAGCGCTGGAAGTGCCGTTGGACGAGCTGTCGCCCGACCTCGGGGTTCATCGGATCAACCGAGCGCGGCACGACGCGGAAGGAGACCATGACGATCTGCCACGTCCCTTCGGGCGGGGTCCAGGTCAGCGACTTCCCGTTCACGCGCGGGCGGAGGTCGCCGGCGGCCGAGCCGTCGAGGGTCCCGCCTCGGATGGGGTAGGCCATGACGCTCAGGAGGTCTTTCGGCACCTCGATCTGGAGGGCCTTGCCGCCGGCGGCTTGGACGCTCCGCTGTTCGAGGTGGGCGCCGCGCAACGGAGGCTGGGCCATGATCTCATCGATCCACTGGCCGTTGCCGGGCCAGGCGAGCGTGTAGTCGCTGAGGCCGATGGCCATGTTCCGCTTGCGGCACTCGCCGACCACCCACTTCCAGAGGTCCCACCAGCCATCCGAGAAGAGCGGCGGATCGCTCGCATAGGTCATCCCGAACCCGCCCCCGCCGCCCTTGGCGTGGCAGTAGTTCACCTGGAGCCCGAGGATTCCCTTCGCACTCAACTGGTCGAGTTGCCAGGCGAGCCGCTCCTTCGTCAGCGGATCGCCGTTCCACCAGTAGTACGGCACCTCGCCATAGCCCGGCGGAGGACTGGCGAATCCGGGGAGCGCGTCGAGATCGGCGGCTCGGCTCGGGAACCCGACTGCGCCAGCGGGCGGTGGGCGCAGAGCGCTCGGGTCGCTCGGATCGACGGGACCGCCGAGACCAGAAGCCGCCAACCCGGCGAGCAGGAGGCAAGGCAGCATCAGGCAGAGTCCCACGGCATCAGACTCCATCACGGGTCTCCGGCAGATCGGGTGGTTCGCGCCTACCTGACTTCCACATCCTTCCGCCGCTCGGCCGGCGTGACCTGGAGGTCCACCACTTTGCCGCCTCGCACCTTGCCCTCGACCACGGTCTTGTAGGGCGCGCACAGCCGGAAGTCGGCTTCCCATTCCTTCGGCCAGGCAGGCAGGAGCAGGATGCGCCGGCCATCGGTCTGAAGCAGCATCGCCTGGAAGGTCCTCAGGAGAACGCCGCCGTGGCACTGATCGGGCGTCCAATCGTAGTTCGGGCCCCAGAAGGCGGGGAAACGCGAGGTCGCGTCGTGGTGCCTGGCGCGGCTGACGATGGCTCGTCGGGTCTCCTGGGTCAGGCCGAGGTAGGCCATGAAGAGGTCGTCCTGGCGCCAGCCGGCGTGGCCGCGGTCCCAGCGGTGTTCGAGGGCCTCGATGCCCCAATCGAGGTTCGGTTTGCCGAGACCGATGAGCCGGAACGGGAAGACGGCGTACAGCTCGGGGTTCTCGCAGTTTTGCCGCATGTCGAACTTCTCGGCCGGGGCCAGAGCTTTCTTGCCGTCCACCACGCGGAGCGGGAGGGGCGGGAGCTTGTCGTGGAGACGCTGCCAGAGCTGGCGCTCGGCGGCGGGCGCCGCGTCAGGGGGCAGAGCCAGAAGCCGCTCGGTGATGGCGGCGCAGCCCGCCAGCTCCGGCATCGGGTTGGTACACTCCCACCAGGTCTCGCAGGCCTGGGCGGGGTGCATCACCAGCTTGCCCTCAGCGTTCGTCTTGTAGTGCTGGTCGAAGAAAGTCAGGATCTCGTGGGCGGCCGGGAGCAGCGACTTGTTCAGGAACTCGCGGTCGAGCGTGTACTCGTAGCGGTCGAGCAGGAGCCAGCACAGCTCGAGCCCGCCGACCCATTCCCACTTGTGCCAGCGGCTCTCCTGAAGCTTGTCGGTGCGTTTCTCGGCGGGGGTCCAGCCGTAGGTTTCGCTGAACATCGGGCCCCAGAAGTAGATGCACTCGGGGTAGTATGCCCCGTCGTGGCCGCAATAGAGGCGGGTGCGGTACTTGCAGAGGCCGAGCAGGTCATCGACGTACATGCGGAAGAGCGGCCCCATCAGGTCGTAGTCTCCGCTGGCGGGCATGCTGAAGTAGGGCAGGCGCGTGTTCTGCCACCAGTAGCCGGGTCCCCAGCGGCGGTAGTCGGGGTCGCTCTTGTCGTCGGGGAGCGGGACGGTGAAGATCGAGCCGTTGTACTTGATGGGGAACCGCCCCCGCCCGCCGCAGGCGTTGATGAAGCGCTGGAGGGCGTACATCTGGCTGACGAAGGCGGCTTCGTCGCGGATCGACTCCGCCGCGTCGCCGCCCACCTGCCGACCATCGACGTAGAGCCGGCAGCCGCCCGCCGGATCCACCACGGCCACGACGTGGGTCCATCGCCCCGCCGGGAGCGCGTCCTTCTGGCTGAGCACCGTCTGGCCGCAGATGAACCGTATGCTGTTCCCGGGGCAGGAGTCCAGGAGGAAGCCGTCGGCTCCGCCCGCGGTGATCTTGTCCACGAGGCGCGCCTCGCGGCCGAGCTTTTCCGGCTTCGCCCAGACCTCGATCGACAATCCCTTGGGAAAACTCCAATTCGCCGAACCGGCGATAGGGCCTGGTGTCGCGGTGATGTACCGCGGCCCCACCCCCGTTGCAGTCTCCGTCTGGCGGTCTCGTTTCGTCAGCCACTGGACCTCCGCCTCCGTGAGCGCCCTGTCGATGATGCTCACCCGGCCGATCTCGCCGGCGAACCGGGTTCCGCCGTTCTGATCCACGCCGATGCACACGGGGTGCGCGTTGGCCGGCACGGCGGCGCTCGTCGCCGCTTCGGCTCCAGGGGCCATCTTTGCGTGAATCCAACTGCGATCCCAGAACTCCGCCCACCAGCGCTCGTGAGCTGCCCGGCGGGCAGCGAAGTCCTGGGCCTCGACGCCGGCTATCGTCTTCTCCATCTCCGCCAGCCACTCTTGCGGCGTGGACGGATGCCGCGTCAGGACAAAGACGCTGAAATCGTGCGATGTGGCCGAGGGCGAGCGCAGACGCAGGTCGTCCAGCCGTTCGCCTTTCCTGGCTTTGATCACCGCGCCGAACGTGCGGTGGAGGAGCGGATCCTCCTGGTGCAGGCCCGTCAGCCCTTGGATCTCGGCGAGGATCGCGGGGCCGAACGACCTGGCGTTGTGGTGGTACCAGCCGATTCGGCCTTGCTGGCCCGTCAGCACGGTGTCGGGCTCGATGAGGGTCGGCTGGCGCCGGTCGGCGGGCGCGGAGGTCATGATGTCGCTGCACTGGAGGTCCTTATACTCCCGCCGTTCCGTCCGCCACAGCGAGAGGACGGCGGTCGCCTCGACCGGCGAGGCGCTCTCGACGGTGACGTGGATGGCCGGGTGGTTGGCGTCCACCCAAACCGCCACGGTCGTCCGCCGTACGGCGGACGCCCCCGCGCCGGCCTCGACCTTCAGCGTCGCGTCACGCAGACTCAGCGTCTGGCGGAAAGGCTGGCCGCCGGCAAAGGGATTGGGATCCAGGTGGATGCGGACCTTGCCCACCTTGACGAGCCGCGCGTTGTCGTCCCACGAGTCGGTCTTGCCGATGAAGAACTGGAGATCGCCGTCCTTCTCGACCCACACGTTGAGTCCGATGTCGCCGTTGCCCAGGGGCATCGAGCCGCCATAATTGCTGCTGGGCGAATCCCAGACGACGTTGTACTGATCGAGCGGATGGACAGCGCCCGCCCCAGGGGCGGACGCGGCGCAAGCAACGGCGGCCATCAGGCACACGGCAACACTCCGTGACGCGGTTCCCATAGCGTTCTTCCTTGGTCCGTGGTCGAGGAATGGATGATTGGATGAATGGATGAATGCAGGAGGCATTGACTTTCATCCAATCATCCAATCATCCAGTCAAGCAGTCTTTCTCAGAGCAGCGGAGCGGCGAGCCGGGTCAGGCCACAGCGGAGACGGTCCGCGAGCTTCTCATCGTACTGGGCCGGGTCCTCGATGAGAACGGCCTTGGCACGGTAGGCCTCGAAAAGCGCGGTCAGACGGTGGCTCGTCTCCGGGTCGTAGATGAAGCAGTTGACTTCGAACGCGAGGCGGAAGCTGCGGCAATCCAGGTTCGCCGACCCAGCGGTGCACCAGTGGTCATCGACGATGGCGAGCTTGCCATGGAGCATGCCATCCTGATACTCGTAGATGTTGACGCCCGCGTCGATCAGCTCGCGGTAGCTGGCGCGGCCCGCCCAGAGCGTCAGCCACGCATCGCTGACGCTCGGCACGATGATCTCGACCTCGACGCCGGCCAGCGAGGCGCTGACCAGGGCCGAGAGCACGGACTGTGGCGGCACGAAGTAGGGCGTCACGAGCCGCAGGGAGCGGCGGGCGGTCCGCATGGCCATCAGGTAGGCCAACTCGGCGGCGCCGCCGAGCACGTGGGGATGGCTCGGCACCACCTGGACGATCTGGCGGCCCGCCGGCTCCAGCTCGGGGCAGTACTCCCGGGGGTCGAGCGCCTCGTCCGTCGTGTAATACCAGTCCGCGAGAAAGACGCGCTGGAGGTCCGCCACGGCCGGACCGCGGACGAAGAGCGACAGGTCCTGCCACGATCGCTTGCCGCGGCGTCGGCCCAGGTACTCGTTCCCGACGTTTCGCCCGCCCGTCAGGGCTGCCTGGCCGTCGAAGACGGCGATCTTGCGGTGGAGCCGATAGTGGATGGCGAACCGCCGCCGCAGCGGGTTCGTCGGGTGGAAGAAGGCCACCTCGACCCCCGCCTCCCGCAGCCGGGCCAGGCAACTGGCCTGGAACCACAGGGCGCCCACGGCGTCGAGCAACAGGCGGCACTTCACGCCCTGCCGCGCCTTCTTGACCAGCGCCCTCGTCACGTCTTCCCCCGCCTCGTCGTTCTGGTAGATGTAGAACTCCAGGTGCACCGAGCGCTGCGCCGAGCGGATGGAGGAGAGCAGCATGCGGGCGAAGCTCGGCCCGTCGGCCGCGAAGTCGATCGTGTTCCCCGCCCGGGCGGGGTACCCCTCCATCCGCTCGATCGCCCGGGCCACAGCGCGGAAGTCCTCGCTCTCGAGCGCGTCGCTCGTCGCACCGAGCGTCGACCAGGTCTCCAGATGTCGGCCGAACTCGGATGCCTTGTTCTGGAACCGCCGCAACTCGCGTTCCGGCCGACGCCACGAGAGGAAGAAGAACAGCAGGGGCCCCACCCCCGGCACCAGCACGACGACCAGCGCCCAGGCCAGGCTCGTCATGGCCTCTCCTCGCTGCACCACCACTACGCCGAGGGTGACGAGCGAGAGGAGCCCCAGGAGTATCTCAGCCACCGTGAGCCACATCGGCGTCCGCATCCTTGACAGGAAGAGAGTAGATCGGATGGTTGGATGGTTGGATGATTGCCCAGCATCCTACCCGCCACCCATTGCCCTAATGGCCTTCTCTCCCGGGCGATCATAGTGCGCGCCTGCCGCCGCGTCAACCGGGAGCACTTGAATAGGCGCAGGCCACACGGCTACAATGGTAAGACAGCAGATCGGATGCCTGGATGATT
>Ga0315273_10005448_pt1 | contig 15737 bp, 10 predicted proteins | sample YL17G02_0_MG_FD_205753 | JGI IMG/M metagenome (GOLD analysis project Ga0315273, IMG submission 205753) | Sediment microbial communities from Yellowstone Lake, YNP, Wyoming, USA - YL17G02_0 | ecosystem: Environmental > Aquatic > Freshwater > Lake > Sediment | place: USA: Wyoming | collected...
GGAGCAACCGCGGCGGCATCGGCGCGCGCATCAAGGTCGTCTCGAAGAGCGCCACGCAATTCAACCATGTCTCGACCGCGGCGGGCTACGCATCCTCGAGCGCCGGCCCGGTCCACTTCGGGCTTGGGCCGGACGCCTCGGCGGAACTGGTCGAGATTCGCTGGCCGTCAGGCCTGGTCCAGGAACTGAGGAAGGTGCCGGGCGACCGGGTGCTGAAAGTTAAAGAGCCCGCGAAGTAGCCGGTCAGCCCTCCGGCGCGAGCCACCGCAGCACGAACGCGGTGAACTCTTCCGGCGCGAATCGCGCGGGGACTTGCGACCCAGCGCCGAGGATCAGCACGCGGTCCAGATCGCGTGCAGCCATCACTGCCATCGAGCGGACACGGCGGCCGGCGTGACGCTTGGCGGCCAGCAACACATATTCGGAAAGGATCAGGCCGTCCACCACGGAGCCGGCCGGGTCGTCCTCCTCCGGAACGGGATTCGAGCGGCTCTGATCTTCAAACAGGACCGTGCCGCTGAAAGGCTTGATCTTCGGCCGGATGCCGAAGCACGCCACGAGCACCTGCGGTTCAACGCGCCTCAGCGCCTCGGAGGCGCCCCATTGGACGAAGGAATTGTTAAAAACCAGCGATCCGTTTCCACTCAGCAGCAGGGAGCGGATAAACTCGCGAAGCTGCGGCTTCGCCCCGGCGTGCGCGCCCAGCAAACGGCCGATATCCAGACGCTTCAACTCCGCAACGGTCTGATCCACGGAGCGGAGACTCCTCTTGATGCTGTTCAGGCGGTTGAGAAACTCGCGCCGGATGGACGCCAGGGCGGTCCAACAGAGGACCGTCGCACTGGTGGATTCCCCCAGTGGCGACAGCAGTGGCTCGCACTCGAACACCCACGTGCTTTCGCTCTCCTCGAATCCGGCCGGGAGTTCGCGCCTGGCCAGCGACGAGGCCAACCGCGGGAGCATCTCGCCGAACGGCTTCCGAAGAGCGGCCCAGGTTCCCTGCTTCGCCAGATCCGGCCAGAGAGGCTGCGCGGAGAGCGGCACGCCCGCCGGAAGGACGCAAAGCAGCAGCCGCGGCGGCGATGGCAGCCCTCCCGGCTCTTCCACGCCGTCGTCGATTCGGCTGAAGACTTTCTCCGCCGCCGTGCGCCACTGTGGATAGTAAGGGGATCGCGCCAGCATTCCAGTCTCTTCGACGGTGAGGCCCGCGCTGTTCGAGGTCCAGCGAGGCAAATCCATCTTGCTCTCGATATCGACCAGGGATGCAAAGAGCTGTTCGAACTCGGCCGGCGGCAGCCTGGAAAGCCAGTCGAGTTGGGCCTTCAATCGCCTCTGCTCGGCGGGAAACAGCAGGGCCCACTGTTTGAGTTGATCGTTGAGCGCCGGGCCGAAGGTCCGCGGCAGGCGCGCTACAAGCTCATTGGCAACGGCCGGAGCCCCGCGTTCAGACATTGAATTCCGGCAGCCGGGAGCCCGACGCCTTCCCGCACTCGAAGCCCATCCAAGACGCGATCGAGGGCGCCAGGTCGATCTGACGCACCACGCGTGGGACCACCTGGGGTTTCTTCACGGCCTGCCCCAGCACCATGCTCCAGGCCATGCGACAGCACTCCGTGTTGGTGCGATGGTTGAAAAAGCCGTTCGTGCCGGAGCCGTCGGGGTCGCGGCCGAACTCGTTCATGACGACCAAGGTGGTCGTGGCGCGCAGATCCGGTGCGGACCGAATGAATTCCCACAGGCGGTGACACAAGGCGTCCGCCCGGTGTATGCCGCCCAGATGGAGCGAGTAGGCGCCCGAGTGGGCCACCTCGACGTCGGAGAAATTGACCATGAGCATCGCGGGGCCGATGCGCTGCAAGACCTCCCGGGCCATGAGGAACGTCAGTTCGTCGCCGCTGACAGGCGCTCCGGGACCCCGGATAAAGTCCGTCAGGGCCGAAACCAGCGCCCCCTTGACTTCCGGATTCTGGAACGCGGAGGTGGAAGGGACGCCCCAGCCGATGCGTTCGTAATCGGTTTCGAGAACCGCCTTCATCTCCTCCAGAAGTTGCTCGCGCTCGAGCCGGTTGCGTGAGCTTCGGCCCAGGATGATCCGCTCCACCGCCTCGATCATCAGTTGCTTGGATAGGATCACATTCACTCCGGGGCTGATATTGGCGGTGAGCTGTTTGTTGCTGGTCACCACCCAGGTTTGGCCGGAGTCCAGGTGAAGCTGCTCCTGGGCGTACTGGAACACTGTGGGGTGGGCGGGCTTTTCCCCGCCCCAGTCGTCCACGTGTTGCCACACGCCGGTCAGGATGCTGGAAATGGTGTTGAAATGCGAGGTGACGCCTTCGTTGACGGTAAAGGGATAAAACAGCGCCTGCGGCAGTAAATCGTTGTAAAAGCGTGGGATGTGCAGCGATCCAGATTCCGAAAAGCTCTCCTGCCTCCGGATCCCGCCGATCGTGACCAGAACCAGTCTCTTCCGGGACCTGACCGGGGGAGACTGTGCGGCGGGAAGAATCCTGGGAAGGATAGCGGCCGCCAGCAGATCGAGCAGCGTTCTCCGCGTCATCGCAGGGCCCCCGTTAGCCTCCAGCTTACCGCCTCTTCCACGGCCAGACAATGGGGAAGATCCGGCCGGCGCCGCCTCGGCAGGCGGGCGGGGCCTCTCTCGCGTCGGTGGAATCGGGTCTTCGACCGGGCCGCGGCCATCCGGGCGCGGCGTTCATTTTTTGCTTGACATTCACCCGTGAGTGGTCCAAAATGGACGCGAACATATTTTTTTGGCGGCGCGAGTGTGGGCGGCTGCGTCGCTTAACAGGGGTTAGAATACCCGAGTAGCGGTGCAATTGGGAGGAAGACGCGCTATGGTTCGCTGTTCCGCAAGAACTATTCTGCTTGTTTTGGTCTGCGTTATTGCCGCGTGGGCACAACGAGACCTGGGAACCTTGGTGGGAACCGTCACGGACCCGCAGGGCGGAGTGATCCCCGGTGCGAAGGTGACGGTCACCGAGGTTGCGACCGGGCTGACCTACGAATTGACAACCAGCGTAGCCGGCGACTACATCCGGCCAGCGCTGAAACCGGGCACCTATACTGTCACGGCCCAAGCTGCGGGCTTCCGCCGTTTTTCCCAGCAGAACGTGGTGCTCGTGGGCGGCGACCGGGTCGCCATACCGATCACCCTGGCCGTGGGCGACGTGACACAAGCCATCGAGGTTTCCGCGCTGGCGCCGCTGCTGCAAACCGAGACCACCACGTTGGGCGCCGATCTGAACATGAGGCACGTTACCCAGATGCCGCTCGGCGGGCAGCGCATTTTCGCGTTTCTGGCGCGAGCGGCGCCGGGCGTTTTGCAGGCTGAGCCTGGCGCCCGCGACGCGGTGGGCGGCGGCTTCTCCGCCAACGGCGTGCGCTCCAACGGCCAGAACAACTTCCTGCTGAACGGCGTGGACAACAACGTCAACGTGATCGACTTCCTGAATCAGACCGCCTTCGTCGTCGGCCCGTCAGTGGAAGCCATTGGCGAGATGCGCGTATTGACGAACGGGTACAACGCCGAGTACGGGCGCGGCGCCGGCGGCGTGGTGAACATAAACCTGAAGTCAGGCACCAACGAACTGCACGGAGTTGTGTTCAATATCCTTCAGAACGACAAGCTCAACGCGAGCCGTTGGGAATACAACAAGGCGGGCAAAACTCGGGGGCCGTTCAAGCAGAACCAGTTCGGTGTGGCGGCCGGGTTTCCCATCCTCAAGAACCGTTTGTTCATGTTCGGCGACTATCAAGGCACCCGCATCCGGTCCTCGGGCGGTTCCGTAAGTAACCTGGGCTACGGCGGGTTCTATACCATCCCGACGCCGGCCATGGTCAAGGGCGATTTCTCGTCGCTGCGCGGCGCTGTGGTGAGCACCGACGCAAACGGCGGCTCGATCGCCGCCGGGCAGATCTTCGATCCGAGATCGAACGCAACCATTAACGGTCAACTGCACCGCACGGCGTTCCCAGGCAACGTCATCCCGTCGAACCGTTTCGATCCGGCGGCGGCGAAGATCCTGGCGCTCTACCCGGCCGCCAATCAGCCGATCCGAACCGGCAACTTTCCGCAGAACGACTACTTCACGTCCACAGCCGGCCTTCAAAACACCGACCAGGGCGACACGCGAGTCGATTTCAAGCTGAGCGAGAAAGACAGCCTGTTTGGCAGCCTGAGCTATTCGAACCTCAACAAGTACAATGAGCCGTTCTTGCCGGGCGCCCTCGACGGGACACCGTTCAACGCGGTCACCGAAGAGGACCTGGGGCGCAACACGCAGTTAAGCTGGACGCGAGTGTGGAATCCCACCGTCATCACGGAGACGCGCGTCGGCTTCAGCCGGCTGGTCACATCGCGCGTAGGCGCGAACCCGGACAAGGACCTGTTCAAAGAGTTCGGGATCGGGGGCTACAACCCGATGACGGTGCTCAATGGCGGCCTGCCCCAGATGCAGTTCGACGGGAACTCGAGTTACACCCAGATCGGCGCCAACGACTGGCTGCCGTCGAAGGAATACTCCAACGTCTGGGACTTCATCCAGAACGTCGCCATCAACAAGGGCTCGCACGCCCTGAAATTCGGCGCCGAGTACCGCATCATCAAGTTCCCGTTCTTCCAGGTGCCCTATCCGCACGGGGAAATGAACTTCGACCGCACCGAGACGGCGTACCCCTCCAAGGTGAACAACCTGCACACTCAGACCGGCGATGCGATGGCTTCCATTCTGCTTGGTCAGGTCAACAGAGGACAGGTCTCCACCAACAACTTCATCTCGTCGGAGAAGCTCGCCTGGGCGTTTTATGCCCAGGACGACTGGAAAGTCACACGCAAGCTGACCTTAAACCTCGGTTTGCGGTATGAGCTGTTCTCGCCGATCTCGGAAAAGTGGGCTCGCCAGTCCAATTTCGTCTACGACAATCTGACCCTCTACATCCCCAAGGGCAAGGACCAGGACGCTCCGCTGCCGGTGAACTTCCCCACCGCGTTCCCCAATGTAAAGGTCTCCCGCGGCGAGGTCAGCAAGTACCTCATCCCGTGGGACAAGTGGGACTTCGGCCCGCGTATTGGCATGGCTTACAACTGGCGGGACAAGACCGTCGCCCGCCTGGGGTATGGCATCTTCTACGGCGGTGAGGAGAACCAGGGCGGCAACCCGAACCGCGGTGAGTCGGTGCCCTTCAACCAATCTACCGTTCTTCAGCACGCCGGCGCGCTTGGCACGGTGGGCGACTTTGAACAGAACCCGTACTTTCCGGGTGGCATGACCGGCGGGTTCCCGATCAACGTGTTCAATCTCCCCGCGCCCATCGCCTTCCGCGGCGTGGCGATGAATTTCCGCAACGGCCTGGTCCACAAGTGGAACGTGGCCATCCAGCACGAACTGCCTTGGCAGTCGGCGCTGGAACTCGCTTATGTCGGCAATCACCAGGCGAAGCAGTTGTTCCAACCCGATTGGAACGCATGCCCGAACATGGGCACTACGGATTCAAGCATTACCTGCGCCAAGCTGCGGCCGTTTCCTAACATCGGAAGCATCTCGGGCACGGCCTCGTTCGGCTATGGGAACTACCACGGCTTGACGGCCAAGTTCGACAAGCGCTACTCGAACGGCTTGCAGTTTCTCACGGCCTACACTTACGGACACGCGCTGGCCAATACAGGCACGACGCTTAGCGGCTCGGGCGGGTTTGGAATCCCCGATCCGCGCAATTACGGGAGCGGCTATTCCAGCGCCGCGTGGGACCTCCGCCACAACTTCACCTCCAGCTTCAGCTACGACATCCCGTTCGGCCGCGGCAAGAAGTACGGCGCGGGAATGAACCGCGCGCTGAATGGTGTTGCCGGCAACTGGCAGGTGAATGGCATACTTGCGCTGCATACCGGGGCGCCGTACACGCTTCGCTGGAACGGCTGCCAGGGAGTGTGGAATGCCTGCCGGCCGGACCTGGTGGCTGGCAAGGACCCGAAACTCGCGCCTTCCGGCGGGCAAAGCCCGGACCTCTGGTTTGATACCTCCGCCGTTACCAGGGCGGCCCCGCTCACCGGCGGCAACCTGGGCCTGCAAAGCAACAACGAACCGCCACTGAAGAATATGGACTTCTCCATTTTCAAGGACTTCGCGTTCACGGAAAGATGGAGGCTCCAGTTCCGCGCCGAGGGAACCGGCATCTTCAACACGCCACAGTTCGCCAAGCCCGACCACAATATGCAGAACGCGAACTTCGGCAAGGTGACCAGCACCGTCGCGGGGACTGAACGCCACCTCCAGTTCCAGCTCCGCTTGCAGTTTTAGCCTCAGATCAGTCTGATCGTCGTGAACCCCCACCCTTCGGGGTGGGGGTTTCGTTTGAGAAGATGGAGTTGGCATCCTCATGCTGTTAGCTGTCGTCCTGTTGGCCAACTCGGTTCTGGATTCCGGGCAGTTCGAAACCCGCATGCAGGAGGGGATGGCCGCGCTTGAGAAGAACGACCCGGCGGCAGCGCAGGTAAGTTTCGAGCAGGCGACACGGCTTGAGCCGAAGAATGCGCGGGCCTGGCTGTTGCTGGCGCAGGCCCGCGCAAGGCAGAAGAACCGGAAATCGGCGTTGGATGCAGCGCAGGCCGCCGAGACGCTCGGTGCGGCGGACCCGCGCATCCTGCAACAGTTGGCCAATTTCTACTACGGAATAGTGCCGGACCTCCCCAAGTCGGCCAGCCTGGGCGCCCGGTACGCGGAGAAGAGTCCCCAGGACACTACCGCCTGGCGTAGAGTGGCGCAGGTCTACCTGGAGGCCGGCCTTACGGATCAGGCCATTCAAGCCGCCGCAAAGGGATTGGACAAAGACGCCGGCGCCGAATTGCACACCGTCCTCGGAAGCGCTTACGTTCAACGGAAAGAGTGGGACAAGGCCGCGGCCGAGTTGGCGGAAGCCGTCAAAATCAATCCCTACGATGAAGACGCCCACTTCCGGCTGGCGCAAATGTTTCTGCTGCGCCAGGATTTTCCTTTGGCCGTATCGGCGCTGGAGGGCGCAAGGAAGATATTCGCCAGGAGCGCGCAGATCGAGTTGACGCTGGGCGTCGCCTACTATGGTTTGCGCAGATTCCCCGAAGCGGTGGAGCAGTTTCTGACAACCATGAGGCTTGCTCCCGATGTGCCACAGCCTTACGTGTTCCTGGGGCGCATCCTCGATCACGCCAGCGACAGACTGCCCGAAGTGACCCAGCGCTTCGCGCAGTTCGAAGCCCGGAATCCGAAAAGCCACCTGGGCTACCTGCTGCACGCCAAGGTTCTGATAGCCCAGCTTCCTCCGGGCGGGAACCCGCCCGAAGCTCAGACCGCTTTCGATCTGTTGCGGAGATCCGTCTCCCTGAAGGAGGACGACTCTGAAGGGCACTACCTGCTCGGCGTTGTGCTCGAAAGGAAGCGCGAATTCAAGGACGCCGCCGCCCACCTGGAGCGGAGCGTTCAGTTGAACCCGGCCGGTTCGGCGGCTCATTTCCGGCTCGCGCGCGTCTACGACCGCCTGGGACGCACCGAAGACGCCGAACGGCAGCGCAAACTGCACGAGAAACTGGGCGAGGAAGAAAATGCGGCCGGGCCGCCCGGGATGGCCGCCGATCCCTCGCCTCCGCCGGCCTCGAGGCGAGTGAAGTGAACCGCCGCGAGTTTCTAGGCGCCTTTGCCGCCGCCGGATTCTCCGCCCCCAGGGGGCATGCCTTTTCTCCGTTTGCCGTGAATTTCCGCCTGCAGCCGCCGTATGCGCCGGTCCTGGCGTTCGCCGAACCCGGTCTGGACGAGTTCCCCGGCGAGAAGATCGCCATGGATCTCGAGGCGCGCCTTGAAGCGGCCATGCGGGGCGGGCCGGCGCCGCTGGCTGACGACTGCAACGGATTCTCACCGGCACCGCGCGAGTACCGCGGCGTTGCCGCCGGCGTGGCGGAAGCGGTCTACGGCGGCTCCGAGGATGTCGCGTCGGGTTGGAAGAAATGGCGGGAGTCGATGGGAATCATCCGGTCGGCGCGCTTCTACTCGCTGCCCGGCGGCATCCTTCGCTACGACATCCGCAGCCGGAACAGCGGGCGCCTGGAGCAGCGCGTGGGCTTGTGGAGACAATCCTGGAACAACGGCGCGCTCACCCGGCTGGAACCGGTCCAGGAAGTGATGACCTTCGCGGAGAAGCCGTGGTTCCGGGACGTCACCGGCCATGTCTTCGCAGACGAGCCGTCCTTTCACCAGCAGCTCGCGCTGGGGGTGCCTTACTGGAGGTCGCGCCTGGACCCGGCCTGCGGCATCGACCTGTATGGCGAAAACGGGATCGCGGTCGCCGACATCGACTCGGACGGCCGCGACGAGATCTACGTCTGCCAACCGGGCGGCCTGCCCAACCGGCTCTATAAGAACGACGGAAACGGGCATTTTCGCGACATCTCGGAAAGCGCCGGACTCGACATCCTGGACGACACGGCGTCGGCGCTGTTTGCCGACCTTCGCAATTCGGGCCATCAGGACCTCGTGCTGGTGCGCACGAACCGGCCAATCCTTTTCCTGAACGACGGCCAGGGCCGATTCACGCCCGTCCCGGACGCATTCCGCTTTGCGTCGGCGCCGCAGGGGTCGTTTACCAGCGTGGCGGCGGCGGATTTCGATCGCGACGGCCGCCTGGATCTCTACCTCTGCTGCTACGTCTATTTTCAGAGCGAAGCGCAGTACCGGTACCCTGTCCCCTACCACGACGCGCAAAACGGGCCGCCGAACTTTCTCTTTCGAAACCGCCTGGATCGGAATCCCGGGTACTTCGAAGACGTGACATCGTCCACCGGGATGGACCACAACAACAACCGGTTCAGCTTCGCCGCCACCTGGTGCGATTACAACGGCGACGGCTGGCCGGATTTGTATGTGACCAACGATTTCGGCCGCAAGAACCTCTACCGGAACACGAACGGCCGCTTCAGGGACGTCGCCGAACAGGCCGGGGTCGCCGACCTGGGTCCGGGGATGAGCGCGGCGTGGCTGGACTACGACGGCGACGGCCGGCCCGACCTTCTGGTCTCCAATATGTGGAGCGCCTGCGGCCAGCGCATCGTGAACGACCCCGCATTCGGCCCCGTCGCGCAAGATCCATCGCTCAAGGATGCCTACCGCCGCCATGTGAAAGGCAATTCTCTCTACCACAATAACGGGGACGGGACGTTCACTTACACCGGCGATTCGCAGGGCATTGAAATCGTCCCCTGGTCCTGGTCGTGCGACGGCTGCGATTTCGACAACGACGGAAGCCCGGAGATCTACGTCGCCTGCGGAATGCTGACCAATAACGGCGCGGCCGACCTGATGAGTTACTTCTATCGCCAGGTGGTCGCTAAATCGCCGGTGAAACACGGGGCGGCCCCGGCGTATGAGAACGGCTGGAACGCGATCAACCAGTTAGTCCGCCAGGACTATAGCTGGGCGGGCCGCGAGCCGAATGTCCTGTTCGCCAGGCGCGCGGGCCGCTACTACGATTTCTCGGGCGCAAGCGGCATGGACTGCGCCGAAGACAGCCGCGCGTTTGCGATCACGGACATCGACGGCGACGGAAACCTCGATCTGGTGCTCAAGAGCCGGTTGGGTCCGCAGGTTCGCGTCTTTCAGAATGCCTGCGGAGTCTCGCGGAAAGCGCTGGTGTTTTCGCTGCGCGGGACACAGTCGAACCGGGATGCGATCGGCGCGCGCGTGGAAGTGGACGGGCGGGTGAAGTGGCTGGCGGCCGGATCGGCCTATGTCTGCCAGCACACCAAGCGCCTGCATTTCGGTTTGGGCGAGCGCGCGCGCGCCGAGAAGGTGCGAATCCACTGGCCGTCGGGAAGCGTGCAGGAATTGCCGCCTCTGGCCGCCGGTTTCCTCTACGAAGTCACCGAAGGAAGCGTGGAGGTTCGTTCGCAGCGCCTGCGGCCGCATACGCCATTGCCGGAAGACGTGCCATTCCAGGTGGACAATCTCGCCCGCCTCGTGACGACGTGGCTGTGGGAGCCGGTCCCTCTTCCGGAAAAACGGAGCGGACCGGCAATACTCGTGGTTCATGCAGGCGAGCCGCTGCCCGAGTTGTCCGTGCCTCTGGAACTCTTGGACCTGAGGCAGGCCCACCCCGATTTGGCCGCGGCGTACGCCATCTTCCGCAGATACCTGTTCGATTACCGGGCCGGCCTGGAAACGCCGCTGTGGCTCCTGGTCGACGCCGGGAGCCGGGTGCGAAAAGTCTACGCGGCCGCCCCGGACGCCGCGACGGCGGAGGCCGATCGGCGGTCGCTCGGCGGACCTTTGCCCGATCCGCGCGGGCTGCCGTTCGGCGGCGTCTTCACCGGACAATCCCGGAGGGACTACTTCAAGATCGGCGGCGCTCTCTTGCAGGCGGGCTACCCTGAGCAGGCGCTTCCGTATCTGGAAGAGATGCTGCGGCGAACTCCGGACAACGTGAAGGCGTTGCTTTCCGTCGGCCGCATTCACTTGCAGGCCAAACGCCTGGCGCAGGCTCGCCAGGTTCTTGGGCGAGTGATTTCCCTGGCCCCCGCCTTGCCCGATGTGTGGAACGAACTAGGGGGCGTGGAAGCCGAGTCGGGCAACCTGCGCGAAGCTTCACGCGCGTATGAAAAAGCGCTCGCCCTGGGGCCCGATCTTCCCTACGTGCTGATGAACGCCGCGCAGACTCACGACCAGTTGGGAAACGCGGCGGAAGCCGAGCGTTTGTTTCGCCGCGCGATGGCGCTGGATTCGCGCGACCCGGACGCCGCCAACGGCCTGGGCCTGCTGCTGGCAAAGCAGGGCCGGACCGGCGAAGCGCGCAAGCTGTTCGAGCTGGCTATCTCCATCCGGCGCGACCACACTTCGGCCATCAACAATCTGGGCGTGCTGTACATGACGATCGGCCAGACCAACGACGCCATCGCGGCTTTTCAGTACGGCCTCGGCGTGGCGCCGGACGACGAGACGCTGCACATGAATCTGGCGAGAATCTGGGTAAGAACGGGCGATCGTGAGAAGGCGCGCGACCTGATGCGCGCGCTGCTGGCGCGCAAACCCGGCAGCGCCGCCGCCCAAAACGCGCTGCGGGAGCTGGCGGGACCATGAGGTCCTGTGTCCATCGCGCCCTGCGCGCCGCGCGGGATTGCGATATGATCAATCTGAATTCGCGGTAACTGGGGGGAAGCATGCACACCGCGCTGTTGTTCGCAACGCTGCTGGCGCAGCCCGCCCAAACCGAGCGGGAGGCGCGAATCGGGCAGTTGATCGGGGAAATTGCCACCTCCGGCCGCATCCTGGAAATCGGCGAGACCCGCGCGCGGCTCGACGATCCGCGCAAGCAGGTAGCGCCGGGCGCCCCGCCGCTGCTCAGTTTCCGATACTTCGCCGGGGCGGGCCGCCACCGCTTCGGCAACCTGGACCTGATGCTCGATGACGCCGGCCATTAATCTCGTCCTGTTCGCGGCCCTGGCGGCAGCCGGGAGCGATCCCCTCGTGAGGGGCCTGGAGTCCTTCCGCAACGGCGACTACCCGGCGGCGGAGCGGGAGTTGCGCGAAGCTCTCAAAGGAGGCGGGGACGAACGGGCCGCGGCGTTTCTTGCCCTTACGCAGGCGGCAACCGGCCGCTGCGAGCAAGCCGGTGGTGCGCTGGCCAAAGCGTTCCAGGGAGCCGGGGGCGAGGTGGAGCGACTGGCCGGCCTGGCGCTGGCGCAATGCCACATCGCGAGCAACCGGTTCGAAGACGCGGGGGCCGTGGTCGCGAAGCTCAAATCGAAGCACCCGTCCGATCCGGACGTCCTCTACCAGGAAGCACGGCTGCACATGCGCGCCTGGAACGACACGATCCACAGGCTCTACCAGAAGGCCCCGGCTTCCTTCCGCGTCAACCAGATTTCGGGCGAGATTCTGGAGACGCAAGGCCAGTTCGCCGAAGCGGCGGCCGAGTACCGCAAGGCCATCGAGAAGAGCCCGCGCGCGTTGAGCCTGCATTTCCGGCTTGGCCGGGCGCTGCTGATGAGCTCTCATGCGCCCCAGACCCTGGAGGCGGCATTGAAGGAGTTCGAGGCCGAAGTCGCGCTGAACCCGCTGGATTCGGTCGCGCACTTCCAGGTGGCGCAAGTGCTTCTGGTGCAGCAGAAGCCCCGGGATGCCGCCGCCCGCCTCGAGCGCGCGATCGAGCTCAACGCGGACTTTCCCGAGGCGCTCATCGCGCTCGGCAAGCTGCGGCTGGAAGAAGCGAAGAACGATGAGGCGATCGGCCTGCTCCAGCGTGCGGCGAAGCTGCAGCCGCGCAGCGAGGCGGCGCACTACAACCTGATGATGGCCTACCGCAACGCGGGGCGGTTGGACGAAGCCCGGCGCGAGAAGGCGGAAATCGACAAACTCCAGCGCGTGCCCGAGGGAGAGTTCTCGGAATTCCTGAAGAAGCTGGGCGAGAAGCCGCCCGCTCAGAGATGAAAACTCTGGCCGTCGTCCTGGGGCTGGCGCTGGCGCCGCAAGCGCAGTATGTGCCCGAGTTCAAGGACGTCGCTGCCGAGGCCGGCCTGACCCATGTCTTCCCCAACGGCGGCATGGAAACCAAGGAGTTCATTATCGAGACGACCGGCAGCGGTGTGGCGCTGATCGATTACGACAACGACGGGTTGCTCGACGCGTTCGTCATCAGCGGAGACGGGGCGCCGAGCAGGCTATATCACAACCAAGGCCGGGGCCGCTTTCGCGATGTCTCCGCCGTCATGGGCATCACGCGCGTCGGGTGGGGACAGGGGGCATGCGCCGGCGATTACGACAACGACGGCCACACCGACCTCTTCGTCACTTACTGGGGCCAGAATACTCTTTATAGGAACGAAGGTGGAAAACGATTTCGCGACGTGACGAAAGAGGCGGGACTGCTTCAGGACCGCGTGCGCTACAACTCCGGGTGTGCGTTTCTGGACTACGACCGCGACGGGCGGCTCGACCTCTTCGTGGTAAATTACCTGAAATTCGGCTTCGACGAGACGCCCAAGCCGGGCGCCAATCCCTACTGCTGGTACCTTGGGCTGCCGGTCAACTGCGGGCCCCGCGGACTGCCTTTCGACCGGAACATCCTCTACCACGCCAACTCCGATGGCACATTCACGGACGTTTCCCAAAGGAGCGGCATCGCCGGGCCGGATCAGAATTACTGTCTCTCCGCGCTGACCGGCGATTTCGATGGCGACGGATGGCCCGATATCTTCGTCTCCTGCGACCAGACGCCCTCGCTGCTGTATATGAATCAGCGCGACGGCACGTTTGCCGAGGAGGCCCTTTTTCGCGGCACGGCCTATGATGAGAACGGCAAGGCAATGTCAGGCATGGGCGCCTCTGCCGCCGACTACGAGCACTCCGGCTGGCTGAGCATCTTCCGCACAAATTTCTCGGATGAACGTGAGACCCTGTATCGCAACCGGGGCAAAGGCCAGTTTGACGACGCCACGCTCAGAGCCGGCATGGCCCACAACACGCGCTTTGTAGGATGGGGCAGCGCCTTCGTGGATTTCGACAACGACGGATGGAAAGACCTGCTGCTGGTGAACGGGCACGTGTTTCCCGAGGTGGAGCGGAAAAAGACGGACATACGCTTCAAAGATCGCCGCATCCTTTACCGAAACCAGCGCAATGGGAAGTTCGAGGATATCTCCGAGAAAGCCGGACCCGGCGTGTTGGACAGGCATTCTTCCCGCGGAGTCGCTGCCGGCGATATCGACAACGACGGCGCGGTCGAGATCCTGGTCAACAACCAGGGCGAGCGGCCTTCGCTGCTCAAACAGACCGGAACGCCGCCGGGCAACTGGGCGTTGGTCCAGTTGATTGGGACCAGTTCGAACCGGAGCGCAATCGGAGCCCGGGTTCGCGTCACGGCCGGCGGAATGACCCAGACGGACGAAGTGCGGAGCGGCGGCGGGTACAATTCGCAAAACGACCTGCGCCTGCATTTCGGCCTGGGCGAAGCCAAGCGCGTCGAAAAGATCGAAATTCGGTGGCCGAGCGGCCGGCAGGAAGAGAAGAGCGATCTGGCCGTGAACGAGATCCTCGTGCTGAAAGAGCCGGCCGCGACAAAGTGATGGCCTGGTTGTCGCCGGACAACCGTGTCTGTCACAGATGCTGCTCTTGCGGTTCCCGCAAATTCCGATCGGCAAAAACTGCTATTATAATTCCTCCCGCCTCCAGTAGAGCTTGAAAAGTGACGTTCGCTGTCCGGTTTGCCAAGTGGACTGACATGTAACTCTCCCGGAATCAGTGGGCAAACGCCCATGGCGTTTACGGTGTCGCTACAGCCAAAATCCCGGCAAATGGGACAAGCTCTAACTAGAGCTTGTCCCATTTGCTCGTAGCACCATAATTGATAGGGAGCGAAGGCCACACTGCGCATTGTTTTGGCAACACGCAGTGACCTAGTCTTGGCAAAAAGTGTGATTATAATTCCGCCTATCTCAAGTAGAGGTTGAAAGGTGACGTTTGCTGCCCGGTTTGCCAGGCGGACTGATATGCAACTCTTTCAGAATCAGCGGGCAGACGTCCGCGGTGCCCACGGTGTCAGTGCTGCCAAAATCCCGGCAAATGGGACGGGCTCTAGTCACTGGCAATCAAGAAAGACCGCACGGGGTACAAAACCACCGGGTGCGTCTATGAGACGACCGACAAGCAGGGCTCTCGCGTCGGCTGCGACGTAACCAGGGCGGCCAATTACGCCGTGACGGGACGGCGGGTCGTGAAGCCGGCTGTATCGGCCGGAACATCTGCACGCCGCGGGTTTCGCGGCGCGGCAGGTGGTGGATTCGGTCTGTTCTATGGGCGCGACCCAATCACAGACAGGCTCTGCAGCGCTGCAACGGCGGCAAGCACTTTGTCCGCGACGACAAAACTGTCGATCAGACGGTTCCGCCAGAGATCCGCGGCTACGGCGAGTTGGATTGAGTCCAGAGTCCGCAATCCGTGCGTGGCGCCGAACTGTTTCACGAACTGTTCAGCCTGGCCGAAGTGACCGCCCGTCACGGCAACGACGCGGAGTACGCCATCCGCAAGATCGCCTTCGATGCGCTCCTGCAAAACGTCTGCCTCGGCGGGTTGAATAGCCCCGGTTCGGAGCTTAGATGACGATTTCCGAACCGGCCTGCAACGCGATTTGCTCCACGACGGAGGTTCCCGGCTGGTTGTGGTAGAGCTTCACAAGAGCGCTGGAGTCGAAGTAGTGCCGGGCCAATCAGCGCCTCTCACGTTCAGCCCGAATGTCATCGGAAAAACTGCCGCGAATTCCTGAAAGCGCGGCCCGGACTTTCTCCAGGGAGGGTTTCGATTTCGGGTCCGCGTTATTTCTCGAGCCGCGTGTCGAGATCGAGTCAAGGTAAAGCGCAAGCGGATCATCGGCGGCTTCGACCACAGTCACGGTGACCTGCTGATGCTCCTTGAGCAGGAGCGGTTCCAGCGGGCGCAACAGCCCTCCTTCATAGACCGCCTCCAGTGTCCTGATCATGATTCCATTATCGCGCCTCCGCTACCAGGTGGGATATGACCCCGTCTGGGCTTGGTGGCACGGCCTTCAGGGTGTGGGTGGCACAGCCTTTAGGCTGTGTTCACAGCCTAACAGCCCGTGGCAAAAGTAGCTGTTTTCGGACGAGGTCAGGCGGCCCTGAGAAAGCACCGCAAACTCGGAAAAGTAGCTGAAGCGACCTCTGGGAGGCGTCGGATGTCTCCCAACTTCCTCCA
>Ga0315273_10005449_pt1 | contig 15736 bp, 13 predicted proteins | sample YL17G02_0_MG_FD_205753 | JGI IMG/M metagenome (GOLD analysis project Ga0315273, IMG submission 205753) | Sediment microbial communities from Yellowstone Lake, YNP, Wyoming, USA - YL17G02_0 | ecosystem: Environmental > Aquatic > Freshwater > Lake > Sediment | place: USA: Wyoming | collected...
TGGTGACGAAGATGACGTCGCCCACGATCTGGATGCGATCGCCCAGCGCTGCCGTCTGCGCCCGAAATCCCTCCCAGTCGTTCTCCGCCAGACCATCCTCAAGCGACACGATGGGGTACTTGGTGATCCAGTCCCGATAGAGGTCCGTCATCTCGGCGTGCGACTTCGTGCCTTGCCGCGACTTCGCCAGGTCATAGGCGCCGTTCTCGAAGAACGACGATGCGGCCGGGTCGAGCGCAATCGAGACATCCTTGCCGGGCGTGTACCCAGCCGCGTGGATCGCCTCGAGGATGACCTCACACGCTTCCTCGTTGCTCTTCAGATTGGGCGCGAAGCCGCCCTCGTCGCCGACCGAGGTCTCGTACCCGCGCTTCTTCAGAATGGTCTTGAGCGCGTGAAACGTCTCGGCGCCCGCGCGCAGCGCCTCAGCGAAGCTCGGCGCACCCACCGGCATCACCATGAACTCCTGAAAATCCACGCTGTTGTCGGCATGCTTGCCGCCGTTGAGGATGTTCATCATCGGCACCGGCAGACGCACGGCGCCCGGCCCGCCGAGATACGCATAGAGGGGCAATCCCGTGGAGGATGCGGCCGCCCTGGCGACGGCCATCGACACGCCCAGGATGGCGTTGGCGCCGAGCTTCCCTTTGTTGGCGGTGCCGTCCAGCGCGATCATCATTGCGTCAATCTCGCGCTGGTGCGTCACGTCCACGCCGACGAGGCGCGGCCCGATGAGCGTGTTGACGTTGTCGACGGCCTTCAGCACGCCCTTCCCGCCGTACCGCTTCCTGTCGCCATCCCGCAGTTCGACGGCCTCGTTCTCTCCGGTTGATGCCCCCGACGGCACGCAGGCCGCCGCCCTGATCCCATTCGCCAACCTGATCGACACCCGCACCGTCGGGTTGCCCCTCGAGTCGAGGATCTCCAATGCCGACAACTCTTCGATCTCGCGTCCCAGGCCGATTCCGGAGTTCATGATGCCATTCCTTCCTGCATGCGTTCCGATGCGCCGGCGTCACGCCGGTCTGTGAAGACAAGGAGTTGCTGATCTGTCGATTCGAGCTGGGCAAGGGCGTCGCGGACCGCTCCGGCTCCCTCGGCATGCCTGGCCTGGGCCCGATCGAAGGCACGCTCGGCCCCGGACACGAGGAGATGCAAGTTCGTCCGAATGTCCCGCTCCAACGCTCTGCGGCTCTTCAGCACCCGTTCGCTGAAGTCGTTGATGACCCTGGCACTATTCGTGACGATCAGCTGATCGAGGTAGCGCGTTGTCCTCCGCCGGGCGAGGGCCCGAGCGAGGCGGGGCGGGCCAGCCGTGTCCACGAGCCATTCCAGGAAGCCCAAGCCAGTGTACGACAGCATATCAATGAAGTAGAAGTCGACCTTCATGGTCAGCGCAGGGCCATCGACGAGTATCGAGCCGTGCGCGTCCGTGTCCGCCTGCATGAGCGACCCGACGTGGCGGATCAGCGCCCGCGCGCGGTCCGTGTACCGCGCCATGGCCTTCGCGTACTCCGCCCCGGCCTCCGGCTCACGGTCTTCGTACCACCGCAACACCCATGACCGTGCGATGTGCCGGGCCAACTCCAGGGATGGCCCGTACGCGGCGCGCTGCCTCAGGGTCTCCAACGCCTGCTCGATCTCCTGCCGGGCCTGCGGGCGTGCGCGGTCCAGAAACGCTTTCCGCCACGTGGCGAACTGTCCGCCCAGTCGTTCCTGCTCGAGCGCCAGCAACGCGTGCAAATCGTGCAGCGCCAGCTCCGCTTCCCTCACGAGCGTGCGAATCTCGCCGAGGCGAGTCTCGGAGTCACGCAGCGGGCGGGTCAGTGCCTCTCGTTGCTCCCGCACCTCGCCCTGGAGCTGGAGCGCCAGGCGGAGAACGTGGCGTTCTGCCGAGCGCTGGAGAACCGCATTCGAACTCGCCGCGATGCGCCTGATCCACGCAACCACTGCCGGCCAGTCTCGCGTGACCTGGCCTGCCAAGTGTTCGGTCGCACTGACACAGAGCGGCGGTCCCGTGGGCCGGCCGAGCCGTGAGGTGACGACCCGTTCGGTGAAGGTGGCCGCCTCGCCAAGGTCGGTCGCGCTGACACGGTCAGCCTTGTTCAGGACGACCGCCAACTCGCGCGTCCGGGCGCTGACCTGTGCGAGCATGTCGAGCTCATCGCCGGAGACGGGCGGATCCGCCCCGACGACGAAGAGGATGGCGTCAACCTGCGGAAGAAACCTGCGAGTGGTCAGTGAGTTCTCGGCAACGACCGACCCGACGCCCGGCGTATCCACCAGGCACAGGCCTCCGCCCAACAGGGGGCTGGGGATCGACACCGTGACCACCGCCACACCCTTACGATTGCCGGGATTGTGCCGCTCCGTCACGTAGTCAGCGATCGCATCCCTGGAGACCGTCAGCGACGTGCCGTCGAGGAGTTGAACCTCGGCATCATCGGAGACGCCGTGCTTGACGACCGTGACAACAGACGTGACCGGGGTGACCCCTGTGGGCAGGACGGCCTCGCCGAGCATGGCATTGATCAGCGTCGACTTCCCGCGCTTGAACTGGCCGAGACACGCCAGATAGACGTGACCGGCCCGCAGGCGGGCGACGAGGCGCTGGAGTTCGCCCGCGACGACCATCGATCCCAACGACTCCGCGAGGGGAATCAGCGCGGCCAGGTGGCCGATCGACGATGCTGGACGACCTGCATGGCAGGCATCTTCTGCGTGCAGGCGTTCCGCGGCTGAACGGTCACTCGCCGCCATCGTGCACCTTGTGGGACTGGGCGGCGCCACGATCCTGATCCAGGACCCACCGCAAGGCCGAGAGATGACCGGAGAACTCGGCGACGATGGCCGTCAGATCGGTTCGCGCGCGATCATCCAGCTTCCCATAGCCACCCATGTACTCCGGCTGCAGTTCCACGATGTCGGCATCGATGAACTCGATGGTGGACTGGATGGCGAACCTGTCCTGGTCGGCCAGCGGGAGAGGGATCCGATGCCGCGTCAGCACCGGCAGGATCGTCGCGCGGAATCCCCGGAGGACCTCTCGAATCCCGTCGCGAGTCTCCGGGGAGAGGACGTGCTCGTAGGGGTGGAATGGGTTGCGGCGGCTCGCCGGATCCATGGCCGTCTCGATGGCCTTGAGAAGCCGGTCGAGATGCAGACATGTCGCGTAGATGTGTCGGAGATGGTTCTCGTTCAACCCCTGGTCGGCATCCGAATGCTGCGACATGAACACATCCCCGATCCGTATGGGTCGGGAGGCAGACACCCCCCGAGCCCTTGCTCGTAGGAGTCATCTGCCCTGATGGCGGTCGACAGCCAGGGCGGTTCGGGGTGAACTCCAACACCCGTCGAGGGAGAATAGCAGTACACGGCGCGAAGCTCAATCGCCGCTCCCGGCCCCGGTCCTGCACCCGCCGTGCTACACTCGCGCCGTACAACTCGATCGGCGATGGAGTCCGCCTCGAACCGCCCGGTCACACGATTGGGATGATGACTCCTTCAACACGGCCCGCCCGGGCTGCGCCGGTTGAGGTTGCGCTCGCGCCTGCACGACCTGCGCGCGCAGTGACGCACATCCAGAGCGCCCGGCTTCAGGGACTCGGAGCCGCATGTCCGACCGCTCGTTCACCGGAAACGAGTGCTGGGTGTACCAGGCCGATGCCGTCGACCAGTTGGCTGGACATCATGCCGCCCTGATGGCAGGTGCGCTCGATGCCGGCGATCCCGTCACCTGTCTCATCTACGCTCCGCGCCGCGGCGCCGAGGCCGGGCCATTCGGCGTGGCGGCACCATCGGGTTCCCACGCGCTCGCCGTGACGAAGACGCGATTCGTGTTGACCCACGACCCCCACCAGGCAGGGACGGCGCCTGCGGTGCGATCGGTGCCCTTTGACAACGTGCTCTCCGTCAGCATCGGAGAGGCGCTGACGCTCGGCTGGGTCGCCGTGCGATTCGTTGAACGAGACCGATCGACGACGGAGACGATCGCCTTCTCGTCAACGGGCATCGACCTTGTTCGGGCTGCGCTCCGTGCGTGGCGGCGGACGACGATTGCAGCGGCCCGTATCGACGCCGGCGAGCTGCCGTCGCTCGCGTTGGCATCCGAGATTCCGCCGTTCCTCAGGAGCCAGTTGGCGCCGCTGGTTCTGGGGGATGAACCGCTTGTGGACATCCTCCTGGGGCGTGAGACCTGGCTCCCCTCGCACAGAGGGCGAAGGCGGTGCGGGTCACCGTGGGCCTGCTGTGTGGTGACAGGCGGCGGGCTCCTCATCGGCCAGAGCGAGGCACCCCTGGCACCGGGCGATCTCGTATTCGGCGTCAGCGTGACATGCCTCGACAAGCGGGTGATCCGCCGACTCTCGCTTGCCCGGTTCCCCGACGACCAGGAGCCGGGGACGACACTCGCGGTCGAGGTTCAGGCTGGGAGCGCGACCCACAATGTGCGGGTTCGGTTGGGCGGGCTGAAACCGGCTGACCTCGGGAGCAGGCTGGCAGGCGTGACCCCCCACATCGAGGTCGTGCGATGACACCGTTTGTCGGACGTTCCCGGGACCTGTCCCGTCTGCGCACGCTCCTCGACGCCAGGCGCAACATCGTCTTGACGGGGGCATTCGGCTCGGGACGCACGGCGCTCGTCCGAAGGCTCGCCGACATGAGTGCAGGTGCGTACCACTTCGTCTTCGTGGACGGGAACAGCACGCGACGCGAGATCGATCGTCAGATTCGGACTGCCGCCTCTCGTGTCAGCGGGCGGGTGGTCGGTGTGCTGGATGACGTGGTCGCCGTGACCACGCCCAGACTCAGGTTCCTGAGTGCTGAGGTTCAATCCGATCACGCGTCGTGGCTGGTCATCGTGGAGCGATCGCTCGACGCGACGGCGCTCGAACGGCTGCGGGGCGCACTCGGCGCGGCGGCGCTGATTCGGCTGGGCCCGCTGAGCCAGGCTGCTGCGGAGCGACTGGTGAGCGATGGGTTGCGCGCCAGGCATATCGAATGGGACGTGACGAGCCTCCGCGCATTCGCTCGGACGGCCCACGGGCACGCGCTCACGTTGCGAATGGGGGTGGAGGCGGTCTTGCGGTCGCGGGGCATCGATGAACCGCCCGGTGAGGTCAGGTGCGTCGGAGGGCACGCCGCCACCCGGCGGGCCAGCCGCGCGTGCATGCGATGACGCTCCGGTTCTTCGCGTTGCTCGGCGGTGTGTTTGGGGTGCTGGCCGCGATGATGGCGTACCTCATCACCTTCGGCGAGTATACGCATCACTTCCCGGATACGAGGATGCCACGGAAGTTGGCGCTGGAAGCCGCCGTGGTGACGTTTGCCGTGTTCATGCTGCTGGCGCTGGTGGCTGGCGTCTTCCTCGGTCGGAATACACCCGACTGAAGCGAGGCGATCATCATCGACTCTCGGAAGAAGCCCACACCGGCTGGACCCCCGAGCGAGAGAAGGGTGTCGCGGGAAGACGTCCTGACGGACTTCGAACCGGGCGACTACAGCACCGGACCCGTCGCCGGCCGACGGATGCCCAAGGCTGCGAGGATCTTCTCGAGCCGGCCTACGCCAACCAGATTGTCGGCCTGCGCCAGAATCCTCTGCATCGACGTCAGCAGGTCGGCCTTGCCTGACCAGTGCTCGGTGACAATGGCCGGGTCAATCTCGTTGACGAGGTTGTTCAACGCGGCCACCACTACGACCAGGTCGTCGAGATAGCCGAGGACGCCGAACCGCCGCTCGGAGATGAGATTGATCGGTGAGATCACGTAGACCAGCGCCGCGCCCATGTAGATCTTGTGACGGCCCTCGACGCGGCCGTCGAGCATCAGCCGCGTGATGAGCAGGAAGAGGTCGGGGAGCAGCAGCACGTAGTCGGCATACTCGCCCGTGTAGCCTGCGACCCGATCGCGCAGTGTCTGGTAGAACTCGGCTCCAGCCATGTCTCGCCTCCAGGCGCCGGACGTCGTGGCGCCGCTAGCTGATCATACGGACATATCGCACGCCGGGTTTCCCGCCTACTTGATCAGAATGAGCGCGGTCTGCCGCCTGTCGAGCCAGGACGGACCCGTCTTCCGATAGAGGATGTCCTGTTCGAGCGGGATGCGGACCTCCTGGTTCGGCCATTCCGGCGCGGTCGTTCGCACGTTCAGTTCGATCGAAAACGCCGTGTCCTCGAACAGCGGGAGATCGCCGGTGCCAGAGACGCCGCCCTGCTGGTCCCACATGCCGAAATTGACGCCGGCGGCATGGCCATGGAAGCCGATGGGATGCGTATAGATCGAAGGCGTGAGCCCTTCCGTCCTCGCGCGTTTCAGCGACGCCGCGAGGATCTGGTTGCCGGTCAGCCCCGTCTTCATCTCGGCCAGCAGGATGTCCTGCAGGCGGTTGCCCTGGGCGAACGCCGCGCGCAGGCCCGCCGGCGCCTCGGTTTCGCCGTCCTTCAGCATGTAGGCCATCTGCTGCGTGTCCGTGCAGAGCTTGAGATACGTGATGCCGAAATCGCAGTGGAGCAGGTCGCCGCGGTGGATCACCGGGCTGTCGCCGTACGGGCTGTCCTTCGGCCGCTGGATGTCGACTGACGGATGGAACCAGTTGGTCAGACCGAGCTGCCGCGACCGCTCCCGGAAATACCAGACGACGTCCTCGTTGGTCGTGACGCCCGGCGTGATCACGCGATTCGAAAACGCGTCGGCGATGATTCCGTGCGCGATGGCGACAATCTGCGGGTAGATCTCCATCTCGTCGGCCGACCGGCGCTCGAGCCAGCGGATCGCGAGACGTTCCGCAGATCTCAGCCGGCCCTGGTAGTCGGGCGGCAGCGCCGCGACGAGCTTCTTCTTGAGCGTGCCGGTCAGGCCGTCGCCGTAATTGAAGGCGTCGGACTCGTTGATCCCGATCACCTTCGGGTTGCGCTCCTTGATGACCTCGGCGAGGCGCGCCCACTGTTCGATCTTCTCGGGCACCCAGACACTCGTGTAGAGGTCGCCGATGCCGGCGCGGCTGACCGTCAGGCGCTCGACGCCCTGGGGGCCCTTATCGAAGAACACCAGGATAGAGGTGCGGCTCGCATAGAGCGACGTGAACGGCACGAGCGACGAGAACACCGGGTCCTCGTTGTTCTCGCGGCAGATCACGAGCCACATGTCGAACCCTTCCTGCCGCATGAGTTCTGGCAGGATGCGATCGAGGCGTGTCTTGAGCCATGCGTTATAGACGGCCGCCTGATCACGCAGGGGCAGGATCGCGGGCAGGCCGGGCACGGCAGCCGGAGCTCCGGCCGGTGTCGCGCCGGGCGCCGCGGCGGGCGCGGACGACTGCGCGTGGAGCCGCGCCGTGCCGTCCTCCAGGGGGAACGCGACCCAGGCGATGAACAGCAGACTTGCCACGAGCAGGCGTCGGACCATCGGCGTATTCCTCCGTTGCGGCGCCAGTCTAGCTCAATACTCCCCCTTCGGGGTCAGGTCTGAACTGCTGTCTGAACTGCTGCCTTTTCCCCCTTTGGGGGTCAGGTTCACGGTAGACCTGGCCCCGGAGGGGGAAAAGCACCTCATCTCAGACCTGACCCCAAAAGGGGGCGAGGGGCGACACAGTTTTGTCACCGGACCGTCGCAGACGTTTTGCACGACGCGGCGTCTGAAGATCGGAGACACTGAAGCCAGCCTGCCCGTGTTCCAGAGAGGTGTTCGCATGAACCCGAGAATCGCCGGACTCGCGCTCGCCGCCGTGTTTGGCAGCCTGACGATGACGTACGCCCAGGAGGCCAGGCCGACCGACGCGTTCGCGGTGCGCGACGGCGTGATAGGCGCGTGGAAGCTCGAGAAGAACCTCAGCGACGCCCAGGACCGTGCCGGCGGCGGCCGCCGCGGCGGCCCCTCGGGCGGCGGCGGTGGCATGGGCGGGTCCGGTGGCGGGATGGGCGGCGGCGGAGGCCGAGGCGGCGGGATGGGCGGCGGTGGCGGCCGGGGCGGCACTGGTGGCATGCCCCCCGGCGGCATGGGGGGGAGCGGTGGTGGCATGCCCGGCGGGATGGGTGGCCGGGGTGGCCAGGGCGGCCGCGACCCCGCGGCGGTCATGGCGATGCTCCAGCCGGCGTCCGGAATGACCATCGTCTCGGCGGACGGCGCGGTGGTCGTGACCAACAGCGATGGAGTGAGCCGCAAGTTCATCACCGACGACAAGAAGAACGAGCTCCTGACCGGCGACGGCGTCATCAAGTACAAGGCGAAGTGGAGCGGGCCGACGTTGTCGATTGAGTCCGAGCTCGACAAGGGCCCGAAGGTTACGATTACCTACATTCCGATGACGCTCACCAATCAACTGCTTGCGATCGTCCGCGTTGAAGGCCAGGACGGCATGGGCGCCCTGCTGGCGCACCACGTCTTCATCAGGAACTCGCCGATGTAGCGGCGCTCCACTGGAATCGGCAGGCCTGACGCCGACTCATCGCCGCCAAGCCCTGAGGGCACACATGCGTTGCCGTATTTGTGCATCGAAGGACTAAGATGGCAAGCGGCGCCGCGGCGCCGACCCCGTGTCTGCATCAGCATCGGTCCGCCCCACGCACCATCGCCTGCCCGGCGAATTCTGGCACGTCGCTGCCGGAGCCGCCGCCGTCGCGCTGGTCACGGCCGTCTTCGTCGGCCCGCTCCATGTCAGCAACCCGACCGTCGCCAGCCTGTCGTTTCTGCTGATCGTGCTGCTCGTCTCGGCGGCGTCCACGCTGCGGGTCGCGGTGGCGGTCTCGGTGTTGTCCGTGCTGGCGTTGAACTTCTTCTTCATGCCGCCGGTCGGGACGTTCCATCTTGAAGACCCGCTCAATGGGGTCGCGCTCGGGGCCTTTCTCGCGGTGAGCGTCATCGGCAGCCGGCTCTCGCTCGCGGCGCGCAGCCGCGCCGACGACGCCATGGCGCGGCGCGACGAACTGGGCCGGCTCTTCGACCTGAGTCGCGACATCCTGCTCACGACAGACAGCCGCGAGGCTGTCGACGAGCTCGCGAGACACATGGCGCGGCGGTTTGGTTTCGAGTACGTCGGCATCTGCCTGCCGATCGCTGAAGGGTGGCAGGTACACGGATCGAGTGACGCCGTGGTCCTGGATCACGTGGAACTCGACCAGGCGCTGGCGACGGCGCGAGGCACCCTCGAATTCGACGCCCAGACCCGGAGCTACGGCGGGCACCGGACCTGGACGCTGCCCGATGGCGTGGGAGTGACCCTCGTGCCTTTACGCGTCGGGATGCGCGCGGTCGGCCTGCTGGCCGCGTCCGGCCGGTCTGTCGAGCCAGGCACGCTGGACGCGATCGCCGGCGTCGCCGCGATCGCCATCGAACGGGCCAAGATGCTCGGAGAGCGACAGGAATCGGAGCGCCTCCGTCAGGGCGCGGAGCTGAAATCGGCGCTGCTGGCCTCGCTCGGCCACGACTTGAAGACGCCGCTGACGGCCATCACCGTGGCCGCGGGCAACGTGCGCGCTGCCGGTACGAACGACGAGTTGAGGCGCGACCAGCTCGACGTCATCGGCGTCGAGGTGGCCCGTCTCAACCGGCTCTTCCAGAACATCGTCGACATGGCGCGCATCGAGACGGGCGCCATCGATGTCGAACGCGAGTGGGTGCACCCAGCGGACATCGTGGATGCGGCGATCCAGCAGGTCGAGCACGCGCTCTCGAGTCACCCGCTGGAGCTCGACGCGGACACGCTCGGATCCGTGCAGGTTGATCCACGTTTGACCTCGGCCGCACTCGCTCACCTGCTGGAGAATGCGGGGCAGTACGCGCCGGCCGGGACGCCCGTCAGTGTCACCGCAACCGCTGACGCCGCCGGGCTGACCATCCGCGTCCGGGATCGCGGGCCGGGGATCTCGCCTCGGGATGCGCAGTACCTGTTCGACCGGTTTTTTCGCGGCACGCTCGCCCAGCATCGATCGTTCGGCACGGGGATGGGGCTCGCCATCACCCGGGGCCTCCTCGCGGCCCAGGGCGGCCGCGTGTGGGCCGAGAATCACGCGGATGGCGGCGCCGTGTTCACCATGTTGATTCCGACCGCCGTCAGGGAAGGCCACGGTATCGACGAGGCCCCCTCATGAGCCGGCCCCTCCACGTGCTGCTCGTCGACGACGAAGTCTCCATTCAGCGGACCATGGCGCCGCTGCTGCGGTCGCGGGGGTACGAGGTCACCGTGGCCGGCACGGCCCGCGATGCCCTGGCCAGTGTCGAGGGCGAGCGCCCGGATCTGATCGTGCTCGACCTCGGGCTGCCCGACATGGACGGCATCGAGGTGTGCCGGCGCGTCCGCGCGAGGTGGGACACACCCATCGTGGTGCTGTCGGCGCGCGGCGCCGAGCGGGACAAAGTCACGGCTCTCGACGAGGGCGCCGACGATTACGTGACCAAGCCGTTCGGCCCTGAAGAACTGCTGGCGCGTGTGCGGGCCGCCCTGCGTCGGGCAAACGGGGGAGAGGCGGGCGATTCGGGTCAACTGCGGCGCGGCGACCTGACGATCGACTTCGACCGTCATCGTGCGCTGCGCGGCGAGCTCGAGATCAAGCTGACCCCGAAGGAGCTCGAACTACTGACCCTCATGGCGCGCCACGCCGGGCAGGTGCTCACGCATCGCGCCATCCTGAAGGCGATCTGGGGGCCGCACGCCGTGGACCAGCCGGAGCACCTTCGGGTCCTCATGGGCCAGTTGCGGAAGAAGATCGAACCCGACCCGACGCGGCCGCGCTATCTGCTGACCGAGCCCTGGGTCGGCTACCGGTTCGCCGCCGAGGAAGGATGACCTTCCCGCTCACGCAAGGCCCGCGGCCGTGATCAGCAGATCGATCAGCTTGATCCCCGCAAAGGGCGCGAGGATGCCGCCCACGCCGTAGATCAGCAGGTTGCGCCGCAGGATCGCCGCCGCGCCCATCGGACGGTAGGCGATGCCACGCAAGGCCAGCGGGATCAGGCCGACAATGATCACGGCGTTGAAGATGACGGCCGAAAGAATGGCGGACTCCGGCGACGCCAGTCGCATGATGTTGAGTACTGCCAGCTGCGGCAACGCCACCATGAACATCGCCGGCACGATCGCGAAGTACTTCGCGACGTCGTTGGCGATCGAGAAGGTCGTGAGCGCGCCTCGCGTCATGAGCAGCTGCTTGCCGATCTCGACGATGTCGATGAGCTTCGTGGGGCTCGAGTCGAGATCGATCATGTTCCCGGCCTCCTTGGCGGCCATCGTGCCGGTGTTCATCGCCACGCCGACATCGGCCTGGGCGAGGGCCGGCGCGTCGTTCGTGCCGTCGCCCGTCATCGCGACCAGCTTGCCCGCGGCCTGTTCCCGCCGGATGAGCCGCATCTTGTCCTCTGGCGTGGCTTGCGCGAGAAAGTCGTCCACGCCGGCTTCGGCGGCAATCGCCGCGGCCGTCAAGGGATTGTCGCCCGTGATCATGACGGTGCGGATGCCCATCGCCCGCAACTGCGCGAAGCGATCCCTGATGCCGCCCTTCACGATGTCCTTCAGGTGAATCACGCCGAGCGGCCGGCCGTTCTCCGCGACCACCAGCGGCGTGCCTCCCGAGCGGGCGATGCGCTGCACGATGGGTGCGAGCTCCGGCGGGACGGTGCCGCCACGGGACGCGACGTACCCCGCGATCGCGTCGCCGGCGCCCTTCCGGATCTCCCGCCCTTCCAGGTCGACCCCTGACATGCGCGTCTGCGCGGTGAACGGCACGAATACCGCCCCCGTGTCCGCCAGCTCACGCCCGCGGATGCCATACGTCTCTTTCGCCAGGACGACAATCGACCGGCCCTCGGGCGTCTCGTCAGCGAGTGATGCCAGTTGCGCCGCGTCGGCGAGCGCTGCCGGGGACACGCCGGGCAGCGGCAGGAACTCGGTCGCCTGGCGGTTTCCAAACGTGATGGTCCCGGTCTTGTCCAGGAGCAGGGTGTCGACGTCACCCGCCGCCTCGACGGCACGGCCGGACATCGCCAGCACGTTGCGCTGCACGAGGCGGTCCATGCCCGCGATCCCGATGGCCGAGATGAGCGCGCCGATCGTCGTGGGAATCAGGCAGACGAGGAGCGAGATCAACACTGGCACGGAGACGGTCGCCTTCGCATACTCGGCGAACGGCTGCAGCGTCACGACGACGAGCAGGAAGATCAGGGTCAGGACGGCAAGCAGGATGTTGAGGGCAATCTCGTTCGGCGTCTTCTGGCGCTCGGCTCCCTCGACCAGCGCAATCATCCGGTCGAGGAACGTCTCACCCGGGTTGGACGTAATGCGGACGATGATCCAGTCGGAGAGCACGCGCGTGCCGCCGGTGACGGCGGATCGATCGCCCCCGGACTCGCGAATGACAGGCGCCGACTCCCCGGTGATGGCTGACTCGTCGACGCTCGCCACGCCGTCGATGATCTCGCCGTCGCCCGGGATGAGCTCGCCCGCGACCACACGCACCACGTCGCCGGCGCGCAGCGAAGAGGCCGCGACGACGTCGGGATGCCCCTCACGAATCCTCGTGGCCATCGTGTCCGCCTTCGCCTGACGCAGTGTCGCCGCCTGCGCCTTGCCGCGGCCCTCGGCCATGGCTTCGGCAAAATTGGCGAAGATCACCGTGAACCAGAGCCAGAAGGCCACCTGTCCCGTGAACAACGGGTGGCCCGCGCTGGTCACCAGTTCCTGGATCCAGACGGCGGTCGTGACGACGCTCCCGAGTTCAACAATGAACATCACCGGGTTCTTGAGCTGGATGCGCGGATCGAGCTTCTTCAGCGCATCGGCGGCCGCCCGACCCGTGATCGTCGGATCCCAGAGCGAAATACTGCGCGCGCGATCGGACATGGCACCCTGCTCTCCTGCTCTCTTACTTTCGAACGCCGAATGTGTCGTCGAGCGACACGTTCAACTCGAGCACGTTGACGCGCGCCCGGCCGAGGAAGCCCAGAGTCGGCGCTTCGGTGTGCGCCAGAATCAGGTCGCGCACCCGGGCCACCTCAACGCCGCGAGCCCGCGCGACTCGTGGCGCCTGCAGGTCGGCGGCGTCGGGCGGGATGTGCGGATCCAGCCCGCCGCCGCTGGTCGTGACCATCTCGGAGGGAACCTGGGCGGCGCTCACGCCCTCCCGCTTCATGACGTCGGCCAGTCGCTCACCGACAGCGTTGAGGTGATCGGGATTCGACGGTCCGAAGTTGCTGCCGCCGGTGGACGCCGCGTTGTAATCGACGGCCGACGGTCGCGGCTGGAAATACTCGTCCCGGACGAACTTCTGCGCGATGAGCCGCGAGCCGACGACGGTGCCATCGGTGCGGCGGATCAGGCTGCCTTCCGCCTGGTCGCGGAATGCGATCTGGCCGATGCCCCAGAGCAGTCCGTGATAGCCGACGCCGACAAGCGCCATCATCACGACCGTGAAGAGGAGACTCCGCTTGAGTTCGGTGAACATGGTGACGCCTAGACTGAAGCTCACGTGAGCTGAGTATCACTTACGTGGGGTCCGGCTTCAGCCGGACCCTCATCGGCGCTGGCTGACAGCCTCCGCCAAGGCTACGGCGAGTCCGCCGAAGCGCTCGCGAAGGCGGAAGCCAGCGCCCACGATGTGCTTGTGACTCCATGGAAATGATCTCTGGGGTTAGTGCATGGCCAGTTGTTCGGCAATCGGGCCGAGGACGGCGACCGGCAGGAACATGAGCAGGCCGAGGATGACGATCACGGCCCACAGGGTGAAGCCGAAAGTGCCGCTGTCCACGCGCAGGGAACCGGCGGTCTCAGGGGCCGCCGGCTTGGCGGCGAGATGCCCAGCCAGGGCGAGCGGCGCGAGGATGGGGACGAACCGGCTGAGGAGCATCACGAGCCCGCACGAGAGGTTCCAGAACGGCGTGTTGTCGCCGAGGCCCTCGAACCCAGATCCGTTGTTGGCGGCCGCCGACGTGAACTCGTACAGCATCTCGGAAAAGCCGTGGGGGCCTGGGTTCTTGAGCCAGGCCAGCGCCGTATCGGGGCTGGCCGTGTGCACCCAGACGTACGACGCGACGGCCGTGCCGACGAGGATGGCGAGGGGGTGCCACAGGAGCGCCAGGCTGGCGAGCTTCATCTCCTTACCCTCGACCTTCTTGCCGAGGAACTCCGGCGTGCGGCCGATCATCATGCCGGCGACGAAGACCGTCACGATGACGAAGATGAGCATGGTGATGAAGCCGACGCCGACGCCGCCGAAGACGTTGTTGAGCCACATCCCCGCCATGAGCACGAGGCCGCCCAGGGGCGTCAGCGAGTCGTGCATGGCGTTGACCGACCCGTTCGACGTCACCGTCGTCGTGACCGCCCACAGCGCCGACAGTGAGGCGCCGACACGGACTTCCTTGCCCTCCATCGAGCCTGTGGTCTGGTTGACTCCCATCGACGAGATGGCCGGGATGCCGCGGGCCTCCTGGGCGACGCCGAACGCCACCATCGGCAGGTAGAGCGCCAGCATCGTCGCGAAGAGCACGACAGCCAGGCGCCGGCGCCCGAGCATGTGGCCGAACGCCCAGACCATCGCCATGGGGATGACGGCGATCGACCACGTTTCCACCAGGTTCGAGATCGGCGTCGGGTTCTCGAAGGGGTGGGCGGCGTTCGGGCCGAAGTAGCCGCCGCCGTTGGTGCCAAGCTGCTTGATGGCGACTTCCGGCGCCACCACCCCGCGCGCGATCACCTGCTCGGCGCCCTCGAGGGTCTTCGCCTTGACGGCCGCGCCGACAGTCATCGGCACGCCCTGCCACATGACCACGACTGCCACGAGCAGCGAGAGCGGAAGGAAGACGCGCAGCGTGGCACGCGTCACGTCCACGTAGAAGCTGCCGACCGTCGTCAACCGGTTGCCGCAAAGGCCCCGGATGATCGCGACGCAGGCGGCCACGCCCGTCGCCGCCGTCACGAACTGCAGGAACGTGATGACCATCATCTGCGAGAGGTACGAGAGACTCGTCTCGCCGCTGTAGTGCTGCAGGTTCGTGTTGGTCACGAAGCTCGAGATCGTGTTGAACGCGAGCGTCGGCTCCATATTGCCGATGCCGTCAGGATTGAGCGGCAGGACCTTCTGCCACGACACCACGGCGAAGGTCGCGAGCCACATGACGAGGTTCGACACGAGCAGCGAGACCCCGTACTGCTTCCAGTCCTGCTGTTCGGTGGAATCGACGCCCAGCAGACGCAGGACGCCCCGCTCGATGGGTCCGAGGATCGGGTCGAGCCACGTGCGCTGGCCGGTGAACACTCGGGCCATGTAGCGGCCCAGGGGCATGCTGGTCGCGATCGTGAACAGAATCGTGAACGCGACGGCGAAGAACTCCATCGTCACAGCGACGCCTCAGAAGCGTTCAGGCCGCAGCATCGCGTACAGCAAGTACAAGCCGACCAGGACGCTCAACGCCAACATCAGCGTGCCCATATCGCACCTATACCCGGTCGCACAGTTCGTTGAACGCGAACATGGCGGCGAACGTGACGAGTCCCAGGACGATCATGCCGAGCCGCATGTGTTGCTCCGTGGCCGACTAGCTCTGGAAACGGGCCGGGCGCAGCGTTGCGAGGAATCGCCACCACCGCAGCCGTGGCGCAGGAAGCCGGCGGCCCTCCCGCCGCACCAGCTCCTCCGGGGGTGGTGCGGTGTCGTCAATCAGGTAACGGAGGGCGAGGAGCCCGATAATCGCCTGATCGATGTCCTCGACCATGTCCCGTTTCGACCCGCGCAGGGTGCGGGAGGGAATGA
>Ga0315273_10005451_pt1 | contig 15733 bp, 7 predicted proteins | sample YL17G02_0_MG_FD_205753 | JGI IMG/M metagenome (GOLD analysis project Ga0315273, IMG submission 205753) | Sediment microbial communities from Yellowstone Lake, YNP, Wyoming, USA - YL17G02_0 | ecosystem: Environmental > Aquatic > Freshwater > Lake > Sediment | place: USA: Wyoming | collected...
CAGCGTGAACTCAAGGTCGAACAATCCGCCGGCGCACTGGCAAAGGCGGCCTGAACAACAAATGAGCCGTTCAAACTTCAACTAACTTTGGGATTGACCAGTACCGGGCCCTGGCTACGGTCCAGCCAAACCCCGCGAAGATTCCTATCCCAAGAAGGAAGACAGAGGCAGCGCTCCACAGCGATGAGGCAAGAGAATCCGCGATCCGTACGCCGAAGAGCGCCAGACCAAAGAGAAAGCCGAGACGCACCGCTTCCGCATCGCTTGCGCGTGTGACTTTGTAAAGGAAGGGGATTAAGGCAACGAAAGATAAGTACCAGTACCCGGGAATGAGGTCAGCGAGGGAAAGCAGCAGCACCGACGTGCCGGCATAAAGGAAGCTATCCGCCCAGAGAAGCGACCGACCGCCACTGGGACGAACTGCCGCAATTCGGCCTCCCGCGGCGCTCGCGCGTCTGCGGGAGCCTGCATGCTCTCTCGCCGCCCCCCGTCCCTGGCTGGAAACTACCGGCCTCACGGCCAACCACCCTGCTTGTACCGGCGCTCACATTACGGGGGTGAGAGCGACGGGATGATCTTAAATTGTTCCGACCCGCTATCGCGAGAGGTTTGGGACCTCTAAACTACGTGCCCAATTAAGCATTGCCGACGGCAGGTGTCAACAGAATTCTCGAACAATCTCGTAAGTCTTTGTCAGTGCAATAGTTGGGGCAACGCGCAGAGCGGCATAGCATACAACTCTAGTCTTGTCTTCGAGCGTCAACTGGAGAGGGCGCTGGCCCTTTGCCCCGATCTAAGAGCTTCGCGAATCGGTTTCAAAACCGCAATACCCAGTGGAATCAAGGTGCCACGGGCCTGATGGATTTGCAGCAAATGATTGACCATGTGCCCAGCGGGAGGGCGATCCGCGACGGCGGCTTCGTGGCCCTGACCCCCCCGGGGTTTGTTGAAGAAGTCCGGTTCCGAATCAGGGTGCCACGGACAAGCACCCGCTGCGGCGGGTCCGGCTCTTTGCCCGCCGCCGCTGGCGCTTGTCCGTGTCTTTTTCTCACAGTCCGAAGAAAGACACGGACAAGGAAGACCGAGCAAGAAAGCCGCTCAGTCTTCCTTGTCCGTGGCACCCGTGCAATCAGACTGTCGTCTTGATTGACAGAGGTTTTTCAACAGGCCCCGGAGGTCAGGGCCGCCCGGCGACGGAGATATATACTATACACAAATAGTATTGTATGCTGCAGTCAAGAAGGTGGGTCTCAAATCCGCCCGTGCAAATCGGCCGTCTCGCAACCCCGCCGACTTGATCCCGCCGGTGCTCATAGCTACGCGGCGGGCCATCGAATCAGGCGCAGTTCCAGAGAGTGCGTCATTGCCTTATGCGTCGGCAGGACACGCACCGAATAGCCATACCGCCCGCTCTGCTGGCAGGTGGTGCTGCCGGAGAATACCCAGCGCCCGTCCCCGGCCGGCTGGGGATCTGCCAGCGTGACGGTCTGGGCATCAAGGATGTTGCCTTCGGCGCTGGTGCGGCCGATGTACAATTGCACCTGGACATCCCCCGGGCTGAGCTTACCGAGCGCGACCGTCGCCTTGACGGCGATCGGATGACCCACCGTCACACGATCCTGATTGATCGATTCCACCTTGGTGATAGCCACGTCCCTCCAGTTCTGACGGATGGTCTCTTTCCACCGGCAGTAGGCGGGGAGTGTATCGCCGTTCTGTGCCAGCGTTTCGCATTCGGCCATCGCCGGCAGGTAGAACCGTTCCGTGTACTCGCGCACCATGCGGTTGGAATTGAAAAGGGGGCAGAGTGTGCGCATGGAATTCTTCATTTTGGCGATCCAGCCGCGCGGGAGGCCGTCGTTGCCACGCTGGTAAAACAGCGGCACGATCTCTTCTTCCAGCAGGTGATAGAGGGCGTTGGATTCGACTTCGTCCTGCAGGGCGTAGTCGGTGTAATCCTCGCCTGCGCCAATGGCCCATCCCCGTCCGCCCAGATACGCCTCGGCCCACCAGCCATCAAGGATGCTGGCATTGAGGCTTCCGTTGAAAAGTGCCTTCATCCCGCTTGTGCCACACGCTTCCATCGGACGCCGCGGCGTATTCAGCCACAGGTCCACTCCCTGGACCAGGCTCCGCGCCAGCGCGATATCATAGTCTTCCAGGAAAACGATATGATGACGCACCTCGAGTTGCCGGGCAAAATGAACGATCTGCTTGATGAGATCCTTGCCTTCATTGTCCCGCGGGTGCGCTTTGCCGGCGATGATGAGCTGAACCGGGTGGTCATGCGAGCACAGGATCCGTTTGAGCCGTTCCCCATCGCGAAACAGGAGTGTCGCCCGTTTATAGGTGGCAAACCGGCGGGCAAACCCGATGGTCAGCGCCTCCGGGTTGAGCACTTCACGCGCCGTCTGGATTTCGTGATCGAGCGCGCCGCGCCGTTCGAGATGGCCAAGCAGCCGGTGACGCGCGAAGGCCACCATGCGCTCCCGGCGCCGCTCATGGGTGCGCCACAACTCCTCGTCGGGGATTCCATCGATGCCCTCCCAAATCGTCTGATCGGCGGGTTGGGCCGACCAGTCAGGCCCGAGATACCGGTCAAACAGTTCCGACATCTCATACGAGATCCACGAGGATGGATGCACGCCATTGGTGACTGCACCGATGGGAATCTCGTCACCCGGCACCTGGGGCCATCCGTGCTGCCACATGCGGCGCGACACCTCTCCGTGCAGTTGGGAAACACCGTTGGCGCGATACGACAGATTCAGCGCCAGGCAGGCCATATTAAACATGGCTTGGCCTTCCCTGTCCCCAATCCGCCCCAATGCCATGAAATCACTCCAGAGCAGCCCCAACGATTGGGCAAGTGAGCCGAAGTACTCCTTCATCATCGATTCGGGAAACTCATCGATGCCCGCTGGCACCGGAGTATGCGTGGTGAACAACGTGCTCTTCCGCACCATCTCCATGGCCTGATCAAGCGGGAGGCCCCGCTCGCGCATGATGACGCGTGTGCGCTCCAAAGTCGAGAACGCGCTGTGCCCTTCGTTGAGATGAGTGGCAACACAGTGCCAGCCCATGGCCTGGATCGCGCGCACGCCACCGATACCCAAGACCATCTCCTGCTGGATGCGCATCCCCGTGTCGCCGCCGTACAGTTCCGCGGTGATGGCCCGGTCGGCAGGCGCATTCTCTGGGACGTTCGCATCCAGAAGCAGCAGACGCACCCGTCCCACGTGCACGTCCCATACCTGTGCCGTAACCACACGTCCGGGCAGTTCCACCTGGACTCTCAGGGGCCGTCCGTTCGGGCCGTGGACAACGCGCAGCGGCAGATTGTAGAAGTCGTTGTCCGGGTACGTCTCCTGCTGCCATCCGTCGGCATTCAAGTACTGCCTGAAGTATCCCTTCTGATATAGAAGTCCGATCCCAACCAGCGGGATCCCCAGATCACTCGCCGACTTCAGATGATCGCCGGCAAGGAGGCCGAGTCCGCCAGAATAGATCGGGAGGCACTCCGTCAGTCCGAATTCCGCCGAGAAGTAGGCCACTCTGGGATGCTCGAAAGTGCCGTGGGTTTTCGTAAACCAGTTGCCGGCAGCCCGGTATTCGTGCAGCCGGGCGACCAGGCGGTCGAGCTGCGCCAGAAACCCCGCATCGTTCACCAGCCGCTGGAGACGCTCCTGCTGAATTGACCCCAGGATCATCACGGGGTTGTGGCCCGTAGACTCCCACAAGTCCGGATCCAGCCGTCTGAGCAGCTGCACCGCTTCGGGCTCCCAGCACCACCAGAGATTGTAGGCCAGATCCAGCAAACCAGCCAAACGTTCCGGAAGCTCCGGTTGAACTTCGATTGCCCTCAGTGCTTTCATAGTTTATCGGTCCCCCAAATAGTTCGGATGGTGTGCCGGCGACTTGTCGCGTTGGATGTTCGGACGGTGCAGGGGCGACCCGCCGGGTCGCCCCTACGATCGCGATTGTTCATACAGTATCGGGATCGCGCGGAACGACGTCTCTCTCTCGGGTATCCTCAGCATGCCGTGCATCGTAGGGGCGGGGTTTCCCCGCCCTCCCCGTCCCGTCCCGGCGCCCCTTGAAGGGCGGGGAGACCCCGCCCCTACACCCCGCAAACCGGCGATCCTCGCTATCAACACGGACACAAGACAAGCGGGCCTCAATGGCCCCGTTCGATACGATACTCCCTCTGCCAGTTGGCGATTTCCGGCATGTCGACACCGTGCTCCTGAATGTAAGCCCCATGCTCGGCAATCTTGCGCTCGTACTTCACCACCAGCGCTTCTGCCTGGGCGGAGCGGTTGGGATTGCGCTTCGCAATTTTCTGGGCGCACTGGATCACGAGATGGTACCGGCTCGTACGGTTCGCGATCTGCATCGCGAACGGCGTGGTCGTTGTCCCCTCTTCACGGTAGCCGTTGATATCAAACCGCTGGTTCTCCGGCCGCTCCCACGCCATCTGCTTGATCGCCGCCGTGTACCCGTGGAAATTGAAGATCACCGGCGTGTTCAGAGGGAAAATGCGCTGGAACCGATCTTCATCAAGCCCTCCCGGGTATTTCTGCGGAATGCCCAAGACCAGAAGATCGAGGACATTTACCACACGGATCCGCCAATCGGGTGCTTCCTGACGCAGCAGATCGACAGCCGCCATCACTTCGAAGGTCAGATTGTCGCCGCAGCAAGCCAGCACAATCTCCGGGTCTTCGCCATCGAACGTGCTCGCCCACCGCCACACCGACACCCCAGCCTGGCAGTGATCTTTAGCCTCGTCCATGGTGAGCCATTGGGGCATCGGCTGCTTGCCGGCAATCACCAGATTGATCTTGCTGGTGCTGCGCAGACACTGCTCCACCGTGTACAGCAGGCAATTCGCATCCGGCGGAAGATAGATTCGGTAGGTGTGCCCCTTCTTGGTCAAAAGGTTGCTGATGAATCCCGGGCCCTGATGAGAGTACCCGTTGTGCTCCTGCCGCCACGCCTCCGAGGTCAAAAGGTAGTTCAGAGAGGAGATCGGCTTACGCCACGAGACCTCAAGCGACGATTTGAGGAACTTAGCATACTGATTCATCATCCCGTCGACGATGGGAAGAAACGCCTCATAGCACGGGAACACACCATGCCGCCCGGTCAGAAGATACCCCTGCAGCCAGCCCTGGCAGTTGTGCTCGCTGAGGACTTCCATCACGCGGCCGTCGGGTCCGGTATGCTCCATCACTTCGGGAATCGGCCACACGTACTGACGGTTGGTCACCTCGAGAACGGCATCCAGCCGGTTCGACTCCAGTTCGTCCGGACAAACGATGCGGAAATTGCGCCATTCCTGATTGAGACGGACCACTTCGCGCAGGTATTCGCCCAATTTCGCCACCGCGCTGACCGCCTTGCCACCGCGCACATCCAAATCGACGGCGTGGCTCTCCACGGGAGGCAGCTCAAGCGGACGCCGGACTTTCCCCCCGTGGCTGTGAGGGTTCTGTGCGATCCGTTTATCCCCCTTGGGGCAGAGTGCCAGAATGTCATCCGCCGGCCGTCCATTCTTGTCGAATAGCTCTTGGGGATGGTAGGACATCAGCCAGTTCTCAAGGACCTTCAGATGCACCGGATTGGTTTTCGCCTCTTTGGCGGGAACCTGATGCGATCGAAAAGACCCTTCGACCGCCTTGCCGTCAACCACCCGCGGACCAGTCCATCCTTTTGGCGTCTCGAGAATGAGCATCGGCCACTGGGGCCGTTGCGGCGCCCGGCCCGCGCGCGCATTCGCCTGCAAGTGACAGATTTCCTGATACGCCCATGTCAGCGCCGCATCGAAATCGGCATCGATCTGGTCGCTCAATTTGATGATCCGGACGGCGTACCCATACCCGGTGAACAACGTGATCAGTTCATCATGCGACATCGTACCGAAGATCGAGGGATTGGCAATCTTAAACCCGTTGAGATGCAGGATCGGAAGAACCGCGCCGTCCGTTCCGGGATTCAAGAACTTGTTGCTGTGCCAGGCGCCCGCGGTTGGGCCGGTCTCGGCCTCGCCGTCGCCGACGATGCAGACTGCAAGCAAGTCCGGGTTGTCCAGCACCGCACCAAATGCCGTGGACAACGCGTACCCCAACTCCCCCCCTTCGTGGATGACGCCGGGATACTCGGGGCATAGATGGCTGGGAAAACGGTTGGGCCACGAGAACCAGGTCATCAGTTTTCGCAGACCGTCTCGATCCAGCGTCAATTCGGGGAAATACTCGGCCAGAGTACCTTCGAGATACATGTTCGCGAGGTTGGCCGCGGCCCCGTGGCCCGGCCCGGTGATCAACAGCACGGACGCGTCCGTCCGAACAATCAAGCGATTGAGATGTGTGTAGATGAGATTGATGCCGGGTGCCGTACCCCAGTGCCCCAGAAGACGGGGTTTGATGTGCTCGGGACGCAACGGCTCTTCCAGCAAGGGATTGTCCTGCAGATAGATTTGCGCCGCCGCGATGTAGTTGACCGCCCGCCGGTACCGCCCGACCGCGGACCACTCGTCCACGCTCTTGGGGACCGTCAGTTCTGCGCTTTGCCTGCCCATATCAACTCCTTCTGTATTTTGGCGTCCCAACTGAGCGCCGGTTCTGAATCTTCAGTTTGTCTCCCTCAATGTATCGACAACTTTCGAGGGGAGGCCAGAACTGTTTCGATGGCTCAAACAAACGCCCCGTGTGAGAGCAAGCGATCCGGCCTGGGCAGAATCCACAGGGCGCGGCGGGCCAGTGGGGGGGCCTGCCCCAGAATGACATCGACCCTAATCCTCCCTTACCCGCTCAAACTCTGTCTTTGGAGCACCGCATGATGGGCAGGTATCGGGAAGCACATCACCTTCGACCCGCAAGTGCTCTCCGCATCTGAGGCAACGCCAGATCAACTCCAGATCCGAGAGGTTGGGTCGCCCGTCAATTGGTTGATCGTCCACGGCTCCCGCTCCATCCGGCAGTTACCGGGCATTCATCGGCGCTACCGCCGGCATCGAGCCCAAAAGCCTCGCAACCGGATACCAGCCCACCTGCGTCTCCGCGAATCGCGAGCGCTGATAAAAGAACTCTCGCCGCGCCTCGGTACTCTTTGCGAATGTGGTATCGGACTTCAGCCGGGCATCAAACTCCGCCTTCAGCTTCGGATCGGCCGCCAGCATTGAATCGGCCAGAGGATCGATGACGTAGTCCTCGATGTATTCTTTGCGTTCAAAGATCGTATTCCAAAACCCCCAGGCCACCCACGAGTCCGGGCCTTGTGGTTCCAGCGCCTGGATGGTCACCTTTGCTCCGGGTTGATGCAGGTCAACGACGACGGTCCCGGCGGGAAACGTCGATGTCGTCTCGTGGACGACAGTGCGGTACCGCGGTTGGAGATGACTCTCGTATGACGCGTTTGACCATTTCACGCTGTCCAGGTAATACCGTTCAATCTTGGCGGTCAGCGGCTCAATGAGCGTGTCCAAGCGAATACCGTGCAGGCGCAGGCGTTCGATCTGATCATGCCATTCGCGCGGGATCAGATAGGCGCGCGGCGGTGTGATGGTCATTTTGGGTTTGAACGATCCGAAGAATGGAATCCGCCACACGCGGGGTCTGTCGTGATGGAACCGGATGTGGCGTCCCCCTGTCGCCGTCCCTTGCGCAGTATCGGTTTCGTACGCGGCGTAATCCACCATGACTGAATCGCCGTCGGAATCGAACGAAAAGGGATATGGGCTGGTCAGGCCGGCGAGAGTCAGGGAATCGGCCTGAGCAATCGCACGCTTCAGCGACGTGGCATTGTGGTTCAGGTTGGTCAGCATCGCCGCCAGAACGGCGTAATTGCCCAGAACCCGCGTGCGAAAATCCTTGAGGCTGTGCATCTCGATCAGTACGCCGGGGCGGTTCCAAAGCATCGTGTATCCGGTCGAGAGGCGAGGCCAGTCGACGTAGGTCATCATCCCGGCCTGGATCTCCTCGCCCCTTGCGAACGCGTACGGGAAAGCCTTGTAACCGGCATTCTCGACCTGGCGAATCACATCCGGGCCGAAGAGCGTCCGGGTCCATTCGCGGATCGATTCGGGTGCATTGGGATGCCAGGGCATGGTGTAGGAGATGGTGTACTGCCAGTCGGTGCCGTCGGAGATGTGGTCATCCACGAAGAGGTCGGGCATCCACCGCTGCCACATAGCGAGCCAGTCGCGCATCTCCGGGGTGTCGGCCTTCACGTAGTCGCGATTCAGATTCAACAACTGGGCAGTGGCGCGGAATCCGGCATTCTCCGGGCCATCCTGATTCGGGCGCGTGTACCGGGAGTTGTTCTCGTGGCCATCAACATTGAAGATGGGGATGACCAGCAGAATCACACTGTCCAGAAGTGCGGAACGCTCCCTGGTGACCGCCACGTCTCGCACCAGCGCCATCGAAGCGTCCGTGCCGTCAACCTCGCCGGCGTGGATGCTGTTCTGAACCAGCATGATGATCTTGCCGGTCTTCTTGGCCGCTTCAGGGGTGAAGGCTTTGTCCCTGGAGACAATCACCAGACTGAGTGCGCGCCCCTGAGGACTCGTGCCGAATCGGGTGAGCTTCACCCAGTCGGACGCTTTCTCCAGACGCTGGAAGTAGTCCAGCGCCTCGTCATATGTCGCTGTCCGGCGGTATTGGCTGCGTTCAGCGGGTGTGGCAAAGTCGGCGGCCGACGCAGCACGCACCACAATTGCGACAACAAACGCCATGGGAAATGTCCACTTAACGAATCGGGTAAATTGGAGCATTCCATCACCTCTGGTGTGGCAAGATACGATGAACCGAAACCCCGTCTACCGCGCTGAAAAGGCCTGTGCAGGCGCCGTAGGGGCGGGTCTTAGACCCGCCCTTTCGATTCCCTCAAACGCGAGGGCGGGTTTGAAACCCTCCCCTACGCCCTTGCCAAAGGCCGGGACAAGAACAGAATTCATTCCGTCACCGCTTCTCCGGTGGTCCCACCGGCAATGGCAGCTTCTTGGGTGACTCGGTGATCTTCTTCATCAGTTCGGCAATCCCTCGATCGAGTTGTTGGTCGCGCCCCTGATAAAGAACCTCTGGCAGGTTGTCCACATCGATGTCGGGATCGACGCCATGGTTCTCGATTTGCCAGTCGCCCTTGAGGTCGTAGAGTGCGAACTCCGGTGCCGTGATGAATCCCCCATCGACGAAAGGCCGGAATCCACGAATCCCGACCACACCGCCCCAAGTTCGCTTCCCGATCACCGGACCCAGGCCGTACTTGCGGAAGTAGTACGGGAAGATGTCGCCGTCGGAGGCTGAACCCTCGTTGATCAAACACACCAAGTACCCATTGAAGACGGTGCTCGGATAGGTGCTCGGCTCGGGGAAGTTGCGCGAGGTTCCCATCCCCTGGAGCACTCGCTGTAGTCGTTCCAGAACCAATTGCGATACGAATCCACCGCCGTTATTGCGGACGTCGATCACCAGCCCTTCTTTGCGGATCTGTGCGTAGTACGTGCTGGTGAACTCCTGGAGTCCCGGCCCGCCCATATCGGGGATGTGGAGATATCCGATCCGACCGTTCGAGGCGGAGTCGACATAGTGGTGGTTGTGCTTGACCCAATCGTGGTAGCGCAAATCCCCTTCATTCGAAATGGTCTTGGCTTCAACCGGCCAGCTTCCCTTGCCATCTGGCGTCTTGGACAGCTTCAAAGAGACGGTTTCCCCGGAAGTGTTCTCCAGGAGCCGGTAGGGGTCATCGGACGATTTGAGGGGAGTGCCATTGATCTCAAGAACGTAGTCACCCGCAGAGGCTTTGATCCCCGGTTCGCTTAACGGTGAGCGCCGATCTTCACGCCAGTTTTGCCCTTCGAGAATCCGGCCGATCCGGAAGAGTCCGGCGGTCGAATCGATCGTCCAGTTGACACCGAGAAGCCCGACTTTGTCCGAGGCCGGATGGGGCTGGTCTCCTCCGCCAACGTAGGTATGCGAGCAAGAGAGCTCACCGATCATCTCACCGATTGTGTAGGTGAGGTCGTAGCGATGCGCCACATGCGGAACCAGCGGCGCGTAGAGATCGTGGATCCTCTTCCAGTTGACTCCGTGCATGAGCGAATCGTAGAAGAAATCCCGTTCGATCCGCCAGGCCTCTTCGAAGATCTGGTGCCACTCGGCGGTCTGGTCGACACGGGTTTCCATCTTGCTCAAATCCAAAACCCCTTCGCCGGTCTTTGCTTTCTCGCCGGCGGCGTCGATGATCTCATATGTTGCGCCCTTCTTGTAGATCATCTTCTTCCCGTCGGGAGTCAGATGGTATCCATCCAGTTCGCCGAGGAATTCATGGTCTTCACGCTTCTCCATGTCGAAAACATGAAGGCTCTGCTTGGTTTCTTCCACCGGGCCGCTCAACCCACCCATCGGGGCGGACAGGTAGTAGATCCGACCCTCCGCCGCCGAGAGGCCACCGTAATTCCCGGCCGAGATCGGGAACTTAACCTGACGGTCGAAGATGCCATCGAAATCGATCGTCACCTTGGGCGTCTTTGCAGCCTCCGCCTTGTCGCCCTTCTTTTTGTCCTCCTTCTTTTCGCCTTTCTCGGAGCCCTTCTCTTTTTCTGCGGGCTTCACTTCGTCACTCTGGGGCGCAAAGGGTGAGAGAGAGTCTTTGGCGAGTGTCACTGCCACGATATCGGTCATCTTGTTGAGGACAAAATCGAATTCGTAGTTCCCCAGGATCGGATTGAAGGTGCGGTCGGAGAGGAAGTACAGATACTTCCCGTTGGGATCGAACACGGGATCGTAGTCATTGAATGCCCCCGACGTGATCGCGCGCGAGCGATTCTCCTCAAGCGAATAGAGGAATATTTGCGAGAGTCCAGCTTCGTTGTTCTTGAAGTACCCAATCCAACGTGAATCTGGGGACCAGGAGTAATAACGGATGTCACCCTGCGTGCTGTGGTCGATATCCAGTTGCTTCTTCGATTCAACATCGACCCAGTGAAGTCTGGTGTCTTTGTCAGACCAGACCAGTTTCTTGGAGTCCGGCGACCAGACAGGTCCATACCGATAGCAGTGGCCATCGGTCGTCAGACGCACCGGCTTGCCCTGCCCGCCCGGATCGAGCAGGTAGATCTCATCCTCACCCGATTCATCCGAGATGTATGCGATCCGGCGTCCGTCCGGCGAGAAGGTGGCGAATTTCTCGTGCGCGCCGGGGGTGTTCGTGAGGTCGCGCGTGTTCCCGTGCTTGGCGGGAACGGTGAAGATGTCGCCGCGGGCGCCCAAAAGTGCCCGCTTTCCATCTTGGGAAATATCGAAATCCTGAATCTTGTCATCGCATTTGACAAACTTCGGACGGGCCAGGACACGGTCCGAGCTCAGCTCGACATTGACTTTGCGCGGCGTTCCGTTGGGCAGATCGAGAACATAGATATAACCACCGTTCTCGAAGACAATCGCCCCGGGACCCATCGCCGGCCAGCGGACGTCATAATCGGTGAAGCTGGTGACCTGTGTGGTCTGCTTCGTCTGCGGGTCGTAGCAATGCAGATTCAAGCGCCCCGTGCTCGTGCGATCCGAATTGAAGTAGATCTTCCCGGACGCGTGGTCCCACATTGGGAGGTTGTCCGTTCCGATCCAGTCCGTGATCTTTTCCGACTTGCTGTTCTTCAAATCATAGATCCACACATCCTGGGCGAGACCGCCTTTGTAGCGTTTCCATGTGCGGAAATCGCGGAAGATCGGGCAGTACGCAATCTTGGAGCCATCCGCTGAATACGAGGCGAACCCGCCCCTCGGCAACGGCAGCGGCTCCCGGTATCCTCCGTTCGGACTGACCAGATAGAGTTGCCCCTCCCATGTGGCGTGGGTGGCCTCACGTGAGCGGTAGAGAATCTTGGACCCATCGTTTGTCCAGTCCATCACGATGCTCTCGGGCCCCATCCGCTCGCTGGTCTGCATGCCCGGGTGGAACGTCAGGCGTTTCGGCTCACCACCCTCAGCTGGCATGACATAGACATTTTGGTCACCGTCGTACTGGCCGGTGAAGGCAATCTGCTTGCCGTCCGGTGAGAACCTGGGGAATATCTCCAGCCCTTCGGAATTCGTGAGCTTCAGCGCCCGGCCGCCCGCCGCTGGCACGGTCCACAAGTCCCCCCCGGAGACAAAGACAATCTTGTCCCTGCAAATGTCGGGGAAGCGCAGGAGGCGACCTTCATCCCCGTAAGCACTCGCGACAAGTGCCAGCACCAGCAGTCCCGCGATCAAGCACAGTGTGTGTCGCATCATCCTCTCCTTTGAGTCCTTCCAAATAAAGTTGCCGCGCCCGGCAGATCGGACGCGGTTCACCACAGAACGGCGAATTAACCATTCCCTCGAGTGCGAGGTCAATCGTTTGCTGGGATCGACGGTCAAATCGTTCTTGAGTCTCCTCTGGTCGGGCACGTATTATATCCCCCGGCTGCGCCCAGGCCCGACGCGACGTGCGCGATGTGCCGGCCGGACCGCAGGGTTGGATCCGACGGTCTGTCAATGGCATACGGGAATCGTACCACCATGGTTCTGACTTTCGTCTGTGCTTACGATCTGGCTGGTCTCGAGGCATTTGCGTCCTCGCCCAAGGAGCAGCGTGCAGGCATCGATTTCTTGGTCCTGCCGGAACTCATTGATGGTGGTTACGCACGGCTTCACCGTGAGGGTGGGCCGCGATCCGATGTGCCGGCGCTGGTGGACCGGCTCGCCTCAATCTCCCGGATCTGCCAGCTTCATCTGGTTGGCGGCACACTGGCGCTCCCGGATCCGGATGGCAGGGTTCGGAATACCTGCCTGGTCTTCTCGCGCGGCGAACTGGCCGGCCGCTTCTCGAAAACCCACATGTACAAACCCCTGGGTGACGATCGCTTCTTCGCCGCCACGCGCCCCGGCCCGACGGTGGAGCTCGAGTGCGCAGGCCAGCGTGTTCGTATCGGTGTGATCGTCTGCTACGATCTGCGTTTCCCGGAAACGGTTCGTCCGTGGTTCAAGTCCGGCATCGATGTTCTGTTTGTCCCGGCGCGCTGGCCGCGTCTGCGCGACGAACTCTGGCGTGCGCTCTTGAGAGCACGCGCAATTGAGAACCAGTGCTTCGTAGTGGGTGTCAACGCGCGCGATGAAGAAGGCGGTGGATCATACACATACGGGCCGGACGGCCAGGAGATCTTCGCGCTCGGTCCCGATCCTCAGCCGAACGAACCCTCGTGGAACACGTTCACTATCGATCTGGACGATATCTCGCGTGTGAAAGCCCGTCTTGATACACGGGCCGATGCGTGGCTGTTGTGAGGGGTTGCGGGGTCGCGGTTGCGTCCAGCGGCGCATTGCCCCCCGACACACATCAGATCACTTGAAACGGGTGCGATAGTACGGGCCATGCACTGGCGAGCGGCGTCTACTTCGCGCGGTTGGGCGCGTGGTCGGCGGAGTTTGACACGACAAAGCCCCTTCTGATTGCGGTGGCCCCCGCGACATCGTCCGCGCCGAATCTCCAGCTCGGAGGATTGGGCGGCTGGGCGGGGAGCAGCGTGGGATTCGATCCGGAGTACATCATGTTCACGCCGATGCTGTCCACTCAATCGGGTGCCGAGGTGCGCATTGAGGTGACCCACCTCATACAGCGCTGGCTGAAAGGCCAAGCCCCGAACCACGGCCTGGTCCTCAAAACGCTCACCCAGGGCGCCAGATCCACCCTTCACTGGGTCCGTGATGGCCGGTACGGAGGCGGAGACGCGAAGCTGGTGATTCACTACACACGGATTTGAGGGACCGTCACAACCGGCCGATCCCATCAGAACTGGCCGAGGTCAAGGGCGAAGACGGCTGCAGTGTGTCGATGAATTTGGCCGGGGTTCTTTCCGTCGGCCCAAGGAGTGCGATGTAACACCATCTCGGCCGAGGGGTGCTGCGCACCGCCCGTTCCTCCTTGTCTGCCGCGATCACTTCTCCGATACTTGCGTATAAGAGCGAGTAGGCGGACCGGCCGTCTCGACCTGTCAACCAAGGAGCTTTTCGTGTACCAACTGACTTCCTCTCTGCGCACCACAGCGACAACTCTCTTTGTCCTGGTTTTGGCGTTCCTCGTGCTGGTTCCTTCGGCCGGGGCGGCGAAGATGTTGATTCCCATGGACTTGAAGCAGATCGACCACCTCAAGGCGTACGGGGTGACGTTCCACTGCCTGACACGCGGGATGAAGGTGGAGTGGCTTCTGAATTACCGCAGCGGGTCGTTTCTGATGGAGGCGTATCCGGACATGAAGGATACCTGCGATGTGCGGGGGGTCACCTATGAAATCATCAGCCCCGATCAGGAAGCCCAAATCCGGCAGACAATCGAAAACGAGAACATGGAGGCCGTCCTGCTGGAGAAGGCGCCATCGATCGCCATCTACACCAACCCGACTGCCGAGCCTTGGGATGATGCGGTCACGCTCGCGTTGAGATACGCGCAAATCGAGTACAAGACCCTCTGGGACGAGGAAGTGCTGCGCGGCGATCTGGAGCAGTACGACTGGCTGCATCTGCACCACGAGGATTTTACGGGCCAGTACGGGAAGTTCTACGGCTCGTACCGCAACGAACTCTGGTACCGCCAGGAAGTGCAGCTTTGTGAGGAGACCGCCCGCCGCCTCGGATTCCGTAAGGTGGCGGACGAGAAGAAGGCGGTGTCGCTGGCAATCAAGGACTATGTCTCACGCGGCGGATTTCTGTTTGCGATGTGTTCGGCAACCGAGACGATGGACATCGCCCTGTCCGCTCAGCGCACCGACATCGTGCCCGCTGCTTTGGATGGTGACCCGCCCGATCCCGACTGCCAGAAGCGTCTGGAATACGACAAGACGATGGTATTTGCCGGATTTACGGTTTCGCTCGATCCGTTCGAGTATGCCCATTCGGACATTGATACGACACCCGACCGGGTTGCATCAAGGGTGGGGCCAGAGGGCGACTACTTCACCTTGTTTGAATTCTCGGCGAAGCTTGATCCGGTTCCGACCATGCTCGTGCAGGATCACGTGAGTGTGGTCGACGGTTTCATGGGGCAGACGACCGCCTTCCGCAAAAACCTGGTCAAGAAATACGTGACAATTCTCGGCGAGGCCGAGGGGCAAAACGAGGTGCGGTATCTCCACGGGAATCTCGACAAGGGCACGTTCACGTTCCTGGGCGGACACGACCCCGAGGACTACCAGCATTTGATTTACGATCCGCCCACCAATCTGAGCCTGCACAAGAATTCGCCCGGTTACCGGCTGATTCTCAACAACATCCTCTTTCCCGCCGCACGCAAGCAAGAGCGAAAGACATGACGCTGGCGCCTCAGCTCCCGGGTGCGGTCGGGGTGGCCGCGCCCGGTTGCGCATTGGCTCGTGACGGATTTGTGACATTGACCACCTGTCTGCCCGCGAGCGGGGCTTGCACCGGGTTTTAGGGAGCGCTGAAAAGGCCGTGCGAGCACGTCCCGGAAGGACGGACAGGGTGTCTGTCCCGCCAAGGGCCTGAATCTTGCCAGGCCGGACACTCCTTGTCCGGTCTACCTTAACAATCCCTTCAGAAGCGTCCCCGGCGCGAATTTTTCCTGCGGAAGAGGGATACTGAACAACATGGTCTCCCCTTGGGGGATGAGAATGATGTCTGGGGAAGCGGATTTCGTCAAGGAAGACGGGTTGCCACAGGGCGATTTGGCGGGGAGTTTTGGGGTCGCGCTTGGC
>Ga0315273_10005453_pt1 | contig 15732 bp, 8 predicted proteins | sample YL17G02_0_MG_FD_205753 | JGI IMG/M metagenome (GOLD analysis project Ga0315273, IMG submission 205753) | Sediment microbial communities from Yellowstone Lake, YNP, Wyoming, USA - YL17G02_0 | ecosystem: Environmental > Aquatic > Freshwater > Lake > Sediment | place: USA: Wyoming | collected...
CGAACAACATGGAAGCCCACATTACCGTGCCGTTCACCGCAGGCCCGGTCACCGCGATTGACCCGGCCGGCTATGCCTGGTGCGGCATGAACGACCGCTACCTGATCACCAAGACCGGGCTCGGCCGTGACGTGCCGGTCGCCGTGGTACGGCGCGGCGCGGAGCCGCTGCCCGTGACGCGCGAGGACCGGGAAAAGGCGTTGGCCCCAAGCCGGGAGCGGTTTCCTGGCGCGGTGATTGACGAATCTCGGATTCCCAAGGTCAAACCGCTGATCGAGCGGCTGGTGGTGGATGACCGGAGCCGGTTGTGGGTCAAGCGGACGACCGGGAACGGGCACACCCAATTCGACGTCTTTGGCCCGGATGGGAAGCCCGTGGCGGTGGTGGATTCCCCGCTCCACCTGGATAGCTGGGCGCCGCTCCGCCTCGAAGGGGATCGGGTTTATGCCATCGTCCAGAACGAGGATGACGTCCCGTTCGTGGTACGGCTCCGTATAGTCCGGACGCCGTAACACCTGCGACCAACCGCCGGATCCGGACATCTTCAGGCCGTACTCGTCACGGAGATCCCAGTCAAACTGACCACCGCGAGAACCGCAATGGGATATCTTCGACGCAGCCTTCTGCCGCCCGAGCCGCCCACGCGAGCAGGCGTGACGAATCGAGCATCGAACACCTCGAGCGATATGCCAGGTAATCAGACACCCATCCTGTGGGCCCTGCTGCTGGGACTCCTGGCAGCGGCTCCAGTCGCGGCCCAGCAGCGCGCCGTTACTCTCGTCGAGGCCCTGCAGTTGGCCGCCAAGCAGGACCCGGCAGTCATCCAGGCCCAAGGCACCGTCCGCAGCACCGGTGCCGGGGTGCGCTCCGCCAAGGGCGCCTACCTCCCTTCCCTCTCCGCCAACGGCTCCGGCGGCAGCAGCTTCAGCGCCGGCCCGGCCCGCACCGACCCCATCACCGGCCAGGTGGTGCCGGGCAACACCAAGAGCCAGACCGTGAGCGTGGGCCTGAGCGCCGACCTGGAGCTGTTCACCGGCTTCCAGCGGGGCGCCGACGTCCGCGCGGCCCGCGGCCGGGAGGATGAGGCCGACGCCGGCTTCCGGGACGCTCTGGCCCAATCCGCGCTCCGCACCAGCAACGACTTCTTCAGTGCGCTCGGCACCCGCGAACTGGTCGCGGTCCGGCGGGAGACCGTAAAGCGAGCAGAGGAGCAGCTGGCCATCGCGGTGTCCAAGCTCGTGACCCGCGCCGCCACGGTGGCGGACTCGCTCCGGGCCGTGGTGCAGCTGGGTGAGGCACGACTCCAGCTTGCCACCGACGAAGCACGACTGGCCGCCGCGGAGGCATCACTGGCTCGGCGGATCGGGTCGCCGGGCCGGGTCGTAGCGCTGGATGACTCGACGCTCCGGGTGCCGGGTCCGGCGCTCGACACGGCGGCGGTCCTCATCGAGGCGATGACCAAGGCCCCATCGGTGGTGCGGGCCGAGGCGGCGGTCCGCGGCGCCGAAGCCTCGCTCACCAGCGCCAAGGCGGCCTACTGGCCACGCCTGACGCTCTCGGGCGACTACGGCTACGCCGGCAGCAACGGCAACGACTACACCCTCTTCGACAGTCGCCGGCTGGGCCTGGGCCTGAGTTGGCCGCTCTTCAACCGGTTCGGCCGCGAGCAGACGATCGTGGAACGGGAGACGACACGCGACGCCGCGATCGCCCGGCTGGCCGACGCCAGGCGCGAGGTCGAGTCTAACCTGACGGCGCAGTTCGCCGCGCTCGAGGCGGCTCGTCAGCGGATCGACCTGACGCGAATGAGCGTCGAGGCGGCCCGGGCGGACGTTCGGGTGGCGTTCGAGCGCTACCGGCTGGGCTCGATCGGGATCGTGGACCTGAACGCATCACAATCCGGCCTGACCCGGGCCGAGGAGAGCGCCGTGAGCGCACGATACGAGTACCTCCGCGCCAAGGCGGAGATCGAGGCGATCCTGGGGAGGTCGTTGTGAGACGGGCGGACGGGCGGAGGGTCGGACGGTCGGACGGATGGTCGGACGGACAGACGGTCAGACGGTCAGTGCTCATGAGCCTGGCGCTCGTTGCGGCGTGTGGCAAAGCAACGGGCGCGGGTGGGGCCGACTCGACAGGCACGCGTACCGACTCGGCCGCGACCCCAAGCAGTCTCTCGCTGCCGGTGGTGGGCGAGACGGTGCGGCAGGGCGACCTGGTCCTGACCGTGGCCACGACCGGCCAGATCAGCTCCGAATCGGTGGTGCCGCTCAAAGCGGAGACGCAGGGGACGGTGCTCGAGATCCTGGCGCGCCCCGGCGAGCGGCTCCACAAGGGACAACCGATCGTCCGGCTGGACCCGCGTCCCTTCGACCTGGCACTGCAGGAGGCCGAAGCCTCACTCCGCGAGGCCCAGTTGCGGCTGCTCGACAACACCGTCCCCGACTCTATCGTCTCCGGCAAGGCCCTCACCGGCGAGCGGCTCCGGAACGCCGAGGTGCGTTCGGGCATGGATGCAGCGCGGGTGCGCCTGGACCGCGCCAGGTACGATCGCGAGCGGAGCGTCATCGCCGCGCCGTTCGACGGGACCCTCGACGACCTGCACGTGGCGCCAGGCGAAAGGATCAGCGCCGGCCAGGAGGTCGCCAAGATCGTGGACCTGGAGAACCTCCGGATCGACGCGTCGGTGCTCGAGCACGATCTGCCGCTCATCCGGGTGGGCGGAGAGGCGCTCATCACCACCGCCGCCACCCCGGACCAGCCGGTCCGCGGGCGGATCGCGGCGGTGCTGCCGCTGGTGGACAGCGCCACCCGCGCCGGCAGAGCGCTGATCAACGTCCGCGGCAACGGAATCCTCCGGCCCGGCATGTACGCGGATGTGCGGCTCGAAGCGTCGCGGCTGCCGAACCGCGTCCTCGTGCCGGCACGCGCGGTGATCGAGCGCGACGGCCGCCCCTTGGTGTTCGTGGTGCGCGAGGGCCGGGCCCAGTGGACCTACATCCTGCCGGGCCGCACCAACGGACTCTACACCGAGGTCTTGCCCGACAGCTCCACCGGACAGATCCCGCTGAACGTGGGCGACACGGTGCTGGTGGAAGGCCACCTGACCCTGACGCACGATGCGCCGGTTCGGGTGGTGGCAAGGGCGGAGGGGCGGAAGAAGTGACCGACGGGCGGACGGTCGGACGGGCGGACGGTCGGACTTCATAGGCTAGATGTCGCTCGCTTCCGCGGCGCTTCGGCGCCCCGTCACCACGCTCTCCGCCACGCTGGCCGTGGTGCTGCTCGGCTTCGTGTCACTGAGCCGGCTGCCGGTCTCGCTACTGCCCGACGTCACCCTCCCGGTCCTGACCATCCGCACCCTCTACCCCGGTGCCGCGGCGACCGAGGTGTCCCGCCTGGTGGCCGAGCCGATCGAGGAAGCGGTCGCGTCCACGCCGGGCCTGGTCGAGCTGCGCTCGATCAGCCGGAACGGCGAAGCCACCACGACCCTCCGGTTCGCCTGGGGCACCAACATGTCCCAGACGGTGCTGCTGGTCCGCGAGCGGCTCGACAACGCCCGGGCGCAGCTGCCCGAGCGGGCGGAGCGCCCGACGCTGCTCACCAGCGACCCAGGTGAGCGCCCGATCGCGGTGCTGGCGCTCTCGGGCACGGGAGACCTCCGCACCATCGCGCGCACCGCCGAGGACGTCCACGCCCGCCGGCTGGAGCAACTGGCCGGCGTGGCGAGCGTGGCGGTGGCCGGCAAGCCGGAGGAAGAGGTCAGGGTGGAGGTGGACCCGGAGCGGGCCCGCGCCCTCGGGATCACTCCCGACCAGATCGCCACCGCCGTCCGTGACGCCAACGCCAGCTCGCCGGGCGGCACGGTGCGCCGCGGTCAGTTCCGCCTCCCGCTCCGGGTCTTCACGGAGTTCCGCTCGCCGGACGAAGTCCTCGACACCCCGGTGGGGCCGGCGCGCGCCGGCACCCGGCTCCGCGACCTGGCCACGGTCCGGCTCACCACGGCCGACCCCGTGACACTGACCCGGCTTGATGGGACGGCCGCGGTAGGCCTGGTGGTCTACAAGGATGCCGGCGCCAACACCGTGACTGTGACACAGGACATCTACCGTGTGGTGGCCGACCTGACCCGGGAGTTCCCCAACATCCGGATCAAGGTGGTGGCGGCTCAGGCCCGGTTCGTCACCGACGCCCTCGGCAACCTGGCTCAGGAGATCCTCGCCGGTGGCATCCTGTCGCTGCTGGTGATCCTGCTCTTCCTCCGCGACCTGCGCACCTCGCTGGCCATCGGGCTGGTCGTGCCGCTCTCGGTGCTGGTCGCGCTGGTGGTGCTGCAGCAGCTGGACGTGACGATCAACATCCTTTCCCTGGGCGGCCTGGCGATTGGCGTGGGCCTGCTGGTGGACAACGCCATCGTCGTGGCCGAGGCCACGGGCCGATACGTCGAAGCGGGGATGGGGACGTTCGACGCGGCGCTCAAGGCCACCGAAGAAGTCACCGGTCCGCTGGTGGCCGGCACCCTCACGACGGTGCTGGTCTTCGGCCCGATCGTGTTCGTCCGCGGGTTGGGCGCGGCGCTCTTCCGCGACCTGTCCCTCAGCGTGGTGACCACGGTGCTGGCGTCGCTGCTGCTGGCGATCACGGTGATGCCGGTGATGATGGTGAGGCGGACGGGCGGACGGGCGCACGGACGGACAGACGGACAGACGGGCAGACGGTCTGAGACCGAGCAGCCGACCAACCGACCGTCCGACCGTCTGTCCATCCGCCTTAGCCACTATCTCGCCGAGCTCTATGAGCGCGGGATGATCTGGTCGCTGGGGCATCCCCGTGCGGTCTTTACCATCGCGGCCGCCGCAACCATCGCGACCGCGTGGCTGGCGACGCAACTCCCGCGCGAGATCCTGCCCCGCGTGGACGAGGGCATCGTGGTCGCGTCGCTCAAGTTGACCGACGGCACCGCCATCGAAGAGACCACCCGTCAGGCGGCGCGGCTCGAGGCGGTGGCCAAGCAGCTGGGCAGCACCAGTGTCTACAGCCGGGTCGGCACCGCGACCGACGAGGAGGTGCTGGCCGGCGCGGACCCCGGCTCGTCCAGCTCGGCGCAGATTCTCGTGCCGGTGCCGGATGGCGCCGATGCTGGCCGCTTCGCCCAGCAGCTTCGGCGGGGCGTGCCCGACCTGGCCAAGGGAGCGCTGGCGCTGGATCTGGCCGGCCAGTCCGAGTTCGGCAGCCTGATTGGCCGAGAGGGCCGGACCATCCAGGTGGAAGTCTCCGCGGCTCGAGCCGAGGAAGCGGCGGGCTGGGCCGACTCCGCCCGCAGCCGTCTTGCGGTGCTCACGACCCTGGCGGACGTCCGGCAGGCCTTCAGCGGCACCCAGCCCTCGGTCGAGGTCACGCTCGAGCGACTCCGGATCGCGCAGCGAAATCTCAGCGTCGGCAGTGTCTCGGGCGTGCTGGCGGGAGGACTGGGCGGGGTGCGCGCCAACGATTTCCGCGAGACCGATCGCCGCACCCCGATCCGGGTGCGCTTCGGCGGCGGCGCCAACGAGAACCTCGGCAGCGCGCTGGCGACCCCGATCCAGGGCGTCCCGGTCGGTGACCTGGTCCAGGTCCGGGAGACCCCGGCACCGATAGAGGTGGTCCGCGTCAACCAGAGGCCGGTCTCGGTCATCGAGGCGCTGGTCGAGCGAGGCGGCACCGCCCGCGCCGCCAAGGACATTGCCCGCACGCTTGACTCGATGGCGCTGCCCGCAGGGCTCACCTGGACCCTTTCCGGTGCCGACGTCGAGCAGCGGCGGACCGCCAGCGAGCTCGGCATCGTCGCTATCCTGTCGGTGGCGCTGATGTACCTGGTCCTGGCGGGTGAGTTCGCCTCGTTCATGACCCCGCTGCTGGTAATGCTCACGGTACCGCTCGCCGCCGCGGGCGGCATCGTGGTCCTCTGGCTCACCGGCCAGAGCCTCAACGCCGTGTCGATCATCGGCCTCATCGTGATGATCGGCATCGCGGACAACGACGCCGTCGTCAAACTCGACGCGATCCGCCGGTTCCGCGAGGAGGGCCACGGCATCAACGAGGCGATCCTGATGGGCGGACGCCAGCGGCTCCGCGCCATCGCCATGACCTCGATCACCACCGTCGTGGGCGTGCTGCCGCTGGTGTTTGGCTGGGGCAGCGGCGGCGCGCTCTATCAGCCGCTCGCCGCGGGCATCATCGGCGGGGCGGTGTCCGCGACCCTTGTCACTTTCTTCCTGCTTCCCACCGCGTACGCAGTCATCGAGCGCCGCTCAGAACCGTCCGACCGTCCGACCGTCCACCCGACCGACCGTCCGTCATGATCCGCTGGGCCGCCGGCCGTCCCGCCGTCATCTGGGCCACGGCCGTCGCCGTGCTGCTGGCCGGTGGCGTCGCCTTCACCATGCTCCCGCTCGCCACCCGCACCCAGATCGAGTTGCCGCGGCTCCGGATTCAGGCCAACTGGTCCGGAGCCTCCGCCGAGTTGATCGAGGCGTACCTCACCGCGCCGATGGAGACCGCGATCCAACCGGTCCGGGGGGTGCGGCGCACCAGCAGCGAGTCGGGCGACCGGGGCAGCACCATCACCGTCGAGTTGAACCCGGGCGCGGACGTCGGCATGACGCGGCTGGCGATCCTCGAGCGGCTCGAGCTGCTGCGCCCGGACCTGCCGCTGGGCGCGACACCCCCCTCGGTCTCCAACTTCGTCCCCGAGGACCTCGACGAGCGCCCCCTGCTCGAGTACACGGTGTCGGGCCCCTACACTCCGGGCACGCTCACCAAGCTGGTGGACGAGGTGATCCGCCCCCGGCTCGGAACGGTCGAGGGAGTGTCTGGAGTGGAAAGCTTCGGCATCTCCGAGACCGGGGTCTCCGTGATGTACGACGCGGTCCGGCTCCGCCAGCTCGGGCTCACCCCCAGCGGGCTCGGCCAGGCACTCCTCGACGCCCGCCAGGTCCAGGCGCTGGGCCTGGATCAGCGCGGCGCCATGGAGTGGCCCGTGGTGCTTCGCGATCAGCCCCTGGTCGCGGAGGACCTCGGCCGGCTGCCGGTCCGGGGGCCATCGGGACGCGTCTTCCTCCTCCGCGACCTGGCCGACATCCGACCCGACGAAGACGCCCGCGGCCGCTTCAACCGCTTCGACGGCGAACCCGCGGTGTCGCTCAGCGTCAGCCGCCTGGCCGGTTCCGATGCGATCCGCACGGCGCGCCACGTGAAGACGGCGATCGGGGCCATGACCAGGACATTGCCGCCGGGCATTCGCTTCCATCTCGAATGGGACGAGAGCAAGGAACTGGGCACCCAGCTCCGCGACCTGGTAATCCGGGGCAGCATCGCCTTCGTGGCGGTGCTGCTGGTGCTCGGGCTCACCCTCCGGAGCGGGCGCGCGATCTTCCTGGTGATGGGGAGCGCCGCGGTCGCCATCGCGGGCACCGCGCTGGCGCTCTACCTGCTCCGGATCCCGGCTAACCTGCTGACACTCGCCGGCCTGGGGATGGGCGTCGGCATCCTGGTCCAGAACGGCATCATCGTCGTGGAGCGGCTGCGCGCCGTCGCGGACCGGCCGGAGGACCGCGCGGCTGCCGGCCGGCGGATCCTGCCCGCCGTCGCGGGCTCCACCCTGACCACGGCCGTAGTGCTCTTCCCCTTCCTCTATCTGCAGGGCAACGCCCGAGCGGCCTTCGTGCCGTTCGCCGCGGCGTTCGCGATCGCGCTCGGCTGGTCGGTGGTCGCGTCGGTAGTGATGATCCCGGCGGTCGGCGCCGGCCATGGCCTTCGGACCGGGCGCTGGCCCCGGCTGGCGCGGCTCTACGATCGGCTGCTGATCGCCCTGCTCCGATGGCGCTGGGCCGTCGTGGCCCTCAGCCTGGTGGTGCTCGGTGTCACGGCGTGGGGATTCGCGACGAGGGTGGAACGCGTCTCCTTCGGCGGCTTTGGCCTGGAGCGCACCAGTATCATCGTGGGGGTCGGGTTCCCGCGCGGCTCGGACCCTGAGAGCCTCGATCGCGCCCTCGCGGAATTCGAGCGGATCGCCATCGGCCGAGACGGGGTGGAACAGGTGCGGGCGCAGGGATTCGGCGGGTTTGCCCGGATGCAGGTCCTGTTCACCAAGGAAGCCGCCTACGGATCGATGCCGGCGATCCTCCAGGACGAGTTGACCCAGCGGGCGGTGCTGGTGGGCGGCGCCCAGGTCAGCGTGATCGGCCGCGGCCAGGGCTTCGCCTCGGGCGGCGGCGGGGGCACCGTCGCCTTCCGAATCAAGCTGCTGGGCTACTCGTTCGAAGGGGTCGAGCGCTTTGCCCTGGATCTCCAGCGCCGGCTCGAGGCCATTCCCCGGGTCAAGAACGTCAACATCAACGCCGGCAGCTTCTGGGGATCGGAGCGGGCCATCAGCGTGGCCCTGGAGCCGGACCGCGCCGCCTTGGCGCGCGCGGGCGTCACCGCCGCCCAGTTCGCGACCGCGGTCGCCCGTGAAGTACGGGGGCCCCAGGGGGGCATCCGGATGGACCTCGAGGGCGACGAAGTATTGGTGACGCTCAAGGCCAAGGGCGCACGCGAGCGCTCGCTGGAGGAGCTGCGCGACGCCCAGGTGGCCAACCCGAGCGGTGCCCCGGTACGGGTGGGCGACCTGGCCATCGTGAGCGAGCGCGAGGGCCTGAGCACCATCAGCCGGGAGGATCAGCAGTACGTGCGGATCGTGAGCTACGACTTCCGCGGGCCCGCCAAGCTGGCGCAGCGCACCCACGACGCCTTCATGAAGACCATCTCGGTGCCGGCCGGCTACAAGGCCGACGACGAGAAGTTCGAGTGGGAGGAGGACGAGAGCGGCAAGGGACTCTGGCTGGTCTTCGGCGCCGGGCTGGTCCTGGTGATCCTGTCGGTCGCGATGGTCTTCGACTCGGTCTGGGCCGCCGCCCTGGTGTTCCTGAGCCTCCCGATCTCGCTGGCGGGAGTGGCGGCCACCTTCTGGATCACCAAGACCCCGTTCGGGCGCGAGGCGGCCGTGGGGATGATCCTGGTGATCGGCCTGGCGGTGAACCAGACCATCCTGCTGGTGGATGCCGCGCTGGAGAGGCGGCGCGCGGGCGGGCCGCCGGGTGAGCGGACGGCTCGGCCCTTGACCGCGCGCGACGTCATGGCCGCTGCCCGGGACCGGGCCGGCATGATCATGCTGGTAACGCTCACGACCCTCGCCAGCCTGCTGCCGCTGGCGGTGCATCCCGACGTGGAGAGCCTCTTCGGAGGGATCGCGCTGGCCACGCTGGGGGGCACGCTGGCGGGCACCGTCGGTGCGCTGGTGATCGTGCCGGCCCTGCTCCCGGCATGGCGCCGGCGGAAGAAACCGAGCTAGCCTGCAGGTGGCCTGCACTGTGCAGGTAATGCATTGGCGTATCAGTACTTAGGATCAAGTTTCGAAGTTGCCAGCGCAGTGCCACCCCGGTTAGATTTGGGTGTTTCCGGCGGCCCATCCCGCCGCCCAGACAGACCCATACGACCGAGCCGACATGACCGCGCCCAACTCGCGTGAACGGATCCTGCCGCGCCCTATCGAAGAGGAGATGAAGCAGAGCTTCATCAACTACTCGATGAGCGTCATCGTTTCGCGCGCCCTGCCCGACGTGCGCGACGGTCTCAAGCCGGTCCACCGGCGGATCCTCTTCGCCATGAACGAACTGGGCCTGGCTCCGGGCCGGCCCTACAAGAAGTCGGCCGCCGTGGTGGGGGATGTCCTGGCCAAGTACCACCCGCACGGTGACAGCGCGGTCTACGACGCGCTGGTCAGGATGGTGCAGGACTTCTCGCTCCGCTACCCGCTGGTGGACGGCCAGGGCAACTTCGGCTCGGTCGATGGCGACCCGGCCGCCGCCTACCGATACACCGAGGCCCGGATGACCCGGATCGCGGTCGCGATGCTCGAGGACATCGACAAGGCGACGGTCAACTACCAGTCCAATTTCGACGACCGGCTGCTCGAGCCGACGGTGCTGCCCTCCAAGATCCCCAACCTGCTGGTGAACGGGTCGAGCGGCATCGCGGTGGGCATGGCCACCAATATGCCTCCGCACAACCTGCGCGAGGTGGCCAAGGCCGTCGAGATGCTGGCCAGGAACCCCGACGCGAGCATCGCCGACCTCTGCCAGCACATCAAGGGACCCGACTTCCCCACCGGCGGCTACATCTACGGGGTGCAGGGCATCCGGGAAGCGTACGAGAACGGGCGCGGGCGGGTGGTGATGCGGGCCCGGGTGGTGGTGGAAGAGAAGGAGTCCACCGGCCGGAGCGCCCTGATCGTCAACGAGATCCCCTACCAGGTGAACAAGGCGCGACTGTCCGAGCAGATCGTGGAACTGGTGCTCGAGAAGAAGCTCGAGGGAATCAGTGCCGTCCGCGACGAGTCCGACCGTGACGGCATGCGGCTGGTGATCGAGCTCAAGCGCGACGCCATCCCGGCCGTGGTGCTGAACCAGCTCTACAAGCACACCCCGATGCAGTCGACCTTCGGCGTCATCAACCTGGCGCTGGTGCACGGCCAGCCCAAGGTGATGAACCTGAAGGAGCTGCTCCAGCACTTCCTCGACCACCGCCACGAGATCATCGTCCGGCGGACCCAGTTCGACCTCGACGCCGCCCTGGCCCGCGAGCACATCCTCGAAGGGCTCAAGATCGCGGTCGACAACATCGACGAGGTCATCAAGATCATCCGCGGGTCGGCGACGACCGAGCAGGCCGACCAGCGGCTGCGCAAGCGGTTCGGATTCTCGGAGAAGCAGTCCGAGGCGATCCTCAACATGCGGCTGGCCCGGCTCACCGGGCTGGAGCGGGAGAAGCTGGAGGCGGAACTGCAGGAGGTCCAGGCCACCATCGCGGACCTCAAGGGCATTCTGACCTCCCGGGACCGGCGGATCGGCATCCTCGTCGGGGAGGTGCAGGAGGTCGCCAAGGCCTTCGGCGACGACCGCCGCACCGAGATCATCCCGGACCAGGCCGACTTCGCGATCGAGGACCTGATCGCGCAGGAGGACATGGTCATCACCATCACCCATGCGGGCTATATCAAGCGGATCGCGGTCAGCACCTACCGGAAGCAGCGCCGGGGCGGCCGGGGCCTGACCGGCGCGACGGCCAAGGAAGATGACTGGATCGAGCACCTGTTCATCGCCAGTACGCACGACTACGTGATGTTCTTCACGGACAAGGGCCAGGTCTACTGGCTCAAGGTCCACGAGATCCCGCAGGGCGGCCGGGCCGCCCGCGGCAAGCCGGTCATCCAGTGCATCGCCATCCGGCCCGACGAGCGCATCACCGCCCTGGTTCCGGTCCGCGCCTTCGACGAACAGCACTGGCTCGTCTTCGCCACCCGGAACGGCACCGTGAAACGGACCGTGCTCTCGGCCTACGGGAACCCGCGGGCCAACGGCATCAACGCCATCAACATCGAGCCCGGCGACGAGCTGATCGACGTCCAGGTCACGGACGGCAATAACGACGTCGTCCTGGCCACCCGGAACGGGATGAGCATCCGGTTCCACGAGACCGACGTCCGCGAAATGGGCCGGGCCACGACCGGCGTCAAGGGCATCGAGCTGGAGCAGGGCGATGCCCTGATCGGCATGGTCGTGGTGCGCCGGGATTCCAGCCTCCTGGTGGTCACCGAGAATGGCCTCGGCAAACGGTCGGAGCTGTCGGAGTACCGGGTCCAGCACCGCGGCGGCAAGGGCCTCATCACGCTCAAGAAGACGGACAAGACCGGCGCCTGCGTGGCGCTCAAGGAGGTCCTGTCCGACGACGAGCTGATGATCATCACCAAGGCCGGCATCATCATCCGCCTGCCGGTGGCGGGCATCAGCGTCATCGGCCGCATCACCCAGGGCGTGCGGGTGATGAACCTCGACGAGGGCGACATGGTGGTCGGTGTCGCCCGCGTGGTCAAGGAAGACGAGGCCGACGCCGAGGAGCCCATCGGCGACGAGGGCGACCCGCCGGTTGCCGGGGAGGAGTAGGCCGTGATCACGGCGGTCCTGCCCTCTGCCGCGGAGATCCGGCAGGCCGCCGACGCCTTGCGGGACCTGGTGCCCCCGACCCCGCTGGTGGAAACGGCGGGGTTGTCCCGCCTGGTGGGCGTGCCGGTCTGGCTCAAGTGTGAACTCTGCCAGCCGATGGGCGCCTTCAAGGTCAGGGGAGCCTGGACCGCAATCACCCGCCTCTCCGCCGAGGCCAAGGCCAAGGGCATCCTCACGCATTCGAGCGGCAACCACGGCCAGGCCGTCGCGTTCGTCGCCCAACGGCTGGGGCTCCGGGCGGTGATCGTGATGCCAAAGACGGCGCCCCAGGTGAAGGTGGACGGGGTCCGGAGCTTCGGCGGCGAGATCGTCTTCACCGAGGCGAGCACCACGGCCAGACTGGAAAAGGCCGCGGCGGTACAGGCGGAGCAGGGCCTCACCATGGTCCCTCCGTACGACGACCCCGACATCGTGCTCGGCCAGGCTACCTGCGCCTACGAGATCCTCGAGCGGGCCCGGGACATCGGCACCTTCCTCGCGCCGATCGGCGGCGGCGGGCTGCTGGCCGGTACCTGCGTCACGGTCCAGGCCTACGCGCCGGGTGCCCGCGTGGTGGGCGTCGAACCTGAGGGAGCGGCCAAGTTGAGCGCCGCGCTCGCCGCCGGGCAACCCACGCAGCTCGAGCGGACCGGCAGCATCGCCGACGGACTGCTGCCCCTGTCGGTCGGCCGGCTCACCTTCGAGTACATCCGCCCGGTGGTGCGCGAGGCGGTTCAGGTCAGCGACGACGAGATCGGCCGCGCGGTCAAGTACCTCTACCACGAGCAGGGGCTTCGGGTCGAACCCTCGGGCGCGGTCGGCGTGGCGGCGCTGCTTACTGGAAAGCTCCGCCCCACCACTGCCACCGCGGTGATCCTCTCCGGCGGCAACGTAGACCCGGTCCTCTTCGCGAAGCTGGTGGGCTGATGGCCACCCTGTCGCGCATCCTCCTCGCCCATGACGATCACGCCTTCGGCCGGACGCTCACCTGGATCCTGAACGAACACGGCTATACCGTCGGCCACGCGCCCGCGGACGGGGCGATCCTCGCCCGGCTGGCTGCGGAGCCGCCAGACCTGCTCATCCTCGAGACCGATTCGGGCGAAGTCGGCATGCGGCTGCTGGCCAGGATCAAGAGCGACGAGCGATTCGATGACACGCCGGTGCTGGTGCTGTCGTCGCTGCCGCCCGAGGAGGGTTCCATCGAGGCCCTGGGCCTGGGCGCGTCCGATTTCATGGCACGGCCGTTCCGGGTGCGTGAGATTCTCGCCCGCGTGAAGGCCCACCTCCGGGCGGGACGCGAGCTCAACCGGGCCCGGGCCGAGGCGCGGTCGCGATCGGAGATGGTGGAGATCCTGCGCGAGATCGCCAGTTCGCTCTCGCCTGACGAGATCTACCAGATCCTGGTGCGCCGCGTGGCCCAGGGACTCGGCATCTCGCGCTGCTCCATCCTCCTCAAGGGGCCGGATCGGGACACCTCCACCGTCGTGGCCGCCTTCGAGAACCCGATGCTCCGGAATCTCCGCGTCGACCTGCAGCGCTACCCCGAGATCCGTCGCGCCTTCGAAAGCGGCGAGATCGTCCTGAGCGACTCGGTGGCGTCGGACCCGCTCTACGCCGATACCCGCTCCGAATGGGAGAAACAGGGCCAGAAGGTGGAAACCACCTCGGCGCTGGCCATCCCCTTCATGGTCCGCGGCGAACAGCTGGGGGTGTTCTTCCTGCGCACCAGCGGCCACGACGTCGTGCTCAACCAGCTCGACATCCAGTTCGCCGATCAGGTCATCAAGTCGGCGGTCACCACGATCGAAAAGGCCTACGAGCTGCAGGAGGCGTTCGAGGGCCAACGACAGCTCCGGGAGTTGGCCGAGACCGACCCGCTCACCGGGCTGTACAACCGACGGGCCCTGGAGGTCCGGCTCAACCGTGAGCTGGAGCAGGCCACCAAGTACGCGACGGTACTGAGTTGCCTGATGGTCGACGTGGACGGCTTCAAGGCGCTGAACGACACCTATGGCCACCAGATGGGCGACCGCATCCTCATCCAGCTGTCGACCCTGCTCAAGCGCGAACAGCGGGCGATCGACCTGGTCGCTCGGTTCGGCGGCGAGGAGTTCTGCATCCTGTTGCCGCTGACGGGCAGCGGCGGTGCCCGGTTGCTGGCCGACCGCATCCTCCGCCGAGTCGGCAGCTTTCCCTTCGGCGAGCCCGACCACCCGGTCCAGCTGACCATCAGCATCGGGATCGCCACGTACCCCGACGACCGGGTCACCGACAGCGACTCGTTGCTCCTTCTGGCCGACCAGAATCTGCTCAAGGCGAAGGCGGATGGACGGAATCGGTATCGGGATTGACGGACGGGCAGACGGTCAGACCAACCTCCGGAGGATCATGCGCCACCCCCGTGGACTCGTTTCGCATCTGCTGGTCGCGTCCCTTGCCATCCTCGCCGGTGCCGCCGGCATGTGGGTGATCCGGACGCGGCCCCAGCACCTCGACCAGGTCACCACCCATGGCGAATGGGTCTACCTCAAACGCGGGGTCGACTCGGTCCGTGCCTACGTGGCCTATCCGGAACGCAAGGACAAGGCGCCGGCGATCATCGTGATCCACGAGATCTTCGGTCTCACCGATTGGGAACCGACCGTGGTCGACAAGCTGGCGGCCCAGGGCTACGTGGCGATCGTCCCCGACATGCTGTCGGCGAAGTTCGGCATCACGCCGCCCAGCCCCGACTCGGGGCGGAAGCTGATGGCTCAGCTGACCCCGGACGGGATCACGGCGGACCTCAACACCGCCTATAACTACCTGGGCACGCTGCCGGCGGTGAGGAAGGACCGGATCGGCGTGATCGGCTTCTGCTGGGGCGGCGGACAGACATTCCGGTACGCCACCAACAACCCCAAGCTCAAGGCCGCCGTGGTCTGCTACGGCCCGGCGCCGGACTCCACCGCCCTCGACCGCATCCAGGCGCCGATCCTCGGTGTCTACGGCGAGAACGACGCCCGGGTCAACGCCGCCCTGCCCGACGTGCTGCGGCTGATGTCCGCCCGGGGCAAGCGCTTCGAGCCCGACAGCTATCCGGGCACGGGCCACGGCTTCCTGAAGCCCGGTCGGCGCGGCTCCGACACCGACCAGGTGGACAAGGCCTGGACCCGGATCCTCGCCTTCTTCAAGGCCGAGCTCGGGAAGTGATCGCCGGGCTGCTGCTGCTCACGGTCTGCCAGGACCCGCTGGCGGTCCGGGCGGACAGCGTCCGGCCGCGCCACGACGCCATCCAGTACAACGTCTTCCTGAAGCTGCCGGAGACCGGCAGCCAACTCCGGGCGGCGGTGACGATCCGATGGAAGCTGGCGTCGCCCGACCCCGTCCGGCTGGATCTCGACACGGCCTTTGCCGTTGAGGGCGCCACCGTGGGAGATCAGGCCGCGCCGTGGCAGCGCCGAGGCTTCCAGATCTACATCACCCACACCGGCCGGGCCGGAGACGAGATCGTCACCACCCTCCGCTACGAGGGTTCGCCCCGGGATGGCCTGGTCATCCGGGGCGACGATTCCGCCCGCACCATCTTTGCCGACAACTGGCCCGATCGGGCGCGCCGCTGGCTCGCGTCACAGGACCTTCCCGCCGACAAGGCGCCGGTGCGCTGGACCATCGAGGCGCCAGCGGGCCTCAC
>Ga0315273_10005454_pt1 | contig 15730 bp, 18 predicted proteins | sample YL17G02_0_MG_FD_205753 | JGI IMG/M metagenome (GOLD analysis project Ga0315273, IMG submission 205753) | Sediment microbial communities from Yellowstone Lake, YNP, Wyoming, USA - YL17G02_0 | ecosystem: Environmental > Aquatic > Freshwater > Lake > Sediment | place: USA: Wyoming | collected...
TCACCCACGACAAGCCGGGCGCGTTGGACGGTCTGTGGGTCGATCTTCCGTGGTCGTGCCATGACGCTACCATAGCATTATTCGTCTCATCTTGAAAGCGAACTGGAATTAGAAATGTCCCCTTCTGAAGCTCGTTAGAAATGTCCCCTTTCCCGGGTGTTGCCGTGAGTTGCTTTGGGGCGGGAGGGGGCTGTCTTTCTTGAAGTGAAGACAGTGCCTTCGACCCGCCGCCGAGCCTGTGGGAGCTGTGGGAAATGCGGAGCGTTTTCCAAGCGGCTGTGGGAATCGCGTCCGCGATTTCCAAGGCCCGGAGGAAAACCTGTGGAATGGTGGCCGAGCTGTTGCGAGGCCAGCCTTCCAAGCGCAGCGGCAGGTTTCCCTCAGGGCCGTCAGTCGCGGCAGCTTCCATAGGCGCTCCAGGCCGTTCGCGCCTCATGGCGTGGCGGCCGCAGATGGCTTTGCATGGCCGGATCGAGATCGCGAAGGGCCTCAAAGAGCTTCTTGCCGGTCCGTTCCAGGGCACAAAGGTCGCCATCAACCCGCTGCGCATCCGCGCCCTCTCGGCCGACGTCGCCGTGGAGGAGGCGTCCTTCTCCATCGCGGGTCTCAACGAGCCCGGCGGCGCGGTGCTTCCGCCGGTCACCGGCCTGTGCCTCGGCGTCTACCAGAAGCAGGGGGAGCTCTGGTTCGCAGCGGTGCTGCAGTGCATGGTGCCGCCGCCGCCCCCCAACCGAGGTAGGACTCCGGACGCTCCCGCCCAACCGGCTCTTTCAGCGGCCCCGCCTTCGGGTGTGCTCGCTTGCCGGGCCTCCCGCCGGACATCATCGTGCGGAGCCACGGGGGGCAACATGTTCGGCGCCCAACTGCGGCGCAGCGCCAGGCAGCTCCGGGCAGGCCGGCGCCATCCTGCAGAAGCTGCGGAACTACGGGGCTCGGCATACCGCCGAGCGGGAAGACGCTCGTCTTCACCGGCGCCAACGTCGACCGCGTGGTGGACTGCGGGATCGTCGAGCACGGGGGAGCCGCCAACATGCTCGAGCCCTTCCCCGAGGCCGGCTCGCTCAAGCCGGCGACGTAGGCAAGGGCTGCGCCACCGGGACCGCTTGCCCGGCGGGGGTGCGGTCGGGCATCATCGATCCCGATGGCGACGGCCCGGGTCGCCCGGCAGCCCGCCGGAGCGGAGCGGCGAGCCGCCGCAGGGAGGCGCAGGCCGATGCGAACGAAGCGCTACGTGCTCAGCGGTCTCGTTCTGTTCGTCGTCGCCCTCGCCTGGAACGCGCTGCTGCACCTGGTCCTGCTGCGCCGGGCCCACGCGGCGGTCCAGCACCTGCTCCGTCCCGACTTCCAGGAGAAGGCGTGGCTCACGCTCGTCGTCACCGCCGGCATGATCGCGGTGTTCGTCTGGGGCTACCGCCGGTTCGTGCGCGACGCATCGTGGGCCGAGGGCGCACGCTACGCCCTCTACTTCGGCCTCGTCGCGGGTTTGCTCGTCGACCTCAACCAGTACGTGCTCTACCCGATCCCCGGGTGGGTGGCCGCCGCCTGGTTCGCCGGCGGTCTGGTCGAGTTCCAGCTCTACGCCTTCCTGCTCACCAGGCTCCTCGCGCCGGCCGTCCAGCGCCAGCACCGTTCCGGGCTTCCCGGGTGACCCGCCCGGCGACCTGCGCGCTGCAGGCGTCCCCAGGTATCATGTCGCGAATCCAGCGATGCAGGCGGGACGTGGCCACGCGGCTCCGGCGGGGCGGTTGACGGACCCATCGTGGTGACTGCCGAGGAGGTGGCGTCGTGAGTGGTGAGAAGGCCGGCAGTGGGACCCCGGATCGGTGGCCCGAATCGCTCGACGCCGTAGCCGCGGCCCATGACCAGCATACGGTCCTGTTCTAGAACGACCGGGTGAGGGTGCTCGACACCCGGATCGGCCCCGGCGAGAGAACGCCAGTGCACACGCATCCCTGGCCGAGCGTTCTGTACATCCTGGCGTGGAGCGACTTCGTCCGGCGGGATGCCCACGGCAACCTGCTGGTCGACTCGCGGACCCTGGCCGCGCGGCCCGTGAAGGGTGGCACCCTGTGGTCCGCTCCTCTGGGACCGCACTCCGCGGTGAACGTCTATCTCTCCATCTCGTCCGACCAGGCCCTGATCGTCAAGCTCCAGAAGTACCATGCGGATGTGATCGTCGCGGTGCCCATCTTCGGCATCAGCGAGCCGTGGGCCCGCTTCGAGAGAGCCGATGACCCCAAACCTCCGGACGTGCCGAAGAGCAAGATGGCACTGGAGCCCGACGGCACAGGTCCCCGGACAGTGCCGTCGGCGCTGGTAACATGCCCGGCATGCGGCGGCACGGGCGCGACCACGACCCGGCACGGCGCCGGCGCGCCGTTGCTCCCGGCCAGCCCCCTGGAGCTGCCGTGACCGACGACCACGGCCCGAGCGCCCCGATCTCCGTGATCAGCAAGGCCCGACTGGAGTTCCTGGTCGACGGCATCTTCGCGATCGCCATGACGATCCTCGTCCTCGAGCTCAAAAGGTGCCGGAGGGGCTGGCCGACCGCCGCTCCGCCGCCGAGCTGGCGGCGGCGCTCTCACACCACGTGGCGACGTTCGGCAGCTACCTGATGAGCTTCAGCATGCTGGGGATGCTCTGGTACCGTCACAACCGGTTCTACCGCCACCTCCAAAGCATCACCCGCGGGATGTTCGTGCTCCACCTCGTGTTGCTCGCGGCGGCCGGGTTCTTCCCGTTCTGTGCGGCAATGCTCGGGCGCTACCCCGAGTACGCGGAGTACGCGGCGCGGACCCGCCGGATGCCCCCGTTCGTGTTCTGAGTCGATGGCCCCTCGGGCCGGGCCGCGCGGCGAGCGAAGGCAAATCAGCCGATGGCGCGTCTGAGCGGATCGCCGCAAGGCTCCGGACGAGCCGCGCCGCTCCCTGAGCGGCGCGCGTGTGCCAGGAGTTGCATTTCGCCGCCACCCTCGTCCCGAGGCAGAGCAGCACAAGTTGCCCGGACCTACCAACCCGCCGTGTTCGCGCGAAATGAAACGCCGGGCACCGCCGACCACCAATTCGCTCGCACCTCCAAGCCACGCCCGGCGCCAAGCCTGCAGTGCGTCCCTGACCTGCGCGGCAAGCCTGCGAAACGGTGGGCGCTACTGCCGCACGGTGGCGGGCTCCAGAATCGCCGCTGTACCATGAGTGATACGCGTCGAGGAGCAACGGAGGGGGGCGGGCGATGAGCAAGGAGCGGTTGACGGCGTTCAGCGACGGGGTGATCGCGATCCTGATCACCATCATGGTGCTCGAGCTCAAGGTGCCCCAACGCGCCGACCCGGCGGCGCTCGTCCCGCTGATCCCGGTGTTCTTGAGCTACGTGCTCAGCTTCGTCTTCCTGGCGATCTACTGGAACAACCACCACCATCTGCTGCAGGCGATCGATCGGGTCGACGGCCGCGTGCTGTGGTCCAACTCGCACCTGCTGTTCTGGCTCTCGCTGATCCCGTTCGGCACCGCCTGGATGGGCGAAAACCACTTCGCCACCTGGCCCGTCGCTCTGTACGGCGTGGTGCTGCTGGGCGCTGGGGCCGCGTACTTCGTCCTCGCCCGCGCGCTCGTCGCCCTCCACGGCGAGGGCTCGGCGCTGGCCGCGGCGCTCGGCCGCGACGCCAAGGGGAGGATCTCGCTCGCGGTCTACGCACTGGCGATTCCGCTCGCCTTCTACGACGGCAGGCTGGCGTGCGCGCTCTACGTGCTGGTCGCGGTGATGTGGCTGGTTCCCGACACGCGCATCGAGAGGCGGCTGGCAGGCGACGGGCCGGGTCGCGAGGCGTGAACGCCGGGGCAGCGGCAGCGGCGTAGCATGAGGTGAGCGCCCGGCCCATGGTGCATAATTAGTAGCAAGCACCTGAGGAGGCCACGATGAGCAGCGCAGCCAAGAGTGTTCTCGTCTTTGGCGTGTACCTGGTCGGTCTGGGCGCGGGCCTGCTCGGCGTGCCGAACCTGGTGATCGGCGCCTTCGGCTTTCCCGCCACCGGCGAGGTGTGGATCAGGGTGGTCGGCGTGCTGGTGCTGTGCCTCGCGTACTACTACATCCGCTCGGCGCAGGCGGGCCACCTCGACTTCTGCCGCTTCACGGTGCACGTGCGCACCTTCGTCTTCGTGGCGTTCGCGGCGCTGGCCGCGCTCCGGCTCGCCCGGCCGGCGCTGGTCGTCTTCGGCGCCGTGGACCTGCTCGGCGCGATGTGGACCGCAGCGGCGCTGCGCGGGCGGGCTACGTGGGCCGGGCGATGAGCGGCACGGGGTCGGCCTGCGCCCCGGGGAGATCGAACCGATGAGAACGGTGGCGTGCAGGACGATCGCGTTGCTCTTCCTTGGGGTGCTGGCGGCAGGGTGCCGGGAGCCCGCACCGGTTGGGCCTGCGGCGCGGCCCGGCCAGGCGGACCTGGCCGGCGCCTGGCGCGGCCGCGTCCAGTTCAGCGACGGCGCGCTCGCCGCGGTCAAGGACCTGGAGTTCATGTACGTGTTCAACGCCGGCGGCACGATGACCGAGTCGTCGAACTACGACGGCGCCCCGCCGGTGCCGCCGGCGTACGGGCTTTGGCGGCGCACTGGGCCGGGCGCCTTCGAGGCGCACTACGAGTTCTACACGACGAAGGCGCCGGCCGGCTTCGCGGAGATCGCCGGCGGCGGCGGCTGGCTGCCGGCAGGGCACGGCGTGCTGGTCGAGAGGATCACCCTGGCGGCGGACGGCCGCTCGTTCACCTCGACGATCGCCTACACCGCGTTCGACGCGGCGGGCAAGCCCGCCGCGGGCGGCGGCGAGGGCAAGGTGAGCGGCGTCCGGATCGGCCCCTGAGGCGCCACGCAGGGCGGCCGGAGTATCCTTTTCGCCGGGACGCGGCGCCGGGCGTCCGCCAGTGGCCCGGGGGGACGGCAGATGGCGTCGAAGCAGGCGGTGGACGAGTCCATCACGCAGGAGTCGCTGGCGCTCAAGCAGGCGACGATGCGGCTGCCGGAGCGCGGGGCGATGCAGGGGCTGTGGGGACGCTGGTTCTCCGGCCATAGACGGGAGGGTGACGCGATGCCGCACTGCATCCTCGAGTACTCCGCCAACGTCCCCGACCGGCCGGACGTCGCCCGCGTGCTGGCGGACGTGCACGGCGCGCTGATGGCGACCGGCCTGTTCACGCTGGCCGACATCAAGAGCCGCGCGGTCCGGCACGAGCAGTTCCTGATCGGCGACGGCGACCCGGCGCGGGTGTTCGTCACCCTGACCGTGCAGATCCTCGATGGCCGCAGCGACGCGGTGAAGGCGCAGATCAGCGAGGCCGCGCTCGAGGTGCTCGCGCGCCACTTCCCGGAGAGCCTGGCGAGGCGCACATGCAGCCTGACCGTGCAGGTGTGCGATATCCACCGGGCGAGCTACCGCCGCCGTCTCAGCAGCGCCGATTAGCTTCTCGGCGCATCGCAGTCTGGAGGCCGAAATGACCACGCTCCTTCTCATTCTCGCAGCCCTGGCCGACGCAGGCGCGGCGCCGCCGGCGGGCGGCGCGCCGTTCGGCCCGCCGTGGACGGTGCTGGTCGGCGAATGGACCGGCGAGGGCGAGGGGCAACCCGGCGCCGGCGGCGGCACCGCCACGTTCGCGCTTGACCTCGAGCAACACGTGATGGTCCGGCGCTCGCGCTCCGACTACCCGGCCGCCGAGGGACGTCCCGCCGTCCACCACGAGGATCTGCTCGTCATCTACCCCGACGGCGGCGCCGCCGCGACCCGCGCGATCTACTTCGACAACGAGGGACACGTGATCGAGTACGCGGCCGCCTGGTCGGCGGACGTCCAGGTCCTGACGTTCACCAGCGCGGCGCGGCCCGGCGCGCCGGCGTTCCGGCTCACCTACCGCGTCCTCGCCGCGGACCGTCTCGGCGTGGCGTTCGACATCGCCCCGCCCGGAAGCGAGACGTTCACGCCGTACGTCAGCGGCGTGATGCGCCGCACCGGCGGTAGACTGATCCCGTGAGCCGCGCAACACGCGCCGCCGCGGTGGCCGCCGCCGTGATCGTCGGCCTTCTGCTCCTGGTCGGCCCGGCCGGGCTGCGGCTGCGGCGGCAGCAGGTTCTCGTTCACGCCGCCGCCAAAGGGCAAATGCCGATCATTCGCGCCGGAGTCGCTCTCGGCGCCGACCCATCGTCGAACCTGACAGGGGGATACCCTCTCTACGCCGCGGCGTGGAATGGGCACGCCGACGCGGTCGAGCTCCTTCTCGGGTACGGCGCCGGCGTCGACGCGACCGAGGCATCGGGCGCGACGGCGCTGATGGCGGCGGCGGGCCGCGGCGACGATGCGGTCGTGCGCCGCCTGCTCGCCCATGGCGCCAGCCTCACCGCCGCGATGGACTGCGGCAACGCCCTCGACATCGCCGTCGCCAACCGGCATGACACCACCGCGGCGATCCTGGCTGCGGCGGGGGCAACACCGTCACGCCGCCAATGACGGGGCTCGCCCTCGGCAGCCGGAAGGCGCTGCTCAAGAACGAGGTGTTCGTCGGCATCCGTGACCGCCGCATCCGCGGCTACCGGGGGATCCACCTATTCCGGCGCGACAGCGGCGACGAGGTCGAGTTCATGACCGTGATGTGGTTCGCCTCGCTGCAGGCGGCGCGCGAGCTCGCGGGCGCCAACCGCGAGGCCGCGGTCGTGCCCGCGGCGGCGCGCGCGCTGCTGCTGCGCTTCGACCAACGGTCGCAGCACTACGAGGTCAAGGTCGAGCTGACGAAATAGGACCGACGAGGCATTGTCTCGAAAGTCTCGCCAGTATCTTGGGAGCGCGGGCGCCCTCGCCCGCGCGATGGTTGTGCTGTGCGGTGCACGGGCGGGCGGGGGCGCCGGCCCTCCCACGGCGCTTTCACGGTCCAGGGTGAACCCCCGGCTCATGTGGATTGTCCTGAAGATCCTTCCGGCCAGAACTGTCATCGCGAGCCAGCCACAATTACAGGGCGTGGCTGGCTCGCGATGACAGCGGCGGCCAGACTGAGCTAGGCTCGCGGACAGTGATACCGAGTGAGAGGTGACGCTCATGCGTGAGAAGCTCAGCACGTACGGATCGAGCGACGGGCAGAGGCGCCGCAGCGGGATGCGCTCGAGCAGCCCGCGACGCGCTACCGTTGCCGGTCTGACCGTCCTCGCCGCGTTGCTCGTCATGCTGGCACCCGGGAGGTGCGCGATGGCGGAAGAGACACCCGCCGCCGAGGGTCGTGTCCGCTCGGCGGACGGGGTGGAGATCGTCTACAGCACGCGCGGTGCCGGCGCGACGGCGTTGGTGCTCATCCACGGCGGTCTGGCGAACCGGAGCTTCTGGGCGCCGCAGATGGCGTCGCTGTCCGGCGCCTATCGGGTGGTCGCGCTCGACCTCGGCGGCCACGGTGAGTCGGGGCGCAACCGCGCGGCGTGGACTCTGCCGGCGTGGGCCGACGACGTGCGTGCCGTCGTGACGGCGCTCGACCTCAAGCGCGTGGTGCTGGTCGGCAACTCGCTCGGCGGCGCGGTGGCGCTCGAGGCGGCGGCGCTGCTGCGCGGCCGGGTGATCGGTGTCGTCGGCGTCGACACGCTCCACCTGGCGACCCAGACCATCCCGGCCGAGCAGTCGCGAGCGCGCGCCGACGCCTTCCGCAAGGACTTCGCCGGCACTTCTCACGCGATGGTCGAGCAGCTCTTCCACCCCGGCGCCTACCCCGAGCTGCGCGCCTGGGCGGAGCGCGAGATGAAGGCGACCGCCCCCGAGGTCGCCGTCGGGATAATGGAAGGCTTCGCGGGGTACGAAATGGCGGCGGCATTTCGCGGCGCCGGCGTCCCCATCCGCGCGATCAACGGCGACCTCTGGCCCACCGACGTCGCGGGCAACCGCGCCGTGACCCCCGACTTCGATGCCGTGATCATGAAGGACGCCGGCCACTACCCGATGCTCGAGCGGCCGGACGAGTTCAACCGCCTGCTCGCCGGGGTTGTGGCCGAGCTCGAGCGCAAGGCGACGCCCGCACCACCCGCGCGTTGAGCGTCACTGGCCCGGAGGAATATGCTTGACCCCGCCGGGGTCTTCGTTGTGGCGAGGGAGTCGATGATCTGGATCTGGGTGGGTTTCGTTGCATTCGTGCTGGCGATGCTCGCGCTCGACCTCGGCGTATTCCACCGCCACGCCCACGTGGTGACGGTCCGCGAGGCGCTGGCGTGGTCGGCGGTGTGGGTCGCGCTCGGGCTGGCGTTCACCGTGTTCGTCTACTTCGGCTACCAGCACCACTGGCTCGGCCTCGGCACCGGCGTGGATGCCGCCGACGGGCTGGTGAACGACGGCCGGGCGGCGGCCGTGAAGTACCTCACCGGCTACGTCGTCGAGAAGTCGCTGTCGGTCGACAACGTGTTCGTCATCGCGATGATCTTCTCGTTCTTCGCGGTGCCGGCTCTCTATCAGCACCGCGTGCTGTTCTGGGGGGTGCTCGGGGCGCTGGTGATGCGCGGCGCGATGATCGCGGTCGGCGCCTCGCTGATCGCCCGCTTCCACTGGGTGCTCTACGCCTTCGGCGCGTTCCTCGTCCTCACCGGGATCAAGATGCTGGTGATCAAGCCCGGCAAGAGCGACCTCAACCGCAACCTCGCGGTGCGGCTCGCCCGCCGGCTGTTCCCCGTGACGGTGCGCTTCCACGGCGAGCACTTCGTCGTGCGCGCCGGCTCGGCGGCGTCGCTCGAGAGCGCCGTGCCCGGCGCGCCAGTCGAGGACGACGAGGCGGTCGAACGCGCCCGGCCCGGGGCGCTGATGCTGACGCCGCTGGCGCTCGCGCTGGTGATGGTCGAGACCGCCGACCTCGTGTTCGCCGTCGACTCGATCCCCGCCATCTTCGCGATCACCGCCGACCCGTTCCTGGTGTTCACCAGCAACGTGTTCGCCATCCTCGGCCTGCGCTCGCTCTACTTCGCGCTCGCCGGGCTGCTCGACACCTTCGCCTACCTCAAGACCGCGTTGGCGGTTGTCCTGGTCCTCGTCGGTGCGAAGATGCTCGCCGTCGACTGGCTCAAGGCGGCGCTCGGCGCGAGCTTCAACTTCTGGGTGCTCGGCGCGGTGCTGCTCGTGCTCGCCGCCGGCGTGGCGGCTTCGCTGGTCGCCGGCCGGCGAGGAGAACGGCCGGAGGCGGCGTGAGTCGGCCCGTCGACGCCAAACCGATCCTCGACCAGGCGGTGGCGACGCTGCGCAGTGGTGGCTTCGGCCCCGAGGCCGAGCGCCTCGTCGCCGCGGCGCAGACGCCGACGTCGAGCTCGTCGGAAATCCTCGGCGAGCTTGGCCTCGCCATCCTCGCGGTGCTGCGCGACGTCGGCCACCTTCTCCCCCGCGACGCGAAGCGGCAGTTGCGGCGCTGCCTGAAGGAGATCCGCAGGACCTGGCCGGATATCGCCCTGCCGACCGACGACGGGCGATAGCCGCCGCGAGCGCGACGACGTAGACTGTCTTCATTGAGGGACGGGACGCCCCGATGACGACCTTCGAGACCCCCCAACAGTACGTCGCCGCGATCCTCGAGGAGGTGCTGCGCGACGAGCGGGCGACGCCCGCCGCGCTTGCGCTGCTCGACGAGGCGCTCGCGCATTTCCCGGACGCCGCGGATCTGTGGTGCCTGCGCGGCGACGTCTACCAGCTCGGCGAAGACGACGACGGCGCCGACTACGAGACGGCCGAGGTGAGCTACCTCAAGGCCGCCGAGCTCGACCCGCGCAACCCCGAGCCGCACGAGTCTCTCGGACACCTCTACGACGCCATCTTCGACGAGCCGCAGCGGGCGGCGGAGTGCTTCCGCAAAGCAATCGCACTCGGCGCCGGGCCTTCGGCGCACGAGGGCCTCGCCGAGGTGCTCGCCCAGCTCGACGAGCACTGACCGGTCTGCGCGCGGCGGCTCTTTCCTGCCCATCGCCCGAGCGACCGGCGCCCCGCATTGTCTCTTCCGCCCTCGCCCCTCACCAATAGTGCACGGGACACACCGAGGTGAACGGCGGAAGTCGGGGCTGCCATAGCGTCCTCGGAGGGCTGTTTGCACCCACTGCCCGGGGAGCCGTGCGATCAGGGGCGCAGGCGCAGGTATTTGTAGACGTCGCGACGATTGCCGATCTTCACCACTACGACGAGAACGATATCGTCCTCGATCGTGTAGATGATCCGGTAGTCGCCCACGCGCACGCGGTAGAGGTCGTGTTCGGCCTCGAGCTTCTCAACGCCTGACGGGCGCGGATTGGCGGCCAGCGCGTCGATCTTTCTGCTTACGCGCCTGCGCACATCCGGGGCGAGCTTGCGAAGCTCTCGGGCTGCGGCGGGGGTAAGCTCGAGGCGATAGACTTGGAGACGGGAGCGCTTGGCCACGTGTCAGAGGCCCAGCTCGGTCTTCAGCTCATCCCAGCGTATCGTGCCCTTGCTTCTGGCCTCCGCCAGCGCCTTGCGAGCCTCCTCGATGTCGATGCGGTCCTCCAGCGCCTGGAGGAGCGCCATGTCTTCGACGGGCACCAATGCCACGACGTCCTTGCCGCGCCGGTGAACCACGATCCGCTCGCCACGATAGGCGACACGGTTGAGAATTTCGGCGAAGTCCTCGCGAACCTCGCTCGCGTTGATCCGGACCATACACTGCTCCTTTTCGTACATCTCGTTCGTCATGTACAAGTATGGGTCCCCGACACCGATTCCGCAAGTTAGTGCGCTAGAGGCTCTCCTTCGACTGGTACTCCCGGCTGCACCGACCCGGTTGGAGGATGCCGTGAGGAGCGAAGTGTGCAGGCGCGCCGAGGTCCTTCACTTCGGCCTCGGCTCGCGCCTCGGCCTCCGTTCAGGATGACAAAGGCGGCGTCGGCCCCCCACCCTGGCCCTCCCCCGCGTCCGGCCTGCGGCCGGCCGGGGGGAGGGAACCGAGCGCGGACCTCGCTCGCAGGTCGGTCGGTCAGGGGGAGGGAACCGGCGGCGAATAGCGCTCACGGAGTGGTGACGAAGGGCGGGGCGTCAGAGGGTGCGGGTGCCGAGGAAGGCGTCGAGGGCGGCCAGGTACGGCTCGATCGAGGGGATGTAATGACGCTCGTTGCGGGCGTGCGGGCCGATGCCGGTCTGGCCCCAGACGACCGCGTTGCCGCCCGGGGCGAAGCGCGCCGAGGTGCCGGCGAGCTTCTTGCCGACGGGCGCCGGGCCGCCGGAGACCTGCTCGACCGCGCGTAGCAGCCGCTGCAGGTGCGGGTTGTCGCCCGGGCAGGCGATGCCGCCCTCGTGCACCTCGGTGACGACCTCGAGGCCGCGCTCGGTGGCGACCTCGGTGATCGCCGCGATCAGCCCGGAGAGGTCGTCCTCGGGGATCGGGCGCACCTCGAGGCCGAGCACGCCCTCGTCGGGGGTGACGTTGTAGACGCCCGGCTCGCCGACCTTGAGGAACGGGAACCACGCCTGGCTGCGCCACGGCCCGCCTTCGAGCGTCAGGTGGCGCGGCAGCAACGCGGCGACCGCCTCGCGGGCGCCGACCAGGCGCCCCAGCAGGTCCTGCGAGCCCGCGGTGAACGCCGAGTGGCCGCGCTCGCCGCGCGCGACCAGGCGCAGCCGCACGACGCCGCGGTTGGCGACGCACACCTGGCCAAAGCGCTCGCTTCCCTGCTCGCCGGTGCGCTCGCCGAGGATCATCAGCTCCGGCCGCCAGCCGAAGTGGTGCGCGAGGTCGGCCAGCACCTGCGGAGTGCCGAACGGCTCCGACTCGCCGTTCTCCTCGTTGCCGACCAGCAGCAGGTTGGCGGCGGGGTACGGCGGCCCGGCGGCGAGCGCGCGGCGCATCCACACGAGGTAGCTCGCCACGACCGTTTTCATGTCGGCGGCGCCGCGGCCGAACAGGTAGTCGCCCTCGACGCGCGGCTCGAACTGGGTGTCGTTGGGGTCGGGCTCGACGACGTCGAAGTGGCCGCCGAGCGTCACCGGCGCCAGCAGCGCCCCGGGAAACCCGGCGACCACCGACGGGTAGCGCCCCTGGTCGTAGAGGCGCACCTCGGCGCCGGCCTGGCGCAGCAGCGACGCGATGAAGCGGCCGCAGCGCAGCACCTCGCCGAGCCGCTCGTTGGCGCAGTTGGTCACCGACGGGATGCGCACCAGGGTGGCGGCGAGCGCCAGCACCTCGGCGAGAGCGCTCTCGTCGGTGGCGAGCGCCGGCGGCTCGCCCTCGGCGGCGATGCGCACCGGCAGCAGCGGGTTTTCGCGCCCCGCCCGCTCGAGGGGCACGAGCAGCTCGTCGAGCTTGGCAGCCTCGTCGCCGAGCCGGCGGTGCATTGCGCCGGCGCGCTCGACGTCGCGCGCGACCGACCGCGTCCGCGCGTCCAGCCACTCGCGGAACAGCTCGCCGGGCACGATCGGCTCGCCGGTTGAGGCACGCCGCGTGCCCGAGAGACGCGCGGCGAACCAGGCGCGCATCTCGCCGGCCGGGTTCGCCCCGCCCGCCGCCATCGCCGCCAGCGGCGCGACGTGCGCCGTGTAGCCGAGCGCGTCGGCGAGCGGGGCGAGGTCGGCGAGCGTCGCCGCCAGCCACTCGCGCAGGACGACCTTTTCGCGTGTGAACGGATGTACAAGAGTCGCGCTCATCCCCCGCTGTGCGGCGGTCGTCTCGTTGCGCCGCGCCCGCGCGACGTCGCCCTCGTCGTACGCGTAGCCGGCGCCGAAGCCGGGGTCGGCGTAGATGCGCAGCGCCAGCAGCTCCTTGAACGCCACCTTGGCGATCGCCAGGTCGAGCGAGTCACCGCCCTCGTCCGTGCGCACCTCGACGCGGCTCATCGGCAGATCGACCAGGGCGCACAGGTTGTCGACCAGCAGCGCCTTCTCGGCCTCGTCAAGGCTGGCGTGGACGTCGTGAGCGTACAGCCCCTTGCGGTACAGCTCGCGGAGCTGCTCGGAGGTCGTCGAGATGATCCGGTTGACCGGGTCGACGTCGGAGCGGGCGCGCACCGGCGTCCAGTTGTTGCCGCCGAAGCGCACCCCGCGCCGCACCAGGTCGTAGGAGATGCGCAGGTAGTCGGTGTGGCTGGCGTAGAGGTGCGGGACGTCGAGCGTCTCCGGGTTGGGGAACGTCAGCAGGCGGTTGGAGTCGGCGTTGGTGAGCACCAGCGCCGGCTCCGAGCCGATCAGCTCGGCGCGCAGCGGCGAGGCGGCCGAGGTGGCGATGAACAGCGGGCAGTACGGACGCAGTAGCCGGGTGATGCGGATCATCGCCTCGCTGCGGTAGTCGGCGAGCGTGCGGCCGGCGCGCTCGTCGTGCGGCAGGTGGAAGAAGTCCCACGACAGCAGCGGCTCGGGCAGCGAGTGGTTGGTGTGGATGCCGGCGGTCGCCAGGCGCGAGCCGAACAGCGCCACGCACCTGGCGAGGTAGCGGCGCTTGGCGAGGCTCCACCCGTCGGGGATCGAGTCCTCGTGCGGCGTCACCGGGTAGAGCAGGTTGCCGTGCAGCGCGTAGTAACGGCCGCCGGCGGACAGGCCGGCCTCGTCGAGGACGTCCAGGAGGACCCCCTCGAGCACCTTTGCCTCGAGCGCGGCGCCCTCGGGCGAGTAGTACGGCCGCGTCGCGAACTCGGTCATCCAGTGGAACACCTCGCGCTGCAGCCGGCCGCGCAGCCACGCGGGCGCACGCTCGTCGGTGAGGTAGTCGGCGAACGAGCGGCTCTCCGGGCCGTAGCCGACCCGGGTGACCGGGCGCAGGCTCTCGTCGAGGATGTTGAACTCGACCTCGAGGCCGGAGGTGCCGCGCTCGAAGTGGCTCTCGAGCGCGGAGGCGACCGCCATACGGTACTTCTCGGCGAATCTAGACCAATCAGGCATTGGCGGTTGACCGTGGCAGAGACACGACCGTGCAGGTTCCCGGCATCCTGGTCCGGGACTCGGGGCTAGGGGTTAGGGGCTCGAAAGTACCGTTGGCGCATTCCCGAAACCCGAACCCCGAACCCCGAGCCCCGTATCCGGACAAGGCTGGGCTCGCCGCAAATCGAGCGCGATGAGACGCCGCGGTCATAGCGCGGAGAGAGCCGTCCAGAGGCGGTCGAGGGCGCGGGCGGTCTTCTCGGGGGGGAGCGCGTACGAGAAGCGGATCCAGCGGCGGCCGAAGTCGGAGAAGTAGACGCCCGGCACCACGGCGAGGCCGAAGCGCTCGGCGAGGTACGACCCCATCGCCGCCGAGTCGGTCATGCCGGCTCGGTCCATCCAGGGACCGAGGTCGAGGAACGCGTAGTACCCCATGCCGAGGACGTTGCGGATGGAGCGCTCCGCGAGAAAGCTCGCCATTACCTTGCGTGACGCGTTGGTTGGCCCGACGATCCCCGCGCACGCCTTGCCGAACCCCATCCGGTAGGCGGCGATCGCCACCGCCTGGCTGTGGAACGACGGGATGACGCCGTGCGAGGCGCGGTTCTGCATGAACTTGACGACCGCCTTGCCGGCGAGCAGGTGGGCATTGCGCACGTTGGAGGCACCGAGCGACTTGGTGATCCCGTCGAGGAACAGGCAGCGGTCGCGCTCCGCCGGCGTAAGGGCGAGCAGGAACGCGTTGATGTCGTGCGGCGCACCGTCGGTCACCCAGTGGTAGATCCAGTCGAACAGCACGAACGGGATGCCCGAGGCGAACGCCGCGCGAGCGAGCGCGAGCTGCTCCTCCTCCGGGATCGTGCGACCCGTGGGGTTGTCCGGGCTGGTGACGATGAGGCCGGCGACCTTGCGCCCGCCCAGCCGCCCGGCGGAATCGATGCACGCCTGGATGCCCTCGGGCGTCAGCGCCCAGCCGTCGTCCTCGCGGCCGGGGGCGAGCAGGACGTTGGCGCCGACCGCGTACGGCCCCCAGTTGTACGAGATCCACGGCACGCGCGAGGTGACGACGAAGTCGCCGTGCCGCTTGGTCCCGAGGAACTGCATGGCGTCGTACGCCTTGAGCAGCGCGTCGCGGCCTCCCTGGCAGGCGAGCAGGTTCTCGGGGCCCCACCCGGTCGCCGCGTCGAGCCGCCAGTAGTCGCCGACGACCGACTTGCGGAAGAGATCGCACCCGAATGGCTGGTCGTACGCCGATCCGTGCTCGAGCTGCAGCCGGTGCGCCTCGGCGAGCACCTCGGCGGGCACCCCCGGCAGGCTGGCGCCGCCGTCGCCCTGGCTGGCGTCGAACATCTCGCCATCCGGGAAGTCCCGCCGGTAGACCGCGAGGGCGTCGCGGATCTCGAACATCCGGCTGCCCGGAATCGGGCACATCGTCGCCGGGCTCGGATCGAGCCCCGCCAGCTCGGCCGGCGTCACCACCAACGCCGGCTGGTCCTCGCTCATCATGCGCACGCTCTCGTCGACCACCGTTGCCTCCCGCGTCTCGTCGCTGTCGTCTCTACAAACCACTCATAAGGTGCCGCGCGTTTATACACGAGCAGGCGGGGAAAAGGAAAGTGTGGTTTGGAGGCGCGGGGAACCTTGGCGGCTGTCGTTGCCACCTCCGACATTTTGAAAGCGGACAACTCAGCGATTCCGCTCCGACCTCCAGCCGGGCCGGCGCTCGCAGGCCGCATCGCGAGCAAAACGTCGGAAGTGGCACGCGCGCGCCGCTCAGGGATCGGCGCGGAGTGGCTTGGTGGGCTCAGCGCCGCGCTCAGGCGCGCCAGCATTCTTGCTGCTTCTTTGTTTCTTCCTTGTCCGCGCTCCGCGCAGCGGAGCGGCGCTGCCGCCTGCAGGCTTG
>Ga0315273_10005455_pt1 | contig 15728 bp, 12 predicted proteins | sample YL17G02_0_MG_FD_205753 | JGI IMG/M metagenome (GOLD analysis project Ga0315273, IMG submission 205753) | Sediment microbial communities from Yellowstone Lake, YNP, Wyoming, USA - YL17G02_0 | ecosystem: Environmental > Aquatic > Freshwater > Lake > Sediment | place: USA: Wyoming | collected...
TCGCACTTGTTCAAAAAAACCACGATCTCCGGCACCATCACCTGCCGAGCCAACAAAATGTGCTCCCGCGTCTGCGGCATCGGCCCGTCCGCCGCCGACACCACCAGCACCGCCCCGTCCATCTGCGCCGCCCCCGAAATCATGTTCTTGATGTAGTCGGCGTGCCCCGGACAATCGATGTGGGCGTAGTGCCGGATCGGCGACTCGTACTCCACGTGGGCCAAGGCCACCGTCAGAATCTTCGTCGCGTCCCGACGAAACATCTTCGCGTCCGCCTTCGCCACCTCGTCGTACGTCTTCGCCTGGGCCAGCCCCTTCGTCGCCAGCACCTTCGTGATCGCCGCCGTCAGCGTCGTCTTCCCGTGGTCGATGTGCCCGATCGTCCCCACGTTCACGTGGGGCTTCGTCCGTTCAAACTTCGCTTTTGCCATGATGGACCTCCTGGCCTCCTGGATCAGTTCTGGTACGACGCCCGCCCTTCGATCCGGGCGATGACCTGGCCCATGACCGGAAGCGGCATCGTCTCATACGCGTGGAATTCCATGGAAAACACGCCCCGGCCCTGGGTCAGGGTCCGTAGGATCGTGGCGTAGCCGAACATCTCGGCGAGCGGGATATGGGCCTTGACGACCCGGGAACCGCCCCGCGTCTCCAAGCCTTCGATCTTGCCCCGCCGGGCGTTCAGGTCGCCGACGATGTCGCCGAGATACTCGTCGGGGGCGACCACCTCGATGGCCATGACCGGCTCGAGCAGGACGGGCCCGGCCCGGACGGCCGCATCCCTGAAGGCTAGGGCCGCCGCGATCTTGAAGGCGAGGGGCGCGGCTTCGTCCTCCCGGTAGTCGGCCGCTAGAAGGGTCGCCCGGACGTCGGTCATCGGGAACGAAGCGAGCTGGCCGACGTCAAAGGCTTCCCGGACTCCGTCTTCGACCGGGCCCAAAAGCTCAACCGGAAGGCTTCCGGAGCGCAGAGCGTTCCGGAAGACGAATCCGCCGCCGCGGGACAAGGGCTCGAGGGCGATCCGGACCCGTCCGAACTGGGCCTTTCCGGCGATGACCCGGTCATGCGTCCCTTCGCCCTCGGCGGCTTTGAGGATCGTCTCTTTGTAGGCCACCTGGGGCTTGCCCATGTTGGCCTGAACCCCGAACTCGCGGACCAATCGGTCGCGGAGGATGTCGAGGTGGAGCTCCCCCATCCCGTACACGAGCGTCTGGCCGGTGTTGGGGTCCCGGGTTACCCGGAGGGTCGGGTCCTCTTTGGCCAGCTTCGCCAGGGCGGCGTGGAGTTTCCCGTGCTCGGCCCGCATCCGGGGCTCGAAGACGGACTGGATCACGGGCTCGGGAAAACGGATGGACTCGAGGAGAATGGGCCGGTTCTTGGCGCAGAGCGTATCGCCCGTGGAGAGCGATTTCATCGTCCCCATGGCCATGATGTCGCCGGCGAAAATCTCCTTGACCTCGCGCCTTTTATTGGCGTGAAGCTCCAGGAACTTCGCCGGCCGCTCCTCCTCGTCCTTGTTGGCGTTGTAAAAAACGGACCCGGCTTTGGATTTTCCGGAATAAACCCGGAAGGTGGCCAGGTTTCCGAGGTAAGGATCGTTCTGGAGCTTGAAGACCAGGGCGGCGAAGGGCTCCTCGTCGGAAGCCTTCCGGGACTCGGGATGACGGGTCCAGGGATGAACGCCCTCGACCGGCGGGACGTCGTCCGGCGCCGGAAGGTAATCGACGACGGCATCGAGGAGGGGTTGGACGCCCTTGTTCCTGAAGGAGGCGCCGTAGAGGACGGGGACGAGCGTCCCGGCGATCGTGGCCCGGCGGATGGCCCCTTTCAACTCGGCCGCCGGGACTTCGGCGTCCTTGAGATAGAGCTCGAGGAGGCGTTCGTCGGCCTCGGCGACGGCCTCGATCAAGGCCGCGCGCGCGGCCCGGACTTCGGCCTCCGCGGCCGGGCCGCTCGGGCTGATCGTGTAATCCGTTCCAATCAAATCCATACCCCAGTCATACGCTTTCAACTCCACCAGGTCGATGACGCCCCGAAAGGCGTCTTCCCGGCCCAGCGGAATCTGGATGGCGAGGGGCTTGGCCGCGAGCCGGGTGCGCAACTGCTCCACAGCCCGCTCCGGATCGGCCCCGAGACGGTCCATCTTGTTGATGAACACGATCCGGGGGACCCGGTACTTGTCCGCCTGCCGCCAAACAGTCTCGGATTGAGGCTCGACTCCACCGACCCCGCAGAGCAGGATCACCGCCCCGTCCAGGACCCGCAATGACCTCTCGACCTCGGCCGTGAAGTCAACGTGTCCGGGCGTGTCGATGATGTTGATCCGGTGGTGGTTCCAGTAACAGGTGGTGGCGGCAGAGGTGATCGTAATGCCACGTTCCTGCTCTTGAGCCATCCAATCCATGACGGCCGTCCCCTCGTCCACCTCGCCCATCTTGTAGGTGATGCCGGTGTAGAAGAGGATCCGTTCCGTCGTGGTCGTTTTGCCCGCGTCGATATGGGCCAGAATGCCGATATTGCGGACGGCGGAGATCGAATACGGTCGCGTCACGATCGCCCTTCCTCATCGGCCATCCGGCTTCTCCGAATCGCGGACTCACGAACATTTTGTTTAAAACGTTACCACCGATAATGGGCAAAGGCCCTATTGGCTTCGGCCATTTTATGCGTGTCTTCACGCTTCTTAACGGCGCCGCCCTTGTTGGCGACGGCGTCCAGGATCTCCGCGGCGAGCTTGTCGGCCATGGTCCGGCCGCCCCGCTCGGAGGCATATTTGATCATCCACCGAACGCCCACCGAGAGCGAGCGGCTGTTTTCGACCTCGATCGGGACCTGATAGGTGGCCCCGCCGACCCGGCGCGACTTCGTCTCGACCATGGGCCGGACGTTGTCGATCGCCTTTTCGAAGACCTTGAGGGGATCCTCCTTGGCCTTGGTCTGGACCAGGTTCATGGCCCCATAGACGATGCCCTCGGCCGTGGAGCGCTTGCCGCGCTTCATGACCGTGTTGATGAACTTCGTGACCAGGCTCGAACTAAACTTCTGGTCGCCGGCGAGCTTCCGTTTTTTGATGATTCCGCGGCGTGGCATCGGGATCTCCCTTACGAGGCGACGCGTTTCTCTTTGGGCCGCTTGGCGCCGTACTTGGACCGGCTTTGGAATCGGCTGGCCACGCCCTCGGCGTCGAGAGAACCGCGGATGATGTGATAGCGGACACCGGGGAGGTCCTTGACCCGGCCGCCCCGGATGAGCACGATCGAATGCTCCTGGAGGTTATGGCCGACGCCGGGAATATACCCCGTGACTTCGATGTTGTTGGTCAGGCGGACGCGGGCCACTTTCCGCAGGGCGGAGTTCGGTTTTTTAGGCGTCTGGGTGAAGACGCGCGTGCAGACGCCGCGTTTTTGGGGACAGGACTCCAGCGCCGGCGATTTGCTTTTCGCCCGCTTGAATGTTCGGCCTTTTCGGATGAGCTGATTAACGGTCGGCAAGAAACCTACTCCTTATTCTCTAAACTCTAGGTTTTATTGCTCCGAACGGAAATAAGTCTCGGAACGAATGTTCGGAGTTTAGCAAAAACCCATATCCGTGTCAAGAAAAAACCTACTCCGGAAGCAACTCTTCCGCGGCGGCCGCGACCGCGGCCGCAACCGGCCGTTCATCCCGAAGCTCGACGTCCCGGTAGAACTTGTAACCCGTCCCGGCCGGGATGAGCCGGCCCATGATGATGTTTTCCTTCAGGCTCCGGAGGCGGTCCACCTTTCCGCAGATCGAGGCTTCGGTCAGGATCCGGGTGGTTTCCTGGAAGGAGGCGGCGGCGATGAAGCTGTCGGTGCTCAGAGCGCTTTTCGTGATCCCCAGGAGGAGGGGCCGGGCCTTGGAGGGCTTGCCGCCTTTGGCCATGACCTTGGCGTTCTCCTCCTGGAAGACGAACTTGTCGACCTGCTCATCGATCAGAAATTCGGTATCGCCGACCTCCTCGACTTTGACCCAGCGGAGCATCTGGCGGATGATCGTCTCGATGTGCTTGTCGTTGATGGCCACGCCCTGGAGGCGGTAAACCTCCTGGACTTCGCGGAGGAGATATTCAGCCAGCTCCTTCTCGCCCAGAACCCGGAGGATGTCATGGGGGTTGACCGGCCCGTCCATGAGAGCCATTCCGGCTTTGACCCGTTCGCCGTCTCCGACGCTGATGTGGGCGCCCTTGGGAATGAGGTATTCCTTCTCGACGCCCCGGTCGCTCTTGACCGTGAGCTTGCGATACCCGCGGACGAGGCCGCCGAAGGTCACCGCGCCGTCGATCTCGGCGATGACGGCCGGCAATTTCGGACGCCGGGCTTCGAACAGCTCTTCGGCCCGGGGAAGGCCCCCGGTGATGTCCTTGGTCTTGGCCAGCTCCCGGGGGATCTTGGACAGAACGTCGCCCGCGTGGATTTCGTCTCCGTCTTTGACCTCGAGATGGGCTCCGGAAGGGAGAAAATATTTCTTGAGGACCACGGGCTTTCCGCTCTTGTCCTTCTCCTGGGAGGCCACGATCTCGATCCGGGGCTGGAGCTTCTCGTCCTTGGGCTCGATGATGATCTGGCTCATCAAACCCGTGATCTCGTCCTGGGCTTCCTCCATGGTCAGCTTCCGGACAACGTCGTAGAACTGGACCAGACCCGATTCTTCGGCCAGGATAAGGGTATTGAAGGGATCCCACTCGGCGAAGACCTGGCGGGCCTTGACCTCACCCCCCTCGCCGACGAGGAGCTTGGCCCCGTAGGGCACCTGATAGTGCTCGACTTCGCGGCCGCGATAATCCGTGATCGCGATGTTGGCGTTGCGGTTGACGACAATAAGGGTCCCGTTCTCGCTGACGACGGTCTTGACCCCGTGGAAACGGATCGCCCCGTTGTTCTTGGTTTCGAGCTTGGATTGCTCCTTCTCGCCCATGGCGATGCCGCCGACGTGGAACGTCCGCATCGTCAACTGGGTTCCCGGTTCCCCGATGGACTGGGCGGCGACGATGCCCACGGCCTCGCCGAGCTCGACGAGATAACCGCTGGCCATGTTCCGGCCGTAACAGAGCTGACAGACGCCCCGCTTGGACTCGCAGGTCAGGATCGAGCGGATCCGGACTTTCTCGAGGCCCAGATTCTGGAGCTCCTGGGCGATCGGCTCGGTGATCTCCTGATTGGGTTCGACGATCGGCTTGCCCGTATCGGGATGGATCATCCGCTCAAGCGAGGTCCGGCCGACGACCCGGTCGACGAACGGCTCGACGATCTCGCCGTTCTCGACGATGGCCGTGACGTTGATCCCCTTGAGGGTCCCGCAGTCGCGATGGTCGACAATGACGTCCTGGGATACGTCGACGAGCTTGCGGGTCAGGTACCCGGAATTGGCCGTCTTCAGGGCCGTGTCGGCCAAACCCTTGCGGGCGCCGTGGGTGGAGATGAAGTACTGCTGGACGTTCAGGCCTTCCCGGAGGTTGGACACGATCGGCATCTCGATGATCTCGCCCGAGGGCTTGGACATCAGCCCGCGCATCCCGGCCAGCTGGCGGATCTGCTGTTTGTTGCCGCGGGAACCGGAGTCGGCCATGATGAACAGGGGGTTGAGGTTGGGCGTCTCGAACGAGATCTTCTTCATTTCCGAGATCATGGCCACCGAGACCTCGTCGGTCACGGCCGACCAGATGTTGACCACGTTGTTGAATCGCTCCCGGGCCGAGATCGTCCCCTCGAGGTAGAGCTTCTCGACCTCCTGGACGCGCTTTTGGGCCTTGTCGACGAGTTCGGCCTTGGCCTTGGGGATGACGAAATCGTCGATTCCCAGGGAAAAGCCGGCCTGGGTGGCCTGGAGGAAGCCCAGCTCCTTGAGCCGGTCGAGGGTTTGGACCGTGGCCGGGAGGCCGGCTTTCAAATAGATCGAGAAAATGAGGCTCTCCATGCCTTTTTTCCGGAACGTCCCGTTGTAGAAGGGCAGGCCCTTCGGCATGACGCCGTTGAAGATGATCCGGCCCGGCGTGGTCTCGACGAGCTCGCGCTTGAGGGTCGTGACCGGGCAGGTCTGGACGGCCTGGTCGTCGTAGAAGACGGCCAGGTTCATGAACGGCCCGGTAAAGCGGAGCTTGATCAGGCTCTGAAGGCTGATCAGCTTGTGCTCGAAGGCGAGAAGGACTTCGTCGGCCGAGCCGAAGATCCGGCCCTCTCCCCGGAGCCCCTTTTTGGCGATGGTCGCGTAATAGCAGCCCAGAACCATGTCTTGGCTGGGGATCGTGAGCGGCCGGCCGTTGGCCGGCGAGAGGATGTTGTTGGTCGAGAGCATCAGGGTCGTAGCCTCGATCTGGGCTTCGACGGAGAGGGGGATATGGACCGCCATCTGGTCGCCGTCGAAGTCGGCGTTGAAGGCGGCGCAGACGAGGGGATGGATCTGGATGGCCTTGCCCTCGACGAGGATCGGCTCGAAGGCCTGGATGCCCAGACGATGGAGCGTCGGGGCGCGGTTGAGGAGGATCGGATGTTCGCGGACGACCTCTTCGAGGTAGTCCCACACTTCCGGGCGCTCCTGCTCGTGCCATTCCCTGGCCACTTTGACGCTCGGCACCAATCCCTCTTTCTCCAGCTTGTGGAAGATGAAGGGTTTAAAGAGCTCGAGGGCCATCTTCTTGGGCAGGCCGCACTGGTTGAGCTTGAGCTCGGGGCCGACGACGATGACCGACCGGCCCGAATAATCGACCCGCTTGCCGAGGAGGTTCTGGCGGAACCGGCCTTGTTTGCCGCGGAGGGCCTCGCTCAAGGACTTGAGGGGCCGGCGGTTGGCCCCCAAGTGGACGCGGCCTCGTTTGCCGTTGTCGAAAAGGGCGTCCACGGCCTCCTGGAGCATCCGTTTTTCGTTCCGGATGATGAGCTCGGGGGCCCGGAGCTCGATGAGCTTCTTGAGGCGGTTGTTGCGGTTGATGACCCGGCGGTACAGGTCGTTGAGGTCGGAGGTGGCGAACCGGCCGCCGTCGAGACGGACAAGCGGCCGGAGGTCGGGAGGGATGACCGGGACGACGTCCAGGATCATCCAATCGGGCCGGTTGCCGGATTTTTTGAAGGCTTTGAAGACCCGAAGGCGCTTGGCGTAGCGGAGGCGGCGCTGCTGCGAGGTCTCCTTTTTCATCGCCTTGCGGAGGCGGTCGGCTTCCTTCTTGATGTCGATCCGATTAAGGAGGAGCTTTATGCCCTCGGCCCCGATCGAAGCGTCGAACTTGTCGCCGTATTTCTCCCGGGCTTCCTTGTACTCCTCCTCGGTCAAAAGCTGTCTGTCCTTGAGGGGCGTGTCGCCGGGTCCGGTGACGATGGACGATTCGAAATAGAGGACTTTCTCCAGGTCTTTGATCGAGAGGTCGAGGACGAGGCCGATCCGGCTCGGGGGGCTCTTGAAGAACCAGATATGGGCCACGGGCGAGGCGAGCTTGATGTGGCCCATCCGCTCCCGGCGGACCTTGCTCTTGGTCACCTCGACGCCGCAACGCTCGCAGATGATCCCCCGGAATTTCATCCGCTTGTACTTGCCGCAGAGGCATTCGTAGTCGTTGATCGGGCCGAAGATCTTGGCGCAGAAGAGGCCGTCCTTTTCGGGTTTGAAAGTCCGGTAATTGATCGTCTCGGGTTTGGTGACCTCACCCCAGGACCAGCTCTTGATCTTCTCCGGAGAGGCGATGGAGATGCGGACCCAGTCAAAATCCATGCGGGGCTTGGCCCCCAGCGGCTGCTTGAGTTCCATCATCGCGACTCTCCTTTGCGGGTCCCCACGTCGATCCCCCAGGGCAGGACCTCGGCTTTTTCGTCCTTTCCGAGCTCGACGTTGAGGCAGAGGCTCTGGAGCTCGCGGATGAGGACGTTGACCGATTCGGGCAGGCCGGGAGTGAACTCGAGATCGCCCTTGACGATGGCCTCATAAATCTTGGCCCGTCCCTCGACATCGTCGGACTTGACGGTCAGGAGCTCCTGAAGGGTGAAGGCCGCGCCGTAGGCTTCCAAAGCCCAGACCTCCATCTCCCCGAACCGCTGGCCGCCGAACTGGGCCTTGCCCCCGAGGGGCTGCTGGGTGATGAGCGAGTACGGCCCCGTCGAACGGGCGTGGATCTTATCGTCGACGAGGTGGTAAAGCTTCATCATGTAGATGCTGCCGACCGTGACTTCCTGGTCGAGGAATTCGCCGGTGATCCCGTCGTAGAGCGGGATCTTGCCCGATTCGGGAAGGCCGGCCCGCTTGAGCAGATCCTTGACCTCGCGTTCGGTGGCGCCGTCGAAAACCGGCGTGGCCATCCAGAGGCCGAGCTTGTCCGACGCCCAGCCGGCGTGCGTTTCGAGGATCTGGCCGACGTTCATCCGGGAAGGGACGCCGAGGGGGTTGAGGACGATCTCGACGGGCGTCCCGTCGGGGAGACGGGGCATGTCTTCCTCGGGGACGATCTTGGCGATGATCCCCTTGTTGCCGTGCCGCCCGGAGACCTTGTCTCCGACCGACATCTTCCGCTTCATGGCGATATAGACTTTGATCGCCTGGATGACGCCGGGGGCGAGCTCATCGCCCTTCTTCGTGGCGTCCACCTTCTCCTTGAAGATGGCCTTGAGGGCTTCGATTTGACGGCGGACCTTTCGCTCGATGTCCTTGATCTTCTCGTCGCGCTCCGCGGCGGCCTCGAGCTTGAGCTTGCCGTACTCGTCCGGGCCGATCATGTCGAGGATTTCGTCGGTCAGTTTCTGGCCCTTGGTCAAGCTCGTCGAGCCCAGCTTGACGTCCTTGTCCAGGACGCCGTTCCGGATGAGGAGCCGGATCCGGAGCGCTTTCTCGCTCTCGAGGATGCTGATTTCGTCGTCGATATTGCGCTTCATCCGGATAATCTCGTCCTTCTCGATCTGCTTGGCCCGGACGCCTTTCTCGCTGCCCCGGCGGCAGAAGATCCGGACGTCGATGATCGTCCCCTCGACGCCGGGGGAGCAGTACAGGGAAGCGTCCTTGACGTCCAGGGCCTTCTCGCCGAAGATCGCCTTGAGCAGCTTCTCCTCGGGCGACAGCTGAGTTTCGCCCTTGGGGGCGACTTTGCCCACGAGGATGTCGCCGGCCCGAACGCCGGCCCCGATCCGGACGATCCCGTTCTCGTCGAGGTTGCGGAGGAGGTTCTCGGGGACATTCGGGATGTCGCGGGTGATCTCTTCCGGGCCGAGCTTCGTGTCCCGGGCCTCGATCGTCTCCTCGACGATATGGAGCGAGGTGAAGATGTCCTGCTTGATGATCTTCTCGGAAACGATGATCGCGTCTTCGAAGTTGTAACCCCGCCAAGGCATGAAGGCGCAGAGGACGTTCCGGCCCAAAGCGAGCTCGCCCAGATCGGTGCACGAGCTGTCGGCCAAGACCTGGCCTTTGGCGACGGCGTCGCCCTTGCGGACGATCGGCCGCTGGTTGAGGCAGGTGTTCTGATTGGTCCGGAGGAATTTGGTCAGAAGGTAGAGGTCGGTCGAGACCTCGTACTCCTTGGTCCGGTCGGGTTCGTCCACCCGGACCAGGATGCGCTCGGCGTCGACGAAGGCGACGACCCCGGAGCGCTTGCAGACGACGACGTCGCCCGACCCTTTGGCCACGAGGTACTCGATCCCGGTCCCGATCCGCGGGGCCTCGGGACTGAGGAGCGGGACAGCCTGACGCTGCATGTTCGAGCCCATGAGGGCCCGGTTGGCGTCGTCGTGCTCCAGGAACGGAATCAGGGCGGCGGAGAGGGAGACGAGCTGTTTGGGGGAGACATCGATGTAGCCTATCTGGTCCTTGGGCAGGAGCTTGAAGTTGCCGGCCTGACGGGCGCTCACGAGCTCGTCCTGAAAGAAGCCGCGCTCGTCGACCCGGGCGTTGGCCTGAGCGATGTTATGCTTCTCCTCTTCCCAGGCCGTCAGATAATGGCAGAACGGCTCCACGACCGGAAGGTATTTGGCCCCCTTGAGCTTGAGGGCGGCCACGGTACCGGTCATTTCGTCCAGCTCGACGACATCCCCGACCTTATAGTCGGTGTCGCCGGGATGAATGACCTTGATATAATCGACGATTCGGCCTTCCTTGACCATTCGGTACGGCGTCTCGATGAACCCGTACCCGTTGACCCGGGCATAGCAGCTCAGGGAGGAGATCAAGCCGATATTCGGGCCTTCCGGCGTCTCGACGGGGCAGATCCGGCCGTAGTGGGAAGACTGGATGTCGCGGACTTCGAAGCCGGCCCGCTCCCGGCTGAGACCGCCGGGTCCGAGGGCGGAGAGGCGCCGCTTATGGGTCACTTCCGCCAGGCTGTTGATCTGGTCCATGAATTGGGAGAGCTGGGAGCTGCCGAAGAATTCCTTAAGGGCGGCGATGACCGGCTTCGAATTGATCAGGTCCTGGGGCATGGCCGAGGCCAGGTCGGCCGTGATCGTCATCTTTTCCTTGATCGTCCGCTCCATCCGGGTCAGGCCGATCCGGAAGGCGTTCTCGACGAGCTCGCCCACGGACCGAACCCGGCGGTTCCCCAGATGGTCGATGTCGTCCACCGCCCCTTCGCCCTTGCGGAGCTTCAGGAGGTAGCGGATGACCTCGACATAATCGAGGGGCTGGAGGACCTTGTCCTCGAGGGAGGTGTTGAGATTGAGCTTGATATTGTACTTCAAGCGGCCGATCCGGCTGAAATTGTACTTCTGGGGGTTGAAGAAGAGCGAACGGAAAAGATTGGCCGCGCTCTCCATGGTGTGCGGCTCGCCGGGCCGGAGCTTGCGGTAGATTTCAGCGAGGGCCTGATTGGTGTCCTTGCGGAGGTCCTTGCGGAGGGTGTTGACGACGAGCATCCCGGCGTCGGCCTCGGCGGGAAAGAAGACCTCGAAGGGCTCGCCCCGGCCGATGAGAAGGTCGAGGGCCGTATCGCCGATCTCCTCGATCGGTTTGACCTTGCCCTTGATGCCGGTCAGGGCGAAGGCGCCGGCGAGGTCCTTGCGGTCCACGGCGACGCGGGTGACGCCCGCGCCGCGGAGCGTCTCCAGGATCGTTTCGCTGATTTTTTTCCGGGCCGGGACGAGGACCTTGTCCCCCTTGGGATCGACGACGTCCTCGTCGGCCGTCCGGCCGGCGAGGCCCGGGGCGAGGTCCCAATAGAGTTTGCCGTTTTCGGGCGTGACCTTGACGACCCAGTGGAAGAGCTTGGTGATGTCCTCATCGGAACCGAAGCCGAGGGCCCGGAGGAAGACGGTCAGGAGAAACTTTTTCTTCCGGTCGAGCCGGACGTAGAGGTTGTTCTTGACGTCGTACTCGAACTCGACCCAGGCGCCCCGGTAGGGGATGATCTTGCCGATGAAGAATCCCTTCGTCTCGCCCGGCCGGAAGAAAACGCCGGGCGAGCGCTGAAGCTGGCTGACGACGACCCGTTCGATCCCGTTGAAGATGAATGTCCCCTTCTCGGTCATGAGAGGGATGTCCCCGAAGTAGACTTCCTGTTCCTTGATGTGCTTGAGCCGCTTGGCCTTGGTCACGGCGTCCTTCTCCCAGGAGATGAGCCGGACCTTGAGCCGCAAGGGGACGGCATAGGTGTAGCCTTTCTGAAGGCACTCGTTCGGGGTGTACTTCATCTTCAGGCCGACCCGGTCGCCGCAATGGTCGCAGACGGGGACCTCGATCTTCCGAACCGCACCGCAGTAGGGACAGATCTCCTTCTCGGTCAGCTCGACCTCGCGGGGCAGGAGGGTCTCGCAGCCGTGGCACTTCGCCCGGGAGTTCTCGACCCCCTTGAGCCGGCCGCACTTGCACTCCCAATTGCCGATCGAATAGGTGATGAAGTCGAGCTGGGTCGTCTCCTTGAAATCGGAGATCGGAAAGACGTCCTTGAAGGCGGATTGCAGGCCCGTGTCCTTCCGTTCCTCCGGCAGGGCATCCATCTGGAGGTATTCGTGATACGAACCCACCTGGATGTCCAAGAGGTCGGGCATGGGGAAGACCTGGCCGATCTTCGAAAAATCCAACCGGTCGCGGTACACAGACGAAGAATGATTAATCATGAACGCTCCCCTCGCAAGGGATCAGGCGAACGGAAAATCCGTTCGGAGACACAGACACCCGGGACTCCCGGCGCACGGCCCGGATTACTGCAGCTCGACTTGAGCGCCGACGTCTTCGAATTTTTTCTTCAGGGCTTCGGCTTCGGCCTTCGGCAGGCCTTCCTTCACCGTCTTGGGGGCGCCGTCGACGAGGTCTTTCGCTTCCTTGAGGCCGAGGCTTGTGACTTCGCGAACGACCTTGATGACATTGATCTTCTTCTCGCCGGCGGCCTTCAGGACGACGGCGAACTCGGTCTTGACCTCCTCGGCTTTCGCCTCGGCGGCCGGAGCCCCGCCGGCCACGGCCACGGGCATGGCCGCGGCGGCGCTGATGCCGTACCGGGTCTCGAACTCCTTGATGTAGTCGGCGAGTTCAAGCACGGTCAGGCCGTCCAGGTGGGCGAAGAATTCTTCCTTGGTGAGCTTTGACATGTCCGTCCTCTCCTTTACTGTTGTTTTTGGTCTTTGAGCTGAGTGAGTAGGATGCCCAAATTGGCCGCCGGCGCCTGGAGGGCCCGCAGGAAGCCCCGCAGGGGCGCGGCCATGAGATAGCCGACTTTCCCCAGAAGCACGGTCCGGGAAGCCAGCTTGGTGATTTCGTCGAAACGGGCGGGGGCAAAGGAGGTCCCCTCGACGACGCCGCCCTTAAGGACCAGGACCTTGTTGGCGACCTGGAACTCCTTCATCGCCCGGGCGAGACCGATCCCGTCGCCGGACGTATAAGCGATGGCCGTGGGTTTGCGGAACGCCTTCCGCAAGTCCTCCGGCGCGTCCTCGCGGAGCGATCGAAGGGCCAAGCGGTTCTTGACGACCTTAAAGCCCGAGCCTTGCCGGCGGAGAATCTTGCGTAGGTCGGTCGCCTGAGCCACGGTCATTTTATTGTAGTCGAAGGCGTAAAACGTCCCATGGGACGCAAAAATGCCCTTGAGCTCGTCGATCCGGGCGGATTTGGTCTGCTTGTTCACGGCGCCTCTCCTATTTCTCCAAGACGTCCTCGACGATCCGGAAGGCCGGGCCCATCGTCGAGCTCAGGGTCAGGCTCCGGACGTATTTCCCCTTCGCCGCGGAGGGGCGGGCGTGGAGGATGGCCTGGATGAACGTCTTGGCGTTCTCGATGATCTTGGCCTCGGGGAACGAGACCTTGGCGATGGCGGCATTGATGATCGCGGTCTTGTCGACCCGGAACTCGACCTTGCCGGCCTTGGTCTCCTCGACGGCCTTTTTGACGTCGAAGGTCACGGTCCCGGATTTCGGATTGGGCATGAGGCCCTTGGTCCCCAGGATCCGGCCGAGCTTGCCCACGGCCCGCATGATATCGGGAGTGGCGATGACGACGTCGAAGTCGATCCAGCCGCCGGCGATCTTCTCGATGAGGTCCTCGCCGCCGGCGAAGTCGGCCCCGGCCTGCTCGGCCTCCTTGACCTTCTCGCCCTGGGCCAGGACGCAGATTTTCTTCGTTTTCCCCGTGCCGTAGGGCAGGACGACCGTCCCGCGGACCATCTGGTCGGACTGCTTGGGGTTGACGCCCAGGCGGAGGGAAACGTCCACGGACTCGTCGAACTTGGCGTACCGGCCTTCCTTGATAAACTTGACCGCCTCTTCGAGGGTGAATTCCGGTTTCGTTTTCAGAGCCCGGGCCTTGAGGTATTGCTTGCCGCGCTTAGCCACGGATGATCTCCAATCCCATGTTCCGGGCGGTCCCCTCGATGATCCGGGCGGCCGCCTCGACGTCGTTGGCGTTCAGGTCGGCGAATTTCGTCCGGGCGATCTCCTCGATCTGGGCTTGGGTCACCTGGCCGACTTTGTCCTTGTTGGGCGCGCCGGATCCCTTGGCGATCCCGGCGGCCTTCTTGAGGAGATAGGACGCGGGGGGGGTCTTCATCAGGAAGGTGAAGGATTTGTCCTTGAAAATGGTGATGACGATGGGAACGACCATCCCCTCTTCCAACTTGCCCGTCCGCTCGTTGAACTCGCGGACGAACTGCATGATGTTGACGCCGTGCTGGCCCAGGGCCGGCCCGACCGGCGGCGCGGGGCTCGCCTGCTTGGCCACGATCTGGAGTTTCACGCGGGCCACGACTTCTTTCGACATGTACAGCCTCCTACAGTTTCTCGACCTGGAGGAATTCCAGCTCCACCGGGGTGGATCGGCCGAAAATCGTCACCAGGACCTTGAGCGTCGAGCGCTCGTGGTTGACCTCTTCGACGATCCCGTTGAAATTGAAGAACGGGCCGTCGATGATCCGGACGGCCTCGCCCTTCTCGAAGGAATGTTTGGGCTTGGGCTTCTCCGAGGTCGTCTCCATATGCTCGACGATCTGGTTGACCTCGTGCTTGCTGAGCGGGGAGGGCTTCTTGCCCGACCCGACGAAGCCCGTGACTTTGGGCGTCTCGCGGATGATCAGCCAGTTTTCGTCGGACATCTCCATCTCGATGAGGATGTAGCCGGGATACGACCGCTTGGTCGAAACGACCTTCTTGCCCATTTTGATTTCGATGACGTCCTCGGTGGGGATGATGACCTGGCCGATCTGGTCCTGGATGCCCATCTCGGCGGCCCGCTGGCGGACGGACTCCGCCACGAACTTTTCGAACCCCGAGTAGGTATGGATGACGTACCAATTCTTGGCCATGGGGCCCCCTATCCGAGCAGGTCCTTGATCTTAGTCAGCGCCCAGGAGAACGCGACGTCCATGAAGAACAGGTAAAAGCCGAAGAAAAACACGGAGAGGATGACGACGATCGTGGTGCTCGTGACCTCGGCGCGCGAAGGCCAGGTCACTTTCTTCAACTCGGCGCGGGCATCCCTTAGGAAGGCCCAAAAACGCTTATACCATCTGACTTTGTCGCTCATGGTGACACCACTCCTTCGCGGGACATGTTGCCGGAACGTTCCCGGGGCGGGGAATCGCCGGGCAGGTGAGGCAGGACTTGAACCCGCAACCTGCGGTTTTGGAGACCGCTGCTCTAGCCAGTTGAGCTACTCACCTGCGCGACGATCCTCGTCCGCTCTCAATTATTTAACTTCCTTATGCAGAGTGTGCTTCCGGCAGAAGGGGCAAAACTTGTTGACCTCGAGACGGTCGGTCTTCTTCTTCTTGTTGCGCGTGTTCGAATAGTTCCGCCGCTTGCACACGGAACAGGCCATCGTGATGATCTCTCGCATTAAATCCAGCCTCTTACTCTACGATTTCCGTGACGGTGCCGGCGCCGACCGTGCGCCCGCCCTCGCGGATCGCGAACCGCAGCCCTTTCTCCATCGCCACGTCCGTGATCAGCGAGATTTCCAGGTCCACGTTGTCCCCCGGCATCACCATCTCCACCCCCTCCGGCAGCTTCGCGTCTCCCGTCACGTCCGTCGTCCGAAAGTAGAACTGCGGCCGGTACCCCGTGAAAAACGGCGTGTGCCGGCCCCCCTCTTCCTTCGTCAAGGAGTAGATCGCCCCCCTGAACTTCCGGTGCGGCGTGATCGACCCCGGCTTCGCCAGCACCTGGCCCCGCTCCACCTCCGTCTTCCCGATCCCCCGCAGCAGGACCCCGATGTTGTCCCCCGCCTGCGCCTGGTCCAGCAGCTTGCGGAACATCTCCACCCCAGTCACCACCGTCTTGCGCGTCTCCCCAAAGCCCACGATCTCCACCTCGTCCCCCACC
>Ga0315273_10005456_pt1 | contig 15727 bp, 13 predicted proteins | sample YL17G02_0_MG_FD_205753 | JGI IMG/M metagenome (GOLD analysis project Ga0315273, IMG submission 205753) | Sediment microbial communities from Yellowstone Lake, YNP, Wyoming, USA - YL17G02_0 | ecosystem: Environmental > Aquatic > Freshwater > Lake > Sediment | place: USA: Wyoming | collected...
TACACGGGCGGAGGGATGGTTCTGATGGCGGTCGACAACGGCGACATCGTGCGGGAAGTGTCCCTCGCCGAGTCGTATTGGAGCGCACACTTCGCCGCCGCCGGCCGGCCGCACTGACTCTTAGAGCCCCCGCGTGGGGACATTCACCTAATACCGGCGCGTCGTTCCTGCCGCCGCCATGGGGCGCCAAGCTCCGCTCTGCCACATGCGTACGGCTACGCGTAGATGGCGCCGCCGCTAAGAAGACCAGCGATAAGCTACCCGTGATGGTCTGGTTCCACGGCGGAGACTACCTGTTCGAGGACCTCATTGCCTCCTTGAAGTGGATACAGACTAATATCGCTGCCTTCGGAGGCGACGCGAACAACGTCACTGTCTTCGGCGAGTCCGGCGGCGGCGGCAAGACCGACGCCATGGTCGCCTCGCCTCTGGCCAAGGGCCTGCTCCAGCATGCGATCCTGGAGAGCGGCGCGAACAGCGAAGGCGTCGGCATCCGGTCCGTCCTCTCCCTAGAGGACGGAGAGGCCCTGGGTGAGAAGCTCGTCGCCAAGCTTGGCATTCCACAAGACGCGAACGTGCTCGCGGCTCTTCGCGCTACCCCCTACGAGAAGATTCTGGAGGCGACCGCGGAGCTGAGCAAGGAGCTCACGACATCTGCGCCGGCGGCAGAGGGCATCGGCGTGCTGGACAACCTGCTCGTGGACGGCTGGCTTATGCCCGATACGCCGGCAAACATCTACAAAGCGGGCACGCAGAACGACGTTTCCCTGCTGACGTGCACAAACATCGGCGAGCTGATAGCTGAAAACACCGTCATACACCTGCCCTTCCTCATCGACGCCTATACCATCAGGCTGGAGGCCGTCGGAAAGGCCGGCAACGGGGCTTACGCCGCCCTGTTCACTCAGGTGCCGAGCGAATGGAAGAAGGAAGGCGTGCTGGCCTTCCACGGGCTTGAGCTGCCGTACGTCTTCGGCATGATGGCCGTAATACCAAACTCCATATTCTACGATGCATTCGCCCATCCTTCCGGCGCACAGCAGCAGGACCCGGGCCTGACCGAAGACGACCAGCAGGTATCCGAGGCCATGATGTCGATGTGGGCTCAGTACGCTAAGACCGGCGATCCGAACGTCAGCGGCCTGGTACAGTGGCCGCCGTGGGACCCCGCCGGCGACCAGTACCTCGACATAGCGTGGCCGTTACAGGTCAAGATGGGGTATTCGAAGCTCGTCCCATAGCGACGACCGACCGCACGACTAGTTTCGAGGGGGTTCTGTCAGCGGACAGGACCCCCTCGGATTTCTGGTGCCGGTGTCGATGGCGAAACGGCCTGTCAGGCTTCCTTCTGTCCTCGCTCGGACGCAGTCTCGGTCATCCTCGTCCGCAGCCGGCTGATCGCCTCGCTCGATCCATAGAAGTAGCGCGCCCGCACCTTCTGCCGTTCGATGCAGCCCATCCGGTACAGGGTCTCGAGTGTAGCCCCAAGCGAAGCGGGCGTCCCTGCATCCACCTTCGACCGCAATTCCTCCACATCCTCCGAGGAGAAGACCTCGTCGGGATGTGCTTCCAGGTAAGTGAGGACGGCCTGCTGCTGGTCGGTCGGTCTGCGGTCGCCCAGAACGTCATCGATGTGCGGCATCTCAGCGCCTCCGCCGGTAGTATCGCTTCCCTAATTAATAGCTGCCCGCGCGACGAATGTCAAAGCCGGACGAAGAGAGCCGTCAGAAAAGACAGGGCCGATACGGATACTGGTTCCGCAATAATGGGCCTAGTGGTATCCTTCATTGCACCTTCCGGATCGGTAATCGTCATCGTTTGATCAGGGAGCAAGGCCCTTGAAGGAGGACCATGAATGGACCAGTACAAGCTGTTTATCGACGGTGAGTTTGTCGACGCCGCGGACGGCAAGACCTTCGACACCATTGATCCCGGGACCGGGCTCCCCTTCGCCACGGTAGCCCAGGCGGGAAACGCCGATGCCGAGGCGGCCATAGCTGCGGCGAAAAGGGCCTTCGACAGCGGCGTATGGAGCGGCCTCCCCATGGCCGAACGCGTCGCGAAGCTCCAGGACTTCGCCGACCAGATCTCGCAGCAAGGCGTGCGCATGGTCATGACCGAGTGCATGGATGCGGGGCAGATTGTCTCATACGCCACGATGATTGCCACGTGGGCTAGCCTGTTGACGCGCAACCTGGCCACCTATGCCCTCACCGAGTTCCCCATGGAGGAAGAAATAGCGGCCTCGGGCAACCCCTTCTCGCCGGGCCGCGAATTCATCGTCAGGGAGCCCATCGGCGTGTGCGTGGGAATCGTCCCCTGGAACTTCCCTACCGCGCTGGCGATGTGGAAGATCGTGCCGGCCCTGATTATGGGTAACACCATTGTAGTAAAGCCAGCCTCGAACACCCCTCTCACCGCGCTCATCCTGGCCGAGGCCGCCAAGGCCGCAGGCATTCCGAAAGGCGTACTCAACGTCATTCCCGGGCCGGGCGGCGCGCTCGGCCGGACGATCTGCACCCACCCGGACGTCGACAAGATAGCTTTCACCGGCAGCACCGAGGTCGGGCGCGAGATCATGAGGCTGGCGTCCGACACGGTCAAGAAGGTGACGCTGGAATTGGGCGGCAAGTCGGCCAACATCATCCTCGACGACGCAGACATGGACCTGGCCGTGGAGGGCGCCTGCTTCGGCACCTTCCTCCACCAGGGGCAGATCTGCGAGTCAGGCACCCGCGTCCTGGTCCCCGCGAAGTTCTACGACGAGTTCGTCGAGAGGATGAAGAAGCGAGCGGAAGCCCTCCGAATCGGCTACCAGCTCGACCCGAGCTCTCACATGGGCCCCGTCGTGAGCAAGGAGCAGCTGGCGACCGTCGAGCACTACGTCCAGCTCGGCAAGGAAGAGGGCGCGGAGTTAATCACCGGCGGCAAGCGCGCCGAGGTCAAGGGAATGGAGGGCGGCTACTACTACACGCCCACTATCTTCGCCAACGTCGACAACAAGATGCGCATCGCCCAGGAGGAGATCTTCGGCCCCGTAGTCTGCGTCATCAAGTACAACGACGACGACGAGGCAGTCGCCATTGCCAACGATTCCATCTACGGCCTGGCCGGCGGCGTATTCTCCAGTAGCATCGCCAGGGCCGAGGCTGTGGCCCGCAGGATCCGCACCGGAACGATGTGGATAAACAACTACCACGTCTTCGCTGAGTATTGCCCCTTCGGCGGGTACAAGCAGTCGGGCGTCGGCCGCGAGCTAGGAAAGTGGGGTCTTGAGGAATACACCCAGATCAAGAGAATCCACGTGCCCGCTATCTCGGACGCCAACACGAACTTCCCCTTCAAAATGCTCAAGGATGACAAGAGGATGGAGGGGTTCAGCTATAGCAGCCCGACTGCCGTTGTCGTCGGCCATGGCTCTTTGTCCGCGATCAACAAGGCAGTTGTGGACCTCGGTTGCAGGAGGGCGATGATACTCACGGACCCCGGCGTCAGGGCGGCAGGACTGGCGGACCTCGTCAAGAGCGCCCTGGTGGATTTCTGCGTCGGCATCTACGACAAGATCCCGCAGGACCCGGACCTCGAATCCGTGGATGGAGCCGTCGCAAAGGCGCGCGAGTTGCAGGCGAACTGCATCGTCAGCGTCGGCGGCGGCAGCGTCATCGACGCCGGCAAAGTGGTCTGCGTGTGCTTGAAGAACGGCGGCAAGGCCAACGACTACGTCAATCGCTGGTCTGCGCTCACCGAGCCGCAGACGCCCCACATCGTCGTTCCGACTACGGCCGGGACCGGCAGCGAAGTTACGACTGTCGCGGTCATAACCAGCAAGACTGCGGGTCGCAAACTGTTCATCGCGGACCCGAGGATCGTGCCGAACGGCGCGATTCTCGACCCGCGGTTCACGATGACGCTTCCCAAGGGAATGACCGTCGGCAGCGCGATGGACGCCATGACCCACGCCGTCGAAGCGCTGACAAGCATCATGGCTAACCAGATGTGCGATGGCCAGGCACTGCATGCCATACGCCTGATCAGGGAGAACCTGCCCCTTGTCGCGGCGGACGGCAGCAACGAAAAGGCCCGGCTCAACATGCAGATAGCCGCCACGACCGCCGGCTGGGCGTTTACCATTGCGCAGGTCGGCATGGCGCACGCTATGGCTCACACCGTGGGTACGTTGCATCACGTTCCGCACGGGACGGCCTGCGGCATCGCCTTGCCGCACGTGATGCGCTTCAACGTCGACCATGCCACTGCCAAGCTGGCGCAAGTCGCGCAGGCGTTGGGGGTCGACACGCAGGGTATGTCGGAGCGCGACGCGGCACTGGCGGCAGCGGACGCGGTCCAGGCGCTCATGGAGAAGGTGGGACATCCTATGCGGCTGCGCGACGTCGGCGTGCCGGAGGAGGGCCTGGGGCTGTGCGCATTCCACGCCATGGCCGACTCCAGCATCTTGTTCAATCCGCGCCCCGCGGGCGACCCGGGCGAGATACTGGAGCTGTTCAAGCAAGCCTACTAGCAGAACTGAATCGGCTATAATGGAGGGGCGGGACACAATGTGTTCCGCCCCTACGGTTCTTTAGCATCGGATGGAAAAGATGTCTCTGGTCAAGCTAGACGCGACCGCAAGTCAGGCCGTCAAGTCATTGTTGTCGGAAAAGGGCAGCCAGGGGCCTGTTCGCATTGAGCTACAGTTCACCGGCTGCTGCGACCCGTCGCTGGGGCTGATCGTCGACGCGGCCCGCGAATCTGACCTCGTCGAAGAAGTGAACGGCGTTACGTTCGTCATCGATCCTCAGACGCACGAGCTTGCAGGTGAAGTGACCATCACCTACAAGGACGATGCAGAGAGAGACGTATTCGTCCTGACCTCGAGCAACCCCATAGGCGAGTGGGACGGTCTCATCACCTGCAGCCTGCGAACGTAACGGACTCCCGTCGACAACCCCCGGCAGCGCGCCACAGCGCCCCCCGTCGTCGATGCCGCCGCCTTCCTGCAGGGCGGCCCCGAATGGCGTACAATGAAAGAAAGCGCCGCGACGACGGTTCGTAAAACACCGTCCACCCTCCCGGCCTGGAACAAGGACGTTGCCAAACAGTGAGCGATGCCCCCATTGAGCTCGTCGGCCTGAGCAAGCGCTTCCCCAATGCCGGCATGGTCGTCGACAACCTCAGCCTGAAGGTTGAGGCCGGCCGGGTCTTCGGGCTGCTCGGCCCGAACGGCGCCGGCAAGACCACCGTTCTGCGGATGCTCCTCGGTCTCGTGCATCCAACCGCCGGCGAGGCGCGACTGTTCGGCGAGCCGGTGCGGGCGGGCGACTCCGTCCTGCGACGCGTCGGCGCCCTCGTCGAGCGGCCGGCCTTCGTGCCCCACCTGTCCGGATTCGACAACCTGGAGATCTTCTGGCGGGCCGGTGGCCAGCCCTTGAGCGAGTCGCACATCGACGACGCCCTGAAGATCGCCGGCCTCGGCAAGGCGATCCGGCGCAAGGTGCGCACATATTCGACTGGCATGCGCCAGCGTCTCGGGATAGCCCAGGTGCTGCTGGGAGCGCCGGACTTGCTGCTCCTCGACGAGCCCACCGTCGGGCTCGACCCGGAAGAGATGCGCGAGACCCGCAATCTAATACGCGACGTCTCCGAGCGGGGCGCAACCGTCTTCCTCTCCAGCCACATCCTCGCCGAAGTGGAGCAGGTCTGCACCCACGTCGCCATCATGGACCGCGGGCACCTTGTGTCGTCGGGCAGCGTGGCGCAGATGATCGGCGCCGCCGCCAGCGTCTACCTGGAGGTCGACGACGTCGACAAGGCGATCAAGGTGCTCGGCAGCGTTGCGGGCGTCGAGAGGCTTGTGCACGAGCCGCCGGGGCTATCGATCATGCTCGACGGCGTTCAGCGCAAGGAGCTCGTTGCGGCGCTCGTCCACGCCGGCGTCGGCGTCGAAACGATAACCTCGCGTCACCGGCTGGAGGATGCCTTCTTGCAGATGCTCGCCGGGGAAGAACAATGATCGTCGTAGAGTTCCGGAAGCAAGTGTGGCGCCTTCGCACATACCTCGCGCTGGGGCTGATGATCGCCATTCCTGTCATCACGACCGTCGCCTTTAAGCTGAGCGGCGGCCCGAAAGAGCAGAACGGCCAGATCAATCTGTTTGACCTCGGCACCCGTTCCGGTCTGAACATGCCCGTTGACTCCCTCCTGGTGATGAGCGGTTTTCTGCTGCCGGTCATCGTCTCGCTTTTTGCGGGCAGCGCCATCGCCGAAGAAGCCAGTTGGGGCAGTCTGCGCTATCTTCTCGTCAGACCCGTTTCACGCAGCCGCCTGCTCACGGGCAAGCTTGGCGTGGCAGCCATACTGGCTCTCGTCGCCACGCTGCTCATAACCGTCACCGGCCTTGTGGGAGGAGTCATCGCCTTCGGCTGGCATCCAATCGTCATCCCTTCTTTTACATCTGCCTCTGCGACTACACCTATCTCTCTGACGACTCTCTCTCAGGGCGAAGCGCTCGCTCGCCTCGTCGCGTCGACCTTCTATGTCGCCTGGTGCATGACAGGAATCCTCGCCTTCGCGTTCATGCTTTCCACGATCACCGACGCCGCCCTGGGAGCAGTCTCCGGCGGCATTGGCCTTACGGTGGTGTCGGAGATACTGGATGCCATCCCGCCGCTCAGGACGAGCCGCAACTTTCTGATCACGCACTACTGGCTGGCGTGGACCGATCTGTTCCGGCACCCGGTCGGGACGGGCGAAGTCATCCGCGGGGTACTGCTGCAGATTCCCTACGTGATCGCCTTTCTTCTGGTCGCCTGGTGGTGGTTCCATCGAAAAGACATCGTCTCGTGATGCCTGATGCGTGAAGGACGACGGCCCTGCCGAAGCTGACTCTGCCTCGAATAGCGATCCCCGACTCCGGGCCGGCGGGCGTCACGAAGCAGATCGTCAAGAAGATCGGCGAGGACGACCTCAGCAGCCTTGCCGCAGCGCTCGCCTACCGTTTCTTCCTTGCCCTGTTCCCGTTCTTCATATTCCTCGCCGCGCTTGCCGGCTTCGTCACCCACATCTTCGACATCCAGAACCCGACCGACCGGATAATCAACACCATCGGCGATACCCTGCCGTCCGACGTCACGAGCGTCCTCCGCACTCAGCTCGAAGGCGTTGTCAACTCGCGGAACGCGGCACTGCTATCGGTCGGGCTGGTGGGCACGCTGTGGGCCGCGTCCAGCGGCGTCGGATCGCTGATGAAGGCGATGAACCGAGCTTACGGTGTGCGCGAGACACGTCCGGCGTTGGAGAGGTACGCGCTGGCCCTGGGGTTGACGGCCTTTGCGGGCCTCATGATCGTGGTGGCGTTCCTGGTGCTCGTTGTCTGGCAGGCGTCCGGCACCAAGATCGCCGACAAGATGGGCCTCGGCGGAGTTGCCGCGGCGTTGCTGCCTCTGGTGCGGTGGCCCGTGGCAATCGTCGTTATCCTGCTGGCATCCGGCATCGTCTATCGAGTGGCGCCGAACGCCAGGCTCTCGTTCCGGCGAATACTGCCGGGCACGGTGTTGTTCACCGCCGTCTGGCTTGTCGGGACAGAGCTGTTCGGGCTCTACGTCTCGCACTTCGCCTCGTACAATTCGACGTACGGGACGCTCGGAGGCGTCGTCATCCTGCTGGTCTGGTTCTACCTGACGGCGTTCATCCTGCTCGTCGGGGCTGAGCTGAACGCGGTGCTGGAGCAGCGACACGCGCATCCGCCTCTGACGGCGTGAGCGCCTGTCGAGACGCCTGGACATCCCTCCCGCGGTGTCCTATGCTGGCCTTATGAAGGCGATGTCGCTGGAAAAGCCCGCCCCGATCGGCGACAAGCCGTTGAAGCCGTCGGAGCGCCCGGTCCCGGAGCCGGCGGCCGGCGAACTGCTGCTGCGGGTCGCGACCTGCGGCGTCTGCCGCACCGACCTCCAGATATGCGAGGGCGATATCCCTCCCAGGAAGCAGCCGGTAGTGCCCGGGCACCAGATAGTGGGACGCGTCGAGGCGATGGGCGAAGGTGTCGCCGGCTGGCAGATCGGCGAGCGCGCGGGCATCGGCTGGCTCGCGGGAAGCTGCGACAAATGCGCCTGCTGCCTGTCGGGGCGCGAGAACCTCTGCGCCGAGGCCCGCTTCACGGGCTGGGACCGCGACGGCGGCTACGAGGAGTATGTCACTGTCCGCGCCGACTTCGCGCTACGTCTCCCCGACGGCTTCGGCGACCTGCAGGCGGCGCCGCTACTGTGCGGCGGCGTCATCGGCTACCGCTCACTCAAGCGCTCGGGCATCAAGCCGGGCGGGCGTCTGGGCCTGTACGGCTTCGGCGCCTCCGCCCTGCTGACGATCCAGGTCGCGCTGCACTGGGGCTGCGAAGTCTACGTCTGCACGCGATCGGCGCGGGAGCAGCAGCGGGCGCGACGCCTGGGCGCGAAGTGGACCGGCACCTACGACGACCTCCCGCCGCTGCCGCTCGATGGGGCGATAACGTTCGCTCCCGCCGGCGCGGTCGTCGTCGCAGCGCTGCGGGCCGTCGACCGCGGCGGCAGGGTCGCCATCAACGCCATCCACCTCGACAGGATCCCTGAGTTCCCCTATGAGCTGCTGTGGTGGGAACGCAATCTGTGTAGCGTCGCCAACTACACACGCGAGGACGCCCGTGAGTTCCTCGACCTGGCCGCGAAGATCCCGATCCAGACCGAGACCGATCTCTTCGATCTCGAAGACGCCAACGAGGCGCTGCGACGTCTTGCCGCCGGCGAGATCTCCGGGGCGGCCGTCATCAAGACCGGCGGGGCATAGGCTCACGTCGCCGGACGAGCCAGCTCAGTGCAGGTGCCACTTCCGCGGCGCGATGAGCTGGTCCGCCTCCCGCGGGCCCCAGCTACCGGCCGGGTACATGCAGGTCGGCGCCTGATTGTTCAGCGCCGGCTCCACAACCACCCACGCCCGCTCAGCCGCGTCCTCACGCATGAACAGCGTGTGGTCGCCGACCATGACGTCGTGGAGGAGGCGCTCGTAGGCTTCCGGCGGGCTGGTCATGAATGAGCTACTGTAGTCGAACTCCATCATAACGGGCTGCACGCTGATCTCCGGTCCCGGCTTCTTCGCGAGGAATGCGAACTGAATGCCTTCGTCCGGCTGGATGCGCATCACCAGGTGGTCGGATGGCAGATGTGTGACGTCCGTTCCCTCGAAGAAGCAGAGCGGTGGCTCGCGGAACTGGACGACGATTTCGGTCGCCCGGCGAGGCAGGCGCTTCCCCGTGCGCACGAAGAATGGGACGCCGGCCCAGCGCCAGGAGTCGACCTCCATCTGAGCGGCGAAGAACGTCTCCGTCATCGACTCGGGCGAGACGTCCTTCTCCTCCCTGTAGCCCTGCACAGGCTGCCCGTCTATGGTGCCCGCTGTGTACTGCCCGCGTACCGTGCGCGCCGGGTTGAGCGGCCGCATGGCTCGGATGACCTTGATCTTCTCGTCGCGGATCGCTTCCGGGGCGACGTTCGAGGGCGGCTCCATGGTGAGCAGGCTGAGCATCTGCAGCACATGGTTCTGGACGATGTCACGCAGGATGCCTGCCTCCTCGAAGTAGGCGCCCCTGCTCTCGATGCCGATGGACTCGGCAACGGTCAACTGCACGTGGTCGACGGCGTCGCGGTTCCACACGCGCTCGAACACTGAGTTGCCAAACCTGAACACCAGGATGTTCTGCACGGTCTCCTTGCCGAGATAGTGGTCAATGCGGAAGACCTGCGATTCGTGGAACACCTTGTGTATGACGTGGTTCAGCTCCCGGGCCGACGCCAGGTCATGCCCAAACGGCTTCTCCACGACGATGCGCGTGCCCTGGGACAGCTCCGCGTCGTGCAGGCCGGTGATGGTATCCGGCAGCGCCGACGGCGGGATCGCCAGGTAGACCAGCCGCTCGTTCTCCCGGAGCACGCGTTTCAGGGAGCCGTAGCTGTGATCATCGTTCTTGACGTACTTGATCCGGGGCACCAGTCCCGCCCATACGGTCTCGTCGAAGCCCGCGCGCGAGTATTCCTGGATCGACCTTCGGGCCAGGTCGCGGAACCCCTGCTCGCCGAGGTCGGTCCGGGCGAAGCCGACTATCTGCCCCTCGACCGGCAGCAGGCTCACGGCGGCCAGGTTGTAGATAGCGGGGATGAGCTTCCGCTGCGACAGGTCGCCGGATGCGCCCATGATCACGATGTCTTGCGGCGGGGGTGGCTTCAGAGCCATGGCGGTCCTCGATTTGATCATGACCGTCGCTCCTCGTCCGCCGCCGCGGCCGCATCGGCGACAACGATAACGCGCGCCGCCTTCACGCGGTTTGCCGGCAGGTCCTCGCCGGCCATCATCCGCCGCAGGGCGTCGCGCTTGGCCGCGCCGGCAACGAGAAACACGACGACGCGTGCCGCCGAAAGCACCGGCAGCGTGAGCGTCAAGCGGTCGTGGTCGGGCCGCATCACCCTCACGACCCACCGCTCCCGCTCTTCGAGCGCGGCATCGCCGGGGAAGAGCGACGCCGTATGGCCGTCCGATCCCAGGCCGAGGAAGGCGAAGTCGAACTCCGGCTGCCCGCCCGCGAAGAAACCTCGCAGCTCTTCCTCGTAGGCGGCGGAGTCGCAGGTCTCGCCGGGCATGCGGTGGACATGCGCCGGCACGAATGACAGGAGCGCGCGGCTCGCCATGTGGTAGTTGGATGCCGGGTCGTGGGGAGAGACGCAACGCTCATCGCTGAAGAAGACCTCCATGCCGTCCCAGTGGCTCGGCTCCCGCGCCAGGCGCTGGTACACGGGCCGCGGGGTCACGCCGCCGGCAAGCACGATGGTGCGCGGCCGCGCCTCACGAAACAGGACGAGCGCGGATTCGACGATGTCAGACGTCACGATGAGCTCCGGGGCCATATGAACCCCCGACCGGCGGTCTGCCGCCTATTCTGTCTTCACCGCGTGCCCACCGAATTCGTTGCGCAGCGCGGCGATCACCTTCATGGCAAAGGAGTCGTCCTGTCGCGAGGCGAAACGCGCGAACAGGCTGAGGGCAATGGCAGGCGCCGGCACGCTTTCGTTTATCGCCTCCAGCACCGTCCAGCGGCCCTCGCCGGAGTCCTCCACGTAGCCGCGCAATTGCGAGAGATGCGGGTCCTTCGCAAATGCCCGCTCCGCCAGCTCCAGCAGCCACGACCGGACGACGCTGCCGCGATTCCAGAGCCGCGCTATCTCGTGCAGTTCCAGCTCGAACGTGGAGGCCTCCAGGATCTCGAACCCCTCCGCGTAGGCCTCGAGCATCGCGTACTCGATGCCGTTGTGCGCCATCTTGACGAAGTGTCCGGCGCCGACCGGCCCGACGTGGGCGTATCCGTCCTCCGGCGCCAGCGTCTTCAGCGCCGGCTCGATGCGCGCGAATGCCGCGTCGCTGCCGCCGGCCATCAGGCAGTAGCCGTTCTCCAACCCCCAGACGCCGCCCGACGTGCCGGCGTCGACGAACATGAGCCCACGCTTTTCGAGCTCCGCGCCGCGGCGCATGCTATCGCGGAAGTTGGAGTTGCCGCCGTCGACGACGAGGTCGCCGCGCTGGAGGAGGCCGGCGACTTCCTTGATGCTCTGCTCCGTCGGCGCGCCGGCGGGCACCATCAGCCAGACGGTCCGCGGCGCCGCCAGCTTCCCGACCAGCTCCGACAGCGACGCTACCTGCGACACCTTCGGGTCGTGGTCGTAGCCGACGACGTCATGCCCGCCGCGACGCAGCCTCTCCGCCATGTTGGCGCCCATCCGGCCCAGGCCCACCATCCCTATCTGCATCTCACTGCCCCCAATCCAGCAGCGTCTCGACCGGCACCCGTCCGGCTCGGCGGCCGTGCGCCCGCAGCGATTCGAGGTCGCCCAGGGCCTGCGCCGCCTTCAGTGTGCCGAAGGTGAACGGCCGGCCCGGTATCGGCAGGTCCGTGTCGTCCTGCGAGATGACCTGGATGAATACGCCCGTGTTGGGACCACCCTTGTGAAGCTGGCCCGTCGAATGGAGGTAGCGCGGCCCGAAGCCAACCGTCGTTGCCACCTTGAAGCGATCGCGCAGGCGCACCCGCACGCGACGCAGTGCCTCCTCGTTCTCGGCGTTGCGCTGCATGTAGGCGGTGATGGCGATGTAATCGCCGGGGCGCACCCGCGCCAGAAGCGCGTCGAGGTCGTCGTTCGGGACGTCGGGTAACGGTCCGGCGGCGGCCAGGATGCGGTTTGTGGCGTCCTTCGCCTCCTGCACGTTCGGCTGGTCGAAGGGGTTGATGCCCAGGACGGCGCCGGCGACGGCGGTCGCGAACTCCCAGCGGAAGAACTCGGCGCCCAGGCGAGTTGCGCCGCCGAACTTGAGCGTCGCGGCCGGCCCCAGCGCGATCTCGTCGCCGATGGACACGAAGAGGCGGTCGTCACCGTACACCTCCGGCGGCCCCAGCGTCTCCCCTTCGACGGGCAGGATGCCCTTGCCCTCCTTGCCCGTCGATTCCGCGACGAGTTGCTCGACCCACGTCCCGAACGTCGAGACGGACGGCGGCAGGACCAGCGTGAGCTTGTCGCGGCCGGCCAGCGCTGCCTCGGCTATCACGGCGCCCAGCCACATTCCCGGGTTGTCGGCGACCGGCACGTAGGACGCGCAGGCGCAGGCCATCTCCGTCGCCTGATCGAGCAAGTCGTGCACGGGCGCGCCGACGAGCGCTGCCGGCACGAGACCAAAGTATGACAGCGCGGAGTAGCGTCCGCCGATGTCCGGCTGGTTGAGGAAGACGCGCCGAAAGCCGCTCTGTCGCGCGAAAGTCTCCAATGACGAGCCGCCGTCGGTGATGGCGATGAACTGTTCGCCGCGCTTGGCCTTGTCATAGAAGTAGGCGCACTGACACGTCGTCTCGACCGTGCCGCCCGACTTGCTGGCGGCGATGAACAGCGTCCGGCCGAGGTCGAGCGAACGCTCCAGCGCAATGATGCTCGCCGGGTCGGTCGTATCGAGGACGTGCAGTCGCGGGAAACCGGGCGCGGCACCGAAGGTGGCGTGGATGACTTCCGGCGCCAGGCTGGAGCCGCCCATGCCCATCAGCACGACGTCGCGAAAGCCCTCGTCGGCTATCCGGCAACCGAAGTCGATGAGGTCGCCGGCGGCCTCCGTCATCTGCTCCGCGACGGTGAGCCAGCCCAGGCGGTTGCTTATCTCCGTCGGGTCCGGCTTCCAGACCGAGTGGTCCTTCGCCCATATGCGACGCGGCACGTCCGCCTTCGCCATCGCCGCCAGCCGCGATTCGACGGCGTCGCCCAGCGGGCCGAGGCTGACGAGCGGGCGTCGCTCTTCCTCGACGATGGCGTGGCACTTGGCGTCGATTGCCTCCAGCAGCTTGTCATAGTCCTTAGCGAACGATTCCACGCCTTCTTCCAAGACCTTCGCGGTCACCGCGTCGAGATCAACGCCCGCTTCCGCGAGCGAGGCGATGACGCGCTCCGCTTCGTCGACGCCTCCTTCCACGGTCGGCCGGACGCGCCCGTGGTCGGCGAAGGCGCGAAGCGTCGACTCGGGCATCGTATTCACCGTGTCGGGGCCGATGAGCTCTTCGACGTAGAGGACGTCGGAATAAGCGGGGTTCTTAGTGCTGGTGGATGCCCACAGTGGCCGCTGCACGTGCGCGCCCGCCGCCGCCAGCCGCTCCCATCGCTCGCCACTGAAGAGCCGCTTGAAGATCTGATAGGCGATCTTGGCGTTCGCGATCGCCGTCTTCCCTCGCAGCGGTGACGTCTCCGGCAGCAGCGCATCGACGGCCGTGTCGACCCGCGAGACGAAGAACGACGCGACGCTGGCGATCTGCCCGATGGGCTGGCCGGCTTCCAGACGGCGCTCCAGTCCCTTGATGTAGGCAAGCGCGACCCGTTCGTGCGCCTTCACGTCGAACAGGAGCGTGATGTTGATATTGATACCCTGCGCCGTCAACTCCTCGACGGCGGGCGCGCCTTCGATAGTGCCCGGAACCTTGAGCATCACGTTCGGTCGGGCCAGGCGGCGCCACAGGTCCTTCACCTCGGCGATCGTGCCGGCGGTGTCGTGGGCGAGGTCCGGCGAAGCCTCCAGGCTGACGAAGCCGTCGCCGCCGTTCGTCTTATCGTAGATTGGGCGAAGGACGTCCGCCGTCATGGCGATGTCCTCGATGGACAGATGCAGGAAGAGCGTCTTCGGGTCGCGCTCGCCGCCTTCGACGAGGGCGCGCAGCGCCTGGTCGTAGTCCGTGGAGCCGGAGATCGCCTTGTTGAAGATCGTCGGGTTGGAGGTGATCCCGGTGACCGCGAACTCGTCCATCAGGCGCTTCAGCTCGCCTGATTCGACGAGCCCCCTGCGGACGTAGTCCAGCCACACGCTCTGCCCCAGGCGTCGCAACTCCTGCAGCGGGTTCATCTTCTCTCCTCCTCCATCGCCGCGACCTTTGCCAGCCGACGCACGTGTCGCTCCTCGCCGGTGAACCGGGCTTCCACGAAGACCTTAACGATTTCGGCGGCCAGCTCCGGCCCGATCACCCGCGCTCCCAGGCAGCAGACGTTCGCGTTGTCGTGCTCCACCATCTGGTGCGCGGTGTAGGTGTCATGCGACAGGGACGCACGGACGCCGCGTAACTTGCTCGCCGCGATGGCAGCGCCAGCGCCCGACCCGCAGACGAGGATGCCGCGCTCCGCCTTCCCCTCGACGACTGCCCGGCCGACAGCGCGGGCGTAGTCCGGATAGTCGTCCGCCGGGTCGATCGCGTCCGCTCCCAGATCCAGCACGTCGTGTCCGCCGTCGCGCAGCACTTGGACGAGACGTTGCTTCAACTCGAAGCCACCGTGATCAGCGCCGATGGCGACTCTCATCGTCCCACCAGTTTCCGCGCCCGTTCGGCGACGTTCTCCGGCGTGAAGCCGAACTTCTCGAATAGCACCTCGCCCGGCGCCGACGCCCCGAAGTGGTCGATTCCGACGGCGTCATCCGCCCACTCGCGCCAGCCGAAGGTCGTCGCTGCTTCGACGGCGAGGCGCGGGATGCCCGGCGGCAACACCTGGTCGCGGTATTCCTTCGACTGCTCGCGGAACAGCTTCCATGAAGGCATAGAGACGACACGCGCCAACACCCCCTGTTCCCGCAGCAGCTTCCGCGCCTCTAGACAGACCGACACCTCGGACCCCGTTCCGATGAGGACGACGTGGGAGCCGTCCTCCATCACGTAGGCGCCCTTTTCGACGGCGCCGCCGGGCTTGAGCACCGGCAGCTTCTGGCGCGTCAGGATGAGCGCCGTTGGGCCTTCGTCGCGCTCCAGGGCGATGCGCCACGCAGCGACGGTCTCGTTGGCGTCGGCGGGACGCAACAGCAGCAAATTCGGGATGGCCCTCAGGCTCGCCAGGTGCTCTACCGGCTGGTGCGTTGGGCCGTCCTCGCCGAGTCCGATGGAGTCGTGGCTGTAGACGAAGATGACCGGCAGCTTTTCCAGCGCGGCGAGCCGCACCGATGGGCGCATGTAGTCGGAGAAGATGAGGAACGTGCCGCCGTAGACGCGAAAGCCGCCGTGGGCAGTCATGCCGTTGAGCACCGCAGCCATCGCGTGCTCGCGGACGCCGAAGTGGAAGTTGCGGCCCGAGAACTGGCCGCTCGTGACGTCGCTGTAGCCCTTGAGATAGGTATCGGTCGAAGGCGCGAGGTCGGCTGAGCCGCCGACGAG
>Ga0315273_10005457_pt1 | contig 15727 bp, 13 predicted proteins | sample YL17G02_0_MG_FD_205753 | JGI IMG/M metagenome (GOLD analysis project Ga0315273, IMG submission 205753) | Sediment microbial communities from Yellowstone Lake, YNP, Wyoming, USA - YL17G02_0 | ecosystem: Environmental > Aquatic > Freshwater > Lake > Sediment | place: USA: Wyoming | collected...
CTCGTCTGTAGCGACGGTGGCCCCAACGTCGTGGCCGACCAGCCTTCCGGTCGCCCTGGCCGCGGCGAGCACGATCGAACCGCCCGCGGCCAGCCCGACTCCCGCCGTGCCGCCGCCGCCAACGCCACTGACCCCGGTGGTCACTAAGCCAACCCCGACTCGCCTGCCACAGTCCCTCGCGAGAGCCGGGGCATCGGCCTCGCCCCAACCTACGGCAACTGTACTCGCCGAGATCGCGGTCGGCCGGCCAGGTCTTGGACTGCTTTCTGCGACCGGTGCGACCTCAACGATCTCCGCGCCTACGCCAACGGAGTCGAGCACCCCCACTGCCACGCCCACAACGACCCCTTGGCCAAAGCCGCGGGTCACCTCGGCCCCGATCCTGCCTGCCTCAGGGCCGCAGCCACTCCCCTCCCCCTCGGCGGATCAAGGATCGCCCTGGCTTCGGCTCTGGCGTTCCCTGACCGGCAGGTAGAGACCCCGGAAGGCGATACAAGCTTGAGGCCCTCCTCACACTTTAGAGTGAGAATCGCAGCACTCTTAGTAGTGACGTAGAACCGATCCTGCTGGCTGACGAGCCGACCAGCGATCTGGACGAGCAGACCGAGCTCGAGATCATGGATTCGCTGAGCGAGATCTACCGCCAAACGGGGACCACGATTCTCCTGGTCACACACACCAGCCAACTCGTATCTTACGGTACACGCGCCTTGAGGACGGCGGCGGGGGCGATCGTCGAGAGCACCACGGACGTCGGAATACAGAAGGCGACAGGGTGAGATAGAGTACTGCGTTCCCGCGCGCCGGTCGAGCTCAGGCCGCGACGCTCAATTCTTCCTGCCGTGTCTTGCGCGCCTTGCGGCGCTCTTCCGTGTCCAGAATCCGCTTGCGCAGGCGAATGTTCTTTGGCGTGACCTCGACCAGCTCGTCCTGGGCAATGTACTCGATCGCATCGTCAAGCGACAGAACGATCGGCGAGTCGAGGTGCACCAGTTCGTCGGCTCCAGACGAGCGGTGGTTCGTCAGGTGCTTCTTCTTGGCCACGTTGATGGCCAGATCCTCGTCCCTCGCAGTGCGCCCGACAATCATCCCTTCATAGACCTGGGTGCCCGGGGCGATGAAGAGCCGTCCGCGCTCCTGGGCGTTGAACATCGCATACGCCGTCGAGAGGCCGGGCTCCCAGGCGACCAGCGAGCCATTGCTGCGCTGGCGGATAGCTCCAGCATGGGGCTCGTAGCCGTTGAAGATGCTGTGCACGATCCCAGTGCCGCGAGTGGCGGTCAGGAAAGCCTGGCGAAATCCGAGCAGGCCGCGCGTGGGCACCATGTATGTGTAGTGAACCGAGCCGTCGGCTTCCTGGCGCATGTCGGCCATTCGTCCCTTGCGCTGCCCGAGCATTTCCACAGCGACCCCACTGGAAGCCTCCGGCACCTCTACCTGCACTTCCTCGACCGGCTCCAACATCTCGCCTGTCACGGGGTCCTGGCGCAGGATCACTTCGGGAGCGCTGACCTGGAACTCATAGCCCTCGCGGCGCATCGTCTCGATCAGGATTGCGAGGTGAAGCTCGCCGCGCCCGCTCACCAGGAACGTGTCGGCCGAGTCGGTAGATTCGACCCGGAGGGCCACATTCCGCTCGAGTTCTCGATCAAGTCGCTCTTTGATCTTGCGACTGGTGGACCAGGTGCCTTCGCGCCCGGAGAGCGGCGATGTGTTTACCCCGAAGGTCATGCGAACGGTAGGGTCTTCCACAACAATCGGCGGCAGCGGCCTCGGATCCAGCAGGTCGGTGATCGTATCGCCGATGCTGATCTCCGGGATTCCCGTGAGGGCGACGATCTCGCCAGAGAGCGCCTGGCCCACTTCGAGCCGCTCAAGACCTTCGAAAACGAAGATCTGTGCCACCTTCTCCGGATGGAGCGCACCTTGCCGGTCAATCCGGGCGACCGCCTGGCCGCGCCGAAGCGTACCTGAAGAGAGCCTGCCGAGGACGATCTTGCCCTGGTAGTCGTCGTAGGTCAGGTTGGTCACCAGCAATTGCGGCGGCGCGTCCGGGTCTACAGCCGGGGCCGGCAGCGTGCCAACGATCGCTTCGAACAACGGCTGCAGGTTCTCGGCCAGCTGATTGGGGTCGGTGCCTGCGCGGCCGGCCGGCGCGATAGTGTAGATCACCGGGAAATCCGCCTGCTCTTCGGTCGCTCCCAGCTCGATGAAAAGATCGAATGTCCGGTTTAGCGTCCACTCGGCCCGCGCATGGGTCCGGTCGACCTTGTTTATGACGACGATCGCCTTGTGGCCGAGCCGTAATGCCTTGCGCAGCACAAACCGCGTTTGAGGCATCGGACCTTCCGCGGCATCCACCAACAGCAGGACCCCGTCGACCATATTGAGCACGCGTTCCACTTCGCCGCCGAAGTCGGCATGCCCGGGCGTGTCGACGATGTTGATCTTGATATCGCCGTAGCGCACCGCTGTGTTTTTTGCGAGGATGGTGATCCCGCGTTCCCGCTCGAGGTCTCCCGAATCGAGGACGCGCTCGGGTACCAGCTGGTTGTCGCGGAAGATGTGAGTCTGCTTCAACATCGCATCAACGAGCGTCGTCTTCCCGTGATCGACATGGGCGATAATCGCGATGTTCCGAATGTCGTCTCTTACTTGCATGGGTACTTCGAATCCTTAACCGCAAAAAAACAGCCTCGGCGCTCTGACCGCCGCGGCTGGGAGTTCCTAAGCTGGTATCCATCCTATCACATCGCTGCGCCTGCACCAAATCGGCGGCGGGAGTTCAGCTGTCCCGTTTGTCGGCCTGAACTTCCGCCACCAGGTCCGGCGGATACCGGCTCAAGTCCTTGTTGTCGCCCGGCGGCGCGTGATGCAACAGCCGTTCGAGGGGCCTATCGCCCACGAGTTCGGCTGCCACGAGGTCGTCAGCGTCGGAAGGCGAGACCCCTGCGTACCAGCGGCCCGCCGGATAGACGACGACCATCGGTCCATGTCCGCACTGGCTGAAACACCCCGACTTGTTGATTCTGACCTTACCCTTGAGGCCGGCGGCTTCGACCGCGGCCTTCAGGCGCTGCACAATTGCACCCGTGTCGCCATCGCGAGAGCACCAGGATCCGTAGCAGCACACGAAGATGTGCTTGTCGTATTGTCCCACGCGCCGGTTCCTCCAACATCTGGATACAGCGATTATAGCCCCGAGTCATTCACGGGACAAGTATCAGCGGAGTGACCGCGCGTGCCGCGCGTTTCCTGCCGAAATCTTTGACACGAGAACTCTTTCCGCGTAAAATGCATCAGTTGACTACCGGCTGGCCGCGCAGGCTGCCAAGGTCGTACTTGATCCAACTTGGTTTCCCTGGTAAGGAGGGGTGATGGCGAACTTCACCGCAGAACAGCTACGCAACGTAGCGCTCATAGGGCACAGCAGCTCGGGGAAGACGACCCTGGCGGAGGCGATGCTCTTCGACACAGGTGCTACCAGCCGGCGTGGCAGAGTCGAGGACGGCACAACGGTGAGCGACTGGGATGAAGAGTCGTTGCGCCGTAGAATCTCCGTTGGCACCTCTCTCGTGCCTTGCGAATGGCAGAGCCACAAGATCAATTTGCTTGATACCCCTGGTTTCATCGATTTCGTAGGTGAGACGAAAGGCGCGGTGCTCGTCAGCGATGCGGCACTTGTGCTCGTGGATGCCGTCTCCGGCGTTGAAGTTGGGACCGAGCTGGGGTGGTCATATCTGGACGAGCGTAATCTTCCCAGAGCGGTGCTCATCAACAAGGTCGATCGCGAGAACGCGCGCTTTCAGGGGATCCTGTCCAACCTGCGAGAGGTCTTCGGTGGCACGATCGTGCCCCTGCAGCTGCCACTCGGCGAGGGCGCGGAGTTCCGCGGGCTGGTCGACCTGATCTCGATGAAGGCATTCCTCGGCGAGGCTGGGACGGCAGTCGAGATTCCGGCGGGCATGGCCGACGCGGTTACCGAGGCTCGGACACAACTCGTTGAGGCCGCTGCAGAAGGCGACGACGAGCTGATCATGAAGTACCTTGACGGCGAGGAGCTGAGCGCCGACGAAGTCAAGCGCGGTCTGAGGACGGGTGTCGCCCGGGGCACGATCGTGCCGGTCTTCTGCGCGTCGGCGCTCAACAATGTCGGCGTCCGAAGCCTGCTCGATGCCCTGGTGACATACCTGCCGAACCCGACCGAGGCCGCGACATACACGGCGCAAAAACCCGATGACGAGGAAGTGGCGCTGCCAGGGGATGCTGCCGGTCCCCTGGTGGTCTTTGTATTCAAGACCGTCGCCGATCCGTACGTGGGAAAAATCTCCTACTACCGGGTGATCTCGGGCACGTTCCACGGGGACAGCCGTGTGTACAGCCTGCCGAGCGCAGTTGATGAGCGCGTCAGCCAGGTCTTCGTGCCCAGAGGTAAGGAACAGCTGCCGACGACCCAGCTCGTGGCAGGCGACATCGGCGGCGTAGCCAAGCTGGCTTCCACGTCGACCAACGACTCACTCTGCGAGAAGTCAAATCAGCTGACTCTTCCTCGGCCGGTCTATCCCGAGCCATTGTTCTCGGTCGCCGTGACGCCGAAGACGAAAGCTGACTCGGCGAAGATGGGCCCCACGCTCGCCAGGATTACCGAAGAAGATCCTACGCTGAGCGTGCGCTTCGAGCCCGGGACCGGCGAAACAATCCTGTCGGGGATGGGCGAAGTGCACATCGACCTGGCCGTGCGCCGGATGGAGAGCAAGTTCGGCGTCGCCGTGCTGACGTCGGTGCCCAAGGTGCCCTACCGCGAGTCCATCACCAGGAGCGCCGCGGACTTCTACAGGCACAAGAAGCAGACCGGCGGCGCGGGCCAGTTCGGCGAGGTCCACATGGAGATCAAACCCCTGGAGAGCGGCGCAGGGTTTGAGTTCGACACGAGCCGGGTGTTCGGCGGCGCGATCCAGAACAGCTTCTTTCCCTCGATCGAGAAGGGGATCAAGTCGATGCTGGGTGAGGGCCCGGTGGCCGGCTACCCGGTCGTGGACGTGCGCTGCGAGGTCTATGACGGTAAGATGCACCCTGTCGATTCCAAGGACATCGCCTTCCAGATCGCCGGACGCGAGGTCTTCAAGAAGACCTTTTTGGCAGCCGGGCCGGTCCTTCTTGAGCCGCTGATGGACGTCAGAATCACGGTGCCGGAAGAATACATGGGCGACATTATGAGCGACCTCAACACGCGTCGCGGCCGCGTTCAAGGTATGGAGCAGGTGAAGGGCAAGGGCGTCATCACCGCACAAGTGCCGCTGGCCGAGATGCAGCGATATGCCATCGACCTGCGCTCGATGACCCAGGGCCGCGGCCTGTACACGATGACCCTGTCACACTACGAGCCTGTGCCGGCCCACATCATGGAAGAGATCGTTGCCCAGGCTAAGAAGGAGCGGACTGAGGCTGAAGAAGCGTAGACTCCAGCGAAGTCGCACCCAAGCTAACACGCCCGCCGGAACCCCGGCGGGCGTGTTAGCTTGGGTGCTCAGGGGGTGTTGGAGACCGGGCTAAGCGACGGAGCGGGCCAGCGACCCTGGCACGGTCACCCTCACCAGCGTGCCTTGCGAGCCGGTGCGGGGAGGCGAGAGGATCTCGGTGCGGCCATCGATCAGTCGAGCGCGCTCGCGCATGTTCAGCAATCCGAAACTGTTTCGCTGGCCGTAGGTGGCGTCCACCTGCTTGACATCGAAGCCGATACCATCGTCCTCGACTTCCGCGACGACTTCGGACTTCGAAGTGCCTAGCCTTATCTGCACCTGCCGGGCCCTCGCGTGCCTGCTGGCGTTGCTGAGAGCCTCCTGGATGATCACGAAGAGGGTACTGGCCACCTTCGGATCCAGCGCTGCATCGCGCAGATCACCGACATTGAGAAGGAGCTCAGCCTCGCCCCGGACGCGCTCGACCAACTGGCGGAGTGCGGCGATTAGACCGTGTGTCTCCAGGGCAAGGGGACGCAGCCCGAACAGCAGGTCACGGACCTCCCGGTTGCCCTCGCGCGCGAGGCCGTCCAGGAATTCCAGCTCGCTGGCAACCGTCTCGGGCTTTGACGCCAGTTGACGTCTGGCCATATCGATGTTCAGGAGCATCGCCGAGAGCACCTGTGCCGGGCCATCGTGCAGATCTCGCGCGAGCTGGTGGCGCACGTTCTCTTCGGCCGTGATGATCCGGTCGCGTTCGAGCCGCAGCGCTGCAAAGAGGCGCGCGTTGTCGATGGCTGCCGCGATCAGCGGCGCCAGGATGCACAACCACTGCTGGTCTTCCCGCGTGAAGGTCCCGCTGCCCGTCTTGTTCACAACCTCCACCACGCCGATAATCCGGCCCTTCACTTGCAGCGGAACGGCCATGAGCGACCGGGTGTGGAAACCGCTGAACAAGTCAACGGACCCGTAGAAGCGCTCGTCGGCCGCCACCTCCGGGATGATGATTGCTTCGCCGTGCTCGGCCACCCAGCCGGCAACTCCCTTGTCCATCGGCATACGATGTTCCCGCAGGATTTGAGTTGCAGGCCCGGCCGGTATCTCGAACACGAGCTCCTTCGTCGTATCATCCAGGAGCATCAAAGTGCACGCCTCGGCCCCCAAAACCTGGGATACGCGCTCAGTGCTCTGCCGCAGGACCTGATTCAGGTCCAGCGTAGATGAGATCGCCTCCCCGACTTCATACAAATGTTGAAGCCGGCTAAGCCGGCTCTCGGTCTCGCGCAGAGCGACGGTTCTCTGGCCCAGGACCGCGACGATCTCCAGGGTGGATTGCAGAGCGAGCATGGAATCCAGCGGGAACTCCCGTCCGCCGGTGAAAAACGCCACAATATAGCCCGTGAACAGCGAGGGGTCACGCCCGAGGGAGAGGTAAACCGCGCTTCCGGCCTCATCATGTCGCACCTCGACACGGCGCGCCGGATGGGGCAGCCCCTCCTCGAACCATGCTGAAGCGGCCAATGCGAGCGTCTGACCTGCTCCCCCAGCTCGAAGGCTCATGCGACTGGGCGAGTGCGCTTCCAAGGAGACGCCCGCGGCGCCCGTGGCCTCAAGGACCTCGACCAGGACATCATTCCAATAATGGTCGAGTTGGTCGATCGACCCAAATTGGGCGATGCGACCCAGGAGCCGCCGGCTTGCCCGGCACATCTCATCTTCGGACATTGAACCGCTCGCAGAGAGGAATTACGACCATGTTATTGTAGCACAAGAGCTGCTTTTTGGACAACGAAGTTCGCGTAAAGTATACTGCGGCAAGCGATTCCGCATTTCCAACGTGAAGTCCGCTGAGGCAAATGCTCACACTCCCTAGCGATGGCGGACCGGATGAGGAGGAATGACGATGATTAGACGGGATTTTCCCGGCAAGGGGAAGGTCGCCGTGTTGAAGACCAGCCCTCAGACAGTTCTCGAGGACTACGCAAAACTGATGGACCTGGCCGGCTACCGCTCGGCTTTGCCGAAAGACCGAGAGACCATTCTGAAGGTCAACATCTCGTGGCAGACGTGGTATCCGGCATGTTCCAGCACGCCGTGGCAGCTCGAAGGAGTGATCCGAAAACTTCAAGTCGATGGCTATCGTGATCTTTCGGCAGCTCATAACAAGACAGTTGTGGTGGACGCATACGTAGGAGAGTACAACAACAAACACAAGGCTGTAGTCGATTCCTACGGCGTCCGCAACGTGCACTTATACGAGCCGGAGGTCACCTGGGTGCGGTATACGCCCAAGGCGCCGATGCTGGTGCTCGACCGCATCTTCCCGGACGGGATCCTACTGCCGGAGTACTTCTTCGACAAGAACATCATACAACTACCTACGGTGAAGACCCATGTATTCACCACAATCACAGGGGCCATGAAGAACGCGTTTGGCGGCCTGCTCAACGAGAAACGCCACTGGACTCACGGCGTGATTCATGAGACGGTGGTGGACCTGCTGGCAATCCAACAGGAAATCCACAGCGGACTGTTTGCCGTGATGGACGGTACCTTCGCCGGGGATGGTCCGGGCCCCAGGGCGATGCGCTGGTATCAGAAGGATATCATCCTGGCCTCATCCGACCAGGTCGCCATCGACGCGGTCTCCGCGAAGCTCCAAGGTTTCAGACCGATGGATCTCAAGTTCATCCGGCTGGGCCATGAGCTGGGATTGGGGGTCGGCGATCTCAAGGAGATCGAAATCGTCGGCCACGACATCTCAGCCGAGGATTGGCATTTCGTGCAGGAGGATACTTTCGCGAGCCGGGGCCAGAAGCTGATCTATCATGGCGCCCTGAAGCCGTTCGAGCGCCCGCTGCTTCGCTCTCCGATCGTGCCATGGAGCTACTTCGCTTCGAATTTCTATCACAATGTCTACTGGTATCCGTTTGTGGGAAGGCCGAGAGTTGAGGCAGCTCTAGCCACCGAGTGGGGTGAGAAGTTCAGGCAGTATGGTGACGGATCGGTCGTGATGCCCGGTGTTGAGCCGCGCACGACGGCCATCGCTGCCGGGGCTGCACTTGGACTGCTGATAGCGGGAGGCCTGCTTGTGTGGGCGCGCCGAAATTCCAGGAGCTAACAAAGAATGCCCGAGATGTGGCGCGTCGACTTGCACATGCACACGCGGTTTTCGCCGGACTCGACGAACGAGATCGACGCGCTGATCGCTCGCGCGCGGGAGCAGGGGCTGGCCCGGATCGCCATCACCGATCACGACACGATCGAGGGAGCTCTGGTTGCCCACGAACGTGCGCCCGAATTCGTCATTGTGGGCGAGGAGATAGAGACCGCCACCGGCGGCGAGCTTATTGCCTACTTTGTCAAAGAGGCGGTGCCACGGGGACTCCCGCTGGATGAGACACTAAAGCGGCTTCACGCACAGGGAGCGGTCGTGAGCATTTCCCACCCGGTCGACCGGTTCCGGGGCTCGGCCCTCGGCGAGCAACTCACGCGGTCGATCATCGATCAGGTCGACGCGCTTGAGGCGTTCAACGCCCGCTGCCTGGCTGCAGCCGACAACGAGAAAGCGGCCGCGCTGGCACAGCAATACTTGAAGGCGGCTACCGCGGGCAGTGATGCCCACACCCTTGCAGAGGTGGGCGCCGCATATGTCGTCATGCCGCCTTTTGACATGAATCCAGCGGCCTTTCGGGCGAGCCTGGCGAACGGCAGGCCCGAAGGTCGGCTGAGTGGGGTGGCTCCTCATTTCCTCAGCACGATCGCCAAGTGGAAGAAGGTGCACCAGCTCGCGGCCAAAGTGGTCACCGCATGATCATGGGTATGAACAGACTTTGCTGAAGGACAGGCGCTCGTTCGACTTCATAAATGTTCTGTGCGTCCGCCTCGTCGTAGGCCGCCCACGCCGCAAACAGCCGCCCATCATCACCCATGGCGGCCGCGAGTCCGGACTGGCCGCTTCCCGAAGCGCCGGTGCCCTCTTCAGTACGCCAGGCGGCATTCGACTCGGGTGCGCGTACGCGGAAGTGGAGCGACGAACCCTGCATCCAGATGACATGAATGTAGCCCTGGCGGCTGATGGCAAGCTGTGGGCTCCGGCAGTCTTCATCGGTCCCCGAGATGTCAGTTGCCTCCGTCCAGCGGCCGGCCCGGTGCTCCGCATGCAGCACGCGGAAGGGGACGCCCGATTCCTCCTGCCACACCAGGTGGCTGTTGCCCAACGGGCTCGAGGCCAACCTCGGCAGCATCGAGTGGTTGCCGGGACTGTCGGAAACGGTCTCCGGAATACTCCATATGCCATCGTGATAAACGCAGCAGAAGACGTCATGGCGATCGGTGCTCGACAGCCGGTCCTGCCAGGCCACCAGCAATTCGCCTGCCGGTGTGAAGGAGAGGTCCGGGCAGCTGCCCCGTCCGTTCGGAATGGGCGCATTCCGCCAGACGTACTCACCGCTCTGGCCATGATAGATCACGGGGTAACCGGGAGTTGTGTCCTCCCAGACGACATTTACGGTGCCGTCGGGGGCCAGGGCGGCGGCCGGGTTAGTTGAGGCTCCACTGGTGCGCGACACGTTCTTCGGCAGAGACCACCTGGCGCCATTCCACATCACATTGTATATCTCGTAGTTGCCTGCGAACTCATTGGCGAATAGCAGATGTAGTCGCCCCTCAGGCGTAGCTACGAGCGAAGGCTGTTCTCCAGTGGCCACCTTCTCCGGTTCGCTCCAGCCCTGCTCCGTCCGATGCGAGTGTAGAAGGACCCTGTCGCGGACCCAAACCAGGTGAAGGGTATCGCGCCACATTGCCAGGGAGGGCTGCGCGCTGTCGGGCGCGGCGATTGGAACAGGGGTGCACTCGGTCCATGGGCCGGAGGATGACATAAGATTGTCTCCATGTTCTGCGCTTGGGGTTGCCACGAAGCCAGGTCGACCCTGATTCTAGCACTAGCGGTTTGCGCTGGCAAGCTTCAAGTGAAGACAACCTCCTCCTGCCCACTCAACTTCTCCTCGATCTTGCGGATGATCAGATCAAGGTGCGAGCCATTATGCACGAAGTCCAAGGTATCCGCCGGAACGGTCAACACCGGACATAACGAGAAACCAACGAGCCACGCCTCGTAGAGCACATTAAGTTGCTGCAGGTAGTCTGGTGTGATAGTCCGCTCGTAGTCGCGGCCCCTCAGCGAGATTCTGTCGCGAAGGGTATGGACCGAGGCGCGCAGATAGACCACGAGATCTGGCGGAGGCAAGAACTGAGTGAGCACCTCGTATAGCTCCCGGTATGTGTCGTAATCGCGGCTCACGATGTGCCCTTGCTGGTACAGCGCGCTCGCGAAGATCTCGGCGTCTTCGTAGACACTGCGATCCTGTACCACAGACCCGGGAAAGTCCAGCAGTCGCCGGTGGTGGCGAAGCCGGCGTGACAGGAAATACACTTGCGAATGAAACGCGTATCTGGTCATGTCCTGATAGAAATCTGCCAGGTAGGGATTTTCCTCAACGGCCTCGTAGAATGGCTCCCAACCGAGTGCTTCACTCAAAAGCCTGGTGAGCGTTGACTTCCCGACTCCAATATTGCCCGCAATGGCGATGAATCGTTTTGTCATGGCGCAGGCGCCTCGGGAACCGTCCGCGCCATCCTGCCCGGGGCCTTTCGCTCAAGGTATGCGCGCTCCAGATCGATACCGGCGTCGTTGGCGAACCTGACAAGGCTGATGAGAAGGTCGGCGAGATCGTAGCGCACCTGGACCGAGACGCCGTCCATGGCGCGGTCGCGGGCTTCCTGCCGGTTACCCATTTGAGCCAGCAGCGCGTCCTCGTGCTCCAACGCAAGTGCTAACTCCGCGCCCAGTTTGCCGGTGGCCTGCGTCAGGCCGAGGTATGCTGAGATAGGATCCAGGGACAGCCCGGCGGCGCCGTCGAGTGCCCGATGCGCGCGCTGAAGATCCGCCAGACGAGGGGTGCGGGGGACGAATTGCTCGTCGCCCGAAGCCAGCTCGGCCGCTAGCAGCGGAAGCTGGTGACTTGCCGCCTGGAGTGCATTCTTCACGCGACCGACGACGCTAATCCGGACGTTCACATCGTGCACGAAGTCGAGCTCGTCGGTATCCAGCACAAGCACAGGCGCCGCGGCATAGCGCTCAAAGAATGCCTCGTAGGCGAGCCGCAGGCTCTCGAGATAGTCCCTGGCCATTTGGCGTTCGTACGCGCGGTCCCGGTACGCGATGCGCTCCATCAGGGTGCCGGTAGTGGCTCGCATGTAGACGACCAAGCTAGGAGCAGGTATTTGCTCGCCGAGAATTGCGTGAACGCGCTCGTACATCGCGAGCTCATCTCCCGCGAGGTTGAGGTGAGCGAACAGCCAATCCTTGTCGAAGAGGTAATCGCTGATCAAGGGGTTTCGACGGAGCGTGGCAGCGATAACCCTATGCTGCTGGCGGTAGCGGCTGAGGAGGAAGAAGACCTGGGTCTGGAAGGCATAGCGGACGCGGTCGGAGTAGAAATCACTCAGGAATGGGTTCTCCTCGAAGACTTCGAGCAATACCTCCGCGGAGAGCGACTCCCCCAAAATGCGGGCGAGCGTGGTCTTGCCGACGCCAATGGCTCCTTCTACTGCGATGTAGGGGTTGACTGCCACTGCGGGTTTCCTCCGGCGACGTGATGCCACTATTATACACTGCCGCGCAATAAGTGCCCAGTGAGGCGGTCAGGCGCGACCCGAGCACGCGCGCAACTTCGGCCCCCCGCGTGCGTATGGATGCAGTGTAGGGTGGCACGATGCCCCCTATTGGAGGAGTCGAGCTGGGCACCTCCATGCAAGTTGCAGTTTCGGGACGGGAGCCAGCAGGAGCCTCTCGCCCTCGGTTCAAGTGAGAAAGACGATGCACAACGATTTCGAGAGGCTGATGTCGCTTGTTCTCGATGGCGAGTCAACCCCATCCGAGATACATCAGCTCGACGCTCACCTTTGCTCATGCACCGCTTGCGCGTCGGTATGGAGGCGGTATCAGGAGCTCGACCGGCAGCTCTCGGCATCTCCAGCCGTGCGCCCGCCGGAAGGCTTCGCCTAGGGGGTCGTAGCTAGGGTTGAGGGCCGCCAAGCCGGTCGGTAGCCGCCATGTGCCGATAGTTCGCCCCGCCAGTCACTCCGTCGAACCCCCAACCGCGCCGAGGTTGTCTTCGTGTGGCTGTTCTTTGCAGCACCGGCTATCATTTGTTGGGGAGCGCAGAATCCGGATTAAGTCGTCGTTCCAGCTGCCTCAGCCGCCAGGCTGTTGGACAGCTTGAGCCGGATCTTCCGGAGTGTGTCCTCAAGCGTACACAGCGTCATCACCCTCGCCGCAGTAAGGGGGGTAGCGGTGAACTGCTTGGGCACCGCAACCCTCCTTGCCCTGTCCATCTGGGCATCTGCGTTTGGCCGCTCGGGGGTTCGCGTTGCGAGACGCACTCAGAGCGGCTGAGCTCCTGGGCGGCATTCTCGCCCAAGTCGTGGGTGGTGAGAACTCGATAGGCATTTGACCGGCCGTTCGTGGCAGGTTACAATGCCGCTGAGAAGCTATCTTCTCACCGACGATGGCGCCAGAAGAATCGCGGGATTCATTCGATGGCACGGGGCCCGGCATGACGCAAACTGTAAACCACGAGCGAGATGGGCCGGCCGAGGAAGCCGGCCCATTAATCAGCTTCCACCTGTCGCTACCACCAAACCCGCTTCGCATCGGCCCAGGATGGGCGGTACTTGCTGGAGCACTTGTCACTGGTGTTCCGATTTTGGAGGGCACCGTGCCGCTACGGCTTCTGGGTGCCGTTGTACTAGCCGATGCCGCCTGGGGCGCTCTGTGGCGGCCTGGTGGTACGGGTAGCGTCGCTGACTCGAAACCCGCTCTCACCCTGCCGTACTCACAGCCGCACGGACCCTCTGAACGAGTCATGCGCTGGATTGGCAGATCGGTTCCCGGCTCAAGCTGGCAGGCGTTGGGCGGGAGTGTTGTCGCCATTGCCGGACTGACCTTCCTGCTTGGAGCTCAAGCGTGGTTCCTCAGTGCAGCGGCGCTGCTCCTGGCCGCTTGGACCTGGACCTCCCGGCAGGCTCAAGACCGGTCTGCAATTCCGTACGTGCTTCTGGGCCTCTGCCTCCCATGGCTCCTGGGAAGCGTCGCGGTTGATCCGAAAGGGTCGTTTGCGCGACTACCTGCGGAAGGCCTTCTGTTGCTGGTTGCATTCTCGGTGCTTCAGTGGGGAGTCCTCAGGGTCACCTTCGGGCGAAACCATGGAAGCTGGGCGATCTGGCTGGGCCAGATCGTCGTTCTTGCTGTATTGTGCAAGCTGCGCCAACCGGGGAGCCTCGCACTGACGGCGGCGCTGTTTATGCCGCCAGTCTGGTGGCTGGCGGGCGCAAGCAAGCTTGGGACCCGGGCCAAAGCCATTCTGGCCGAGTCGGCCCCGTGGTGGTGGGCGGCTTTGCTGTTGACTGCGTTCGCGGCGAGGTGAGCCCGGACGGGGCGAGAGTGGATCGCCCTGGATACGAGGAGACGGCGTGCCTGAGCAGGTAGGCAGCGCTTTCCGGCAGCTGACCGGGGAGCTCGCGGGCAACATCCAGCAGTTCACCTGGGCGACACTGCTGGACATTCTCCTGGTGGCCCTGATCTTCTACGGCTTTCTGCGCTTGTTTCAGGGCACCCAGGCTGTGTCGCTTCTGCGCGGCATGCTTATCGTCGCTTTGGTAATCATGATCGCCGCCAGCCGTCTCACGGCTTTCAGCTGGCTGCTTCGGAACTCCCTGCCGATGATCCTAGTCGCAATACCGGTGATATTCCAGCCTGAGCTCCGGCGGGCGCTCGAACGCCTTGGCCGAACAACGCCGATCATAGGGCGAGGCAGCCGGGAGCAGTTCGCGCAGCGGGTAATATATGAGGTGGTGCTATCTGTGGAGATGCTCGCCCGGGCGCGCACGGGAGCTCTCATCGTGCTGGAAGGCGACACCGGGCTTGAGGAGCATGTTGAGTCGGGTGAGCGGATCGACGCGCGCGTTTCTGCGCGCCTCCTTGAGACGATCTTCTTCCCAGGGACTTCCCTCCACGATGGGGCGGTCATCATCCGTGGCGATTTGATCGTGGCTGCGGGATGCGTGCTGCCCCTGACATCGCGCGTGCTGCCCGACAGCTCTCTGGGGACTCGCCATAGGGCTGCGGTGGGCATCACAGAACAGAACGACGCCTTGGCGATCGTCGTTTCGGAGGAGACTGGGATTATCTCTGTGGCCCGGGGCGGCAGAATAGCCCGCCGGCTAGACGGTCAGCGACTGCGACGACTTCTTCAGAACCTCTATCGGCCCAAGCGGCTGTTTGGAGGCGACGCGTCCCGATGAGAGCAAGGCTGTCGAACTTCGGATCGGCGCTCCTGGCGCTCTTGCTGGCGGTCTCCGTCTGGGTGATCGCGGTGCGAGAGGAGCATCCCAGCGACTGGTTTCCAGAGCCCGTGCCGGTCAGCCGCGCCGGATTGCCCGAAAACCTCACGGTTTTCGGCGAAGTGTCCAGCCAGGTGCGCTTCGAAATCAGGGCACCAAAGCAACGCTGGCAGGACCTTCACGCCGCGCACTTCACGGCGTGGGTGGACCTGAGTGGGCTGAGCCCGGGCGAGTACGATGTACCGGTCCAGGTGAAGCCTCCAGACTCGCAAGTGCAGGTCCTGGCCGTCGACCCCCCTGCAGTGCGGGTGAGACTGGAGCTTCGCAAACAGAAGGTGGTTCCGGTCCAAGTAAATATCATGGACGACCCTGCCTTCGGATACGACTGGATCACTCCGGTCGTGACGCCGACCAACGTCACGCTTCTCGGCTCAGCTCCGCTAATTGACCAGGTCGATTCGGCAACCGTCGATGTCTATCTCAGGGGCGCTCGCGGATCGATTGAGCGCAGCCTTCGAGTCACGCCTAGGAACTCGACCGGAGAACCAGTTGGCTTCGTGACCCTTTCCCCCCGGGACGTCTCAGTAACAGTGCCGGTGGTCCAGATGCCGGGCTACAGGGAAGTGGCGATTCTCGTCGAGCCTCTCGGGAGGCCTGCCAGCGGGTATACGATCAGTGGGGTAACAGCCGAGCCCAAACTCGTGACCGTCTACGGTGACTCCTCGGCGATCTCGGGACTTAGTGGCTACATTACTGTTCCGGTCGATATCACCGAGGCAAGCAATGACGTAACCGAGAAGGTTGCCCTCCATCTGCCTGAAAGTCTCTCAGCACTGGGCGCGCAGACTGTGGCCGTCCAGGTG
>Ga0315273_10005458_pt1 | contig 15725 bp, 11 predicted proteins | sample YL17G02_0_MG_FD_205753 | JGI IMG/M metagenome (GOLD analysis project Ga0315273, IMG submission 205753) | Sediment microbial communities from Yellowstone Lake, YNP, Wyoming, USA - YL17G02_0 | ecosystem: Environmental > Aquatic > Freshwater > Lake > Sediment | place: USA: Wyoming | collected...
AGACATGACAAGAAGTTTGTAAATCCCTGTGCTTTTGCCCTCAATATAAAGGATATCTTTTCTGAAGATACCATCAATGCCGGGATTGATGAAGTTCTCAATTCTGAGATCGAGAGGGTTGGTCAGAAGCTCAGGATTGATGCCATTGCGCTCAGCAATGATTCTCATGATAAAGGAAAGTTTGAAGCTGCCGCAAAGATTATCGCTCTAAAGGCTCCGGAAATTCCTGTCATTATCTGCTCCGAGAATCCAGAAGCTGCCGAGGCTGCTGTAAAACTCTTCTCGGACAGAAAGCCAATTATTTTCGGCGCAAACACGGCAAATGCTGACGCCATGGCAAACATTGCAAAAAATTATAAGGCAACCCTTGGAGTTACAGCCTCAGGAGAAGGTCTTGATGCATTGTCCTCCCTGACTGAGAAGATCAAATCTTTGGGTGTCCAGGATATGGTAATTGACTCAGGGGCACGAACTGCAAAAGACATCCTGAAAGATAATACGTTCATCAGAAGAGCAGCGATAAAAAAGAACTTTAAGCCTCTCGGCTATCCGGTCATTACTTTTGCAATACGTGAGGATAGTCTCCTGGAGGCACTGATAGGAACAATAGGTGTTGCAAAGTATTCCTCAATAATCGTACTCAGCAGCATCGAGAAATGGAAGAACCTTGCCCTCTTCACATTGAGGCAAAACCTCTACACCGACCCACAGGTTCCGATGCAGGTGGAACAAAAAATTTATAAGATCGGAGAACCTTCACCCGCCTCGCCACTCCTCATCACAACAAACTTTTCCCTTACTTACTTCATCGTCTCTGGAGAGATAGAAAACAGTAAAGTCTCAACTTATCTTGCTGTCATGGATTGCGAGGGCCTTTCGGTGCTTACTGCCTGGGCAGCAGGAAAATTTACAGCAGCAAAAATTGCGCAGTTTATAAAAGAGAGTGAAATTGAAAATGCAATAAGTCATAGAGAACTTGTTATTCCAGGCTATGTTGCAATCCTCAGCGGCTCGCTAGAGGATAAACTTGAAGGTTGGAAGATAACGGTCGGCCCGAGAGATGCAAACGGAATACCTGCATTCATGAGGGCTCGGGCAGGATAGTCCCTTGACTTATTTTCACTAGTTTTTTATATTAAATAATATAAAAAGTATTTCTACTCCCGATCTTTTTCCCGGTTAAGGAGGTTGAGATGTCTAAGCTAATAGCCTCTGCAGCTATCAGGGGCGCACATAATCTTGCCCTGCAGGCAGAAGATATGCTTGAAAAAACAATTGCTGAAAAGGGGGAAGGTTTTACTTTTGAATTTCCTGATACTGCATTTTATCTTCCCATGATATACGCCATGACCGGATATGCAGTAAAGACCCTGGGCGACATGAGGGTCGCCATTGGAATGGCTAAGGAACTCCTCCATCCCGAACCTGAAGAACATTTATGGAAGCCCTATCTGGGAGAAGCCCTCGATTCGGGAATGGCAACGCTTTTTGCAGAAGAAGTCATCATGGCATTACGTTATATCAATGGCTTAGAGCCGGTTACTGACCCGGAGACAGGGTATGTGTACAATGGATTTATAACCGATACCATTCAGAGGAATTTAGGCATACAGCTCGTTGACGGGACGATGCCTGGTTTTGCTGCCATCATCGGAGCAGCACCGGATGATGATACTGCTGTCAGGATAATCAGGGAACTTCAGGAAAAGAACATCCTCACCTTCCTTTCAGGCCATGTGAATGGAAACAGTGTTACAAAGCAATTATTGCGAAAGGGTGTTGAACTCGGATGGGGCTCAAGGATAGTTCCTGTAGGCCCTGATACAGAACATACGATATACCCACTTAACTGGTCTGTAAGGGCATCCCTCATCTTTGGAGGGAAGAAGCCGGGTGATTTCAAGGGTCATCTGAAATATACAAAAGACAGAGTTTTCGCCTTTGCACTGGTACTGGGTGAACTCGATATGATCAAGTGGTCAACAGGCGCCGGCGCAATCAACATGGGATACCCGGCAGTATGCGACACAGATGTGCCTGTTATCCATCCCACCGGCGTATGCCTGTATGAAGAAGTCGATAAAGAGTCGGACTATGACAAGATCGTCCAGAAGGGTATCGAGGTGAGAGGCTTGAAAATTATCGTTGAAAAGCCGCCGATACCTGTTGCGTTTGGCCCAGCTTTTGAGGGTGAAAGGATAAGAAAGGAAGACATGTTTATAGAGTTCGGCGGGAACCGAACACCTGCCTTTGAGTGGGTCAGAATGAGGGAATTGGATGAAATAGAGGACGGCAAGGTGATCGTTGTGGGCGATAACTGGAAGGAACGATATGAGCAGGGTGGGAAAATGCCCCTCGGAATCATTGTCGATGTTGCCGGGAGAAAGATGCAGAAGGACTTTGAATCAGTTCTGGAAAGAAAGATCCATTCAAATATCAATGAGGCACAGGGCGTATGGCACATGGGCCAGAGGGATATGAACTGGATAAGGATAAACCACAATGCGAAGAAAGAGGGATTTACCCTCGAACATCTTGGAATCATCAACATAACTATGACCCATAACAGATTCAAGGCGATTGTGGACAAGGTTCAGGTGACGATTTATACAGATGAGGAAGAAGTATTAAGACTTCAGGAGGAAGCGAAAAATGTTTACAGGGAGCGTGACCAGAGGGTTGCCGGGCTCACAGACGAAGCAGTTGATACATTTTATTCATGTCTCCTCTGCCAGTCCTTTGCACCATCCCATGTATGTGTCGTCAGTCCCGAGAGGCTTGGCTTATGCGGCGCATTCAACTGGCTTGACTGCAAGGCTGCATTTGAGATAGACCCAACAGGAGGAAACCAGCCCATAATGAAAGGGGATATCCTGGATGCAAATTACGGGAGATATACGGGCATTGATGAGTATCTGAAGAAGGCATCAGGTGGGGCAGTGGAGACCCTGAACCTTTACACCATAATGGAAAATCCGATGACCTCCTGTGGTTGTTTTGAGTGCATTGTGGCTATCATCCCAGAAGCAAACGGCATAATGATTGTTCAGCGTGGTCACACAGGTATGACTCCGATAGGGATGAAATTTTCCACATTAGCAGGGAGCGTTGGCGGAGGCACACAGAACCCGGGATTTATGGGCGTAGGAAGGAACTTTATCGTCAGCAAGAAGTTCCTTTACGGTGATGGTGGGATAAAAAGAATTGTCTGGATGACAAAAAATTTGAAAGAAAACCTGAAAGAGGCATTCGACATGAGAGCTGCAGAAGAAGGAGTACCAGACCTTCTGGATAAAATAGCGGATGAGACCATATGTGAAGATTCAGAGAAGCTCTTAGAGTTCCTTGCGAGTGTCGGGCATCCGGCGCTCGAAATGGAACCGATGTTATAACGTAGCCGCACCCTTTAGGGTGCGTTTGGATCTCGCAGGCTAAAGCCTGCGGCTACAATTTAATTGGAAGGCAAAATTTGGAGGTTGTATGGATAAGGTAATAAAGAGTGCAAATGAGGCAGCAGAGCAGATTATAGAATGGGGTGAATCCCATGGACTGGAAACATGTTTTGAGAGAGCCGAAAGACTCAAACCCTGTCCGATCGGTGCAACCGGTGCCTGTTGCAAGATATGTCACGTAGGCCCTTGCAGGCTTGTTGGTTCCAATGCTGAGGAAGTGGCAAGGGGAGTCTGCGGAGCAACACTCCCTACTATTGCAGCAAGGAATTTTTTGAGAATGGCTGCAGCAGGAACAGCAGCCCATTCAGACCATGCGAGGGATATGGCCTTTGTATTGCTTGCCGTTGCCACCGGAGAAACAAAGGATTTTCAGATAAAGGATGTCAGGAAACTTTACAAGGTTGCGGAGATACTCGATATCGAGTTTGGAAACGGAAGGGCTGTTAATGATGTCGCGAGAGATGTGGCACTGAAACTACTTGATGATTTTGGGAGACAAAAAGGCGCAATCAATTACATAAAGAGGGCTCCACAGAAGACCCAGGAGAGATGGAAAAAATGGGGTATTGTTCCAAGGGGTATTGACCGTGAGATAGCAGAAGCGCTGCACCGTACTAATATGGGCGTTGACCATGACCCCGATAACCTCCTCCTGTGCGCTTTAAAGGTTTCCCTTGCCGATGGCTGGGGCGGCTCCCTGATCTCATCTGATGTAACAGATATCCTCTTTGGTACACCAAAGCCGGTGAAGGGCGAAGCAGGTTTTGGAATCTTCAAGGAAGATGAAGTCAATATCGTCGTTCACGGACATGAGCCTTCCCTTGCAGAGATGATTGTGGAAGTAGTAACCGAGCCTGAAATCATAGCCTATGCAAAATCAAAAGGTGCAAAGGGAGTCAATCTTGGAGGCATGTGCTGTACGGCAAATGAAGTGCTCATGCGGCATGGAATTCCAACAGCAGGCGGGTTTACGAATCAGGAGCTTGCGATCATGACAGGACTCGTCGATGCATTAACTGTGGATGTTCAGTGCATCATGCCTGCTTTAGCCGAACTTTCAAAGAAGTTCCATACGAAGGTAATCACTACATCTTATAAAGCAAAAATGCCGGGTGCCCTCCACATACAGTACGATGAGCACAGGGCGAAAGAAATAGCAAGAGAGATAGTCAAGCTCGCCATTGATAACTTCCCAAACAGAAAAGCAGAAGGGAGCCATGTCACCGATAAATTCCCGGTCATTGCCGGTTTTTCTCAGGAATACATTGAATACATGCAGGGTGGAAGGTGGAGGGCTTCATTCAGACCATTGAATGATGCGATAATAGCCGGTAGAATTCGTGGAGTAGTCGGACTTGCCGGTTGCGACAATCCCCGAGTCCCTGCAACAGGGCTCCATCGATATCTTGCGATGGAATTGATTAAACATGACGTCTTGATCGTATCCACTGGATGCGGATCTGCTGCTTGCGGAACCGCTGGTTACCTGACGCCGGAAACTGCCCTGGAAAATGCCGGTCCGGGACTACGGGAGGTATGTGAGGCTATCGGTATTCCCCCGATTCTCCATCTTGGCGCCTGTGTAGATAATGCAAGGATTCTGACCATAGCAACTGCCATGGCAGAAGAAGGTGGTCTTTCCGATGAAATAGGTGGCATGCCTGCTGTCGGTATAGCACCAGAATGGATGTCAGAAAAAGCGATAGCGATAGGATGTTATTTTGCAGCATCCGGCGTTCCCGTCATTTTTGGTGGTGAATCCCCGGTCGGAGCAAGCGAGGAAGTAACGAAGATAATGACAGAGACATGGTTTGAGCGGTTTAAAGGAGTTCTGCGTTTTGAGCCTGACCCTGAAAAGATACTGTCTCTTACCTTTGATTATATAGATAAGGCGAGGGAGGCATTAAAACTCAAGAAATACGAACCGGGGAGATTTGGTATGGAAAGGGTCCTTCTGGATATGGCTGCACGACGGGATCTTGAAAGGGCTGCAAAACCACATATGGGAATCTAATGAGCGGGAGGCGTAAAAAGAATGAGGCGTAAAGGGATTAAAGTCACCTCGCGTCTCACGATTCACGCTTCACGGATTTTGGAGGTATGAATGGAAGTAGAATTAATCGATATTAATGAAGACATTGGAGAGGTGGGACACATCCTTCAGGAGCAGGACAAGAAGAGAGGGATCCTGATACATTCCTTCCAAAAAATTCAGGAAGAGTATCGTTACCTGCCTGAAGAAGAATTAAATAAACTTTCTCAGAAACTCGGACTTTCTCTCGCTGAAATTTACAGTGTAGCGAGTTTTTATAAAATGTTTTACTTCACGCCGCGGGGCGACAAAATCGTGAAGGTATGTCTCGGTACAGCTTGCTACGTTAGAGGTTCGAAAAAGGTCTTGACCGCGCTCGAGGAAAAATTTGGCATCAAGGATGGAGAAACAACAAGCGATCTCTCCCTGACACTCGAAACAGTCGGATGTTTAGGCTGTTGCGGGCTTGCACCTGTCTCAACAATCAACGAAGAAATTATTGGTGAAGTAGGAGAAAAGAAGATAGAGAAACTCATTAAGTCAATAGAAGAGGGATAACCTAATATCATGGAAAGGTTAAAAAGCATAGGAGATTTGAAAAATATTAGGCTCCGCCTTAGTGAGGAGACCTTTAGACCTGATAGAAACAGGATACGGATCTGCTGTGGCACCGGGTGCACAGCTACAGGTTCCGGAAAAGTTGTAAAAATGTTAGAGGATGAAATTTCGAAAAAAGGGATGGACGTCGAGATCGTCATGACAGGATGTCAGGGTCTCTGTCAGAAAGGGCCGGTCATGAAAGCAGAGCCCTATGGTTACTTCTATCAGAAAGTAAATCCGGAGAGAGCTGGTGAAATCCTTTCAACAACATATGCTGCCGGACTTCCTGTGAGAGAACTCCTTTACAGGGAATCCTTTCTTGACAATCCCATAGAGAAAATGGAGGAAGTGCCGTTTTACAAGAAACAACTAAGAATCGCACTCAGGAATAACGGGGTGATTGACCCCCGTAACATTCTTCATTACATTGCTGTTGATGGGTATAGCGCTATCGAAAAAATCTTTTCCTCCATGAGTCCCGAAGGCGTGCTTGAGGAAGTGAAAAAGGCAAACCTCAGAGGCCGTGGCGGCGCAGGATTCCCTGCCGGCGTAAAATGGGGATTCGCTAAAAAAGCCCCTGGTACAAACAAGATAGTTATAGCTAACGGTGATGAAGGTGACCCCGGGGCATTCATGGACAGGTCAATCATGGAAGGAGACCCTCACAGCCTTCTTGAGGGTATGCTCATTTGCGCATATACAATCGGCGCAAAATATGGATTCATCTATGTACGTCATGAATATCCTCTTGCTGTCAAGAATCTACAGATAGCCATGAAACAAGCGGAAGAGCTTGGACTCCTGGGAAGAAATATTCTCGGCACAGGGTTTGATTTCACCATTCAGATCAGGCAGGGTGCAGGCGCCTTTGTCTGTGGTGAAGAGACAGCGCTTATGACATCTATTGAAGGCAAGCGTGGTATGCCGAGACCAAGGCCACCCTTCCCTGTCGAGAGAGGACTGTGGGGCAAATCCACGGTCATCAACAATGTCGAAACTCTCGTAAACATTCCCTACATCATAGAAAAAGGTGCTGACTGGTTCCTCAAAATCGGAACACAGAATTCCCCTGGCACAAAGGTTTTCGCTCTCACGGGTAAAGTTTTGAATACCGGTCTTGTTGAGGTTCCCATGGGGATAACCTTACGCGAGATTGTCTTTGATATCGGCGGGGGGATTATAGACAATAAAAAGTTTAAGGCAGTACAGACCGGCGGGCCATCTGGAGGCTGTATCCCTGAACAATATCTTGATCTGCCAGTTGATTTTGATTCCCTCGCAAAAGTTGGTTCTATCATGGGATCAGGAGGGATGGTGGTAATGGATGAGGATAACTGTATGGTGGACATCGCCAAGTTTTTCCTTTCCTTTACCCAGTCAGAGTCCTGCGGCAAATGTCCTACCTGCAGTGTCGGCACTTACCAGATGCTTCAGATACTCGAGAAGATAACATCTGGCTATGGTGAGGAGGGCGATATAGAGAAGCTCGAAATGCTCGGGAAGCTCATAATAGAGGGCTCCCTCTGCGGACTTGGAAAAACTGCTCCCAATCCGGTACTTACAACCATACGGTATTTCCGTGATGAATATGAAGAACATATCCGCGATAAATTCTGCAAGTCAAAGGTCTGCAACATTGGTTTCTACTGGATAGAACAGGAGGAGTGTATTCTCTGTGGCCTATGCAAGCAGGCATGCGCCTTTGATGCCATAGTCGAAACAAAGAGCAGTTTTTTTATTGACCGGGATTATTGCACAAGATGTAAGGCTTGCTACCGTGCCTGTCCGGTAAATGCAGTGAAAGTAATGAAGAAAAGGCAGATACGACTTGAAGAGGAATTAAAAATGCCTTTTGAAAAAGTAGAGATTGTGGAAAAAAGGATCGTAATGACATTGAAGGATATATTACAATCAAAACCCCCTCTGATCGTAACAATTGACAAAGGTCATACTGTCAATGATGCGATAAAAACCATGAGTGAACATAATGTCAGCGGGATATTTGTGGTAGACGAGAATAACAAGCTGGTAAGTATATTTACTGAGCGGGATATTGTACGGTGCATGTCTAAAAATATCGATCTCAACGAGGTCATTAAAAATGTAATGAGACATGATATCATCACCTTTGATGCATCGACAAAAATAAGTTCCGCAATAGCAACTGCTTCCAGGGAAAAGATCAGACATTTGCCCGTTGTTGAAGACGATAAAATAGATGGAATGATTACTTTTCGAGACTTGGTTTCCTATTTGCTCCCTGAAATTTCTTATGTAGGATATCGCAATTACTAATAAAGGAAAATAACTAGTGTGCTGTCAGCTAAATAACTTTACTGCTTTGTCATTCCGAGCGAAGCGAGGAATCTCGTAGTGAGATTGCTTCGGGACTTTGTCCCTCGCAATGACAGCGTAAAGAAGTGTTACAGACAGTACACTAGATTTACGATATATGAAAAGGCTTCATAGTGTTCATGATCTTATTGACCTGCGAGACTTTCTCTCCAGCGAAGGCGTACTGGCTCCTGATAAAAAGAGGGTTAAAGTCTGTTGTGGCCTTCCCTGCAGCACCCTGGGTGCCCATGAGGTTGCCAGGGGACTGGAGAATGAAGCCTCAAAAGGCGGTATACAGCTCGAGGTAGTAAAGACAGGATGCCAGGGCATTTGCCAGAGGGGCCCCCTCGTGAAAGTCGAGCCCTATGGTTATTTCTATCAGAGGGTTACTCCCGAGAAAGCAAGAGAGATCATATCCACGACGTACTCAACAGGACTTCCTGTGAGGGATCTTCTTTTCAGAGATTCTTTCCACAAACCACCATATAAAATGATGGAAGAGGTACCTTTTTATAAGAAACAGGTAAAGATTGCACTCAGAAATACAGGCAATATTGATCCTTTTAATATTCATCATTATATTGCTGCTGGCGGCTACAGGGCTGCAGAGAAGATGTTTTCTTCAATGAGTTCTGACGACGTGCTCGAAGAGGTTAAGAAGGCTATCCTGAGAGGTCGTGGTGGTGCAGGATTTCCAGCAGGCATAAAATGGGGTCATACAAAACGTTCTGGTTCCGGGATGGTCAAGATGGTTATAGCCAATGGAGATGAAGGTGATCCAGGTGCATTCATGGACAGGGCAATCATGGAGGGAGATCCACACAGCCTTCTTGAGGGGATGCTCATTTGCGCTTATGCAATCGAGGCTACCTATGGATTCATCTATGTCCGTCATGAATATCCTCTTGCTATTAAGACCCTCAGGCATGCTATCCGGCAGGCAGAAGCGTTGGGGTTCCTGGGCAAAAACATCCTCGGTACAGGATTTCATTTTACTGTTGATATCAGGGAAGGCGCAGGTGCCTTTGTCTGTGGTGAATCCACAGCTTTAATCGCTTCTTTGGAAGGGAGAAGAGGGTTCCCAAGACCAAGACCCCCGAGGCTTTCTGAAAAATCTGGAGGATTGTGGGGATATCCTTCCAACCTGAATAATATAGAAACATATGCATGTGTTCCACCAATCATAGAGAATGGAGCAGACTGGTTCCTCAGCATTGGTACGGAGGGTTCACCAGGTACAAAAGTCTTCTCTCTCGCAGGCAAGGTCAAAAATACCGGTCTTGTTGAAGTTCCCATGGGGATAACCTTGCGTGAGATTGTCTTTGATATCGGTGGAGGGATATTACAGAACAAAAAGTTCAAGGCAGTACAGACCGGCGGGCCGTCAGGAGGCTGTATCCCTAAACAATATCTTGATCTGCCTGTTGATTTTGATTCCCTCTCAAAAGTTGGTTCTATCATGGGCTCAGGAGGGATGGTAGTAATGGATGAGGATAACTGCATGGTGGATATCGCCAAATATTTTCTCCTCTTCTGCCAGTCTGAATCCTGCGGGAAATGTCCTCCCTGCCGCATTGGCACCTACCAGATGCTCCAGATACTCGAAAAAATTACTTCAGGTAACGGCACAGAAGGAGACATAGAAAAGCTCGAAAGACTTGGAAAGCTCGTCATGAGAGGTTCTCTCTGTGGCCTTGGTCAGAGCGCTCCCAATCCTGTGCTCACAACGATCAAATATTTCCGGGATGAATATGAAGAGCACATACGTGATAAATACTGCGGTGCAAAAGTCTGCAGGCTCGGCATATTCAAGATAGAACAGGGGGAATGTATCCTCTGTGGCCTCTGTAAGCAGGCATGCGCCTTCGATGCAGTAAAAGAGACAAGAAGGGGTTTCTTTATTGACAAAGACTACTGCACAAAGTGCAAGTCCTGCTACACTGTTTGTCCTGTGAATGCAGTAAAGATACTGAAGGAAAGGCATATAAGACTTGAGGAGGAATTAAAAATTCCACCTGAGGGCATAGAAATCATCGAAGGGAGAACGAAAATGAAATTGAGAGATATTTTACACTCAAAACATCCAATGATCGTAACCATACAGAAAAACAAAACTGTAAGGGATGCCGTACAAACCATGAGCGAAAAGAATATCAGCGGGATCTTTGTAGTCGATGAAAATAAAAAACTGGCAAGTATATTTACCGAGAGAGATATTGTGCGATGCGCTTTTAATAACATATCCTTTGATGAGAAGATTGAAAATATTATGAGAAAGGATATTACAACCTTTGATCCATCTGTTGCGATAAGTTCAGCGATATCAGTAGCGAGTAAAAAGAAGATCAGACATTTACCTGTCGTAGAAGGCGACAAGATTATAGGTATGATTACATTTAGAGATCTGGTTTCATATTTACTGCCGGAGATTTGTTATATGGCAGAAAGCATCTATTAATTATTGCAGGAAGTTTCAATAAAATCATCAACGATTAGGTGGAAAGGAAATGAGCGAAGAGACGTTATCTGAACAAAAAGAGAAAAAACTCGAGGATATTCAAAGAGAGGCTGAAGAGAAGGCCTGTCCCGTTCAAAAAGTACTCTACTATGTAGAAGAGTTCCTTGCAGGCCCTATGTGCGGTAAATGCTATCCCTGTGCCCTCGGAACACCTGAAGCAAAGATCAGGTTAATCAGAATTGCCCAGCATCGGGCTGATGTCAGACCTTCTGATATCGAAGTACTGAAAAGAATCGGTACCCAAATGATAGAGGGCTCCTTCTGTATAAAGGGAAAGAAAACAGGAAAATTTATTACTGAAACGCTTGCTAGTGCCTTAGATAATTTCAGTCTTCATCTTACCGGCTCCTGTCCTCAAAGAGAGTGTATCAAGCTCGTAGAATATGTAGTAAATCGTGAACTCTGTATTAGGTGTGGTAAATGTCTTGAGGCGTGTAGATACGATGCAATTGTGGGGGAAATCAAAAAACCCTATCGTTCCGGATACCTTCCCTTTGAGATAAGACAGAAAAGGTGCACACGGTGTGGTGAGTGTATAACGGCATGCCCTACAGGGGCTATTGAAGTCATAACAAGAGAAGTAGAAGAAGAAACAGTTGTTCCTAAATAATGTAGAGGAGGTCTTCATGAAAAAAATAGTGACACTGAAGATAGATGGAAAAGAGGTTCAAGTACCTGAAGGAACAAATATAATTGAAGCAGCTGGGTCAGTTGGTATCCATATACCGAATCTCTGTTATCTCAAAGGAATGAGGGGTGTGGGTGCATGCAGGCTCTGTCTCGTTGAGGTTGAAGGGATGAAGGCACCTATCATAGCTTGTAACACCCGTGTAAAAGACGGGATGTCTGTTAATACAAAGACAGAAAAAGTAGAAGAGGTAAGGAAGTTTGTCATAGATCTTATCCTATCAATGCATCCCTTGGATTGCATGACCTGTACAAAGGCAGGAGTATGCAGGCTTCAGAGTTATGCTTATGACTTCGGGATAAAGGAATCGAGCTTCACAAGAAAGAGATTTGGTTATCCAACAGATGAGGCGAATCCCTTTATTAAAAGAGACCCCGAATACTGCATTCTCTGTGGGAGATGTGTGAGGATATGCAGGGAACAGGGAACGAATGTCCTCGATTTTATGGGAAGGGGAGTCAGTTCAAAGGTCGTCACCGCCAATGATAAACCCCTTCAGGAATCGGAGTGCACATTCTGCGGGAGCTGTGTTGATGTTTGTCCTGTGAATGCACTACTCGAGGCTGAGAGATGGAGAAAAGGGAGAGAATGGGATTATGAAAAAATCAGTTCTCAGTGTCTATCCTGCGGAGACGGATGCGACATCATTGTAAGCACAAAGGATGGCGAAGTAGCAACGATTAACGCAGGTGCTGAGGCGGGATCATCCGAGCGTTACATCTGTGCGATCGGGAGATATGGATTCGATTCCCTGAAAAGCGAAACCAGGATTACCTCTCCGATGAAGCGGGTAGGCAATGAACTGAAAGAAACAACATGGAACGATGCCATTTTTATTGTCTCAGAAAAATTGAAAAAGGCAGGGAAATCGTCAGGCTTTATTAGTACAGCAGGAATTTTAAATGAGGATGCCCTCGCATTAAAGAAATTTGCCTCTGATGTTGTGAAGACAAAGAATATTGATACAACAGTAACCCTCTATGCTGATGCTGATTCGATGATGGGCGGTAGTGCAGATCTCGAAGGAGCAGACCTTATGGTCCTCGTTGGTCTTAACCCTGACCAGTGGGTAAGAGTTCTTCCTGCCCTCGATGCAATTCTGAGAAAGAAAATTGACAGAGGTGCAAAGCTTATCGTTATAAACTCTGCTGAACCAAAAATTGCTTCTGTTGCAACTGTAAATCTTCAAGGAAATGAGGCATTAACTCTTTCAGCCTTTGCAAAGACATTAGAGGACCAGAAGATAAAGAGCAAAGAACAACTGGCAGCAGGCCTGGAAGAAGCCTCTGACGTTAGTAAAGCTGCCGACCTGTTTGCAAAAGCCAAAAACATTATTGTTCTCACAGCGCCTTCACTATTTGGCGCTTCTTCAAACATTTCCCTTGTTGCCAGCAAGTTGTCGCTTCCTGTTCCAAAGGTCGTCGCAGTTCCACTCGAAGCAAATGCTAAGGGTATAACCCTCATGGGTCTTGTAACAGAAGGAAGTTCATATAAGGAGATGATGGGAGAGGACTCAAAGGAAGTCACCGTAACAGTTCTTTATGCTGTTGGTGAGATACCTTCAGTCAAAAGGCCTAACGTAGATTTTCTCATCGTGCAGAACTCACATCTCACACCTCTTGCAAGGCAGGCTGACATTGTGTTTCCCTCTGCCGCTATTCTCGAGTCTGATGGAACAATAACTGACTACCTCGGCAGATTGAAGAAGGTTCAAAAGGCTATCGAACCCCCGGAAAAAGCAAAATCTCACAGGGAGATATTCATCAAGCTCGCAAAAGCCATGGGAACGCAACTGAAGACACCGACAGAGACTGAGATTAAAAAGATCATGAAGGTGAAAAAGACAGCAGCTTCCATGATGCCGTATAAAAAGCAGGAAGGATATGACGTTAACCCTGCGGATATGATTGAAGCCCTCAATTTCTCTGTTATGAATAGTTCAAGGCTCTTGTGGCTGAAGGAGACCGAGAAGGCAGTACCCGCAGCTTAATCAAAGCTGTTTTAAGTAACTCATTATCTGTCTCAGGAATTCCTCGAGGTCTCCCATGTTTTCTTTTACAGAACTACGTATGGAATATTTTTGTGAATGAACAAATAAAGATATTCTCAATAATCTTATCGAGTTAAATTTTTGAACAATGTCTGCATTATTCGGCTTGACAGCCCTTCTTGAAAGTTATACAATTTTAATAAAACGTATAACTTTTTTAAATGGAGGTTGGATTCATGGCTACTGTAAAGACCCTGTCTAAAGGGCAGATTGTTATACCGGCTGATATGAGGAAAAGATACCACATAGAAGCCGGTACAGAAATCCAGATTATGGAATACGGAGGTATAATCTATCTTATCCCCCCTGTTGAAGACCCTATCAAGGCAGCTTGTGGTATTTTGCCCTCTAAACCTTCTCTCTCGGAGAAGCTCCTTAAGGAACGGAAAAGTGAGTTCAAATAATGCCGAGGGCATCATTCATTTTTGACAGTCATGCCCTCTTGAAGTTCTTTCAGAAAGAAAAGGGGTATGAAAAGGTATTCCGTCTTCTTGAGGAAATAAAAAAGTCAGGTGCAACTAAATACATAAATGCCATTAACCTGGGCGAGATTATATATTCAACAAAAAGGGAATTCGGCGACCAAAAGAAAATAGAGGTTCTCGCACATATTGAACGGCTACATTTTACAATCTTTCCGGTAACCAATAATTTGATATTTCAGGCTGCAGAATATAAGGCTCAGTATGCCATCTCTTTTGCAGGCTGCTTTGTTCTTGCTTCTGCTTTAGAAAATAAAGCTTCTATTGTGACCGGCGATCTGGAATTTAAAAAGGTGGAGCATTTAGCGGATATTGTTTGGGTATGAGATAACGAAAGGGCAGGGTCGTTTCGCCACTATCCCCCTTGATCTCAGTAGATGAATGCGAAAGAAATAAAATATGGGAAGTGTCCCTACCCCGTCCCTACTATCCAGCCCTACTTATCATCTGTCCATACGCCCATCGAGTTCTACCTGTAGTTCGCACCTTCTGAGCATGATATGATTGTGCGGAGCACAAGCGGTAATAGCTATCTTTCCAAATCATATGCGGTCATCAAGAATTGGCCTCAATTGACTAACACTATTTGTTGGTATATACTATTGGTAATACTATTTTAGGAGGTTAGCTGACATGTCTAAGATGCTTTCGTTAAAAGTAAAGGACGATGTATTCGCTGAAACCGAGGACATCATCGGGTCGTTACAGAAGCCGAGAAATGCCTATATAAATGAAGCGTTGAGTTTTTACAATAAGTTCATCAAGAGAAGACTGCTTAAAGAACAATTTAAAAAAGAATCTCAGATGATCTCTGAATCGTCGCTGGAAGCATTACGTGAACTGGAACTCATCGAAGATGAGATACCGGAATGACGATCCGCAAATTTCATGTTTATACTGCTGATCTTAATCCACGATTCGGAACAGAACCTGGCAAGCTGAGACCTGTGGTTGTCGTTCAAACCAATCTTTTAAATCAAGCGCATCCGAGTGTCATAATTTCCCCAATCACAACACAGATTAACCATAAGGCTAAGATATTGCGTATTCACTTAAAAAGAGGCGAGGCTGGCCTCAAAAGTGATTCCGACATTATTGTTGATCAAATAAGGGCAATTGACAACAGAAGGCTTGGAGAGCACCTGGGAGAAATATCGGATAAAAATAAGCAACTTTTATTAAACAGCCTGAGGCTTCTTATTCTTGAATGAAAGCATTCCAAAGAATAAACGCAAGGTTAGAAATAATCTCTTTCTGAAAGACACCTCTTTGATATCTGCTATAATGCTGCTGATTATAATCGACAATTCGTAAATTAAACAGATGGAAGGATTTCGACAATACGTTTTAGGTAGTATAACAATCCTCTTGGGTGCTGCCACTATTAAAATGGAATATCCCATCCCCATGAGTACGAGTTGATCTTTCCGGATACTATCACTGACAGGGCCTCTTAAAATAGAATTAATGCGGGCAACTGAGAGTTGTATCAGAAGTTCCCCCCTAAAAAAGCAACAAATCCATATAGTACTGAAGGTTAAGTATTTATTTGCCCTCTAAGTAGCCACT
>Ga0315273_10005460_pt1 | contig 15723 bp, 14 predicted proteins | sample YL17G02_0_MG_FD_205753 | JGI IMG/M metagenome (GOLD analysis project Ga0315273, IMG submission 205753) | Sediment microbial communities from Yellowstone Lake, YNP, Wyoming, USA - YL17G02_0 | ecosystem: Environmental > Aquatic > Freshwater > Lake > Sediment | place: USA: Wyoming | collected...
CAAGTTGTGCTTCGCGACCATGCGAGCCGGGGACGGGGCCGAGATTCAAGCGATGGTCAGCCTGGCCAACATCGGCGAAGAGTCCCTCGCCGACTGGAAGTCGCTGGTCGACATCGGTGACCACGTTGCGGTCACCGGCGAGGTGATCTCAAGTCGGCGCGGCGAGCTCAGTGTTCTCGTCACCGACTGGGAGATCGCGGCCAAGGCGCTGCGGCCGCTTCCGGTTGCGCACAAGCCCCTGTCGGAACAAACGCGAGTGCGTCAGCGGTACGTCGATCTCATCGTGCGGCCTGAGGCACGCGAGATGGCCCTGACTCGCATCAAGACGATGGCAAGTCTGCGCCGAAGCTTCGACGCGCGCGACTATCTCGAAGTCGAAACGCCGATGTTGCAGACCGTTCCGGGCGGAGCGGCCGCGCGCCCCTTCGTGACGCGCGCAAATGCGTACGACATCGACCTCTACCTGCGCATCGCGCCCGAGTTGTTCTTGAAGCGCTGTGTCGTCGGCGGTCTCGAGCGAGTCTTCGAGATCAATCGCAACTTCCGTAACGAAGGTGCGGACTCCACGCACTCGCCGGAATTCGCAATGTTGGAGTTCTACGAGGCGTACGCGGACTACAACGCGATGGCCCGCACAACCCGTGAACTCATCCAAGAGGCGGCCCTGGCCGTGCACGGCTCGCTTCAGTTCCAACACATCGATGGCAGCGAGCGTGACCTTTCCGGTGAATGGGACGTGGTAGAGGTCTATCCGGCTGTGGGTGCGGCGGTGGGTACGCAGATCACCCCGACGACGCCGGTCGAAACACTGAGCCGACTGTGCGACGACGTCGGAATCGACTGCGATCCGGCCTGGGTGCCAGGGAAGTACGTCGAAGCGTTGCTCGAGCACCACGTCGTCGCGAACTTCCACGGCCCGACGTTCGTCCGCGACTACCCAGAGGACACGTCGCCGCTGGTGCGCGCACACCGCGCGCAGCCTGGTGTGGTGGAGAAGTGGGACCTCTACGTCGAGGGCTTCGAATTGGCGACGGGCTATTCCGAGCTCGTCGATCCCGTCGTCCAGCGGGAGCGACTGCGGGCGCAGGCGGCTCTGAAAGCCGGCGGTGATGCCGAAGCGATGTCACTCGACGAGGACTTCCTGCGCGCGCTCGAGTACGGCATGCCGCCCTCGGGCGGCGTCGGACTCGGAGTCGATCGGCTACTCATCGCCTTCACCGGTCAGGGCATTCGCGAGACCGTCCTGTTCCCATTGGTCAAACCCGAGTCTTCATGAGCGACGTGAACATGGTTGTCCGACCCGCGCGGACGTCCGATGTCGATCGCATCCGTGCCCTCATCGACACCTACTCGTCGGACCGACGACTGTTGAGCAAGGCAACAGTCACGTTGTACGAGGACGTGCCTGATTTCCTTGTTGCGCAGGTCGATGGTGTCGTCGTTGGTTGCGGCGCGGTACACGTGATGTGGGCCGATCTCGCCGAAGTACGCACGGTCGCGGTGGATCCGTCTCGGCGCGGCGTGGGTATTGGTGCCGCGATCCTGGGTGCACTCATCCAACGGGCCCGTGATCTCGGTGTCGCGCGCGTGTTCTGTCTCACGTTCGAGACTGACTTCTTCGCTTCATTCGGCTTTGTCGAAATCGACGGAACACCGGTATCGCACGAGGTCTTCGAGCAGTTGCTGCAGTCGTACGACGAAGGTGTGGCCGAGTTCCTCAACCTCGAACGGGTCAAGCCCAATACATTGGGCAACCACCGAATGTTGTTGGAGCTGGGATGAAGCGTGCAGGGTTCTTGGCCGCGGGACTACTTCTCGCATTGGTGCCCCTCGGCCAACCGGTGTCGAATGCGGCACCCGTTTCCGCTGCGCCCGTCCGCCCGACCGAGATGACCGGCACGGTGAAGACAAGTACGGCCAAACCCCTCGCCGGTCTCACGATCGCGATCGACCCCGGTCACCAACTCGGCAATGCGACCCACCCCCGTCAGATCAACCGCAAGGTGTGGGTCGGTCTGTGGAAGATCTGCAACACGACGGGCACTGCGACCAACCGCGGCTACCCCGAAGCCACCTTCAACTTCGCGGTGGCGCTACGGCTGCGGGCGGCACTGCAGTCGTTGGGCGCACGCGTCGTGATGACGAGATACACCAACTCGAGTCGTGCGTGGGGCCCGTGCATCAACTACCGGGGTGCATTCGGCAAGGCGCAGCACGCCGTGCTCAAGGTGTCCATTCACGCTGACGGTGCACCGGCGCGCGATCGTGGATTCCACATCATTACTCCTAAGTTGCGCCGGGGCTATACCGACGACATCTACGCGGCGTCCCGCCGACTCGGACTCGCGATGCGCAGCGGGATGATTGCCGGCGGGATTTCGCTCTCGAACTACATCAGCCACGGCTGGTCTGTTCGCGGTGATCAAGGCACCCTGAACATGAGCAATATCCCCACGATCATTGTGGAGACAGGCAACATGCGCAACGCGCGCGACGCTGCCCTGGAGGTCTCGTCAGCGGGCCGCCAGCGGTACGCACTGGCCTTGTTGCGGGGAATTCGTCTTTATCTCCACAGGTGAGTCGCCCCCGTCTCCAAGGAATTGCCATTTCGCATCGGATTTGATTTCCTGGCCTTCCCGGAAATCTATTTGTGGAGATTGTCATGGCACGCAAGGTCACCATTGTTCTCGAAGATGATCTCGATGGCGGTACGGCTGACGAAACAGTCACTTTTTCCCTCGACGGAATCACCTACGAGATTGATCTCAACAAAGCCAACGCCGCACAACTGCGAGAAGCACTTTCGCCATTTGTGAAGGTCGCGCGCAAGGCTCCCCGTGGATCCCGTGGGCGCACTGGCCGAGGCATGAAGGCGACCGCGGGTGCCCACAGCGAGCGGGCCAATCCGCAGACCATCCGTGCCTGGGCCGGCTCCCATGGCATCGCGGTCAGCCCGCGCGGTCGTATCCCTGCCGATGTGGTCGCCAGGTTCGAGGAGGCCAACTAGCCAGTGATCCGCGCCGAACGCGGGGACGGTTACGTCCTCGACGACGATCCTGTGCGCCTGGATCGAAGCCGGGTGGAGCAATGGCTGTCGGTGGAGGCGTACTGGTCGCGTGGTCGTACTCGAGACGAGATCGATCGGTCGATTGCCGCCTCGTGGCCTTTCGGGGTCTACGACGCAGATGACTCGATGGTCGCGTTCGCGCGTGTGCTCACGGATCAAGTTACTTTCGCGTGGATCTGCGATGTCTTTGTTGACTCAGGCGCGCGCGGACAGGGCATCGGGACGTGGATGATGTCCGAGTTGGCTTCGATCATCGAGGCGACCGGAGTCAAGCGCCAGGTGCTTGCGACGAATGACGCCCATCAGATCTACGCATCGGCCGGATTCGCCCCGCTGGGCGCCCCGCAGAGGTGGATGGAGATCGATAGGCGCGACGCTCGGTGACCATTGCCCCCACCATGATCGACAAGTAGGGTCCCGGCGAGATCCTGCGTTTGCTGCGGGCGGTCTAGAGAGGCGGTCGTTGTGCCGAAATTCATGGACGTTCATCACGGCATGGTCGGAATCACTGCCGATCAGTTGGCGGAAGCCCACAATGCGGACCTGGCCATCCAGGGCGAAGAGGGTGTCGACTTCCAGCGCGCGTGGGCCAACCCTGAGTTAGGCGTCATCTACTGCCTGTCGGAGGCGCCGAATGCGGAGGCCGTGCAGCGCATCCACGACCGCGCGGGACACCCGTACGACGAGATCCATGAAGTGCCGCTCGAAGTGTGACTCCTAGGCGCGGACGTTGAGCTCCCAGTCCCACTCGTCGCGGGGCAGGGCGGACTGCGTCCACACGGTCCAGAAGCGTTCGGCCAGGGCGGCGGGCTCGAATGCGGGACCACTTCCGAGCACGCCGTGGATCGTCACCGTGGCCACCCGGATCCCGGCCGGTGCCAATTCCATCGACGCAGCCTGGATGAAATTGCGCAGTGCCGCCTTCGGGGCTCCGACTGCCGAGCCGGTCGCGTACGGCCGCACCGATGCACCGCTGCCCGTGGCGATGAATGTTCCCGAGCCGGCCGCGCGCATCGCGGGCAGGACTGACTGGAGAGTCACCAACGCTCCCGCGACGCCGAGCGCGTAGGTCGCCATGAAGTCGTCGAAGCCGAGGTCTTCGATCGGGCCTTGCAGGTTTCCACCCGCGTTGTAGATCACCACATCGGGATCGCCCGAGGCGTCCCGCGCCTCGGCGAGTGCCGCACGAAGCGACTGCGGGTCACCGACGTTCCCGGCAACGCCCACGGCCGAGATCGCTTCATCGGCCAGGGTGGAGACCATGGCCTCCGCCCCGGTTCGGTCCCTCGCCACCAGCTGCACCCTGGCGCCGGAGCGTCCGAAGACTCGGGCGATGGACAGGCCCATACCTGGCCCTGCCCCCACGACGAGGGCCGTACGCGGTGGGGCCGCAGGCGCGGAATCGGGATCGCGAGTGGGATTAGCCATGTCGCGACCGTACGACCCGCTCTCCCCTGGGCGCCGATGTTCGCCGATGGCGTAGTCAAAATCCGGCCAGACCGGACTTCTGGGGCCCCCGGGACGGTTGGAACGCTCGAGAACCGAGAAGAACAGATCGAAGAACGGCCCGAACGCGCAAGTCCAGGGCTCAAGTGGCCGATTCGTGACACAGGACGAATCCGTCGATCGGGCTAGGCTGGCGGGGCTGTACCGCAGGACCCAATCGCACGTGGCAGGAGAGTGAGATGTTCGAGAGGTTTACCGACCGCGCGCGGCGTGTGGTTGTGCTGGCCCAAGAAGAGGCCCGCATGCTCAACCACAACTACATCGGGACCGAGCACATCCTGCTCGGCCTGATCCACGAAGGCGAGGGCGTCGCTGCGAAGGCACTCGAGTCTCTCGGCATCTCGCTGGAAGCCGTCCGCCAACAGGTCGAGGAGATCATCGGCCAGGGTCAGCAGGCACCCAGTGGACACATCCCCTTCACCCCCCGGGCGAAGAAGGTCCTCGAACTCTCGCTGCGAGAGGCGCTGCAACTCGGCCACAACTACATCGGTACCGAGCACATCCTGCTCGGCCTGATCCGCGAGGGTGAGGGCGTCGCCGCCCAGGTGCTCGTCAAGTTGGGCGCCGACCTCAATCGCGTACGCCAGCAGGTCATCCAGTTGCTCTCGGGATACCAAGGCAAGGAGCCGGCGAGTGCCGGTGGGCCGCAGGAAGGCACCCCGTCAACGTCGCTCGTCCTCGACCAGTTCGGACGCAACCTCACCCAGGCCGCCCGCGAAGGCAAGCTCGATCCCGTGATCGGTCGCGAGAAGGAGACCGAGCGCGTCATGCAGGTCTTGTCCCGGCGTACCAAGAACAACCCTGTCCTCATCGGCGAGCCCGGCGTCGGCAAGACCGCCGTCGTCGAGGGTCTCGCGCAGATGGTCGTGCGCGGTGAAGTTCCCGAGACGTTGAAGGACAAGCAGCTCTACACACTCGACCTCGGCGCACTTGTTGCCGGCAGCCGCTACCGCGGTGACTTCGAAGAGCGATTGAAGAAGGTCCTCAAGGAAATCCGCACGCGTGGGGACATCATCTTGTTCATCGACGAGATGCACACTCTTGTCGGCGCAGGTGCGGCCGAAGGCGCGATCGACGCGGCGAGCATCCTCAAGCCGATGCTTGCACGTGGAGAGCTGCAGACGATCGGTGCCACGACTCTGGACGAGTACCGCAAGTACGTCGAGAAGGACGCCGCCCTAGAGCGCCGCTTCCAGCCGATCCAGGTGCACGAGCCGACGCTCGCGCACACGATCGAGATCCTCAAGGGACTGCGTGACCGCTACGAGGCACACCACCGTGTCTCGATCACGGACGCCGCATTGGTGGCTGCGGCGACGCTGGCCGACCGCTACATCTCCGACCGGTTCTTGCCGGACAAGGCGATCGACCTCATCGATGAGGCCGGTTCGCGTCTGCGCATTCGCCGCATGACTGCCCCACCGGATCTGCGCGAGTTCGACGAGCGCATCGCCGACGTACGCCGCGAGAAGGAGTCCGCGATCGATGCGCAGGACTTCGAGAAGGCCGCGGCCTTGCGCGACCAGGAGAAGACGCTGCTCACCGAAAAGGCCACCCGCGAACGCGAGTGGAAGGCCGGCGACATGGATGTCGTCGCCGAGGTCGACGAGGATCTGATTGCGGAGGTTCTTGCGACCGCAACCGGCATTCCGGTCTTCAAGTTGACCGAGGAAGAGTCGCAGCGACTGCTCAAGATGGAAGACGAGTTGCACAAGCGCGTCATCGGTCAGGAACAGGCGATCCATGCTCTGTCGCAGGCGATTCGGCGTACCCGCGCCGGCCTGAAGGACCCGAAGCGTCCAGGCGGTTCGTTCATCTTCGCCGGCCCGTCCGGGGTCGGAAAGACCGAGTTGTCCAAGACCCTCGCCGAGTTCCTCTTCGGTGATCAGGATGCGTTGATCCAACTCGACATGAGCGAGTACTCCGAGAAGCACACCGTGTCGCGTCTGTTCGGTTCGCCTCCCGGCTACGTCGGCTACGAGGAGGGCGGACAGCTCACCGAGAAGGTACGCCGCAAGCCGTTCTCGGTAGTTCTGTTCGACGAGGTCGAGAAGGCGCACCCGGACATCTTCAACTCGCTGCTGCAGATCCTTGAAGACGGACGACTGACCGACTCCCAGGGTCGGGTCGTCGACTTCAAGAACACCGTGATCATCATGACTACGAACTTGGGTACTCGTGACATCGCCAAGGGTCAGAACCTTGGATTCTCCGACGTCGATGACACCAAGAGCAGCTACGAGCGGATGAAGGCCAAGGTCAACGACGAGCTCAAGCAGCACTTCCGCCCGGAGTTCATCAACCGGATCGACGACATCGTTGTCTTCCACCAGTTGAGCACGGCCGAGATCACCAACATCGTCGACCTGATGATCGCCAAGCTCGACGAGCGGCTCAAGGACAAGGACATGGGCATCGAGTTGACGTTCGCCGCCAAGGAGTTGTTGGCCGAGCGTGGTTACGACCCGGTGCTCGGTGCTCGTCCGTTGCGGCGCACGATTCAACGCGAGATCGAGGACCAGATGTCGGAGAAGATCCTCTTCGGCGACCTGCGCCCTGGCGAGATCGTGTTGGTCGATGTCGAGGGTGAAGGCGAAGGTCGGACCTTCACGTTCAAGGGTGAGCAGAAGGCCACCGTGCCGGACACGGCACTCGTCGGCGTGGGTGACGTACTCGAGGCAGGCGAAGCGCCCGCGGTCGAGTAGCCGCAGGGCCGCCGCTCTGCGCGTGCATTCGCGCGTTGGGATGGGAAGTCGATGCTCGGGCTGGTCTGGTGATCAGACCGGCAGTCGGTAGTGGTCGTCGCGGGCTATCTCCACGAGCCCGTCGTCGATGAGCGAGTCGAGCGCGCGCTCCCGCTGATCGTCATCGGACCACACGGGAACCAGTGCGGACTTGGCCACGGGCCCGGAAGACGTGCGCAATACGTCGAGCAGAAGGCCCCGGACTTGGCGATCGGTCCCGGCGAAGCGTTGGGCACGCCGGGTGGGACCGGCGTATGCCGGTTTGCCGAGTGCGTGCCACCGGCAGTCGGCGCAGATCGGGCAGTCGGCGCACTGCGGCGAAGCGGCACTGCAGACAAGCGCGCCGAGTTCCATCACGGCCACCGACCAGGTCGCGGCGGTCGGAGGATCTGTGGGCAGGAGCGAATCGGCCATCCGTCTTTCAGCGACGCTCACCGACGGCCCTGGTGCGGCCTGACCCGCAGTGTGCCGAGCCAGCACCCGCCGGACGTTCGTGTCGAGAACGACCGCGCGTTGCCCATGGGCAAAGGCGAGCACGGCAGCTGCCGTGTAGTCACCGACGCCGGGAAGGGCCCGCAATTCGGCGTACGTGGCCGGGACCTCGCCGCGATGATCCCGCTCTAGGATTTTGGCGGCTTCATGCACTCGCAGGGCTCGACGTGGGTAGCCCAAGCGCCCCCAGGCGCGGATGACCTCAGCGGGCGACTCGGCGGCGAGTTCGCCCGGCCCCGGCCACCGAGCCATCCAGTCCAGCCACACGGGCACCACGCGTGAGACGGGGGTCTGGGCCAGCATCACTTCGCTGACCAGGACGCCCCAGGGACGGGTGCCAGGTGCGCGCCACGGCAGGTCGCGGCCGTTCAGCGCGTACCAGTCCAGCAGCCCCTCCACGCTGTCGATCGTGGCACGACGCTCGGTTCTCGACCACCGCGGGCATCGTGGGCGCTAGCGTGATCATCGTGAGCGGAGTGATCCAGCCCCGAGGGCCCCTTCCCCCCTCCGTCTATTGGCGTAGGCGCGCGCTGGTCGTCGTGGTCCTGGTCGTGATCCTGCTGCTCACCAAGTGGTTGGTCGGCTCGGTCGGGGGGAACTCGGCCTCGCCGAGTCCGACCTCGAGCCCGACCGTTTCTCCCTCGGTGACGACCTCTGCGCCGACGACGCCCACCCCGACGCCGACTCCGACGCCGACTCCGACGCCCACCCCGACGCCCATCCCGGTCAAGGCATGCGCGGACTCGGCGATCACGGTGTCGGCGACCACGGATTCTGCGACGTACGCCGTGGGAGCGACTCCGCGCCTTCGCCTGAAGGTCACCAACACCGGAAAGGTCGCCTGCACGCGCGACGTCGGCTCACCCCAGAACGAACTCATCATCAAGTCCGGTGGAAATCCGGTCTGGTCCAGCGATGACTGCAACCCGGGCGGCAATCCTGAGGTGGTGACCCTCAAGGTCAACGGGTCCTGGTCGGTCGACGTGACGTGGCCCGGCCGCTATTCGAAGCCGAGCTGCCCGACCAACCAGCCGGTCGCAGCCGCGGGCAGCTACACCCTGACCGGACGAAACGGGACCATCACCAGCAAGCCGAGCAGCTTCTCCCTGACCTAGTACGCCTAATGGGCCTGCGCCCGTACTCCGTTCGGCTCAAGTAGGCCGTCCGGCTGGTCGAACCTCCCGAAAGGATGGGTCATCTCGACCCGACCTGCCGCTCCCGCGCATGTCCGCGGGCGAGGCGCAGCTCACTCCTGGGCAGGAGACGACGTGTCGCGACTCGATCCGACCTCGAACGCCTCCGGTGCGCTGCCCGCCCAGATCGCGGCACCTTCCCAGATCGTGGCACCTTCCCAGATCGTGGTCGTGGCTGCGACTCAGGTACGCCTGGGCCGCCTATCCGCGCTGATCGAGGCTGCTCCGTTCGAGGTCCGCGGGGTCGCGCGCTCGATCGATGATGCGGTTGCGATGGTCATCGAAACTCAACCGGCCGCCATCCTGCTGGACCTGTCCGCCGCCTCCGGTGGCCTCGAGTTGATCGAGCGGATCATGGCCCGTGCGGCCACCCCGATCGTGCTCACCGGCGCATCGGCGCTCACTGCCTCCGAGGCTCTGGCCCTGGGTGCCGTCGACGTCGTCGGCGAGGAAGCGGAAGCCCTCGGACCAGGTCCTTACTCCGTCGAGTTGATTCGCCATCTCAACGTCGCCACCCGAGTTCGGGTGATCACCCACCCCCGAGGTCGGTTGCGCGATCACGGGCATTCGAGTGCTGCGTCACCCCGTGCCGGTGCCGTTGTCGGGTCATCGGCGGACGACGTCACCGGTGCTTCGGTCGTGTCGCAACGGTTGGGTCGTCCACCCGTCGTTGCGATCGGGGCGTCGACGGGTGGTCCTGCTGCCCTGGTGAAAGTGCTTCGGGGTCTTCCCGCTGACTTCCCGGCGCCCGTCGTGGTCGTGCAACACATGGCCGATGGATTCATCGAGGGCTTGGCCCGTTGGTTGAACGAACTGGTTCCACTGGAAGTTGTGGTTGCGCGCGACGGAGACCGACTGCGACCAGGAGTCGTCATGTTGGCGTCGTCGGACGGCAACCTCGCGATTGAGTCGAGTCTGCGGGTCAAGATCCGACCGCGTCGGGCCGGCCAGTTTCATGTGCCTGAAGTCGACACGACATTTCGCTGCGTCGCCGACCTGTGTCGTGACCGGGCTGTCGGCGTCCTACTGACCGGGATGGGTCGCGACGGTGCTGACGGCTTGCGTCGAATGCGGATCGCGGGGGCACACACGATTTGTCAGGACGAATCCACGAGCGCCGTGTGGGGCATGCCTGGCGCAGCGGCGGCCATGGATGCAGTCGACGAAGAGTTGCCGGTGGAGTTGATCGCCGATGCGGTCATCGACGCGGTCACTAGGCAGTGGTCCGAACCGAGTGAGACTCGCGCCAGTGCGGGAGGTGCCGCATGAGCGCGCATGTCGTCGCGATGCCCCAGCCCGCGGGCGAACCGCGTCGTCCCCTCACCGACCCCGAGCACGTCGCTCTGGCGTCGTACTTGGCGCGTGAAGCGGGCCTTGTCTTTGATTCCAGCCGGCGTGGAGCCTTGACCGCGGTCGTGGCCGATCGTCTCGAGGCCTCTGGACTGACCGACCTGCGTACGTACTTGTCGTTCGTCACGTCGACTGAGGGTGCCGAGGAACGCCAACGCCTGATCGACGCGGTCACGGTGCCGGAGACGCACTTCTTCCGCAATCCGCCGCAGATGGCCGCACTCCGACGTCGGCTGCTGCCCGAACTCATTCGCCGCGCAACGGCACGTCGGCGCCCGCTGACCATCTGGAGTGCGGGCTGTTCGACCGGAGAGGAGCCGTACTCGTTGGCGATGCTGGCCCTCTCGGCGGCGGAGTCGGTTGACGAGGATGTCTCGATCCGCGTGCTCGCGACGGACTTGTCGTCCCAGGCCGTCGTGGCCACCAAGCGTGCGCGCTACTCCGGCCGCAGTCTGGGTCTGGTGACCCCCGATGCCTTGGGTCGATGGTTCACTCCGGACGGATCCGCGTACGTCGTGAAACCAGAAGTGCGCAGTTTGGTGGAAGCACGGCTTCACAACCTGGTCAAGGACGCCCTCCCGTTCGGCGCCGATGAAGTCGACCTGCTCGTGTGCCGCAACGTCACGATCTACTTCTCCCGCGAGACGACCCGAACCCTGGTGAATGACTTCCACCGAGTGTTGACCCCGGGCGGCTACTTGTTGCTCGGTCACGCAGAGACTCTGTGGCAGGTCACTGATGCGTTCAGTCTCGTCTCGATGAATGATGCGTTCGCCTATCACAAGAGCTTGTCCTGTACGAAGCAAGCCTCGAAGGCCGAGCAGCGCACAGCGCCGACGGAGACTGCGAGTCCGATCGAGCCCCCGATCACGAAGGCAATCGGTCGTCGTCTCATTCGCAGGAACCCCAGTCTCGCTCTGGTCTCCGATGTTGTACCGCCTCCACCACTGTCCAACGGGTCGCCACTGACCGCCGAGACAGATTCCGGTGCGCCAGGTGCCGACGAATCGGGTGGCGAAGTTGTCACGCCATTCGTCTCCGGTGCGGAGTTGTTGAACGAAGCGCGCGATGCCCTTCTCAACGGTCGATACCTCGAGGCCGCCGAACTTGCGTCCAGAGCGTCGGAAGATCTGCCTTTCGAGGTCGATGCCTACGTCATCGAAGGTCGGGCGCGGGCGACGATAGGTGATGACCGCGGCGCGTTGATCGCCCTACGCAAAGCGGTCTATCTGGCGCCAGATGCCGGGCACGCACGGTTCCTGCTCGCAGCGGCTCTCATGGCAGTGCACGAGTTCGCAGCATCTGCACGCGAATACCGGGCTGCCGCGGCCGCGTTGCCCAAGACGTCGACCGGCGAACTCGCCGACCTGCTCGACGGCTGCTCGGTCGGTGAGCTGGTTGCCCACTGCCTGCGTACTGCCGATGCGGCTTCGCGGATGAACGATCTCGAAGAGGCGCGCTGATGAGCGGCCCGATGTTCGTCCCCCTCGACGTGTCGAAGTCTCCGACGCGGGGACCGGGCGAGTCTGTCGCGGTCCTCGACACGGCGGGGTACGTCGTCTTCCTCGTCGCAGGTACGCGTTTCGCCGTGAGCGTCCTCGAGGTTCTTGAAGTGCTGCGTTCCGCGGGTCTGCGCGTACTGCCTGGGTCAGGGCACGAGATCAACGGACGTGCTCTTGGACTCGTCGATGCCCGTGGGCATTCGGTCGCCGTGATCGATCTGCGCATCGATCCGGAGGGACCGGGAGACGTGTTGATTCCGGTGGATGCCATGCACGTGGGTGTTGTTGTCGATCGAGTCGAGTCCGTTCTGGACCGGGAGTCGTTGCGACTCGAAGACGGCGACGTGCATGGGTTGCCGGCCTACGCACGAGGGGTGCTTCGGCGTCCGGACGGCAGCGACCCGGTGTTGCTGATCAGCATGCCCACCGCCCCATCGTTGGCGGACGAGCACGATTCGAACACGATCTTCGCGCCAGAAACCGCGCCGATCTTCACTTGAGGCACATCTGGGGTCGTGCAGCAGCACCCTGTGACGTCTTACGCCGGACCGGTCCTGCTAGACGTACCGCTCGAGAATGCTCGACTCTGCCAGCCGCGAAAGTCCTTCCCGGACCGAACGCGCGCGAGCCTCTCCCACGCCGTCGACGGCTTGCAGTTCGTCAATACCCGCAGCGAGCAACTTCTGCAGGTTGCCGAAGTGCTCGACGAGACGATCCTGCACGAAGTCGGGCAGCCGCGGCACGCGGGTGAGCAGGCGGAAGCCGCGCGGAGCGGTCGGCAGGTCCAGGGCTTCGAGTGTGTGCGGCAGACTCAGCGCCTTGGCGATCAACTGGGGATCGAGCAGTTCGGGTTCGAGCAGTGCGTCCAGCTCGGCCAGCGATTGTTCGGCCGTACGCGAGCGACGGCCACCGCTTCCCGGAAGGTAGTCCCGCGCGATCAGTACTCGATCGGTCTCAACGCCGGCGACGAGCTCTTCGAGCTGCAGCGACAGCAGGCGCCCGTCGGTGCCGAGTTCGACGACGTACGAATCGATCTCGAGGGCAATCCGGCGGACCATCTCGAGGCGCTGTGCGACCGCCGCAACATCGCGAACGGTGACCAGATCCTCGATCTCCAACGCGGACAAGGTCCCGCTGACCTCGACGAGGCGCATCTTGTAGCGCTCCAAGGTTGCGAGCGCTTGGTTGGCCCGCGACAGGATCGTGGCCGAGTCCTCCAGGACGTAGCGACGGTTCGCGACGTACAAGGCAATCGTGTTCATCGACTTGCTGACCGAGATCACCGGGAAGTTCGTCTGCTTGGCAACGCGATCGGCGGTGCGGTGACGGGTGCCTTGCTCATCGGTGGGCAGCGATGGATCGGGCAGCAACTGAGCGGCAGCCGCGAGGATGCGGGTCGCGTCCCGATCCAGCAGAACCGCGCCGTCCATCTTGGCGAGTTCACGCAGCCGGGTTGCGGAGAACTCGACGTCGAGGTCGAAGCCGCCCGTCGCTAGCGCGGCAACCGTCTTGTCGTGACCGAGGACGATCAGCCCACCGGTACGGCCGCGCAGGATCCGCTCCAGACCGTCGCGCAACGCCGTGCCGGGCGCGGCTTGGGCAAGCGCAGACCGAAGGACGGCCTCGTGGTCACTGGTCACCGACGTGTGCTCGCTCGCTGCCACGCTGTTCCTTGCGCTGAAGGGTCACGCTGACGGACCACGTTGCTGACCGCACCGCTGACCGCACCGCTGACCGCACTGCTGACCGATTGGTGCGGGAAGTCTAGTCAGGCGGGCCGGCATCGTCAGACCGGTCGAATGCGGCGTACATCGGCGCTGATCGCGGCGAGCACATCGGGCACTTCGACCAGTCGCAGTCCTTCAGGTGCCGGTCCGCTGTCGCGCGGCACGATCGCGGTGGTGAAACCCAGCCGGGCTGCTTCGCTGAGTCGACGCGCGGTTCCAGTCACCCGGCGTACTTCACCGGCAAGACCGACTTCGCCGAACGCGATGGTTCGTGGCCCCAGGGCAATGTCGGCCTTCGCACTGGCCACTGCCAACGCGAGGGCGAGATCCGCAGCCGGTTCATTCAGGCGTACCCCACCAACCGTGGCCGCGTAGACGTCGGCCTCGGAGACCACGACTCGGCACCGCCGTTCGAGCACGGCAAGGATCATCGCCACCCTCGATGACTCCAGCCCGCTTGTTGCTCGGCGCGGCATGGCCGACTTCGTCGGCGCGACCAGGGCCTGCACCTCGGCGAGCAAAGGCCGCGAACCCTCCAAAGCGACGGTGACGCATGTGCCGGATGCCTCGTTCCCGTTTCGAGAGATGAACAACCCGCTGGGGTCGGCGATCCCGAGCACCCCCGCGTCGGTGAGTTCGAAGCAGCCGATCTCGTCGGCCGGTCCGTAACGGTTCTTCACGGCCCGAATGAGTCTCAGTCGCGCATGCCGCTCGCCATCGACATAGAGCACGACATCGACGATGTGCTCGAGCAACCGCGGTCCGGCGATCTGCCCGTCCTTGGTGACGTGACCCACGAGCACGACCGCGATGTTGCGTTCCTTGGCCACCCGGATGAGCGCGGCGGCCACCTCGCGGACCTGAGCGACGCCACCAGGTGACCCGTCGATCAGCGCCGTACCAACGGTTTGGACCGAATCGAGAACCAGCAGATCGGGCGACGTCGCATCGATCTGCCCCAACACCGCCGACAAGTCAGTTTCCGCGGCGAGGTAGAGGTGTTCGTTGAGGGCTCCGATTCGCTCGGCCCGCAACCGCACCTGCGCAGTCGATTCCTCAGCCGTTACGTACAACGCGCGACGCGTAGGCGATGCAGCTCGTGCCGCGACTTCCAGCAACAGCGTCGACTTGCCGACGCCCGGTTCGCCGGCCAGAAGGTGTACGGCGCCGGGGACGAACCCTCCGCCGAGGACGCGATCTAGTTCGTCAAGACCGGTTGACCAGTGGGTCGCGTCAGTGAGGTCGATGTCGCCGATCGGACGAGCCGGTGCACTGACCGGCCCGGCGTTGACCTGCGCCAACTTCGCCGCACCCAGCTCGACGACCGAGCCCCACTGCTGGCATTCGCCACATCGCCCGACCCACTTGGCCGTCGTCCAGCCGCATTCGGTGCAGCGAAAGTCGGTCCGGACGCGCGCACTTGTCTTGGCCATGGGGTCGACCGTACGGCTCGCCCCCGACAGGACCCCCTCTCCCCGCCGAGTCTGGACTTAACAACCCTGCCGACGGTTCCGGAAGGTCAATAAGTCCAGACTCGACGGGGCTAGGAGGGGTCGGCGGGGTGGGGGGCGAAGGGGAGCAGTGCCACGTCGACCGATTTGCCGCGCTTGACGGCCACGGCGCGCATGGCCGACATCGCTTCGACGCGCGCGTCACAGTGAACGACCAACTGGGCGTACGCCCTCTTGCCCATCAGCTCCACCAGCTCGGCCTTGTTGCTGAGGTAGACCGGCTCGGCGCCCACGTGGGCGATCGGATCACCGGTGCAGTACCAGTCGAGGTCGTGTCCGCCGGGGCCCCAGCCGCGGCGGTCGTACTCGCCGATCGTCACGTAGAGGATCTGGGTGTCGTCGGGACGCTCCACCCACTCATAGGTACGCCGGATGGGCAACTGCCAGCACACTTCGGGCTTGGTGGTCAGCGGCTGTACCCCTTTGCGCAACGCATGAGCGTGCAGTGCGCATCCCTTGCCGGCCGCGAAACCATCACGGTTGAGGAAGATGCACGCCCCATCGACCACGCGGGTCTTTCGTTGGCCCTCGTCGTCCTTCTCGACGAAGCCCTTCTTGAGGCCGGTCTTGCGGTACTGCCAGTCCTTGTCGGTCAATTCGGCTGTGAAGTGACGTACGCGCTTCTCGTCAT
>Ga0315273_10005461_pt1 | contig 15719 bp, 11 predicted proteins | sample YL17G02_0_MG_FD_205753 | JGI IMG/M metagenome (GOLD analysis project Ga0315273, IMG submission 205753) | Sediment microbial communities from Yellowstone Lake, YNP, Wyoming, USA - YL17G02_0 | ecosystem: Environmental > Aquatic > Freshwater > Lake > Sediment | place: USA: Wyoming | collected...
CAGCGCAATTGCTCGGAATTGTAAGGATTGGACCAATCAAACATATCCGTGTGTGCCACCGGTTCATACAAATTTTGCGACGATGAGTGTCATATCGTCGTCCCGCTCCTCTTCGAATGCCCAATCCAGCACGCTTTCCACCACAATGCGTTGAAGCTGTTCGGCCGAAAGTGAGCGGTTTTCAACCACCAAACGCATCAGCCGGTCATCTCCGAACTCCTCGCCATATTCGTTGACACTTTCGCTGATGCCATCCGTATAGGCCAGCAGGAGATCGCCCGGCTCAAGCGGGAGCGTTTCCTCTTCATATTCGGCATCCGGAAAAATCCCCACCACGGTGCCGCCTGTGGCCAGCCGCTGGCAACCATTGCGGGTGATGAAAAACGGCGGGTTATGCCCGGCATTGCAATAGGTCAGAATGCGCGCTTTTTCGTCGTAAACCGCATAAAAAAAGGATGCAAATTTATTGGCGGAGGTGTGGCGATAGATCTGTTCGTTGATCCGTTCCACCACGCGCGCGACGCTGCCCGCACCATTGTGGTCATGATTCGCGGCAGCCGCCTCGCGCCGGAACACGCTGACGTTACTGCGCAGTGTGGCCTGCAAATTGGCCATCAGAAGGGCAGCCGATATACCCTTGCCGCAGATGTCGCCCAGCGCCATTCCCAGGCTGTTGGGATCGAATTGGAGAAAATCATAATAGTCGCCGCTGACGACGCGGGCCGGAAGGCAAAGCCCGGTAATCTCCATCCGCGCCATGCGCGGCGCCTGGCGCGGAAAAAGCTGTTCCTGAACCTCCTTGGCGATCTCCAGTTCCCTCTCCAGGCGCTCCTTCTGTACCCGTTCTTTGACCAGCGTCTGGACGTATTCCGTCATCTGGTTGAAGGACTCGGCCAGAGCCCCCAATTGATCATCTGTTTTGACGACGATCCGGTGGCTGAAATCACCCCTTTTCACAAACTGCGTGCCGCGATCGAGGCTGTAAATCGCGTTGGTGATCGACTTGGTCAATAGTATGCCGATAATCAGCGAGATCAGTTCCACCAGCAGGAAGAATCCGACCACAATCTGCAGCACGCCAAGGATGGTCTTGCTTACGTTGCTCTCGGTGCGGAAAACATTGTGAAATAACCTGGAAGTGGACAGTTCCACAAAAAGGACCTGCGAATCGCCGCTTCCGGTTTCGCTTCCCGAATTCCAGGAAATGGGGAAAAGCATGATCGACCAGACGGAGCGACTCGCATTCCGGGGATCACCGGACAGGTCAAAGGTGGAGCTTAAGATGCTTTTCTGCAGCAGCTCCGTGGTCTGCAGCATGACGTTCAGGCCGGAGACGTTGACGTGATCTGCGAGCAGCAGGTCCTGGCCCAGGGCCGCCTTGAGCCGTTCAAGCAGGTACCGGTCGAAGGGCACCGAAACCTCGATGCTGAATGGGTATTCCGGGCGCAGGTCGCTGAACACCAGACTTCTCAAAAAAAGCCGGCTATTTTTTGCCTTGTCCGCCGCGGCCACGCGGGACACATAAACCTGAGGCTGAGAGTCCTCAAAGACAAGGCCGCTGAACTCGCGCTCGCCCGCCCAGCGCGGAACCTGGTAGTCCGAGAGAGCCGATGAGGACACGTTCTGGTTGGCATAGATCGCCACGTCCTGCTTTGCCTGTCCCTCCATGCGAAGAACCACCGATGCGGCCGGATAAGCGCCGAGCAGGTACTGGGTGTCACGCTCAATGAGCGACCTGAGACCCGGGGGCGGCGGACCGGAGCCCGCCAATCCTTGTTCCACTTGAGCCCTCAGGGACAGGTTGAAGGCGTGAATCTGGCCCGTGTGAATCCCAATCTGGTTCGAAAGGAGGTAGTAGCTGAATTGATAGTAGAGCAGCAGGGCCGATGCGCTCAGGATGATGAAAATGAAAAGGGCTGGAATTGCACCTATAAAGATGTTCGCCAGCACCAGCCGCCGGCGGATCTTCCAGAGCAGCTTGCGGCGGGCGACCGAAAAGAGCTTCCACAGGTAATAAACTGCGGGAATGATCAGAAGAAACGTCAGCAGGTCGACCGATAATTGCTGACCCGGCGACAGGGACCGACCCATCAGCGGAGAAAGCAACAGCGATTTCAGGAGCCAGAGGACAATGAGGATGGTCGTAAAAATCCCCATTCGAGTTCTGGGCAGATACTGTCGCACCTGGAAACCTCGCTATCTTCGGAACGCGAATATTATATGACGCATTTCCTGTGTTCGGGGTTCTCTTTTCCAGCGCCTGATTTTGGGAAATGCCTTCCGGCCCCAGGATTAACCAAACCGATGCCCCACCGGGCAGCCTCACTCTCTTTGACTTTGCCGGCGGATGCTTACCTGGCGACTTGAGCTTTGCCCGGGATGCGAATGCTGACGGATTTCTCCAGCTTAAAAATGCGCTGTGCGAATTCCGGCAGATCCTCCTGTTTTACTTCCTGCAATCGGGTGGTCTCCTCTTGAATCGCATCGAGGCCTCTGCCGGCCAGCATGTTTTCGACTACCGTCGCGATCTGGTTGAATCGGGATTGCATATCGATGTTGAATCTGCCCACCGCCTGGCTCATGGCAGCGCGAAAGTCCCGGTAAGTAATGACCGCCTCGGGCAGCTTCTGCAATTCGTCCTCGAGTACCTTGAGGATTTTATCTTCATTGCCGGGCGGGACGGATACACCTGCCGCAACCAGTCCCCCGCGCAGATGCGGTTTGTATTCCAAAGACAGTTCGCAGCCCAGGCTGCAGGCGGCGTTCACCTGATCGCTCAGCCTTCCGCCGACACCGCCGATATAGTTCGCCAGGACCCTAACGGGGAAATAGTCCTCGTCGGCCTGCGGGGGAGCTTGAAAGCCCAGGAGAACGTAGCCCGAATCGCCTGCTGCGCCGGCATCAATTTTTATTTTTGCGGCGAGCGGAGCGGCGAAGCTTTCAGGAAGTTTAATATTCTGGAAACGGGAGCCGCTGAAATTGCGCACGAAAAAGCCGGCAAGATTGGTCCCCTGGGTGTCGCCGATAATCGCTATGATGGGCTTCTTGCGCTCGACCGTCGTCTTGAACCATTCTTTCACGGCGGCCGGGCTGAGAGCGGAGACGCTGGCTTCCGTGCCGTCTACCGGCAGGGCGTATGCATGACCTTTGTATAGCGCCGCCTGGAGAATTCCGCGGGCGCGAATTTGATCCAGTTCGTTGTTTCTTTTGATGAGGTCGAGCAGTGCCTGCTTCTGCCTGTCGATCTCCTCATCTTCGAACTTGGGCACGGTAATCATCTGCGCCAGCAAGTCCAGGGCCGGCTCGATATTACGCGACAGGACCGAGAGCTGGAATCCGAAGTAATCATCGGTGACGATAGGAAAGAGCTGTCCGCCATAGATCTCCAGCTGGCGGAAGAACTGGTTCGAGTCTTTTTCCCGCGTGCCGCGCAGCATGCACTTCAGCATTAATGCGGTGACGCCGCTGTTTTCGGCTTTTTCGAAAAGCTTTCCGCCTGCGAAAAAGAAACCCAGGTGAATGAGCGGCAGCGTGTGATCCTCGCGGATAAAAAGCTCCGGCCCGCGCAAAATCGAAGCGGTCTTGAAAGCAAACCGGATTTCGCTGGCCTTGAAAAGCGTCCCTTCCTGCGGGATTTCAACCGCAGGCACGACTTCGCGTTCGCGCTCTCCGAGTTCCTGGTCAGCCGCGGGATCGAGCAACTGCTGGAAGACCGAGAGCACTTTCTCGGTTGTGAGATTCCGGGATTCGTGGGATACCGGCAGGTATTCGACCAGCGAGCAGTTATCAAGGCGAAGATACTTTTCGGCTACGCGAACGACATCGGCCGGCTTCACCTGGCGCAGGCGCGCCAGGTGCGCGTTCATCTTCTTCCAATCTCCCAGCAACTCAAAATCAGCGATCGTGTGCGCGCGTCCGGAAACCGTCTGCAGCCGGTCCCAGTACTCTCGTTCCAGCAAAGCCCAGGCCCGGCTCATCTCGAATTCGTCCGGTTCCTGGCGTTTGATCAACTCCAACTCGGTGAGGGCCGTAATTTCGCAGCGATCGATATCCTTGGGATCGGCTTCGAGTTGAACCGCGAAGTATCCTGTATCCGCACGCGCCAAATGATCTACCCATCCGCCCAGAGCCGCCTTTTTCTGATCGCGCAGGCGGCGCGAAAAAACCGATCCTTCACCCAGGCCCAATATTCCCCGCAGCAGTTCGAGCGCCGGATAGTCCGCGGCACCGGCGGGTACAGTCTGAAATCCGAACAGGACCCTCGGCTTTTGAAGGCTGCCCCGGCTTTCTGAGAAATGAAATGCATGCGCCGCAGAACCCCTGGCAATCCTGGCCGTTCGATCGGGACCGGAATTCAATTTGGCGTAGTGCCGGACGACTTCGTTGAGAACCTCAGACGAGGTAACATCACCGGATATCACAAGAACAAGGCGCGCCGGCTGGTAGCAGCTTTTATGGTAATCCACCAGCCGCTCGCGCCCAAGGTTTCGCAACGAATCACCGAAACGGGTGCGGCCATAGCCGACAGCCCCGAGAATGATCTCGTGCGGCAGCAGCCTCCTTCGGCCCGGAGAATCGGCAGGCCCAAGCCATTCCTGGCTTTCGTGCAGAGCCGTTTCGATGGCATGGCTGATCTCATCCTGATCGAAGATCGGATTCAAGACAGCGTCCGCCTCGAGTTCAAGCGCCTTCTTCCACTGCATCGATGGCACCACGATATCGTGCGTGATGTGTTCCAATCCGGCATCGCTCTGCCACCTGCCGCCCAACGCGCGGATTTCCTTCCCAATCACCCCGGCGCCCCGGGTTGGGGTCTTTCCAAATATGACGTGTTCAAGAACATCCGAAATGCCTGTCAATTCCATGGGTTCGTCGGCATAACCGCATTTGATGTATGTCGACAACGCCACAAGAGGAGCCCCTTTGAATTCGTTCACCAGCACGGTCAGCCCGTTTTTGAGAACCACTTTGGTCACCATCGGGTTCTCTTCATAGGCCTTGAAATATTGCATGTAGGCCGGCCGTGCCGGTCCAGGGCTCGGTTTTTGCGTACGTGGAGGAACCGGCCGCACCTGGGAGAAGGCGGCCACCATGGAAAAGAGGAAAGACAACGCTGCCAATATGCAGTTTTTGGAATTCATACTCATTGAATTATACCTCAGCGATCACCCCCCCCATGAACTCAAAACTTGCGGCCCCCAGGCTGTCATCCACGATGCCCTTAGTATCCCCATCGGGGATGGTGGAAACCACTCGCCTTCAGGCGAAGGATAGGGGGCGGCGAAGTCGACGCCGTCGATGAGCCACTATGATTTATGAGGGACCTCTTCCACCGCTCCTTCACGGTCGCGGCTCCGTGGAGCGTGCCAAAACAGAGCCGCGCGCGTCAGCAAGCGGCGGGAAACGATGCCGCGTTGACCTTTTCCTGTCTCACCGCCAGGGGCGGTTGTCTTACCTTGATAGAGTTATTCACCGCGAGGCACGGTCCTTCGGCAGCCGCAGCCGATAAACGCTCTCGGATCTCGTGCCCAGGTAGACTACTGTGGGGTTTTCCGAATCCTGAGCCAGCCACCGCACCGGAGATGCAAAATCCGGCGACTCGATTTTCTCCCAGTGCTCGCCGCCATCGAGCGAAAGGAAAACGCCGCCAAACGTGCTGTCGGCCGCCAGGACCTTGCGGCCATCCGGATCGAGAAAAATTATGGCGGGACATCCACACCCAAACGCGAATCGCCAGCGCGCGACCAGGACGTACCATCATCCCTCGATTCAAACAGCCCGGATCGCGGCACAAGCATCCATATATCAGTAGGGGCACGGCGCGCCGTGCCCCTACAATTCGCTCATGTCACTTTATTATGGGAGACTCATAAGTTCCGCCGCCCTTTGCCGGTGTTTTCTCCCACTGCTTGATTTCAGAGGAAGCCCTGTATAAATTTATCTTCATGTCAAACGGGTTTCCCGCCTCCACGAGCGTCAAGTGCACCGGCTATCGGATATGAAATCGTACAAATATTTGCGGAGATTATATTTACTATCATTTCTACTGACTCCCGCCATTGGGCTGCCCAAAAGCGAACACTCGACCGCCGCACAGAATGGTTCGGTTTGCGGATCCAGGACTGAACTTCTGCGAGATGCGGTCGCACGGGCGAAATATTACGAAAGCCGCCTCCGCCTCGTTCAGCAGACAACGGGAATCCCGATGTCTCCAACGCCGCAATTCATCGTCCTTCAACAAGATGTAGGCGATGTTGCGGTTATCGAAGACGACGGTACGATCATTGCCACGCCAAATGCATTTGATCTCGCAGGCAAGTCCTTTCGATTTGAACCCGTCAGTTCATCATCCTATCGCGTTGTGCCAACCACGACAGTATTCGATGCTGCCGGCGGAATTTCCGTCCCTCTCGGTGACGACGATAGTTTTGCCCTGACGCTGCAGGCGCCATTCACCTTCTTTGGTCAGAGCTACAATGATGTTCATATTAATTCCGATGGCAATCTCACCTTCCTTCAGGCGGATACGTCCAGCGCGGCCAGGGATCTCGGCAGGTTTTCCTCCGGTCCACCCCGCATCGGCCCATTCTTTTCGGATCTTGATCCTTCGCGAGCAGGGACGATTTCCTACAGGAACGATTCCGATGGGATTCTCATTGCATGGAACGGAGTCCCCGCGTGGGCGGAAGGATCGCTGTCGGAGTTTAATTCATTCAGCGTGAAGATTTTTCAGACCGGCAACATCGAAATGGTCTTCGGGGCGCGGGTCGACAGTCCGGATGCGGTGGTGGGCATTTCGCCGGGGAATAGCCTGGGAGGCATCTCTGCGGTAAATCTCAGTGCCGGTTCCGCATCCCAGGGGTTGACGGGAACCATCGCCGAGGTCTTCGCCAGCAGGGCGGTCGTAAGCGAGACAACAGTGGCAAAGAGGTTTTTTCAGACACACCCTGATTCCTTTGACCATTTAAACCTCTTTCTGGGATTTCCCTATGACCTTGGCGGGGGCGCCTTTGCTTACGAATTGCCCGTAAAAAACGAGATTCAGGGTATTGGAGACATTATTCCCGATCTACCGGTGTTTGATGATAGCGCCAGTTATGGCAGCAACGGCAGGTTGCGCAGCTTTCTGAATATGGGAACTCTCGGGCACTATCCAAATGATCCCTATCAACAAGCATTGGGGACAAACTCCACTCTGGGCGTGATGGGTCAGGAATCCGGGCACCGCTGGGAGGCCTTCACGCCCTTCCGGGATGGCAATTCAAACTCCACCGAGATCCTCGGGCGCGATCTGGCTCATTGGAGCTTCTTTTTCAACTCAGGCGGTTCGGTCATGGAAGGAAACGAGATTCAGGATCGCGGAATCGACAACGGTACATCCCGATTTATCACGGTTGCGGCAACCTACACCTACAGCAAGCTGGATCAGTACATTATGGGTCTTCTGCCCAAAGAGCTTGTGCCGCCGATGTTCCTGGTCAGCAACCCTGTCGGAACCTTCAAAACTGCGTCCTCTGCTCCATCAATCAATGTCACCTTCGGAGGGACTCGCAAAGACTTTACGATCGACGACATCATCGCAGCAAACGGCCCGCGCAAACCTTCTGCCCTCGAGGCGCCCAAGATTTTCAGGCAGGCATTCATCTATCTCGTCGGTAAGGGGCAGACTGCCGATCCCGCACAGATCAGCAAGGTTCAGCGCATCCGCGATGCCTGGGTGAAGTTTTTCAACGAGCAGACGCAGGGCCGCGGTTGGATAGTGACCGATCTGCAGGATTCGCCGTCCACCACGGCAAGTTTGATTCTCTTCCCCTATTTTCAGGGCAACAGCAATCGCTATACGGGAGTTGCTGTGGCCAACTGGGGCTCGACCCCTACGGATGTGCTCTTCACCGCGTATGACAATTCCGGGAAGCCCATGTCGGCGCCGGGCAACATCATCAACCCGCGCATGATGACCATCGCCCCCGCGGCGCAGCTCGCCGTTGTCGCCGAGCAGATGCATGGACTCAGCTTGAGCGATCCGCACAACGGGTGGATTCGAGCCCAGTCCACCAGCAGCCAGATGAGCGGTTTTTTCCTGGACGGCGATAGCGCTCAAACCATGCTCTCGGGCGCCGTGGCGGGAAAACAGACATCCAGTTCCCTTTATTTTCTGCGCGCACAGCTCAGTTCGGCCTCCAGCCCAGGAAACTCCTACCGGAACTTGATCGACGTAGTCAATCCCGACGCCACGAATGCGGCAGATGTATTCTTTACCCTTTTTGATGAATTGGGAAAACAGATCGGGACCGCTTCGAGATCCATCCCGGCCCTGGGGAGGATGTCGGAAGATCTTGGCAGCCTCATCCCGGGCCTTGCTACCCCGCGAGACAAGGGTTATCTCACCCTCAAGAGCAGCACAGGCGTCGTGTCTTACCAGTCGATTGATACCGGCGCGACGATTTTTTCGCTGCCCGCCGTGCCGGCATCGACCTCAGCGCAGCTCTACTCGGCGCAATTTGCTTCGGGACTGGCCGGCAACATCCGGTATTTTTCTGAGCTGAACCTGATCAATTCCTCAGCTCAGCCGCGCAGCATTCAGATTCAGCTGGTGGGGAACGACGGCGCCGCTGTGGCAAAACCCGCTACGCTCCCCGCACTCCTCCCCGGTCATCAATATCGTGAACGCGGCGAGAATATTTTCGGACTGGACGCCGCCTTGAGTGCCTCGAGTCTGATCCAGGGTTCGATCGTCATAACGGCGGACGGCCCTGGAATCATTGGCGACGTCACCTTTGGAGACCCGGAGAAAGGCCGCTTCATCGCCAGTCTGCCGCTGGACGGAAACCCGCTGAATAACCTCATCCTTTCGCAGGTTGCTCAAGGCAGTGCGGGCGGCGGAAAGCCTTACTTCACCGGTATTGCGATGTACAATCCCGGCAACGCGGATGTGGACATTACGGTCGAGGTCTATTCAAGTCAGGGCGCCAAAATGGGAACCAAATCCTTCACCTTGCCGCGCGGCAACCGGATATCGCAAACCCTGCCGGAGCTCGTCAGCACCATCCAGGAACAGCAGGGAGGCTACGTCCGCATCAGTGTGAGCGGCGGTTCCGTAATTGCATTCGGTCTGTTCGGCACGCAAAGCCTCGATTTTCTCGCCGCCGTTCCCGCCCAGGCGATTACGCCCTGAGTTCTTTTGAAGTGCGGCGGCATGACGCCGCTTTCCAAATGCCGCCTCTCAGCCTGAGCCTGATCCCCGCTTGCTCTCTTCCATGCTTTGTGTTAACCACTGAGCGGGCGTTTAGTGTCCCCAAGGCTTCGAACCTGGTGCGAAAATGTTGGTGCGATCGTCAGGTCGCCCGGTAGATCCCCCATCGTCGGATTTTGCGGGAGACCTGATGGTGGGCGACCTGACGGTCGCCCCTACATTGAGGTGCTTTTCGGCAGGCCACTGAGTCCTCTTAAGGCGACACGGAGGTAATCCCTCACGTTCCAGGTGAGGGTCGTTCCGTGGCTATTTGGACGAAGTGAGGAAATCATTCCATGAGTTCTGAAAAAGATGAGTCACATCCGGCCCAGCACGAACTCGAGCTGTCCGGCGCTCAGATGCGCAAGTTCGTAGATCAGGCGATGGATCGGATCGCAGGTTACATTGATTCCCTCCCCCTGCAACCCTCGATCAACCTCGAAGGTGCGGCCGGTGTGGCACGCTCGGTTATGGAACCGATGCCAGAGCACGGAACCGCCTTCGCGGCCATTTTGGACCGCCTTTTTCGAGATCTCGTGCCTGTGGGCTATAACACCGCCGGACCCGGGTATCTGGCCTATATTCCCGGCGGCGGCCTTCCCCACACCGCCGTGGCAGACCTGATCGCTTCCTCAGTGAACCGCTACGTCGGCGTTTGGGCTGCGGCCCCTGCGCTGGCGCAATTGGAAGCTGCGGTTGTCCGATGGTTTGCCGACGTTATCGGTTACCCGCAGGAGGCCAGGGGGTTACTGACCACGGGTGGTTCCATGGCCAATTTCACCGCTCTGGTTGCCGCGCGCCGCAACAAACTCCCCGATAATTTTCTCGCGGGCACCATCTATGCATCCGACCAGGTCCATCACTCGGTAGTCAAAGCCGCGATTTTGGCCGGATTCCCTGAGGCGAACATCAAGCTGGTTCCATCAGATGCGCAGTACCGCATCCGCATCGATCTTCTCGAAAAGGCGATCGCGGAGGACCGCGCGCAGGGAATGACCCCCTTTATGATGGTGGCCAGCGCGGGCACCACCAATACCGGCGCCGTCGATGAGCTCGATTCCATGGCTGATCTTGCGGCGAGCGAAAAGCTCTGGCTGCATGTCGATGCAGCCTACGGCGGCTTCTTTCTCATGACCGGACGCGGTAAGAAGGTCATGCGCGGGATCGAAAGGAGCGATTCCGTGACCCTGGACCCGCACAAGGCGCTTTTTATTTCCTATGGCACCGGTTCTCTAGTGGTCCGCGATGGCGAGGCCCTCCGCCGCGCCCATGCCGTACACGCCCAATATCTGCCCCCGATGCAGGAGGATTCCGACCTGGTGGACTTCTGTCTTTATTCTCCCGAACTTTCGCGCGGCTTTCGCGGCTTACGGGTGTGGCTGCCCATGAAAATGCACGGCGCAGGTCCTTTCCGCAAGAATCTCGAAGAAAAACTGGATCTGGCCGAGTGGGCCACGGCTGAACTGAGGCGCATGCCGGAGATTGAAATCGTCGCAGAACCGCAGCTTTCGGTGGTAGCGTTCCGACTCCGGCGCGAGGGTTTGGGCAGCGCGGATCTCAGCGCGCTCAACCGGCGCTTTCTCGACAAAATCAACGCACCGCGCCGTGTATTCCTGACCTCAACCATGCTCGGAGACGATTTCGTGATCCGGATCTGCGTCCTGTCTTTCCGGACGCATAAGGATCGGATGGAGGCCGCCATGGAGGACATCCGAGCCGCTCTTGCCGATCTCTGACGAGAGCAGAGCAGACACCCCCTTTTCGACTTGCTTAGTACACTGGTGCATAAATACGCTAACGTATTCAAGGTCTTTATGGAGTGCGGCGGCATGACGCCGCTTTTTGTTGGTCGCACAGTAAAAGCTGCCGTGCAAGTTACCCGGAATGCTACGTAACCCTTGCTCTTGTTCCAAAGCGGCGGCATGCCGCCGCACTCCAAAAATGGATGTGCACTTTTAATGTCTACTCAATTCACCCGTGTTGCTATCGTCAACCGTGGCGAGCCGCCAATGCGTTTCATGCGCGCGGTCCGAGACTTCAACCGTGAGCGTGGAACCCAGATTCGCTCGCTGATCTTCCACACCAACCCTGACCGCCATGCCCGTTTTGTCCGCGAAGGCGGACGAGGCATCCGGCGGGTGGATTCCGAAACCTCCCTGGCCGCGGCATACGAAAGCGCGCGCCAGGATGCGCGCCGGATATTCGGTCAATCCGCGGTCTACCTTGAAAAATGGCGGGCTGGTGCACGCCATGTCGAAGTTCAGATTCTTGCCGACCACTATGGAGTTTCTCTATTCGCCTGCAGCCAGGCAGTTCTCATTCATGGAAGTAAACACGCGCTTGCAGGTTGAACATCCGGTCACCGAACTCACCACCGGCCTGGACCTGGTCAAGCTGCAGATTCAGGTGGCGCTGGGCGAACGCCTCGAAGGAATGCCGCCGGTTCAGCGCGGACACGCCCTCGAGGTGCGCCTGAACTCGGAGGATGCCGAGGCCGGCTTCGCCCCTGCGCCTGGTACCGTCGCGGTCTTCAAGATGCCGACCAGCGAGGGACTTCGCCTTGACAGCGGCGTATCGGAGGGGGATATCATGCCCGCCGAGTATGATTCCATGTTCGCCAAGCTGATCAGCTACACACCGAGCCGAGCCGAGTCGCTGCAATGCGCTGATCGAGTCTCCGGGCCACCCTGAGCGGGCGCAAGGTCTGAAGTCCCTCGCGGACTGCCCGTATCCGGTCATGAGCATGTTGTCCGGCCGTTTTCTGGATCCGAACCTCGAGGCGAAACAACTGGCTCTCGAGGTATTGACGCGCCGCTATTACCGCGCCCATCTGCTGGATCATTTTCGAACCGAGTCCATCGGCGAGCGTTCCTACGCCATCGCGCAATACCAGGACGAAGGCCACCGGGTTCATCTGGTCTCCACCCACGCTGAGGGCGAGGACCCGAAGCTCGAGGTCTCGGTAATGGATCCGATCCTGGCGAAACTGCCGGCTGATGAGGACGTGGTGCTTGATTGGCATGTCTGGCAGTCCGATGCGCCGGCCGACCCCGATGTCTTGGCCGAACAGCTTCGCGTCATGCTGAATCAGGCCGGGTTTTGCCGGACGGTTCGGCGCGTATTGATTGCAATCTCAGGTCCCCCGGAACCGCATACTTCCGGGAACACGCTGCACTATACCTGTCGGCTCGCGGATGGCGGCTACCACGAGGAAAAGACCTACCGCGGCCTGCACCGCATGATGAACAAGCGCCTCCAGCTTTGGCGCCTGCGGAATTTTAAGCTCGAGCGGCTGCCTGCGGCCGATGATGGGTATCTTTTCCGCTGTATTGCGCACGAAAACCCGAAGGATGAGCGGCTCTTCGCGATCGCGGAGGCGCGGGACCTCACCCCGGTGCGCAGCCCTTCAGGCAGGATCGTACAGCTGCCTCATCTGGAGCGCATGCTCATGCAAGCTCTTGCCGGCATTCGCCAGGAGCAGCTGCGGCGAGCCCCCGAGGAGCGCCTGCACTGGAATCGCGTTCTGCTTTATGTCTACCCGCCCGTAACCCTGACGCCGGAAGAACTTCAGCCGATCGCCCGCCGCCTGGCGCGCCAGACCGAAGGGCTGGGACTCGAGAAGGTGGTGCTGAGCGTAAACATTGTTGAACCCGGCAGCAGCGTCATGCGCGAGACCGCACTGAGCATCAGCAATCCCGGAGGACGAGGAATTGTCCTGCGCTTCGCCCCGCCCTCGGATCAACCGCTTCGACCGCTGACCGAGTACGTGCAGAAGGTAGTGCGCATGCACCAGCGCCAGCTGAATTACCCCTACGAGGTGATCCAGACTCTGACGCCGGAATCGAACGCCGGCAAGGCTGAATTGCCGCCCGGGGAATTCACGGAACTCGATCTGGACGAAAACCAACGGCTGGTTCCCTGCAATCGCCCCTATGGCAACAACTCGGCCAATATTGTTGTCGGATTGATCCGGAACTTCACCGCCACGATTCCCGAAGGCATGACCCGCGTCATCCTGCTGGGGGATCCGAGCAAGGAGTTGGGTTCCATCGCCGAGCCGGAATGCCGGCGCATCCTCGCCGCGCTGAATCTTGCGGAATCCATGAATGTTCCCCTCGAGTGGTTCTCGCTTTCCGCGGGCGCCAAGATTTCGATGCAAAGCGGCACCGAGAACATGGATTGGATTGCGCTCGTCCTGCGCCGTTTGATCGAGTTTACCCAGGCAGGGGGGGGAGGTAAACGTCATCGTCGCCGGAATCAACGTGGGAGCCCAACCCTATTGGAACGCCGAGGCCACGATGCTGATGCATACCAAAGGGATCCCGGTGATGATGCCGGAAAGCGCGATGGTTCTGACCGGGAAGACCGCGCTCGATTATTCCGGTGGAGCGCTGGCTCGAAATGCGCGATGCTGAGGTGGCGGTCGTCTTCTGCGTGATATCCCGTTATCACGGCGGGGCGTTTGTGGTTTTTTCGCTGGTGCTGAACGAGAATATGGAGGTCGTCGCGCTGGAAGGCACCTACGCTTCGGTTATAGGCGGCGCGCCCGCTGCGGCAGTGGTTTTCCCCCGGGAGGTCGACAATCGAACGCGCAAGGATCCACGGCTGCAGCAGGCCGAGGCCAACCTCGCGGCTGCGCCGGAAGCCGAGAAACGCCGCCTTCGTTCTCAAATTTCGGAACTGAAAAAAGTAGTTCGCTCCGAGAGGCTTAGGGAGGTCGCCGACGAGTTCGACCACATCCACAGCGTGCATCGCGCGCTCAAGGTTGGGTCGCTGGATAGGATTATCCCCGCATCTGATCCGCGCCCTTATCTGATCGACGCGATCCAGCGCGGCATGAAGCGAGAACTCGACCGCTGGCAGGCCCAGCAGGCCATGAAATAGGCGCGATTGTTTTGGAGCGCGGCGGCATGACCTGCCCCTTACACGCATCTCGTTGGACCTGACCATAGCAAGCGATCTGTGTCGCCCCTACAGGCATGCGCGTCAAGCTAAGGGGGCTGCTGCTTCTTTAAGAATGATCTGCGCGAACGAACTCTCTTGAGGATGAAGGTATTTCGATCCTCCACTAACCACTCCATTGTCTCGCCCTTCTGGACTCCGGTTGCCTCCGCTATTGCCGCAGGGAAGTTCACATAGAACGAGGTGTTGGTAGGCCGCTCGACTTTCTGAATTTTGACGTTGTAGCCCAACCGTAGATCTCCTCTCAGCTTTCCGAGATGCAATTGTACCGTAAATCATTGATTTTTGCTTGCTTTCTTATATAGTATATATACTATCTATAACCCAACGCCAAATTGAGAGGAGACCGGATGAAAAGCAAATCGGATCCCTTCGATCTGTTTTCTTGTGCTGGCCTTGATCGAGACAATATTCGACAGCTGGCTCTGGAGACCGGCTTCTGCAAACGCGCATCAGGCAGGATTAGTGCGCCCGATTTTTTTATCCATCTGTGCCTTCAGTCCGTGGCTGGCACGGTTAGTTACAACGACCTGGCGGCGCGAGTTGAAGCCCACACAGGCGTCGCCGCGAGTCGTCAAGCTTATTGGGAAAGAACTGATGAGCCATGCGTACGGTTCTTCCAGGGCATTCTTGAACGCATCATGCTGTCCAAATGCAGGCCGGACGATATCCAGGCTGTCAACAGACAACGACCAAGCCGCGACCCTGGAAATTCCTGCCCAGGCCGGGGACTTGGTTCTGCGCGATCGAGGCTACTTCAGGATCCAGGCTATCGAGGAACACAAGCGGGCAGGGGCCGATTCGATCAACAGGTACAAGCACTACACCGCCCTTTACGATCCGGCTACGGGCCAAAAGATTAACTTGCTCGAATTGCTGACTCTGAACGGTTCTGTAGATATGTTGGTAGGTGCCGGCCTTGAGCAAACAGTCCACCTTCGCCTGATCGCTGTTCCAGCCCCCGAAGAAACCGCTAACCTGAGGAGAATGAAGGCCAAAAAGGAAATGAATGGACACGCTCCGTCTCAGGAACTACTCAGGCTGATGTCCTGGACGATATTCTTGACGACGATTACCGATCCCTCGATAACCTTCAAGGAAATCTTGGCACTCTATGGCTTGAGGTGGCGGATCGAAAGCATCTTCAAAACCTGGAAAAGCTACTTCAACTTCCAAAAAGTCCACAACGTACCTGAGATCCAACTTCGCGTCCTTCTGAATGCAAGACTCATAATGATTACCCTTGCTTACGAAAGGCTCTTCATACCGTTGTTAGGTCAAGTCTACAAGGCAAGCGGAAAACTAGTCAGTCTCATTAAGTTCACGCGCTACATCACCCAGAACCTCGCACTCCTGCCCAGACTCTTGAACTCCCCCTCGCTCCCACCTCAGTTATGCCGAGCCTTACAGCGATACTGCACTTACGAAAAAAGGAATCGCGCCAACTTCATGACTGAAATGGAAGCTATCCTCTTGAAAACAGGTGCCTCATGGGATTAGCTTGACGCGCATGCCCTTCGGGGCT